>Ga0181600_10004057_pt1 | contig 11130 bp, 5 predicted proteins | sample 041ome_2_FD_132982 | JGI IMG/M metagenome (GOLD analysis project Ga0181600, IMG submission 132982) | Coastal salt marsh microbial communities from the Groves Creek Marsh, Skidaway Island, Georgia - 041406US metaG (megahit assembly) | ecosystem: Environmental > Aquatic > Marine > Intertidal zone... | reverse complement strand
GGAATATCCCGAAACTGCCAACCTCTTTCCTTGGCAAATGCCTGAGCAATATGAGTTTTCCCTAGGCCGTGAGATCCCCAAATACACACAGGAGTGCCGGGGCCTTGCCTCTTATCATTTTCCGTAAAGATGTGTTCCAGGAATTCTTTCAGTTGGTCCGATTTTACTTTAGTTCCGTACATAGTGATTCTTATTTTAAAGTTTCAGCGACTAGGATAGTTAATAACTTGATCCAAAGAATTTATTAAGCTCTTAATATTAAAATTCAGTCAACCGGATTATTAAAAAGATTATCTTGTTAATTGGACTTCGTTTAGCCTATTTCCCAGACTATTTGTTTGTACTACATCTTTTCGGATAGTTTCAAGAATGACTGACCTATCTCCAAGGATAGTTACTTTCTTTTTCGCCCGACTACTTGCCACATAAAGTAAATTTCGTGATAGAATTTGAGATTCTATCGGTGGGATCACAATCATTACCTTATCATATTCAGACCCTTGACTGCGATGGATTGTTATGGCGTATGCTGGTCGATAAGGAGGAAGCCTTGCCGGTGAGATTGATCTAAATCCGTTCTTTTTATCGGGGAACCACGCAAACAATTGGCTATTATCAGTGCTTTGCGGTAAAACTATACCGATATCTCCATTGAACAGACCCAAAGAGTAATCATTTTTTTCTATAATGATTGGGAGACCAGAGTAGATGGTTGAGCCATATGCATTCTCAGTTTGATAGAAAGAACAAGCTAACTTATTCAGTGCAAATTCCCCAAGCTCCCCCTCATGAGTGGGGCACAGAACCTGAAACTTTGAGAATGCTTCATGTGCTTCTTGTGGAGTTTTTGCATTTGCTAAATCTTTATATCCGTCAAGTAGTCTCGCCTTAGCTTCTGAAATTGTTGAATCACTTACATATTCAAAATCCTCTTTGGCAGGCTCCTTAAGCAAGAAATCAACCTCTTCCACATTACCCGATGAAATTCCTGCACATAGCCGTTGAATTGTACTATCATTGCCAAATCTTCGGTTAATCGTAAGGCAGGAAAGAATATCTGGACGACCGTCTTCACTGAAATAATTAGCTATTGAGTGGTAGGGAGCACCGGCTTCTACCGGTGCTAATTGATCAATATCTCCGATGAGTAAAAGCCTTGAAGTGTCGGGCATTGCCTGAACTAATTTTGCCATCAGGGGTAAATCAACCATAGATGCTTCATCTACGATTAATAAATCAATGTCTAATTTGCTTTTGTCATTCCTACGAAAGTGAATGGATGGCGGTAGTGGACGCAAGAGCCTATGGATGGTTGAGGCTTCTTTCGGAAAAGCAGATGATTGTTCGGTAGAAAGATTTAGGAGTTCGAGGTTTGCAATTATCGACTCAGAAAGCCTGTGGGCTGCTTTTCCGGTGGGGGCACAAAGGCAAACTTTTAATTTTGGGAAATCAATCAACATAGCAACAAGCATGGTAACCACCAAAAATGTCTTGCCTGTCCCTGGGCCTCCCGTGATTAAAGCAATTTTTTGGGATATTGATTTGATGGCAGCCTCCAATTGATCCGGAGAATCCCCTAAATGCTTATGAATTAAAGCAAGGGCGTTTTGAGAAGGTGCAGGTTCTTTTAAACATGCTTTTTCCCACAAATATTTAGCTAAGCCTAATTCGTACTGATAATATCTTCGAAAGTATAAATCTCCTTGCTCGGTTAAGATGAGAGGCTTTTTAAGTGCAGGCTCACCAGCCAGGCCCATATCAATAGACGGAAGTAAATCATTACCCCAATCCTTTATATTCAGAGACGGACACCCTGCCTCTAAAGCCTCATAGAGTTTTGTGAGTAGCTTAAGGTTTTCTTCGGATGAGGATATAGCCATTCTCCTACTGAAGAAGTCAAGTAGTTGATGGGGGAATAGGGAAGTATCTTTCTTCAACCTTTTTCCTCTATTTGGCCTGTTAAATAAGAATCAAATGCAAGCATTACATCCCTCGGTGGTTTATCAAAGAAAATACCGTCATCGACGGAGATTGGATGAACCAGACCTCTAAGAAATAAGTAATAAGCACCACCAATTGAATGGTTATAATCGTAATTCGGGCAATGAGAGTTTTGTAAATGCCTGTGGAGAGCGAGCAAATATAAATGGTATTGTAGTATATAATCTGCTTCTTCCATTTCCTCCAGCAGTCCCTTTTGATCGAATGAATTCTGCTCTCCCGAGAGAAGGTTAGATTTCCAGTCTAAAACATAATATTTTCCATCATGTTCAAAAGTGAGATCAATAAATCCTTTAAAAAATGAAATGTTTGAGGATCTTTCCACCTTGCTTTTTCTTTTTAAATAGCCAGCGAATTTACAATTTGGATCAATTTCGTTGATGACGGTTGCTAATTCATTGTAGCAAAAATCATTACCCAAAAGATGAAACTCAATTTCCGGCAGTCTTTGGGGTGCAGAAATATTATTTAGTTTCAAGGGAGTGCCTTCGTGGGAGGCTAGGTTTGCACTCAGGGTACTTAGGATTATTTTTCCTGCATCTTCCAAAAGGCTATGGGGCAAGCCATGTTTGCTTAAGATTTTTTCCAGAAGGGAATGATCAGGTTCCTTTTGATAATCGATCACCTCGAAGATTTCATGAAAAAAGTTTCCCGCTTGCGTACCTGCTGGGAACGTATGGGCTCCACGTCTTTTTTCAAAAGAAACAATTTCTTTTTGAATTTCTGATTCATCGTGATCTTTTTCTGTATGATCACCCTTAATCTTTTGAGAGAAGGAAGAAGTTATTCTGCCAAAGGGTATCTCATTAATAAGAAGAGAAGGTTTTAAATCTGTGAATTCATTGATACCACAATAATCATTTTCCAACTTTTTATCATTAATGTTTTTAAGGCTGAAATAGGACGAAAGATTGGATAAATAATTCTCTGCGAGTTTAAAATCTTTTGGGATGCATCTACTGAGTGCGGATTGGTTGAAATTACTTTTGGGTTCTTTGTGATAAAGATACAATCTGGAAGTGGCTCGGGTAAGTGCAACATATAGTGCCCGAACTTCTTCTTTTCTATCATCTAAACCTCTTCCATTACTGGTTCTCCAACTGAAGGGTATAAAAGTAACCGGAAATTGTAACCCCTTAGACTTATGGATGGTAAGAACTTTGATTGCATCCTCATCAGATTCAAGCCTGCAGTCTGATTCTTCGATCCCGGTCTTATTTTCAATTTGCTCCAGATACCATAGTAACAAGTTACGCGGAGATGAATTGGCACCATTAAGTTCTGCCTGGTAAAGAAGTTCTCCTAAGTGCAGGTAGTTGGTCATTCTTCTTTCACCTCCTTTTGTTTGCAGAACTGTTGCTTGTATTGGTGCCTTTTCCAGTTCTAGAGAATTATCTTGGCCATGAATTTTGCTCAAATCATCGAACGAGTCAGAAAGCATAGCCTGAAACGCGTAACTAAAACTCTGAGTTTTCCAAAGACTGGACCATGACGAAAAGCGATTAGCCCAAAAATCCCATAAGTTCGTATCTTGAGAAAAAGTTACAAAGTCTTCTGAATTAAAAGAAAAAAGGGAGGACGCCATGACTCTACGGATCAAAGTTTGGTTTCCTGGCTCCAGTAAAGCCTGCATCAAACATTTGATGTCTAGTGCTTCTTGACTTTGAAAAATAGAGCGGTTGGCAAGCAATGTACAAGGGATCAAATGTGAAGATAGTACTTCATAGACTGCATCTATTTGTTTGTTGCTTCGGCAAAGAATGGCGATGTCCGATCCTTTTAATTGATTTCCACCAATTTTGGCCCGATTCTTAGGATCAAGGAGTTCGATGATCTCCCTAGCCATATCGTTCAGTATTCTCTTTGCCGTTTCGTCAGGAGTTTCCTTTTTATCCAAGAGTTCAGCATATCGAAGGTTAAATGCTGCAGGAGAAATTGTCGGGTTACTCGTATTAAAAAATTTTGAGTTGGCAAGATCCTCGTCTCCTGTTGATCCATCAAAAGAGATTCTGGAATCAAGAAAGAGACCACCCTCATCCTTTGGATTTTCTTCCTTTGAACCCAATTTTTCTTTGAGCTCCAGAAAATTATTAACCGCAGTGACTAACGAGGGATGACTGCGGTAGTTTTTAGTGAGTCCAAATATATTTTTTGGATCTAGTGAATCTTTAATTTTTAAATAGTTATTCAGATCGGCACCCCTGAATTTATAAATCGATTGTTTTGGATCACCTATGTAAAAAATAAGCTTGGATGTTTGCATATCCTGCTGCGAGAAAAGCATTCTGAGTATGTCAAACTGTACAGGGTCGGTATCTTGAAACTCATCCACTAAAACTGCATCAAACTCTTCAAAAACTTTTGTTTTTAAGGCTTTTCCTCTTTTACCTGTTAGACTCTCAGCAACCAAAGTTTGAAGATCATTAAAGGTTCGCAGGTTTAATTTAGCCTTAAGCAAATGTAACTTTGACTCAGAAAATTTATCAAAGATTACCAATAAATGATCTTCAATCTCTTTGCATTTTTCCAAAAAGGAATAAGACATTGAGAAAAATGATGGTATCGCTTGATTGTCTGCATTACTCTTAGCTTTAAGTTCTTCCTTTAATGCAATTCGAAGAATTCGAATGACCGAGAAGTCAGGAACTTTCAGAGAGCTTTTAAACGCTTGTAGGAAGCGCATTTTTAACTCTTCAAAACATTGTCTTGCTACTGCTCCATTGGCTGAGTGTTGAAAAAGAAAGCTCTCTATTTCTTTTAATTCTGATTTCCATAATCCGACCAAACTGAAATATTGCTCTGTTGCATCCTCACAGAGTTGTTCAAGGTCTTGCTCTTCGGCCAACTCTGATGAAGGCCTTTGATCATTTCGGTTTTGTAAGTTTTCTGTCGTTAATGCTCCAGTGAAAGAAATTGCTGCGAGAAATGGATTACAGTCCAAAAAAGTGGCCCTCCTGAAATCCAAAGCAACCTGCTTTCTGAGGGGTGTGTCATCTGTTTGTAGATCAGATTCAGTTCGAACTCCGCATTCAAAAGAAAAATCTTCGAGCAATCGTTTACAAAATGCATGCAAAGTTGAAATTCTTGCTTCGTCAAAATTACTGATTGCTCGGGCAAGCATTGAATGTTCTGAACCTGCATGTTGGGCTAGCTTAGATTTTCGATCTTTTAAGTTTTTTCTTACCCTTTCGCTTAGTTCTTCTGCAGCAGACTTGGTAAAGGTGACTGCTAGAATTCTTTCTACAGGAATATTCTCCTCAACGATCAATCTTTCTATAATTTTACAAAGAGTATAGGTTTTTCCGGTACCCGCATTTGCTTCAATCAAGGTTTCGCCAGCAACGAGAGGAGTTTCGTTAGCCAAAAAACTTTTTAGATTCACAGGAAAACTCCTCCGAGCTTGTTAAAGTGACTGACCACTAATTTATTTAATTCAATGGTCTCATCCAATTTCCATGGGTTTTGCGGGAAACAAATTTTGTTGGAGAATTCTTTTCCTTCTCCACCAAATTCACTAGACCAGGACTGGTATGCACATGATAGTTCGCTCTTGCGTGCTCTACTTTTTTCATCACTGAGTTTAGCTGCCTGAGTCATCCATGCTAGGGTGCAATTTGGAAAAAATGGAATCGGCTTCTTCCTTCCTTCCACAAACAGTTTTACAAGGTATTCAAGAGCTTCCATGCAAGCATTCCCCTTGGGTGGCTTGAGTATATAGGTCCTGTCAGTTGCACAGATTATAGTTTCAAATACACCCTTTTGTTGACCAAAGAGATTGGCAAATAAATGGAGAACTAGCCCCTCCATGCAGTGCTTTCCTTTTAATTTTGAAGAGGATAAAATGAGCTGCTTATTATTGATTGAAGTGATTTTTCCTTCAATTTCATAACCTCCAATCATTCCTCTTGATGATTGGGTTTTCGGAGGCAGAGAAAAATCTTCTCCTGAACGAGCAAGTAATGCACTTACTTCTGCGTGCAAGGAGGAATATAAGGAAGTCCCTAGTTGACCAGGTAATAGCAGTCCTGCTTTTCTAGCTTTTTCAAAATTGATATCCTCGTTGAAGCTCGTTGTTTCGGCTTCTGATGCATAATTCAAAATAATGTTTTTCAATTTGGAGTCCTCAAGTGGCGAGGCATCCAGTCTTTCATTTTCCGGTAATAAATTTTCCTGATCCCAGATACAGATGTCCAGTTGGCGCGAAATAAAATAGGCAGATGGGTTTTGCCAAAACTTGACCAGGTCTCTGAGTGAGATTGCTGATTGTTGATCTTCACATGGCCCTTCAACATCCTTCGTCACAAAGGGGGTCGGATCTTTTTTTGGTTGCATAAGGGTGCGGGCTGCTTCGCAATTTCGAACCGAAAAAGATTTTGGTTTAGGAGATTTTGTATCCAGGGATTGTTCATTTTCTGAGGATTCGGTGAAATAAGACCTGCCAAATGCTTGCAGTGGATGTTTGTAAGTAAAGTACTCGCTTGCTTTAATTTGAACGGATGAATCCTTGAGAGCTATTATGGCATCAATTTGTTCTTTTATTTCATCCACCACAACGGATGCAGGTATTTCCTCATTGTTCTTATCGGATTGTCCCTTGTAGCTAAAATATAAGCACTCCCGGGCACATAAAATAGTTTCCAGTAAGAGAAGTCTGTCTTCTTCACTTATATTTCGATCAGTTGGTTTAATAAACTGCCTGGATAGATCGAAACTAGTTCGATTATTGGAGGAAGGAAATTCTCCTCCATTCAGTCCGATCACACAAATTACTTTTGCTGGTATTCCTCGCCCTGACCGCATTGAGCAAAAAGTTACTCCATGGGTTAGGTGCCTGCTAAATAATGACTTTTCTCGAAGGGTTTTCTCAAGATGCCATCGAATTACAGATAAAGGTTCCAACTCTGTTTGAGAATTCGTCTCCTGAACGAGAAAGTCCAGAGACTTTCTTATTTCCACCAAATCTGCATGGCTTTCTTTATTATCATCAAAAAAAACATCGAGACATTTTTTAAAAATAAGAACTTTCCAGGCAGCAGGTTTTTGGGGCCTGGAAAATGAAACCTGCATGTCTTTGAGGGAATTTACCAAATCAGCAAGTTTCGAAAATAAATCGAGTTTATTACCCTCAATCTCATCAACCGCAAATAAATCATCGAATCCATCAAGAGTCTCTTTACCTGAGCAAAATCCAAGCATTAATCCATCCAGTGCATTTTCCCATGTATTTTGATCTTCAGGAGGTAAGTCTAGGCTTTGCTTATGATTGCGATCAAAGCCCCATGCTACATTTGTCTTCTCAAGCCACCATTTAATGGTTTCAAGATCCTGATCGTCCAATTCAAATTTATCTCTTATTGGCGGTCTACTGATTAAGGTGAAGAAATCTCGCGCCGTGGCTCTTGACTCTGAGAATTCCAATAGATGATAAAAAGTGTCCATAATACGACTTTCACTTCGCCAATCCCGATCACAAAGACCGTAAGGTATTTTCATTTCTTCGCTTTCTGGATTGTCAAAGACCGCCCTGATTAATGCTGAATAGTTTTCTAGTTGGGGGCAAAGAACCAAAACCTCTCTTGGATGTGGAGGTTCTGGTTGATTAAATTGATCAAGTAGAAAATCATTGAGAGCCTGAATTTCCCGGAGTTTGCCATGACAGGAGTGAAATTGAATACTTTTATCTTTGGGATCACACTGATATGACTTCGCATGATTCGAGGTCTCTACTTTCATTAAGCAATCCTGCAGAGCACTCAGGCTTGAATTTACTTCTTTAGCATCTGGGTCCTTAAGAAATTGAGGATCGAATCGATCAAGATCATCAAGCAGTCGAATTGTCTTTTGCCAACCTTTGCCCAGTGCCCCCAAGAGGGGAGGCCCATTTTCTGACCATTCTTCAAGGCGATTATTAGCCGTTTGTTCATCCAACTGAGTTTTGTTTTTACTCGAAAGTATATCATCCCAAAATGTGTCTGTTGGTTGTAACATGAATATGAAAACTTCATGAGTCTGTGCCTTCTTCAAAAAAGCGTGTAAGTGGAGAGGTGGTAATATTCCCATCCCGAAAACAAATACTGGTTCCACGCCCTGTGTTCCATAATCCCGCTCTTTGATAAGATTTGAAAGGGGAGGGCAGGGCATCAGGCTTTCGATTCTTTTCCATAATATCGATTGCCATTCATTACCTTTATGTTGTGTAAGAATCTTACCGTCCGACCATTTGCTAATCATTTCAGGCCGATAATTAAGGTAACCATCAAAAACACCTGCTATTTCCCAGCAAAGTTGAATGCGCTTTAAAGGATCTCCATCCTCAAGGTAGGAAATGATTAGATTAAATTCATCAGGATGATCGGATATAAGACCAGGCAATACCTCCCTAATCCTCCATGCCATTCTTTCCTTGGAAAAGGGGTTTCCAATTATTGTAAAGTTTTTGGGTAAAAGAATTTTGCCAAATTGCCATACCACTTGCTCAGGTGAAAAGAATTGAAGGTTTGCAGAAATTCCATTTTTTCTGGCCAGTTCTTGCTTAATCCAGTTTCTGATCCCTCTTCCTGGAGTAACAATGTTTCTGGTTTGCAAGGGGCCAAGTGTCTTACAAATTTCCGAAAATGCAGAAAGTAAAATTTCTTGTTTGTTTGAAGTAAATAAATGGATGGCCATGGCTAAAATTTACGCATGTACTAGCTAGTTATAGAATTCCTCAGGCCATGGTTCCTCGATTAGAGCTTTTCCATTAAAAGAAAATGAAAGGTCTTCTTCCTCTAATTCTAAGTTGCCAAATTCAAGAGCATTTTTAACCCTATTGGATACCTTCAAAAAGTAGGTGGACTCTGGTTGCATTTTTAAAATCAATTGTAACAGTTCAATTAAGTTTTCTTCTATAAAAGATTGATGCTCTCCCATATCACCATCAATGAATGGTTGCCAATTAGTCTCTGTTAGATGACGCACTGCCTGAAGTAAGCAGTAAAGTCGAACCCAGTGCCCTGAAGCTTCAGCTTTTGGGATTTCTTCCTGAAATAACCATATTTGTTGGAGGGTCTCCTTTGTAAGTTTATGGACCGAATTTGGTGCATCTAGGAAATCTCTCCTTCCTTCTTCATTATTTTCGTATATTAAATCCTCTTTTTTTATTGCATCTGGTCGAAACCACCGTGATGCAATCCAGCCTCCTAAAAGAAATGTCCAAAGCGATCCGCCAGCCTTATGATTTTCAGAGTCAATGGCATAATCATGAGCGTCTGAGCTTATCTCATTATCGAAATCTTCAAATTCGAGCATACCGATAATCATAAATTATGCACCGGACAAATAGCGTCCACATCAAGGTTGTGGTTCATTGTATAAATTGAGTGTTTCAGTAAGGTCATTGGTGAGGTCATCAACCAAGATAGGAGGAGAAAGTACCTTGGCGTGCTTCCCCCAATTCATGATCCAACCCTTGATTTCAATTAAATCAATCACAACAATTTCAAATTCAATTTTTCCATCTTTTAAATTTCTGATCTTTTGGGAGGAATTCCATTTCCGTTCTCTAATGTATGGGGCTGCGTATTCATCAAAATGTACCTTCACTGTGTGAAGAGTGTCACCGTGAAAGATACCAAAGTGGTGTTTCATAAATTTCTCTATGCAAAATGGAACACTTTCAAATTTTGTAGGATGAGTCCGAAGTGAGGATATCCGAGCGATCGAATAAGGTGCAGGGTCCTTTTTGTTTTCGCTTACAATTAAATACCATGCACCATCGTGGTTTACTAAATGAATGGGCTTTACTCGTTTCTTTAACACCTTTCCAGTCCATGGTTTATCATATTCGAAGCTGACAAATCGTTCGTCCCTGCATGACTTAGAAAGTTTATCCAATATAGAGTACTTCCCTTTTGCCCATCCGGCTGGTTTAAAAGAAATATACTCTTTTACTCTTTTGATGTGGTCTGAATGGGATATTTGCAACTGATCAACTAATTTTTCAAAGAGCTTGGAAAGTGGTTCGGAAAGATTAGTGCCCTGGTACCGCTCAATCGAATTTCTTGCCACTAGAAATGCAAAAATTTCTTCTTCTGTAAGTTTTACTCCAGGGAAATCTGTTACTATTTCATCATAATAGTATCCGCCCATACCTCTATCATACTCAATAGGTAAGCCCCATATTTCTTTCATGAATTTAATATCTCTTTGTATGGTTCTGTTCACCACATCATGTTTTTGGGCCAAATCCTTAGCTTTCAGGGGTAGGGTGCGACCGAGTTGCTGACTTTGCAATGCAAGGTGAATGTCTGTCATTCTTTTAAGTGCCGAATGAGTGGCAGTACCAAGGTCAGATTTCGTTGATTCACAACTCTTTTTCATATGAGAGATTTTTACAGAAAAATTCCTTTGTCAAGAAGTACACAGGGCTTGGTGCAGACAATAAAAGATAAACGCTTTCGACAATGTAATTTTTAGTCTGATTCAAGCATGATGAGTAAGTGAACCTCCGATTTTATAAATTATAAGCCCGAACTATTTATTAAATCAGTATGTCGACACTATTTGTCGCTTAGTGGGTGTATAATAAAATCATCCTGATCGATCAAATGAACGAGTTTAACCCGCAGAACTATGTGCAGCCAATCTTCACATTTTGTCTAAAAAGAAGAATTCTTTCTCGCCTATGCAATCAATCACCAAGGGTACCTTATTTGTCGCCTGTTGGGTGTATGGTAAATGATCAGTTTAAACAAATTATTCCTCACACCTACTTCTATGTATAAACAACTTTCCATCCTATTTTTGAAAGTCTTCGGCTTAATCGCGGTTGTATTGTTGTTATGGTTTTTCAGACCGGTAGAGCCAGAGCCAGCTACAGTCGACCCTGTCGTGAAGAAGCCAGAGCAAACTCCTTTATTGATGAAATCGGAAGAGCCCAAAATCAACCTTATGCGAGAACACCCAAGTTCTCATTCTGCAGAGGAAGAAATGCTCAAAGGAAGGTTTATTCTCAACACCTCCATTGTAAAAAATTCAACCAAAAGCGAAGTGTACAGACAAATGTTGTTAAGGCAGGGCATTCTTATTTCATTAGATAGGAAGGGAAATTATTATTATATTAGCAAAAAAGAGAGAATTCGCATAGATGCT
>Ga0181600_10004023_pt1 | contig 11194 bp, 7 predicted proteins | sample 041ome_2_FD_132982 | JGI IMG/M metagenome (GOLD analysis project Ga0181600, IMG submission 132982) | Coastal salt marsh microbial communities from the Groves Creek Marsh, Skidaway Island, Georgia - 041406US metaG (megahit assembly) | ecosystem: Environmental > Aquatic > Marine > Intertidal zone... | reverse complement strand
TGCCAATTCGATTGCTTACAGTGCTGTTGCTAAGCTTGCTGCCCGGGCTAGGAGCAGCGCAGGTATTCCCTTCCATCGCGGGTACAGATGCTGATGTTTACGATCTGGGCGTTGAAGACTCAGGCGAGTTTAACTTCGTCAGGGTACAGTTTGATACCTATTGGGGCGGCGGCTTCGGCTATGGCACCTGGTCAATCGACTTCCCCGATGCGGATATGAATTTCCTGCGGGGCGTGTCACGGCTGACCAATATCAAGGTCGAAAGCAATCCCATCGTGCTGCGCTTCGACGACGAGCAAATTTTTGATTATCCGTTTCTTTACATGCTGGAAGTTGGCCAGAATGGCGGCATCGTGCTCAGCCCCAAAGAGATCGAAAACCTGCGCGAATATCTTCTGCGGGGTGGCTTTCTGTTAATCGATGATTTCTGGGGGCAGCGCCAGTGGGACAATTTCTACGCGGCCTTCAGTCAGGTTTTTCCAGATCGCGAAATCGTCGAGTTGAAGTCTGACCATGAGATATTCCATGTCTACTACGATATCGATGGCCCACAGATGATTCCGGCGCTTTATCGCTCCGATGACTTTGGCGAGCAGGGGATCGACTATGCCAGCAACCACGCCATCCTTGATGACTCAGGTCGCGTCATGGTGCTGATCAACTGGAATTCAGATATGGGTGATGGCTGGGAGCATACTTATCATCAGGCGTATCCGACCCGCTACGCTAACTCGGCCTACCGACTTGGTATTAACTACCTGATGTATTCCATGACGCACTGATTCCTGTGCGCAAAAGACGTATCACGGGATCTAGCGCAGTGCTGGATCTGGTTTATCCGGGTTAATTCCCAAGGCATCAATCTGCGACTGAATACGGCGCTTGCCCTTGGTCTGTGTGCGCAGTAATTGCACCAGTGCTGTATGACAAATGTGCTCGGCGCTAATCTCGAAGTAGTCTCGCAACTCCTCCCGCGACTCACTCAGGCCATAGCCGTCTGTGCCCAGGACCTGGTAGCTGGCAGGCATCCAAGGGGCGATGCTGCGGGCCAGGGTTTTCATATAGTCGGAGGCTGCAATATAAACGCCGCTAGTGTCGGCGAACATAGCCTTGATGTAAGGTTGGGGCGCCGCTTCAGTCGGGTGCAACCTGGCCTGTCGCTCACAGAACTCAGCCTCGCGATAGAGTTCGTTGTAGCTGGTAATGCTCCAGACTGACACCCTGTAATCGAGCGTCTCAAGTTGATCGCGAGCCGCCAGCACCTGCTGCATGATCGAGCCGCTGCCGAGCAGGTGTATCTGCGAGGATTCGATAGTCTCGCTTGAAGAGTAGCAATAGCCTCCTCTGATGATGCCTTCAGCAACAGCCTCTGACTCTGGCATGACAGGCATTACATAATTCTCATTGTAAGCGGTCAGGTAGTAGAAGATGTTCTCCTGCTGCTGGTACATGCGGCGGATTCCCTCGCGCACGATAACCACCAGTTCGTAGGCAAAGGCGGCATCGTAACTCTTCAGGTTGGGGTAAGTATTGGCGATGACCTGGGAATGTCCATCCTGGTGCTGAATGCCTTCGCCATTCAGTGTTGTCCGGCCTGCAGTGCCCCCAATCAAAAAGCCTCGACAGAGCATGTCGCCGCAGGTCCAGATCATGTCCCCGACGCGCTGAAAGCCAAAGATCGAATAGAAAAAATAGAACGGGATCATCGGCAGGCCATGAATCGAGTAAGCCGTGCCGGCTGCTAGAAAAGAAGCCAGGGCGCCAGTTTCGCAAATGCCTTCTTGCAGGATTTGACCGTCTTCAGCCTCGCGGTAAGCCACCAGTGTGTCCGCATCCACCGGCGTATAGTGTTGCCCCTGCAGGGAGAAAATGCCCGCAATTTTGAATAAGGCCTCCAAGCCAAAGGTTCGCGCCTCATCGGGAACGATTGGGACTATGTACTGCTTTAACCCGTCCTCTCTCATCAAGATTGAAAGGATCCGCACCAGTGCCATGGTGGTGGACTGGGGTCGATTGCTGGGATTGCGCAGCAAGCTGGCAAAGCGCTCCAATGGCGGTGGGGCCAGACTGATGCAGTTGCTGTTGCGCTCGGGTATGGCGCCACCCAGAGCCTCCCGCCGCGCGTGCAGATAGCGGATTTCTTCGCTGTCAGGATCGGGGCGATAGAAGGCGGCACGTTCGATTTCGGCGTCACTCAATGGAATACCGAAATTACGCGCTATCGCGATACGCTGTACCGTATCGAAGTTCTTTTTCTGATGGACAGTATTACTGCCGGCAGCATCCACCAGTCCATCACCTTTAACGGTCTTGATTAATATCACCGTGGGCTTTTCGGTGTTGGCTGCAGCCCTGGAGTAGGCGGCGTAAATCTTTTCTGGGTCTTGTCCGCCGCGCTTGATTTGTTTTACCTCTTCGTCGGACAGGGCATTCATCATCTGTTCCAGTTCGGGATTACCGTCCACCCAATGCTCTCGCTGCAGGTCGCCGGGCAGGACCGAATAACGCTGGTAGTCTCCATCCACACACTCTTCCATGCGTTGGCGCAGCATGCCCTGACTATCGGCGGCGAGCAGTCGGTCCCAGCCACCACCCCAGATGACTTTGATCACATCCCAACCCGCTCCAGTGAAGGACGCCTCAAGTTCCTGGATGATCTTGCTGTTGCCTCTTACCGGGCCGTCCAGGCGCTGTAAATTGCAGTTGATCACCAGAACCAGGTTATCCAGCTTCTCCCTTGAGGCGATGTTAATCGTTCCCAATACTTCCGGCTCATCGGCCTCGCCATCACCGATAAAGCACCAGGCTTTCCCGCCACGCCGGGGCTTCAGTCCTCGATTCTCAAGATACTTGGCAAATCGAGCCTGGTAGATGGCTGTGGGTGTTGACAGGCCCATGGAGGCATTTGGTACCTGCCAATAATCCGGCATTGATCGCGGATGGGGATAGGAGGTGAGGCCGCCTTCAGGCTGCAGTTCTCGGCGGAAATTTTTTAATTGCGCGGTACTCAAGCGTCCTTCTAGCCAGGAGCGCGCATAGATGCCGGGCGAGGTGTGGGGCTGCAGCATTACTAAATCGCCGCCGTAGCTCTCTGATTGGTTGCGAAAGAGATGGTTAAAACCAACTTCCATCAGAGTTGCCGCAGAAGCGTAGGTCGCAATGTGGCCGCCCACGCCAGTTCCCGCATCCTGGCCCTGCAGCACCATGGCCATCGCATTCCACCGCAGGATGTTTTCCAGCCGCTGCTCAAGTTCAAGATCGCCAGGGTAGTCTGCTTGCTGCGAAACAGGAATGGAGTTCAGATAAGGGGTGTTGACGTTGCCGACTCGCACCGGCAGTTGTTGTTCCGCGCACCAGTTACCGAGACTGGCCAGGATTTCCTGCACGCCCTGGGTGCCATAACATGCAAGGATGTCTTCAAGGGCTTCTCGCCACTCCTGCTTGTCCAATTCGATGTCGGCCGGCGCTGCCCCGGCAGGCTCGCCTGTTTGCATGACCGGGTCTGAATTTTCAGGGCCGGGCTTACTCAAGGCTGGTGCCCAGCAGGGCAGGAAGGCTTTGCGAATCTATAAAAGAATTGATCAATTGAGCATCTCGATGCACACAGCCTGGGCTGCTGCTGAAAATATAGTCGGCGCTAATTGCTTCTATCAATTCCGCTTTGGCAATCGTTGCCTTGAAGGTGTCGATTTGAGAAGGGGGTAATCCCCTGTTGCGATAAAAGCCGATGAGCAGCTGGATTTGCTGCGGGCTTAGATGTTCGGCAATTATCTCTGCGAAGCCTCCCCGGAAATTTTCCCAGGCATATTCCCGGGTGTAGCACGCCGCAATGGTCGATCTGATTCCTGCCGGAAGTTCAACGTCGCTCTCCATGGCTACGATACTGGCATAGGTGCGGAGAATGTTACGGATCTGGGATTGGGTGCGGGTCTCGAAGTGTTCTGCGGTATTGCTTACTCGCAGTAGAAGCCTGGCGTCAGCAAGTACGTCACCCAGGCTCGCTGGCGCGGTGAGCAGCACCGCGCAGAGCAGGCTAAGAGTGGCAGCATGTTTGCCACGATTGCATTTAGTTATCGCTAACAATTTCGAATACCACCGTCACAGACGTCTGGTATTCTACTTCATCGAATGTAGGGGCGACAGCGGGCGCCGCGACTGACTGCACAGCAGTGCTGGCGACATCTGCTGCCATCTCCATCGCCACCATAGGCATGGCGCGAGACATGCGCTGGACGCCGCCGTAATAAAAGTTGATGGCCTGAAGCTTAATCCCGAGATTGCTTTCGTAGTAAGCCTTCTGCTCCATGACATCCTGCAACGCTAACTCGCGCACTTGAACTTCGAATGCCTCTGCTTCGCTATGCTCAAACTCGGTGCTTTCGAATTCGACTTCATCGTTCTCATCTGCCGCTGCCGCGAGAAGCTGCAAATGCTCTTCAGATTCGACCTCGACCTCGAGCCGGGCCGTGACCTCATAGGACGAGGGGTCACGTCCAAAAAAGCCAAACTGTGGCGAACTCGAGAATTTGGAATTGTTGATATCCCCAGCGGGAATACCGGCGCTGATGAAGTCTTGAATCAAGCCATTGCGTAGCTCCTGATTGGCCGTCATGGACTGGGACAGATCGCGGGCTTCCGTGGTCACCATCAGGCTGACCTTGGCCTGGTCTTTGTAAGCGGTGATTTCGCCGTCACCGCTAATGTTGACAGTATGTGGTCTAGGAAATAGAAACCCTCGTAGTTCATCAGGTGTGCCTGAGAGCTGAGGCTGAGCCTGGGCCGCGCCCTGCAGCGCGATTGCAGCAGCCAGCGTGGCGATCAACCGGGCAGTGTGAGTCATCATGGTGTTGATCCTTGATGTGAGTTCTAGGGATAGGTCCTGAATTTCAGGCCAAGTCGCAGGCATCTGCTTGGACAGAAACTGCGCTGCTAATGAATTACTAGACGCACGAGTTGAATGATTAGTTTGTCTGCGTCCAGACAACATAAGAGATTGACGGCGCCAAGTGCAAATGACAACATGCTGACATTAACCCTATGGCGCTATCGGCGCCTGCTAACATGCCTCTGTGTGGCGGAGATCAAATCCCAGTGAGGCTGGAAAAACGGGAGTTACCTGTGCATTCGCCCAAACGGGTCTTGTTTCTGGACCTGGTATTATCGCTATTTCGGCTGAACGGTTTGCTGATAGCCGAAGGCGACGCCATGACGAAACAGCTAGGCCTGACCCATGCCCGCTGGAAAGTCATAGGCGCCATTGCCCTGTCGAGCGCCGGCCTCACCGTGCCTGGTATTGCCCGAGTCCTCGGGCAATCCCGTCAGGCGGTGCAGCGCATTACGGATGTCATGGTAGAAGATGGCCTGCTACTCTACACTGAGAATCCGAAGCATAAGCGGTCTGCACTGGTTACCCTGAGTGAAGATGGCAAAGAAACTTATAATATGCTCCGGGAAGTTCAGGACCCCTGGGCAATCGAAAACACTGAAGACATACCGACTGAAGAGTTGGAAACCACATTGCGTCTAGTTCGGCGTTTGATCAAAAAATTCAATTAGACTGTCGTCTGCTAATCCATCCACTAACCGAAGCCTGAGCTATGGCTGAATATTCCTCCCGACTGCCCCGCGACCTGTATCAGGCGGCTGCAGTGCAACAGCTCGATCGACTCGCAATCGACACGTTTGGCATTGAGGGCTTTAGCCTGATGCAGCGGGCCGGTCGGGCTTGCTTTGCTGCGCTTTTGGAGCATTGGCCGGAAACCAGACGATTGCGGGTGTTCGCCGGCGCCGGCAACAACGCGGGAGATGGCTATGTGATCGCCGCGCTCGCAGCTGAGCAAGGTCTACAGAGCGAAATCGTGTACCTCTCATCTCCCGATCGATTAAGAGGAGATGCCGCCAAGGCCTATGCTATGGCTCGGAAAGAAGATGTGCAGCTGGTCGCGTTCAATGATTATTACCAGCAGCCGGAAGGCGACAGCCCCACGGTATTGGTTGATGCGCTACTGGGAACAGGGCTTGATCGAGAAGTGACTGGTGATTATGCCGCCGCAATTTCACTTATAAACGCCAGCCACAAACCGGTACTGGCGGTAGACATTCCTTCAGGGCTGCATGCCAACACCGGTGAGCCGCTGGGCTGCGCGGTTGACGCAGGCATTACCGTGACCTTTATTGGCATGAAGCAAGGTCTGCTGACAGGCTCTGCGCCTGACTATATCGGCAAACTTTTCTTCAGTGATCTGGGGGTGCCGTCCGAGGTTTATCTCCACGCAGATGCAGCCAAACCTGGTGTAAAGCGAATTGATATCAATTCAGTTCGGGACTCTATCAAGCCCCGTGCACCTGCGTCCCACAAGGGTACTTTTGGCCATGTGGTGGTGGTCGGTGGTGACCGTGGCTATGGCGGCGCGGTTTTGATGGCCGCGGAAGCAGCGCAGCGCAGTGGTGCTGGCCTGGTTTCGGTGATTACGCGATCTGAACACCGGGCCGGTATGCTTGCGCGCAGGCCAGAGCTCATGGTGGCAGGTACCGAGGATGAAGGCTTCGACGCGGCTGAACTCCTGGCCAAAGCCACGGTGATTGTCGTGGGCCCAGGTCTGGGTCGTGGTCGCTGGGGCGAGGACCTCTTGCAGCGCTGTCTGGCGACACAGATGGCTCAACAAACCCCCCTGGTCATTGATGCTGATGGGCTTAACCTGTTGGCTGACAGGGACAATGGCCAGACTGGGCTTAAAAGGGAGACCTGGATACTAACCCCACATCCGGGTGAGGCGGCAAGACTGCTTGATACCAGCCTGGATATGGTAAAAGCAGATCGATTTGCAGCGATAGCAGCAATGCAGCAGAAGTGGGGTGGTACTTGCCTGCTTAAAGGCAGTGGCTCATTAATTCGCAGTTCATTCGCCACGGACACGACTTTCTTGTGTGATGAAGGTAATGCTGGCATGGCCAGTGGTGGCATGGGTGATGTGCTTGCCGGCGTCACCGCAGCTTTGGTCGCCCAGGGATTGCCGAATGACCAGGCTCTGCAATGTGCAGTCTGTGTCCATGGTGAAGCGGCGGATCTTGCCGCTGCCGAGAGTGGGCAACGCGGCATGCTGGCCACTGATCTGCTGCCGCTGATCCGTCAACTCTTGAACCCTGATCTCTAGCCTGCTGCTCACATGTCGACTTCGAAACAGTTCACTCTCAAAGATGAAGAGGACACCTTGGATTTTGGCGCTGCGCTCGCGCGGGCGACTTTCTTGAATCCCGATGATGCCCAGACGAAGTCGGGTGAGCCCGGTTGCAGGACAATGGGCGCAGTGATCTATTTACTGGGAGATCTGGGAGCGGGCAAGACCACCCTCACCCGGGGGATCCTTCGAGGATTCGGATTTCATGGGGCAGTCAAGAGCCCTACCTATACCCTGGTGGAGCCCTATGAGTTCTCGCTCTGCAAGATCTATCACTTCGACTTGTATCGTCTGACTGACCCCGCAGAAGTGCAATATTTGGGAATTGATGACTATTTTCAGCAACAGAATATTTGTCTCCTGGAGTGGGCAGAAAGAGGCGGGGATCTGATTCCGGCTCCGGATCTGAGTATTAGCCTGAGCGGCACTGGAACGGGGCGTGAAATCAGCTGTCAAACCCACACGGCGAAAGGCGAGCGTATTGCCGCAAGATTGTGACAATCCCGCCGAAACTATTAGACAACGAGGACTCCGGTCCGAGCCCCAGCTAAAATAAGCATTGCGGGCCCGTTTATGAAATGAATTGAATGTGAAATGCATTTGATGTGAGAAGTAAGCTACAGATGTCCCTGAGTACAGCCACAAGATTGACAGTTTTCCTGCTCCTGTTGAGCCAGGTTAGCCGCCTGCATGCCGCGGAAGTGCAGGATGTGCGGATGTGGCGCGCACCAGACCACACGCGACTCGTGTTTGACCTCAGTGCAGCCGTGGATTACACGCTATTCTCGCTGGATAATCCGGACCGGCTGGTCATCGATATTGATTCTTCTGCCACCAGCCAACGTTTCAATGGGCTCGATTTTACCAGCAGCCCGATCCGGGCAATTCGTTCTGGGGAGCGGGACGATGACACGCTTCGCATCGTGCTGGATCTCGAGACCGCGGTGGACCCTTCCAGTTTTACGCTTGCGCCCAATAGCGAGTTTGGTAACCGATTGGTTGTTGACTTGTATGATAAGGAACCGCGCCCCAACGCAGCAGTCACCGCTGGCACTGGCAATCGGCCTGTACCGCAATCAGACGGCCGACGCGAAATCGTGGTTGCCATTTCAGCTGGACACGGTGGCGAAGATCCCGGGTCGATCGGCTACGACGGCCGCCTAAAAGAAAAGAACATCACCCTGGCCATCTCACAGGCCTTGTTTAATCGATTGCAAAGTATGCCGGGCTACAAACCGGTCATGATCAGGGAAGGGGATTATTACGTCGAACTCAAGCGGCGCCCGGAAATCGCGCGCCGGTCGCGCGCCGATCTCTTTGTGGCAATCCATGCAGATTGGTATCGCAATAGCAGGGCAAGGGGCGTAACTGTTTATGCCTTGTCTGGCGACCGAGCTGACCGGGAAAACTCGGCGCGGGTCTCGCAAAAGGAGAACAGTTCGGACTTGCTGGGTGGAGTCGGGGGCGATCTTGCCATCGGCAACTTTGATGACGATGTTGCGCTCACCCTGGTATCGCTGCAGATGGCCTGGAGCATGGAGCAAAGTCTGATCGCAGGTACCCGGATTCTGGAGAGTCTCGATGGCATCACCCGCATTCGAAAGGACAAGGTGCAGCAAGCCTCTCTGCAGGTGCTGAACTCACCAGACATTCCGTCGATTCTGATCGAGACTGGTTACCTGACAAATCCCGAGGAGGCGCAGCGCCTTAACACCAGTGGATTCCAGCAGCGCATGGCGGCTGCAATCGCCCAGGGCGTGATGAACTATTTCTACGAGACGCCGCCCGAAGGCACACTCGTCGCCTGGCAGAAAGCCAACGGCATTACGCCGGGTTCCTATACCGTCAAGCGCGGCGACAATCTGTCTGAGATTGCGGAACGCTTCGGTCTGAGCCTGGCGCAACTCAAAGCCAGCAACAGCTTGCAGAGCAATACCATTCAAGTGGGACAGGTGTTGAGTTTGCCTGGTGCTGCTCCCATCCCGGCATCAGAGCATACAATCAGCAGAGGCGAGACCCTGTCCGAGATCGCACAGCTGTATCGAATTAGCGTTGCCGAACTGCGTGCCGCCAACCAGCTGAGCAACGACCGCATCATGGTTGGTCAGGTCCTGAAAATACCCTCGCTCTGAAGCCAATCCAGCCAGCAATTTGCCCGTGGGATAGTGCTACAATGACTGCCCTATCCAGGGCACTCTTTATGCATCGAATTAATCTACTCAGTCAGCGCCTCGCTAATCAGATTGCTGCCGGTGAAGTCGTTGAACGTCCCGCGTCAGTGGTGAAAGAGCTGTTGGAAAACAGTCTCGATTCCGGTGCGACTCGCCTCGATATTGATGTCGAGCAGGGTGGGGTCAAGCTGATTCGCGTGCGAGACAACGGCACGGGTATTCAGAAGGATGATCTGGCCCTGGCCTTGAGCCGACACGCCACCAGCAAGATCAAGGAACTGGCGGACCTTGAAAGCATTGGCAGTCTCGGTTTTCGTGGTGAGGCCCTGGCCAGTATCAGTTCAGTTTCCCGCCTGAGCCTGCAGTCCTTGGCCGCTGCTGCAAGCGATGGGCTGGCATGGCAGGTTCAGGTTGAGGGGCAGGACATGGAGGCGGCAGTGACGCCGGTCTCCCATCCTGAGGGAACCACGGTGGAGGTCAGAGACCTGTTCTTCAACACACCGGCGCGCAGGAAGTTTTTACGCACTGAAAAAACTGAATTCGGCCGCATTGAAGAAACAGTAAAGCGGCTGGCCTTGAGCCGTTTCGACGTACAGTTCACCCTCAACCACAACCAGCGCAGCGTACATCAGCTTCAAGCTGCGCGCAGTGATTTTGAGAAGCAGCGTCGCGTGGGCCTGGTCTGCGGACCGGCCTTTGTAGAGAATTCTGTGTTCGTGGACATGGAGAGAGCCGGTTTGCGGCTTTGGGGATGGGTCAGCTTGCCTACCTTTTCCCGCAGTCAGGCTGATCTGCAGTACTTCTACGTGAATGGCCGAATTATTCGGGACAAGCTGGTGGCACACGCAATCAAGCAGGCCTATCGCGATGTTCTGTTTCACGGGCGACACCCCGCTTATGTGTTATACCTGGAACTTGCGCCAGCCGCGGTTGATGTCAATGTGCATCCGACCAAACACGAGGTCAGGTTTAGGGATAGTCGGTTGGTGCATGATTTTCTATTCAGTGCCCTGCATAAAGCGCTGGCCGAAGTGCGGCCAGAGGACCACATCGCAGCTAGTGCTGATGCCGCTGAGGCACCAGCCAATCAGCTCCATTCAGGTGCTAGCGATGACTTTTATCAGATGGAGTCACAGAAGCCTCTTACCCTCAGCGAGTCAAGCGGCGTGCATCAGCTGAGCGACTATTCTCGCAGCGCTGAGCGTGGACAGTATTACCAGCCGTCAGCGCAGCCGCGGCCACAGCTTGACTCGCTGGCCAAGCTCTATGAAGCAGATGAAGAAATTCCTCCGTTGGGCTATGCCATTGCGCAGCTCCATGGCATCTATATTCTTGCGCAGAACAAAGATGGTCTGATAGTCGTTGATATGCATGCAGCACATGAACGCATTACCTACGAGTGCATGAAAGCTGCTTCATTGAACGAGCAGTTAAAAATGCAGCCGCTGCTGGTACCGGTCTCGATTGCTGTAAGCCAGACTGAAGCGGACTGTGCTGAAGAGCAGCGCGAAACGTTGCTGGGCCTTGGCATAGAGTTGGAGCGAGTCGCGCAGGAATCCATTGTGGTGCGCCAGGTACCAACCCTGCTGAAGGATTCTAATGTCGAGCAGCTGGTGCGCGATGTGCTCTCAGATGTTCTCGAGTATGGTAGCAGTGAGCGCATTCAGGCGCACCATGATGAGCTGCTTTCCACCATGGCCTGTCACGGCTCGGTCCGCGCCAATCGACATCTGACAATCCCCGAGATGAATTCTCTACTGCGGGATATGGAGGCCACGGAGCGCTCGGGTCAATGCAACCATGGGCGGCCAACCTGGGTTTATCAGAGCCTGGACGCGCTTGATA
>Ga0181600_10004022_pt1 | contig 11194 bp, 8 predicted proteins | sample 041ome_2_FD_132982 | JGI IMG/M metagenome (GOLD analysis project Ga0181600, IMG submission 132982) | Coastal salt marsh microbial communities from the Groves Creek Marsh, Skidaway Island, Georgia - 041406US metaG (megahit assembly) | ecosystem: Environmental > Aquatic > Marine > Intertidal zone... | reverse complement strand
TAGTTAACCTAGGATGACTAATTGACGAGTTAACACTCATTAATGAACTAATCAATGATAGCTCCTTGTAATCATCATCACTTATCGACGCACTAGGCCCGATTGCTCACAATCATATAAGGTATAGCTCGCAATTTATTCCGATAAGAAGCTTGTCGGAATAAGATTTATTCCGATAAGCCATCTCTTATGAAAAAAAAACGGCCCTTGTCGGAATAAATCGGCAAATTCTATTTTCGAATTTCTATCTCTTACTCGCCCTTACTTAAGTAGTAGTATGGAAATTCAGACCGACCCAAACGCCTAACCTCGGGTTTTCGAAAGCGGAGTCGCTGCACGGTCAACGCGCACACACCATCCACACGACGCACTGTGCCAGGAATCTCACCACACGTGCATTAGTTTTCACGATGTATGGTATTCGAGAGTTTTCACACGGTTGAAAATCCGAGACCCCTTGGTAGTGGAAGTCTTCTGGTTGTCCTCAGCGGTTGGGGGAGATGCAGTTTGATGTTCGTGACGTTCGAAGCGGCCCACGATGGCGCACGTATCGCACAAAGCTCTTTCGTCTGGTCGTTTGTCTGTTTTTGTTTGCCTCTTTGTTTCAAGCTGAGAAAGACAACCGAAGACTGGTAAGAAGTCGGTTTCAGGAAGCGGTGGACGCGTGCCAAGGCTTTTCACAACCTCTTGGCGTAAGCGATGACACACCTTTCTCGACTCAAATATCGAAACTACTGCTCAGAATCGACCATGTATTCGTTTTAACCACCGATATATGTGAAATAGGGCTTCCCAGGAGCTTTGCTGGACGTGCAAGTTGTGTAGTCGGTACCAAGATTGACGTATGCGCGCCGAACAAGTTCATTCGAGGCCCGTATACACACGCCATGAAGGTGAGTTTTATGCACGCCGCCGTACTGTACTTGGCCCAAAAAGCAAATTATCGTCACGTCGCGCTAATAGAAGATGACGTTGCAGTCCGTCACGGTGTCTTCTCTGATAATCTATCACCTGATTTCGGCAACATACTCAACTCGACATGGAGCATGATCCGTTTCGGGTTTAGACCATTTTTTCTTGAAAAAACTAGCAGAGAGCCTTGTCCGCTCGAGTGTCGCTGTTATGTGAAACAAGACATGGCTCGTGATTTTTGCAAACTTACAAAAGCAGGATGCGACATGCGGTCGTCAGATTTTTACGTCATCCACAAAACATCGTACGCATCTTTACTTTCAAAGCTCTTGGATCTCAAGCAAGCGAATTCAAAGCGAATTATAGATACAGCACCGATGCGATCGTTTGCAAATCAGTGGCTGATACTTCCTCAGGTGTCGATTCAAACAAAACTTGATATTCCCATGGATTATCAAATCGGTCTTGGCGCGCTTTACGTGAAAAAGTGTGTACTGCCTCGTCCCGTGTCCAGAATCGCATCGCAGCAATTCTTAGACAGCTCTGTTCAGTACACCGTAGATATCGAATCACATTCGTAACATGATAACTATGACTTGTACTCTCGTAAGTGTCGATGTAAACTGTAGGTTGGTGGACGCGTTTATGCGCGAAAATTGGCGCGAGATTCGTTCTATATACGCGGAAAACCACCTGGCCTTCGTGGAAGTGCTCCAGCAGAGCAGGTATGTCAGGGACAACAATGTGTAGGTTTTGAGCAAGAGAATGGGCGCCACGCGGCTGCAAGAAGCGAGGGATTTGGCGGACCTACAGCGATGGACGCGCTCATCGGTATGAGTCAGACGCCAGGCAACGTAAACACAGTCATCGAAGGACGAGGACATGACTCATAGGCTGGACCAAGCGCGCCGTACACGGGGCGCGAGGGGAACTTAGGGAGGCGCGCGTTAAAGATCGAGCAGTGCGAACGCGCCGAACCCGCGCGCCAGAGCGTGAACGGCTGCAGTGTATACGGCAACTACGCCACCGCGGTCCTCAGTCGGTTACGATGATCCGCGAGACTACGGTTGGAAACAAAACGGAGCTCACGAGAGACCTCGTAGAGTCTCCATTCTCCCGTCTCGGCGAAGCGGCGTTGACGGCGAAATACTTTGTAGGGTTGGCGTTGGACGCAGATTTTTCCGATTCGTGACATTGAGATGGCCCAATCTCCTCACATCACAAGGGAGACTCGCTTGTAGAATGAGCTCGCAGGAAGAGAGTATTTTCTGGCGGTTTGCCCACGGAAGGTCACGCGATGGGCGAATGAGTTGCTACAAAACGATCCAGAACGGTGGGCGAGGATCAACGGTGAGAGCTCGACTGTAGCCTGGTATCCGATTTTTGCGCGGCGAAACGGACGGCACGCATCGCATGACGGTGAGTCGGGAAGATTCAGACGTCGTCCGAGCGCGTTGGATCACGACGGAGAACTATCTAAGCTTTACGAAATCCTTTTTGCAGTAACTTCACGCGGCGGTGCCGTTGCCAAATGTGACGCTCAATCGTGAGGGTGCATAGCAGTTGAACATCCAACCCCAGCACGTGGGACCGTCAGCCGTCAGTGTCGAAGAGGGGGATTGCGCGTATCACTCGCACCTGTCACGCCCCCGCTCGCACCTTCGCTCTCGTCGCCGGTAGGTGAATTCTGTCTAACGAATAAACCTTCCATCGCTACCCTGGGGCGCGGACGACGGCGGCGCACGCGCGGAAACGAACGAACGAACACCATCGATCGCGACACGCGCATGAAGAAAATTCGAAAAGTCGCACGATTTGAGGGTTTAGCGCTAGGGCTTAACTACGCGACGCGAGATCTGCGCGTGAATCGATCGGCCGTTCTTTTTTATCGCCTTCCCCGAATGTTCAGCGCGTCGCGCGCTCGATCGACGCCGCCACAGTCGATCGGCTGCGCAGCTCTCTTGTCGTCGTCGTGTCCCGCCCGCGATGCAACTCAGCACTTGCACTTGCTGTGTGCACCCCGTCTTTTTCGACGAGTAGGTCGTCACGGTGGAGCAATCGAATAAGTCGATGTGGACTACGATTGGTCTTGTAACATTCATTGATTTCCCGCGACGAAACCACTTTTGCTCGACCCAGCGCTTTGTCAGAGGCCTCTACGGGCATCTTATATAACTTAGTCGTTTTCGCTCGGGGTCATAAGCGTTATGAGGCGCTCTGTACGAACAGTCATTGTCATAACTCGGTCATAAAGTACGAAGTTATGCCGCATTTATGAAGTTCGAACATTAATCACCCTTATTAGTCGACCTTAAGACTTCGAGGTTGCCTCCTGCACGCTTTTATTTGAAAAATGACCACATGGAAAGCATCGCCAATACGGCCGTAGGGTAAGCATAGTCACTCAGGACACCTAACTCATTTGAATGTCTTCGAAGCGTACTTCTAGTCTATTCTACCACATCTTACCGCATATCGATGCTCCTTGGTGTGCCCGTCCGCCCGTTTTAAAAGAAAAAGCCCTTCGAGAGGATGTGCCTACGCCCACGAAAAACAGTACTGAAGACTAAGAAAGCGAACGAGTTTCGCCTTGTAAGGAAGGCTGCGCTATCGCTCGCTCTATTCTCTTATCTTCTTTCCTCGAAGTGGTATAGAATCGAGCGTGTACCGAGAAACATTTGGTGTACGGATTTACACGCAGGACCAATTGCGTGCCAACTTCATATGTTTCAGTCACTGGGATTCAATATAATAGCACAGATAGACTTCCACAATTGCAAATTCTTTGAAGAGAGCTACAACTCATCATTTTGCGCCAGGAATTTGCGAGTGTTTTCACGTGATTCACAAAGAGGATATTCTCTCGATCCTGACCCAAGAAGACTGAAGAAACGTTTTTACGACGAATATAAAAACGATGAACAATTTATGAGCACAAGTTTCATATTCTGTTCGCATCCTGCCGCAAACTGCGAACTTTATCTGCAATTTGGCAAGCGAATTGTGATATATAACACTCAGCGTATTGAGTTTGGACGAGACGATAAATTTGTGTGGTGGAGGCAACCGATATTCAGTAAAGACAGCAAAGAGCGGTGGGCTGAATGGGTCAACAACATACGAGCCATCGCCGCCAGTGATAAAAATATTGTGGCGACTAACAACATGTATGATGCCAAGTACACGGAGTATTTCACTGGTGTTCGTTCACACTATATTCCGTCGTGGTGTGGAGGATCAATCTTAGACTATACCAACGAGTATTCACCGCATCGCAAGGAACTTGTACTGGTACCGTATCGATCCAATTTGTTCCATGATCGACGAGCAGTTCCTAGAGAATCCTGGCCAAACCCAACTAAAAGAACTTTTTCAGATCCACTATCTCATGGTATATTCCAAGGTTTACCAGAACATCTCCATCTCATCAATTTGAAGGAAGCGTTTCCTCCAAAGGGAAATTTCAAAAACATGAAAGAATTTGGGATGTTCACTGCCGCATTATTTATTCCATACGTACCCTCGACCATGTTCTTTTTCGAAATGTACAGATCTAATATACCTATGCTCGTTCCGAGTGAAACTCTATTACAGATATGGGTTCACAGACATGGGATTTTGTGGGAAACATCTTACGGTGATCCTGACGTACTTGATTTTGATCTAAGCAAGAAGGAAACTGGTTTTTTAAACTTACCGAATCCAAACAGGTTTGATGCAGCGAGTCGACACGCGTGGTTTGAATTTTATGACGTTTATAGGCGCGACTCCTTCCCGCATCTCATCTACTTTGATAGCTGGGAGCACGCCGCAGCCCTTGTGCGAAGTACGGATTTTAAGAAAGTTTCTAAAAGAATGGCCAAACATAATTTTCACGAGTATCATAGAATTCAAAAGCTTTGGAGTGCTTTGTTTCAGCAATCTATCAAAGTCTCTTAGACATAAGTTTGGCCGATTGGGCCGAGTGCGCTTCGCTTTTGACTAGTAAACTGTTGATCAGTGCTGGCCATCACCTGAGTCCACATCTAATGAGAACGTGACAATAAATTAGACTACGAATTAAAAAGGATACGGAGGTGTACCGACAGTCCTTAGTTGTGGTTGCAGTCTCCAAAGAGTGATAGGGGCACAGTGGCACAAGACCGCGGTGAGATGGTGATGCTGGCTCCCGAGCAGCTCGTTTCACTCTCCAAGCAGAACTATGATGTGATACTACCGCTGTACTCACCATGATATAAAGTGTAGGAGTGCGTGCTTGAGCTATGTTTTCTTCCGTCATCTATCTCCCTTTGCCGCAAGGGGGCTACAGCATGGATAAAAAGGCCTATTGGATACCAGTCAGCTTTCTGGATCAGAGAGCAAGCATATTCAATGGGACCTTGTCTTGACATCGGTGTTTCACTCGACGCAAGGAAAGGCGACTTTTTTCCCGAAAGATTTACACTCTACTCGAGATTGTCAACTATTTTTGCATGTGTACCTCAGCACACACGACAGGATTACTCACATCTATGGTGGCAGTCGTGACTGGTCTTCCCTTATACTGAAGTATACGGAAGTCATCATCTTCGCTAGTAAGAACAAACCTGCGCACTTGCTTCTCTAACGGTACTTTCTAGTGCGTTAATATTAACGACTATCGCAGAATTGAAAATCTCGAACTTTCTCTGTGTCGGACAAAGCCGCCTCACAGTTGTATTATCTTGTCGTCGCTGCGTATCATAGTGGTCACCTAAACTGTTACAACCATCTGCGAACTTCTGTAGAATAGAAGATCCTAATCCGCGCGACTTCAACCGATGACCAGTACTGTAAAATGGCGATAGACTATATTTGAAATTTACATTTAAATTGGCCTCCATACAGACAGCCCCAACTTCAATAACGGCTTTGTTAGGTGACAACAGAAAGAGAAGATTCGCCATATGGCTTCCACTCGGAGCTAACACAATATGGAATCCATTCATAACACTGAGTACATCTTCAAACTGTGATTTCTCATTCAAGATCACTGTCTCCACCGTGCATATACCTCGATACTAATACGTAGAAGTAAAGCAGGAGTACGTTTTGTCTCATTGTCGAGGTCTCGTATATGTCATAACAAAAATGCTACTACTCCATTTCGAAATTAAGGGGAAAGAGGCCCATTATACGAGACGTCGCAATATATCGTGGCATGCCGCACGGCGTTGGAAAGCTCTCGCAATTTCCGATACGCTGGTGCAAGTTACCTTGTCTGAATTCGCATGAGATTGACGAAACATTCCTTTTTGCTTCATATTCAAAATGATAGGAAAACGCGAAAAAAGTTGCAAATTTCAGAAAGTGATTTAGCTAAATTCCCAGCCCTCCTAGGGTTTTCCCCGTTTTACTACCCGTGTCCGCCCATCGACGAAGAAACTCTCTACGCGCGTGCTCCGCTCGTCTGCGCGCGCGCTGACGTCACAAATGGACCCGGGGCGCGACGGAGAGCTCGCACGTCGAATTTCGCACGATTCGGCCGCTTGGTGTGCTAAAACGAGGCACCGAGCGACGAGGAGCGCACACCATCAATTTCGAATCGCGCGCATCGACGGACGAAGTTGGAGGTTCACGGCGACGCGCGTACGCGACCGGTGAGCGAGAGGCTGCAGAAGTGTAAGGGAACACCCTCGCGCACAGTTCTCGGTCCTCTGTTGAGTCCGTTCAAGGCTCCAAGTGGTGTGCGCGCGCGCGATGGACGGGAACTGAGCGACACGGAAAGAGCCGCTTTCGCGAAGTGCATGCACGTTGCGAAGCTTTGCGGACAAGCCTCGGTAGCAGATGTGTGCAAGGAATGGGCAATAAGCAAGTCTCATGGATACAGGATCTTAAATCGATGTCGAAGCGGGGAGAGTGTCCTATCTCGACATGGAAGTGGGCGCTTGCGCGCGTTGACGGAGGACATGATGCTTGAGAGTCCATCGGAGGTCAACGATTACTTCACGTGGGAATCACTCGCGGCGCTTTTCACAGAGAGAACAGGTAAGAGCGTATCGTATACAACTGTGTATAATTCTTGTAAAGCAGCCGGCTGGCGCCAGGTGTGCGAGCGTTATGTACCTTGCCTCAACGCAAGAGACGTGGCGAGAAGATTGGAGTGGGCAAAGCATCTTGATTACACCTGGACGGACGAAAAACTTGCGATATCCGAACGTGTTGAACAAAAAAGTAAGATGGGTCGACATTGACGAGAAATGGTGGGATGTGTTGCGCAAGAGAGCGGTGAAAGTGTACCCAGGGCAACAGCGGCAAACAAGGGTGGCGACAAAGAGCACGCGGTTCGTTCAAAAAGTGATGTGCCTGTGCGCAGTTGTACGACCGTGCGGCGACTTCAACGGACGACTCGGAATGTATCGGTGCGCCCGGAAAAGGTTGCGGAATGAAATAGCAAATATCACGAACGAGGGGACGTGTACGACGAAGACTGTGAGGTGGACGGGGACATGTTCTACGAGATAGTCACGAAGCGGCTGATTCCGGACATCTATGAAAAAATGGCAGACTTCGACGTAGTCTTCGTACAGATGGATAATGTGCGACCTCACGTGAAGCGCATAGCCGATTTAGAACTCTTTGGAAAGAAACGGAAGCGCACCGATTGGAAGCAAATGCCGCTGATCAAATTTGTGTTACAACCGGCCAACTCACCGGACACCAACTTGAACGATCTCTGCTTCTTTAGGTCGCTATCAAAGCTCGTTCAAGAGAGATCGAACACAGCGCTGCCAACAAGGACAAGTTTTGGAACCTCATTGTGGAGCAATACCATAAATTCTATGCCCGGGAGACACTTGAGAGATACTGGGACGTCGAAACCACAGTCAATAAGTGCATCCTCGACGCGAACGGAACGAACAATACAAGCTACCGCACCGTGTCAAGCACGAGGAACCTGTCTCTGACGATATTTCCTCAGATTCGGACGATACAGCCGATCCGGTGGCGCGTACTTTGGATTACGAAGGTCTGCGTGCCTCTCACTCCCTTCTTCTCCCACGATAAATTTATGTTGCACAAGTTGCGACCCCCTAGCGATTTGCCCTTGAGTTGTAACTCAAGAAAAAAAACGCGAAAAAAAGACCCCCTTGTGAATTCACCAATCACGAGTCGTCTCCTTACTTTCCGAATGGAGGTAGTATCAGAATATTGCACGTCGCTTACTGACCGGTTTCCCGACGATCCGATTGCTTTCTGGGCGCAGATGCGCGATCGCTCGTCGGAGTGGTGCCGAACACCTAAACCCTAAGTGCGTGGTGCCCAAACCAGCTGGCAATATTTGACGGAATTCTTGAATCTGGAAATCGACGGATGACTTCACGACGCGCGCGAGTCAGTCGTCGGCGCCGCTCGCGAGACGGCAGGCCTCGAGTCGACGCAAAACCGGAAGACGAGACCGCGCGCGACGGCAGACGACGCGCAGCCGTTGCGATGGCGGTCGTCACGATCACCTTGGTCGCCTCGGCGTTTTGTCTATCCGGCAGCGCGCTCACCGTGCTGAATAAACAAATCATGGGTTTCTTCCCCGCCCCGAACGCGGTGCTGTTCGCGCAAAACGCAGTGACACTGGTGTTGCTCGCGTTCGGGAAATCTGCGCTGAGTCTGCAGATCGAGCCGGTGCAGCGACATAAAGCCAAACGTTGGTTCGCGCTCGTGCTTTTGTTTTACGCCATGCTCGCATCGTCCATGCTGGCGCTCAAGTTCGTGACGGCGACGACGCTCATAGTGCAAAGAAATTTAGGTACGGTGACGATCGCCGTAGCGGATTATTTTTGTTTGGGCACGGTGCAGACGAAACCGAGGATTTTGGCGATATTAGGAATGTGCGTAGGGTCGTTAGTGTACGCGTCGGGCGATCTGGACGCGGCTTCGAATTTTGACTTTACGGGGTACGCCTGGCTTGCGGTGAACGTAGCGGCGACAACGGCGTATCAAATCAAGGTCAAATCGCTCGTGAACGAGCTCGATATGAACAGTTGGACCATGGCGTACTACAATAACCTATTATCCTTACCCGTGTGCGCCATCGTCGGGTTCGCTCAAAGAGAAAACGAGACGCTACAAAAGTTTGTGGCGAGCGGCGCGACAAACTCGCAGTGCATCGCACTCTTCGTCTCGTCCACACTAGGATTTTGCTTGAGCGTTTCCGCGTTTCAGCTCAATCGCTTGATCACCCCGACGAGTATTACGATACTCAACAACACCAACAAGTTCGCGCTGATATTTTTCACCGCATACTTTATGGATTACTCCACCTTGTCCGAGTCGACCGTCGCCGGCGCCGCCATCGTGATGATTTGCGCGGCGCACTACAGCTTAACTGGTCTGAAGGTGAGTAAGAGATCAAAGCTGCGAAGCAAAAATAGTTCACGTGTAGTATTGCTTGTGGCTTTGCTTATGAGTGTATTGAGCCGTTGCGTGCGACTTCTGCACCTTGAGAAAGAAACTGACTCTAACTATTTACATGGAATCAAGAGTGGTGTGCACATAGGGTCTCAGAACGCACGAACTCGTCAGTCTCTGGTGCTGCAAGTTTCTCAGGGTCTTGGAAATCGCCTCAGGAGTTATGCAAGTGCAGCCGCCCTTTCACATCTTACTGATTTGGACTTTTTCCTTGTATGGCCGAAGGATGAACACTTTGGAGCTGATTTCAATGATATATTTGAGCAACCACCTGGGGTCATGAGAATTGTAAGTCATGTGAAAGATTTACAAGATCTTGTACGTGACGAATGGTTAGAGATAGATGAGCAGTCAAATGGTAGAGTAGTTCTGAACATCTCCGACGGCAAGTCCATTTTCATCAGAACTGCTTATACACTGAGATGCTCAGAGTACACTGCTGCACAAGTCAGAAAACGTGCAAGGTTAGAGCTTCGTCACCTGACACCGGTAGACATGCTACTCAAACATATTCAAGTCTTCTCCAATACTTTCAATCACTTCGAAACAAGTATAGGCGTTCATATTCGTATGAGAACTCCACTGGAAAATGACGTACCTCTCCTCCAGGACAACAGGTTCCAGCTTAGAATGGAAAATGGTGTTGGTTCGTTCAGACGAAACTGCCACGTGAATAATTTTATAGAACGACTGGAATCTGACTATCATGGAGTCGACAAGTTTGACTCCACCCTGATTTATATCTCAACTGACACAGAGGATGCTATTTCTCGTGTGAAGTCAATGTTTCCCAGTGCGCACTTCAATACCACTGAGTCGCTTGGAAGGTGCTTCGTAAATAGCAATTCGAGGTCGTTAGATTGTATGCGTCGCGCTGTCGTCGATCTATATTCGTTGTCCCGAACGAAAGTCCTATATAAGTCTGATGAAAGCTCGTTTTCTGAGGTTGTGATGATGCTAGGTCAGCACACAAAAGTCTTCTCCGGTTGCAAGATTGGGACTTTTGGGTAGTCCATCAGTTCCAATGAACTTTTGCTTGAACTATTCGACGTGCCAGACCTCAATTGAAATGGACTATGTTGTAAATATGGAACTTCAATTGAATGACGAACTAAGTTTAACCAACTAAGTGCCTGACGCACTAAGCGCTCCACTATTACGCGTGTCTCTACCTGATGAGGTTCGAGGCCTCAGCGTCCGGGATTGAAGGGGCTCGAGAGCAATCTGCGTGCAGTGCTTGACGATAACTGTATGTCGTTACAACCCCATTCACGGAAGAACGAGTTCAACGAGTGACGCACAATAGCGTGGCGACTGCGCGTGTCTTCAATTCGCGTTTTTTATATTGCGTAATTGTAGTTACTCAAGTACAAGTACTTCAGCGTTAATACAAGGATGGTTTGCTTTACGTATTTGCCATAGGAAAGGCAATGACCCTTTCGCCACTAACGCTGACACCCGGTACGTATCAGGAAACCCGCTGGTACCGGATTGTTGCACCCCTATTGCGCGTATCAAGGATCATGCAAAGTCGAAGGCGAGCATGGTGTCAGCGAGGTACGAGATCTGCGCGTCTGACAGCCGATACGTGTGCACGCCGATGAAAAATCCGCACGTGCCCAGCTCGTCGGAGCCAGGATATCCGTTCGGGTCAACGCTCAATCCCAAAGTTTTGATCGCCGGCTGGTGCACAAAGTTACCGCTGATGATCGGACGATTTTCGATCCTGCGTCTAGTGAGAAATTCCAAATACGTCGGCAGGCGCTTCTGCAGATCGCGTCGAAGCACGGCCACGAAGCCGAACCACGCCGGGTCGGCGGACGCATTCGGGGCGACCGGGAAGCGGAATTGATCGTTC
>Ga0181600_10004020_pt1 | contig 11204 bp, 9 predicted proteins | sample 041ome_2_FD_132982 | JGI IMG/M metagenome (GOLD analysis project Ga0181600, IMG submission 132982) | Coastal salt marsh microbial communities from the Groves Creek Marsh, Skidaway Island, Georgia - 041406US metaG (megahit assembly) | ecosystem: Environmental > Aquatic > Marine > Intertidal zone... | reverse complement strand
CTTGCTTGAGGTGTTGCGTGCCGATCATCATCGCGATCGCGTTGTGCCTGCGACGGGCTTTACGGCGACGCTTACGACGTTGACCGCAGCTGCGATGGCCTTTTTGATAGTCTTTGCTTTGTCCTTATCTTTTGCTGCAGATCGTTTGTCTGCGCGCTGGGCGACCGCCCTCGAAGGGACGGCCACAATTCGCATATCGGCCCCTCAGGATCAATTGGCCATCCAGGTTGAACGTAGTTTGGCGATTTTGTCAGAAACAGCAGGGATCGAAACGGCGCGTGCACTGAATATCGAAGAACAACAGGCGCTGCTTGCACCTTGGTTTGGCCCCGATATTCCCTTGGCGGATTTGCCTGTTCCAAAACTTATCGCGATTACGGAAATGGATGGCGGCTTTGACGCACAGGGTTTACGCTTGCGCCTTGCTGCCGAAGTTCCAGGCGCTGTCTTGGACGATCACATGCGTTGGCGTAAACCTTTGGTGCGCGCGGCGCAGCGATTGACGCTGTTGGGGGCGTTTTCAATCTTGATCATAGCATTGACCAGTGGGGCAATGGTGATGCTTGCGGCCCGCGCAGCTTTGGCCGCCAACGCGCAGGTGATTGCTGTTCTGCGGCTGATTGGTGCGACAGATACCTATATCGTGGCGGCCTTTGTCCGTCGATTTGCGATGCGGACTTTTGTCGGATCGTGCCTTGGCGTTGTTGGGGGTGGGTTGATTTTGTTATTCTTGCCATCTGAAACAACGACTGCGTCCATATTGACGGGCTTGCGCTTGCAAGGTGTTGATTGGATTTGGCTTTTCATAATTCCACCGGCGCTGGCCGCCGTGGCCTTCATTGCAACCAGATTTGCTGCAAATCGCGTCTTAGGGGAACTGTCTTAATGGCCTATGCAATTCAATGGATCAGATCTTTGATCTTTACGATACAGATGTATGTCATGTTGTTGGTCATTGGGTTAGGGGGTCTGCCATTTGCTTTGTTTAACCGCAAATATGTTTACAAGACAGTGCATGCCTATTGTAACTGGGTGATGTGGACCGCCAGCTGGATGGTCGGCCTGAAAACCGAATTCCGTGGTGAGGTTCCAGACGAAGAAATTCTGATTGCGGGCAAGCATATGGGATTTCTGGACATTTTGATGATCGCCTCAAAAGCAAAGCGGCCGAAATACATTATGAAAGCTTCTTTGAAATATGTGCCAATCATTGGTCTTTACGGCAAACTTACAGGCAGTGTGCCGGTTAATCGCGGTCAGCGGTCGAAAGCCATTCGCAGTATGATGGCAGCCGTCAGCGCCGGTGATGCGCCCGCGGGTCAATTAGTCATTTTCCCCCAAGGGACCCGCGTCGCACCGAGTGAAAAGAAACCCTACAAAGTTGGTGTCTTCGTCCTCTACGAAGAAACCGGTCAACGGGTGTTGCCCGCGGCCTGTAATGTTGGCGTCTTTTGGAAACGCTTGGGCATTTATAAAAAACCAGGGGTTGCGGTCGTCGAATTTTTGCCGATGATCGAACCAGGATTGCCGCGCGACGAATTTTTACAGACTTTAGGTGACACCATTGAAACCGCGTCAGACAGATTGATGAAAGATGCCGGATTTAACCCAGATCACATTTCTTGAAACCGAAGACGATTTGGCCATCCTTTACGGGGCGCCCAATCCTGTTTCCATTGAAAAAGTGATGCCTGTCGTCACCCCGCTATACGAAAAATGGATCAATGCGTCGCGGTTTTGCGTTTTGGGCACATATGCCAATGACCGTGTTGATCTAAGCGCGCGCGGCGATGATGGACCCGTAGTTCATGTGTTGGACCCATCCCATATCGCAATCCCCGATTGGCGTGGCAACAACCGTCTGGACAGTCTACGCAATATCATGCGCGACGGCGCGGTGTCTTTGATGTTTATGGCTGTTGGGTCAACGAATGCTGTGCGTGTTGTGGGTGATGCCAGGTTATCTGCCGATCCCCAATTGTGCGATCAGTTTCGCAAGGGCCGCCACGTGCCAAAGATTGTGATTATCGTGCGCGTCAACGAAGTGTATTCCCAATATGGGCGCGCCATTTTGCGCGCGGGCTTGTGGAATACTGCGCCAACGCCGGATGTGCCCACAATCGGTGATTTGATGGTCGAGGCAAAGAATGGTGATTTTGACGGTCCCGCCTATGATGCCGATTGGGGCACGCGGGCCAGCACAACATTATGGAGTGATTGAATGCCTGCGTTAAACCCGACGGATTATTATTGCGACATCGTTTGGTTGGGGCAGGTCTGTGATCCGGCATCTGGGATCCAATCTACACCAATTGATGTCATGACCCTTAGCTTTGCCGGCCCTGACGGCGAGGCACATGGCGGTCTGACCCGGCCGTCCTGTTCCCGTGTTCTGTCCCGGCACCCGCGCGGCACGGAAATTCGCAATGTGCGCCAGCTGTCAATTGTATCCCAAGAGGAATTGGATAAGATTGCCGACAAAATCGGGTTGCGCGGGATCGACCCCGCGTGGTTGGGGGCGTCTATGGTGGTGCGTGGCATTCCCGATTTTACACATGTGCCGCCATCCAGCCGATTGCAGGTAGAGAATGGGACAACGATCGCCATAGATATGCAAAATCGTCCCTGTCATTTACCCGCCAAAGTCATCAGTGCAGTATCCGAAACCGCGGCCAAGGCGTTCAAAACCGCGGCCATGGGGCGGCGTGGCGTCACCGCATGGGTCGAACGACCAGGTGCCTTGGCGATCGGGAATCGTATGCGATTGCATATTCCCGATCAACGTGCGTGGTCGGAAAACAATTTCGGATTGGACGCATTGCGTTTCTGATCCGAAACTTTCCCGCGACATCCCGCCGCAACGAGCGTGAGATATGTCGGATTTGCGGCTTTGCCTATGTCGCGAACGGGATATACCGCACTCAGAGAACTTGCCCAAATCGGGCCACAGGGGACGAAATCCATGAGCTATAAGTCTGACATCGAAATCGCACGCGAAGCGAACAAAAAACCGATCCAAGAGATCGGTGCAAAGCTGGGCATCCCCAGTGAACATCTTTTGCCTTATGGCCATGACAAAGCCAAAGTCAGCCAAGATTTCATCAATTCCGTCCAAGGCAACAAAAACGGCAAATTGATCCTTGTGACCGCGATCAACCCGACACCAGCGGGCGAAGGAAAGACCACCACAACCGTCGGTTTGGGCGATGGTTTGAACCGCATTGGCAAAAAAGCCGCCGTTTGTATCCGCGAAGCATCCCTTGGCCCATGTTTCGGCATGAAGGGCGGCGCCGCAGGCGGCGGGTATGCCCAAGTTGTCCCGATGGAGGAAATGAACCTGCATTTCACAGGCGATTTCCATGCAATCACATCCGCGCACAACCTGTTGTCCGCCATGATCGACAACCACATTTACTGGGGCAACAAATTGGAAATCGACGAACGCCGCGTTGTATGGCGTCGCGTGATGGACATGAACGACCGCGCGCTGCGCGACATGGTGACGTCGCTCGGTGGCGTTTCCAACGGCTTCCCCCGTCAAACAGGGTTTGACATTACTGTTGCGTCCGAAGTTATGGCAATCTTGTGCCTTGCAACCGATTTGAAAGACTTGCAAAAACGTTTGGGTGACATCATCGTGGCGTATCGCCGTGACAAAACACCGATCTATTGCCGCGACATCAAAGCAGACGGCGCAATGACCGTGTTGTTGAAAGACGCGATGCAGCCAAACCTTGTGCAAACTTTGGAAAACAACCCCGCGTTTGTGCATGGTGGCCCATTTGCGAACATCGCGCATGGCTGTAACTCGGTCATGGCGACAACAACCGCGTTGAAAATTGCCGATTACGTGGTGACCGAGGCGGGCTTTGGCGCCGACCTTGGGGCCGAAAAATTCATGAACATCAAATGCCGCAAGGCGGGGCTTGCCCCATCTGCCGTTGTTGTTGTGGCAACCGTGCGTGCGATGAAAATGAACGGTGGCGTGGCCAAGGCCGATTTGGGCGCTGAAAACGTTGATGCGGTCAAAAAGGGCTGTCCAAACTTGGGTCGCCATATCGAAAACGTCAAATCCTTCGGCGTGCCCGTGGTCGTTGCGATCAACCACTTTGTCACGGACACAGACGCGGAAATCCAAGCGGTAAAAGATTACGTTGCCTATATGGGGTCAGAAGCGATTTTGTGCCAACACTGGGCCAAAGGGTCAGAGGGTACCGAAGAATTGGCAACACGTATCGCGGAAATCGCCGATGCGGATATGGCAAACTTTGCACCGCTTTATTCCGACGACCTAAGCTTGTTCGAGAAAATCGAAACAATCGCAAAACGTATCTATCGCGCGGACGAAGTGTTGGCCGACGCGAAAATCCGCAGCCAGTTGAAAGAATGGGAAGCGGCAGGATACGGCCATTTGCCCGTCTGTATGGCGAAAACACAGTATAGCTTTACGACAGATCCAAACCGTCGCGGCGCACCCACAGGGCATTCTGTGCCCGTGCGTGAAGTGCGCCTCAGCGCGGGGGCGGGTTTCGTTGTTGTGATTTGTGGTGAGATTATGACAATGCCAGGTCTGCCGTCGGTTCCTGCGTCGGAAACCATCATGCTAAACGAGATGGGCCAAATCGAAGGCTTGTTCTAAACATATTTGGGGCGCTCAGCTTGAGCGCCCTTTTTCATAAGAAGTTAAGAAAGTTTTGGAAATGATAGCAACCGTAATCGATGGCAAAGCCTTTGCCGCAAATGTCCGTGGCCAAGTGGCAGAACATGTTGCCCGCCTAAAAGAGGTGCATGGCATTACCCCAGGCTTGGCGGTTGTTTTGGTGGGCGAAGACCCCGCAAGCCAGGTTTATGTGCGCTCAAAAGGCAAGCAAACCGTCGAAGTCGGCATGAATTCCTATGAACACAAATTGCCCGCCGACACAGCCGAGGCAGATTTGCTGGCGGTGATTGATCAATTGAACACGGATCCTGCAGTGCATGGGATCTTGGTGCAGCTGCCGTTGCCAAAACATCTGAACGAAGATCTTGTGATGAATTCCATTTCGCCCGCCAAGGACGTGGATGGTTTTCACATTTCAAACGTTGGGTTGTTGGGGACAGGTCAAAAATCCATGGTGCCGTGTACGCCATTGGGCTGTTTGATGTTGCTGCGCGATTATCACGGGTCCTTGTCTGGCATGAACGCGGTTGTGATTGGTCGATCAAACATCGTCGGCAAACCCATGGCGCAACTGTTGCTGGGCGACAGCTGTACCGTGACGATTGCGCATTCGCGGACCAAAGACCTGCCCGAGGTCGTGCGCCGCGCCGATATCGTCGTCGCCGCTGTTGGCCGGCCTGAAATGGTTGTTGGCGATTGGATCAAACCAGGGGCCACCGTCATCGACGTGGGCATCAACCGTATCGAAAAACCCGAAGGCGGCACGCGTCTGGTGGGTGATTGCGATTACGCGTCCTGCGCCGATGTAGCAGGTGCCATTACCCCAGTTCCCGGCGGCGTTGGTCCCATGACCATCGCGTGTTTGTTGGCCAACACCCTGACCGCCTGCTGTCGGTCAAACGGCCTGCCCGAACCTGATGGTCTTACGGCCTAGTCTGCCCTTCATCTGTTTGATCATCCGCGCTCTTCGGCCTTTGCACTGTAAAGGCCGAATGGCCTTCGGGCCGAGGATATTTTTCGACAGAAAATGAACCATGTGCCTTTTGTGAAATATCGGTGGAAAATACCGACGTAATACCGACGTGATACAGATGGCTGTTTTAGCCCCGCGGCATCGGGATCGCGCGCGCGGCTTTTCCGGTAAGGATAGCCACGGCATCAGGGCGCATCAGACCGCTTAGCACGGGGGCCTTTGTCGATAGGCCCCCTGTAAACGTTCCGTAAGCGGGCATGATGACGCGGTCCATGTCGATTAAGAAACACGGGCGTGAAATGCCGCGGCCTTGCAGGCTAAGCTGAGCTTTGGGATGGTAATGGCCCGAGATTTCGCCATTCGCCTCGTGTTTTGCTTCGTGTCGAAAAATCAAAGGAGGGGACGGTAATTCAGCAAGGTGTGTGCCGCCTAAATCGACAGGACCGGGATCGTGGTTGCCCGTGATCCATATCCAGCGACGCCCAGCTTGTAGGCGTGTGATCCATAGCTTTTCTTGTTCGGCTAGGTTTGCTTGTGCGTCGTTGTCGTCAAAGCTGTCACCGAGACAAATCACTGTATGCGCTTGGGTACGCGTTAAATCTGCTTCAAGGCGAAACAGGGTGTCGCGCGTTTCATAGGGGGGGAGGTTTGGTCCCCCAAGTCGAGCGATGCGATCTGATTTGCCAAAATGCAGGTCAGAAACAATCAATGTCCTCTTTTCAACCCACCAAAGCCCACCAGATGGTAGGGCGATCAGCGCAGCACCTGAGAGTGTAAAAGAATATCCATTCATGAGATTACAGGGCCAGAAAACAAAGGGGGTTACAAGATCAAATCTGAACACCTGCTGCATGCATGAGGGCTGACGCCTCTGCGTCTAACAATCGTTCGACCGCGTCGCCTTGGATTGCAATACGTCCGACTTCAATCAAGAGTGGCGCAGCAAAGGGGGAGACATGTGGCAATTTCAGATGGTCAATGCGATCTTCAACCCGATCAAGCATGGCACGGATCCGTCCAAAATCCACCAAGCCAGAAAGGGCCTCTGTCCGTGCCACGCGCATCAAAAGGTGGTCTAGGTCATATTTCTGCAAGGTATCGTATAAGATATCTGAAGAAAACGAAGCTTGCCGACCAGATTTCCGATGTCCGGGCAGGTTTCGTTCGATCAGGCCAGCGATTGTTGCCACTGCGCGAAAGCTTTGTTTCATCACCGCATTTGTGCCTAACCAGTGGTCAAACCCATGATACAGCTGATTTTTGTCAAACAACGTCTCTGGGGTGTCTATGGGTTCAAGAACCCAGACCAGTGTTGCGTAATCTGTGGCGACAAACCCAAGGGGCGCTTTGCCCAGTTCCTCTAATCGGTTTGTCAGTAATAGCCCCAGCGTTTGCTGGGCATTGCGTCCTGCAAATCCAAAAACGCATAGATGGTGTTTACCTTTATGATAAAAGGTTTCAACCAACAGACGGTCACGTTGTGGAAGTTGTGATAAGCTGCGCTGTTGGTTTAGCCACTGTGTTGTATAGTCGGGCAAGGCATCAAATGCATTGGTTTGAAATCCTTCTAAAATCCGATCGCACAGCTGGGTTGATGTAGCGAATTTCGTGCCCATAAAGGTTGCGATTTTCGGTTTTTTTTGCGTTGTGTGCGAGACCATAACCACCATTTCGCGCAGGCTGTCGAACCGCACGACCTGACCGCCAATTAAAAAAGTATCGCCCGGTGATAATGTTGCGGCAAAGTTCTCTTCTATCTCGCCAAGGGGTTTGCCGCCACGATTTTTACCCAGCCGTACTTTGACGCGATCGCTGTCTTGTATGGTGCCTGCATTCATACGAATTCGCGAGGCGGCCCGAGGATCACGCAGTCGTACCCAATTGTTTTCATCGCGCATCAATCGGTGCCATTGATCATAGCGCCGCAGGGCGTAACCCCCTGTGATGCAAAAATCTAAGCAATCTTCAAAGACAGCGCGCGATATAGACCGATAGCCTCCCACGGATTTGATTTCATGATATAGTGCATCGGGATCAAACGGTGCCGCACAAGCGGTCAATGTAATGTGCTGACACAACACGTCCAACGGCCCACGTGGTGGTGGATCGCCATCTAAATCGTTTTCAAGCACCGCATTCAAAGCGGCGTGACATTCGATAATTTCAAAACGGTTTGCCGGTACAATCAACGCTTTTGATGGTGCATTATAACGATGATTTGCACGCCCGATCCGTTGTACCAAACGTTTCACGTTTTTCGGTGCGCCGATCTGGATAACCAAATCGACATCGCCCCAATCTATTCCTAGATCCAAACTGCCTGTGCACACGACTGCGCGAAGGTGACCCGCGGTCATTGCTGCTTCGACCTTTAGGCGTTGTTCACGATGTAGCGACCCGTGATGGATGCCGATAGGCAAATTTTCTTCGTTGGCGAGCCAAAGATTATGGAAAAATATCTCGGCTTGGGCACGGGTATTGTGGAAAATAAGCGTGGTTTTATGGGTTTTTATTTGTTCTAAAACATCAGGAATTGCATAGGTGGCGCCGGCTCCTGACCATGGTGGCGGTGTGTCACCCAAGAGCATCTTAATATCAGGTGCAGGTCCTGGATCTGCATATAAAATAGGGCAGGGCGCAGGATGTGGCGCCATCAGATCGGCAATGGCATCGGGATCATCAACCGTTGCAGATAAACCAACCCGCCGCAGATCAGGACAAAAATGTTGCAAGCGTCCCAATGCCAAAAATAATTGATCACCCCGCTTTGTTTCCGCCAAGGCGTGCACTTCGTCGATAATGACACGTTTTAGGGTCGAAAAGAATTTCTGTGCCTCTGGATAGGAAATTAAGAGAGCCAGGCTTTCTGGTGTGGTTAACAAAATATGTGGTGGATCCACACGCTGGCGGCGTTTTAGGTTTTGGGATGTATCACCCGTGCGATCTTCAACCCGAATGGGTAGAGCCATATCATCGATTGGTGTTGAAAGATTGCGTTTTATATCGTTGGCGAGCGCCTTTAGTGGCGACACATAAAGCGTATGCAGGCCGTAGTATTTTTCCAATGATAATTCATGAAGCGTTGGCAAAAAGCCCGCGAGTGTTTTACCAGCTCCCGTAGGTGCAATTAAAAGCTGAGACGTCCTATTTCTAGTCTCAAACAATTTAACCTGGTGTGGATGCAGTATCCACTCCCTTAATTTTAACCATTGCTGGATTTCTTTTGACATGCCGGTCATGTAACCGTGCCATTTATTATTTTATAAATATGATCAAAATTGGTAACCTAGTCTCCTTATGTTCTTGGTATTGATGATTTGGAAAAAATGGGTTCAATTTATTTTCCCAAGCCAATTTCATGTTTTTGTCCGAAAAAACGCCAGTCGGGTATACAATCACTGCTTCCGATTGTGATATTTCTATTTTCTGTGTTTGGAGATAGATTTGATGCTCAAATAGGGTAGAATTCATGTTGTGATTTGATGCTATTCCCACGTCATGATGTGCAAAGTCAAATGTCATTTCTAAGTAATTGCCATCAGTTTCAGGAATCTTTAGGCTGAAATCCATTCCGATTTTATTGTCTTTTACACTTATAATATTATTAGAGAGTACAGGTGTTGAAATAGTTTCACCGATGAAAAACTTTTTTGAGTAAATATCTGATTTTAGTTCAAACTGCTCTTGGTTGATCAATGTAAGCCCGAAACTGTCACGAAGTCTATCTTCATTGTCTAGTAGAAAACCTTCTCTGAAACCACCAAAACTTTTGATGAAAATTTCTCTACTCGGGTTTTCTTTTTCGAGTCCATTTGAGCTATTTGGATACGCGGCTATCAGTTCTTCAAATTTTTTCCTTTGTTCTTGTTCTAACGCGAGCGTAAAAATGTTAATGTTCCAAGTCTTAGTTTCACCCATGTCTAATAGATTAATGACTCCATCAGGCGACATGGTATACATGATGTCCAAAATTTGCTCGTATTCGTGGGTCCTCTTAGTTAGCCCACTTATCGTTAACTTGCCCCCGGACGCACTTACGCTCAGCGACAGACTGGGAAATTTTTGGTCTAATATTTTTTGTGTTGCTTCGATATCAGGGATCACATTGATTTTGATGTTAATTGGATCCCTTGAACTGGCGTAATCTATAGTTAGTGTGGTTACGCCATATTCCTTGCCCAATAGGTAGATAGCATTGTGTTCCAGATCTAACGCATCTGAAATTCTAGGGTTTGCGATTGAAATTTCTTTAATTTTTTCAATTGTTTTTAATAATATTGCTTGATCTTTTACTACATTAATTTCTTCAGTTTTATTTGAAATATTTATGAAACTTGCGCCTGACAGAAGTGATGGAATGACCAGAGAAAAACAAAAAAAAATTAATTTAAGGATTTTTATCATCTTTACTTGCTCGCTTATTATTTACCTGATTATATCAAAACTATTTTTCTTGTGCGAGATAATTTATGTAACAAAAATTAAACTCGCATTTGTTGTATTAAATTTCTCATTTTGTAGGCGCTTTGCTGTATATGAATTAGATTGGGTTTAGATCATTTTGAAATTCTCCCTCAAAGAGGAAACAGCCGCAAGATTCTGTGTTGACGATCCGTTTGATGCAACCGCAAACGTTCGTGGGTCTGCCGCCTATGTTGGTTGGCTTTTGCAGGAATTTAGCGGTGATCCTGTTTTGGCGCTTGCGGGATATAATGCTGGGGAAAACGCTGTTAAAACGGCCTGCGGTGTGCCCAATTACGCCGAGACGCGGGGCTATGTTCCAAAAGTGTTGGCCGCTTATTCTGTGGCACGTGGCCTATGAAAAACGCCGCCGGTCTTGGTGACCGACGGCTGTATCTTTCAACTTCCTGATGGAAATTAGTTGACGATTGTCGCCTCGGTTGCGGCCCGAAGTTCATCTTCGCTGACACCGTCGGCGCATTCAATTATTTTCAAACCACCCTCAACGACATCTAAAACACCAAGGTTGGTGATGATGCGATGAACGACGGCCTGACCAGTCAAAGGCAGCGTGCACGCCTTAAGAACCTTGGACTCGCCGTGTTTGTTGGTGTGATCCATCACCACAACAACGCGGCCAACGCCTGCGACCAGATCCATCGCACCGCCCATGCCTTTGACTAGTTTACCGGGAATCATCCAGTTGGCCAAATCGCCCGTTTCGGACACTTCCATCGCGCCCAAAATCGCCATCGCGATCTTGCCGCCACGGATCATGCCAAACGATGTCGCGCTATCGAAATACGCAGAATGCGGCAATTCGGTAATCGTTTGTTTTCCCGCGTTGATTAAATCCGCGTCTTCGTCCCCCTCATAGGGGAATGGGCCCATCCCCAACATCCCATTTTCGGATTGCAGCGTTACGGTGATGCCTTCGGGAATATAGTTTGACACAAGCGTCGGAATACCGATGCCAAGGTTTACATACCAACCATCCTGAAGCTCTTGTGCGGCGCGTGCCGCCATTTGATTGCGATCCCAAGCCATGTTTATGCCTCCGCGCGTTGACGAACTGTGCTCTGTTCGATGCGTTTTTCATGTTGTCCTTGG
>Ga0181600_10004019_pt1 | contig 11205 bp, 10 predicted proteins | sample 041ome_2_FD_132982 | JGI IMG/M metagenome (GOLD analysis project Ga0181600, IMG submission 132982) | Coastal salt marsh microbial communities from the Groves Creek Marsh, Skidaway Island, Georgia - 041406US metaG (megahit assembly) | ecosystem: Environmental > Aquatic > Marine > Intertidal zone... | reverse complement strand
TGTATCGAGGTGATGGCTCTGGAAATCAAAGCATTACCGGCATGGGAATGAATGCCGATCTTTACTGGATTAAACGTAGAGATGCGGCAGGTGGTTGGAACTGTGTTGACGCTATTCGTGGAACAAGTAAACGGTTAGAATTACATGGTACTGGTGGCGATTATAACCAAACTGTTTTGCAATCTTTTGATTCTGATGGCTTTACAACAGGTGTTACAGGCGTAGGCGAATCAGGCGGGTCTTATGTAGCCTTTGGATGGGACGCAGGAGCTAACAACACTGTCACTAATCATTCGTCTGTGATGTACACTGGCACCGGAGCTACACAGCCAATCACTGGCATGGGTTTTCAGCCTGATTTGGTGTGGGTAAAGTCAAGAACAACCGCTTCACACGGGGCTTTGTTTGATTCCGTGCGGGGTTCAACTAGTATTTTAATAACAAGTTTGACTAACGCTCAAGGAGTTCAAACAGATGGATCAATCCAATCATTTGATGCGGATGGGTTCACATTAAATCTTGACGTAAGCACTGGTAGTTCAAACTTCTCTGGAAGGAACTACGTTGCTTGGGGGTGGAAAGCAGGAGACTCCAACGTATCCAATACTGATGGCACGATAACCTCCACAGTACGGGCTAATGATACCTATGGCTTCTCGATTGTTTCTTATACTGGTAACGGTACAGCAGGAGCTACTGTGGGGCATGGCTTAAGTTCTGCTCCAGATTTTGTAATTACTAAACGCATAGATTCAACTGGAAACTGGTTTGCTACACATTCTTCATTAAGCGCAGATGGTAAAGTAATTTATTTAAACTTAACCAATGGAGAAGCTACTTCCACAGCTATATGGAACGACACAGCACCAGACGCTTCAACATTTACGCTAGGAGATGGTAATAGTAATAATTCTGGAGGCACTTTTATTTCCTACTGTTGGCACGATGTCACTGGCAAGCAAAAGTTTGGCTCTTATACTGGTGGAACAGACGGTCAAAAGATAACAACGGGATTCCGCCCCGGATTTGTGTTAATTAAACGCACAAGTTCTTCCGGCGACTCTTGGGCAATTTTTGATAGCTCTCGCTCGCCAATTAACGATGGAAGCACTGAATACTTGTTTGCTAATACAAATGCCGCAGAAGCATCCGCCAGTAATCGGGGCGTTAATTTTGTTAGCGACGGTTTTGAGCTTGTAGGAACTGACGGTTTTATCAATCAATCTGGCACATACATCTACGCCGCATTTGCAGGAAGCTACTCAGACTACATCACTGACTACAACACAGATGGTACTGTTGACAGCCGTGTGAAAGCTGATGATACCACTGGGTTTAGTGTTGTTTCATGGCAAGGGGACGGTACAACAAACGGTACATTCGGTCATGGCCTGTCGTCTGCCCCAGACTTTATTGTTGCCAAAGACAGGGATTCTAACTCAGTTAATAACAACTGGCATATTTGGCATACAAGCCTTAGTTCTACGACTCATAACCTTAACTTTACAACGGGTGCTGAGTCTAATGTAGCAACAGCCACATCTTATGGTGGTATAGGCGATCCTTCAGCAACAACAATTAAGGCTGTGTCTGGCACCGTAGATAGTCGAACAATGAATGAATCTGGTGACAGATATATCGCCTACTGTTGGACAGAAACTTCCGGTGTATCAAAGTTTGGTTCTTACGCAGGTAATGCAACTTCAGTAGACCTTGGGTTTAATCCTGCATTTATATTGATTAAACGTATTACAGGTACGGCTAAAGATTGGTGGGTGTTTGATAACACAAGAGAAGTTGATGGTCAGTTTGGAAATTATTTATCACCAAACCAATCTTACAGCGAACAAACAGTAGCATCTGCCATATCTGTCAGCGGTAACACAATTACATTCCCAAATAATTGGGACAGTTCGCACGATGGATCATCCTCAAGCACATACATCTATGCCGCCTTTGCAGACACACGAGAAGCAGCCTTCTGGTTAGATCAGTCTGGTGAGGACAACGATTGGCAACCAGTCAACCTAGACCATAACGATACGGTGTTGGATAGTCCGACGGATAACTTTGCGACGTTAAATCCGCTTGTTGCAGGAAATGTCACTTTGTCTGATGGAAACCTAAAGTATCAACACACAGGTAGTTGGACAACAACAGAAGCGTACTCAACAATTGCAATACCGGAAGGTTTAAAGTTTTACTTTGAGGTTTTTCAAAATAGTGTGGGTGGGGCCGGCACTTATTGCGGGGTTGGTATCACCTCTAATACAACTACTTCAACAACCCCCTATAACGGAGTTGGTGGTTGGGTTTATTTAAATACTGGAGCCATAAATCACGATTCAACCACGTTATCTACTGAATCATCTTACACCACTGGAGATACTATTGGTGTGGCTGTGGACAGAGAAAATGGAACCGTTAAGTTTTACAAAAACAACACGTTGGAATACACCGTTTCAGATTCGGACATATCTACTGGAAATCTATTTTTTACAGTATTTGCGTACACGGGAACAATGACGACAAACTTCGGTCAACAACCATTCAAATACAATCCACCGGAATAAGGAGATAACATATGGCTTATAATAAACTAAGCACAGCCAACCTACCCGATCCTGCGATTGATCCTGCACAGAACAAACTCCCTGCAAAGTATTTCGACACCTTCCCCTATACAGGTAATGGTAGTGGATTACAGGTAGGGGATGTGATTAAGAAACCTGCTGATACGATTGATATCAGTAACTCGATAATCGTTGAAAGCGGTGATTCTTTAGATTTCACTCATTCTGCTGCAACTGATGATGAAAGAAGAACTTGGATATACTCAACTTGGGTAAAAAGAAGTAAATCTGACAACCTAACTATGCTTCTTTATCAAATGGTTGATGATTTTACTGGCTCTGATGGAGTTTATTTTAATATTCAGTTCCAACTAGATAATACAGTCAGATGTTCAGTTAGACCAAGCTCAGGTAATGATTTCTGGTGGGCAACCGCTAGAAAGATCACCGATTCGAACTGGCATCATATTGTTGTAAAGTTTGATTCAACGCAAGCGAGTCGTGAAGATGGGTGCCAAATTTGGATTGACGGCGTTCTTGAAAATCTTACCTTTACTGGTACGTATACTCAAAACATGCTTTCACCTCTTGGTGCTACAACTGGCGGTGACCAAACAACTCAGCAAAGCTATAACATAATGACTATGAATCGGCAATATTGGCTTGGATCTTGGATATATAATACAGGAAGATATTATCTTGCTGAAACACATCTTGTTATGGGAACAGCTCTTGACGCAAACACGTTCGGAACATTCGACGCTAACGGCATTTGGATTCCACAGACTCCATCAGTAACTTATGGAACTAACGGTTTCCATCTAGACTTCTCTGACAACACAAGCACAACTACGCTTGGTGAAGATCAGGCAGGTTCTAACGACTGGACGCTGAACAACCTTGCGACAACAGATCAGGTGGATGATAGTCCGACTGATAACTTTGCTACGTTGAATTCTGTGGACTCTTACCCTAGCGCACATACATTTTCTGAGGGCAATCTTAGATGCACCCACAATTCTGGAACGTGGCGTAATGCAAGAACAGGAGTACGAGTTACCAGTGGGCAATGGTATTGGGAAACTGTTTATGAGTCTGTGTCTGGTGCGGGTGGTTTTGCTTATGGTGTTGGTAATGAACTTTTAACTAACTCTGATAATCCTTTTACCAATTATGCGGTTGTCTACAATGGAATAACTTCCGGAACAATTGTACAAGACGGCACAACGGTAAATACAGGAACATCTTGGACTGCCGGTGACGTAATGGGCTTGGCTCTTGATATTGATGCAAGGACTGTTAAGTTCTACAAAGAAGGTACGTTGGTGTACACAGCTACTTCAATCACTGGAACAGAGTTTTATCCAATTGTTTCAGCAAGTGCGACAGGTGCAACTCATTCAGTAGTCAACTTCGGTCAACGAGCCTTTGAGGAAACACCACCAACAGGCTACCTAGCCCTCTCCGAAAACAACATTACAGTCGATGAGACAAACATGGAGTCGCCTGACTTTGTGTGGATTAAGAACCGTGAACAAGCAGACCAACATCACCTGTACGACAGTGTTCGTGGTGTGCAGAAGGCGTTGTACTCAAACGTAACCACAGCAGAAACAAACGAGCCAAACGGATTACTAGATTTTAATGCGAATGGATTTACTGTCGGCTCTGAGGTTGAAGTCAACACATTAAATGAAGACTACGTTGCATGGACATGGAAGGCTGGTGGCACAGCAGTCGAAAACACAGATGGCTCTATCACTTCACAGGTAAGTGCGAATACGGAGTCTGGGTTTAGTATTGTGAGTTATACGGGTGCGGGCGGTGTATCCACAATAGGTCACGGACTCGACGTAGCACCTGAAGTATTTTTTGTCAAAAACAGAAGCCAAGCTAGTGATTGGGAAGGGTACTTTGCGGCATTAGGAAATACATCACGTATTGTTCTTAATTTAACCGCCGCCGCATCAACTGGAATTAACGGGTGGAACAGCACTTCTCCGACAGCTACCGTTTTTACATTAAACGGCGGTGTAGCGGGTAATACAAACGGTAATGACCATATCGCCTACTGCTTTCACAGTGTCGATGGATTTTCAAAGTTTGGCTCATACACCGGCAACGGTAGTACAGATGGCCCATTTGTGTACACAGGGTTTAAACCTGCTTTTGTGATGGTTAAAGCAACTTCTGGTTCAGAAAGTTGGAACATTGTTGATACAAATAGAAATACTTATAACGGTGCTAAAACGCTTTTGTACGCTAATTTAAGTAACGCTGAAGCAAATGCGACAAATGGTGTAGATTTACTATCTAATGGTTTTAAACCTAGAGATAACATTGGCAATTACAACTCTAGTGGAGTCACGTACATCTACATGGCCTTTGCCGAAAACCCATTTAAATACTCAAACGCTCGATAGGAGATAACGAACAATGTGGACTTACACAGGTCTAAGAATTAGAGAAGGCACTAGCTGGAAAAATAATGAAGGAATTACTCATCCAGCTCAATGGTCCTCTAAATGGACTCTAGAAGAAAAAACATCTGCAGGATTAGTCTGGGTAGACGATCCTGTCCAGCACGATTCACGCTTCTATACTGGTGATGGTACTCCGAAGGCACTTGATGATACAGGCAGTGGTGAAACACTTGTCAAGGGACTCAAGAGTGTCGCAATTGATATTGTCAAGGCACAGGCATCAGGATTCTTACAGCCAACAGACTGGATGGTCATCAAGGCAGCTGAGGTTGCGGACTACACTGTCCCTTCCGAAGTGACAACCTACCGTGCGGCAGTCAGAACAGCCTCTAACACGATTGAGACAGCGATCAATGGTGCGGCAGACCATGATGCATTTATAGCATTATATAATACGCCAGTAGATGCTGAAGGTATGCCGACAGGTAACGCACCTATTAATGATTGGCCTAATCAAATTTAATTTAAGGAGTCAGATGTGGCAGATCAAGTACTACCTATTAATCAGTTAGATCAAGCCGGTGTTATTTTAGATACGCCACCCGTTGCTCTACCCCCTAATTCTTTTTCTAATGTACGTAATATTAGATTTAAAGATGGGGCAATTAAAAAAATGGAAGGGGAAGTTAATATCTTCCCTAACATTTTTGATGATTCTAATAATCTTATTAACAGTGTATCTGCTAATTTTGATGGTTCAATTATTAAATATTTTCTTTGGTGGGATAATCCTAATTTAGCAAATGTTAATAAAGGATATTATTTAATTATCGCAGAAGAAGAAAGATTAGTTTCTGATAATTCTATTCCTCCTCAAGGAAATACAAATCCAACACACCAAAAAGATATTGCTTATCTTGTAAATGTAAATGGATCTACTAAAGTACAAAAAGGAATATTTCAACCAACTGAGATTGGTAATTGGCAACATACTTTTTTCCAAGGTGGTTTTTGTTTAATTATTAATAACGGTTTAGACAAACCTAATTATATATTAGATGATAACAACAATACAAATATTAATAATATTCCAAACTTTGCAGAGCTTCCCGGATGGGATTCTTATAAAGTAAATCAAATATACCTACAAGATACATTTAATTCTAACACAGATTCTTTTATTTTTGATTTAGGAAAGAAAGTAAACTTTGCTTTAGAATATATCGAAATAGTAGACTATGATAGTCAAACTGAATCATATACAACATTTACTGCTGCTGGTGTAGATGGTGATGGTGATGCAGCTAATAGTGTAAACTATGATGCTCCCGATTACAGTACCTTTACAGGTGATCCTACAGTAGGATTTTTAACTAATGATCAATATGAAATTTATTTTGACTCAACAACAAACAGTCACATTGTATTCTTACCTTCTAATTTAGATCATGGTTCTCACACAGATAAACTAACTATTAGTATTCGTTCTCGTGATGAAGTATTTGTACGTTGTGGTGTTATTAGATCATTTGGAGATTTTTTAGTAGCAGGTAATCTTGTTGAAAGAGACGGAGAAGATTTAGCAACTAGTTTAATTGTACGAAATCTTAATGGTGTTGTTAGAACATCAGATGCAGCTGCTCCCGGTGCTGTACCTAATAACTGGAATCCTTTTGCTGCTGGGGTATCTACTGCTGATGAATTTGTATTAGCAGAAACTGGTATTATTCAAGATATGAAAGAAATGCAAGGTAACTTGTATATTTATTCTAATAGTTCTATCAGTGTAATGAGGTTAACTGGAAATACTTCTGTACCTTTATCTGTTTCTCCTGTTAGTAGATCTTATGGTTGTCAAACTACTGATGCAGTAATTTCTTATGATGGTCGTCATTTTGTTGTAGGCTCTCAAGATATTTATGTATTTGAAGGACATCCGGGTTCTATCAAATCTGTTAGTGATAAAAGAGTAAGAAGATACTTTTTTGATAATTTAAATCCCTTACATGCTACTAATTTATTTTGTGTTAAATACACTCAAAGAGATGAAATATGGATTTGTTATCCTACAGTAGACTCTACTACAGGTGAATGTAATGAAGCTTTAATCTGGAATTATCGCTCTAACACTTGGACTATAAGAGATTTAAGAGGAGTAATTTCAGGAAGTATTGGACCTGTTCCGGGCGGTGGTTTACCAAACACTCAAATTGATGTAGATAATATATCAGGTGATAATGGTGTTATTCAGTTAGGTACTGTTGAAATAAGAACAATAGGTATTGATAATACTCAATCTATTAATCCAGATATTGAATTTTATACTGGTGGATTAAGTGATTTTATTTATGGAACTGGACGTAACGGTAATACATCTAGAGTAGAAGTAAATAACGATAGGCCAATGTATGAAGTTAGAGTTTACCCTACTTTAACTCTAACTGGTCCAGAAAATATTTCTGAATCTTTTACTATAACTAATCCTAATGCAGATATTAATACAGATGAAGTTACAGCAGAACAAATTTTCACTCAGTTAGTAACTAAAATTTCTGAACAAACAGGTTGGGGAACAAACTTACCCTCTGAGTATACTCAATTAGTTGATACAAGTACTAATCGTATTATTGCAGCTGAAGATGATACAAACATTAGTAAATATAGAGCTGTAGATAATTCTGCATTTAATATAAGTTTAGATATTTCTAATAGTAATATTCCAAATATCAGCTCTTTAGATTTAGATTTTCAAGATAGCATAAACACTTCAAGTGTACATGGTATTATAAAAGATAGTTCTAATGATTACCGTGGTCAAGAAGTTTTAAAAGCTACTCCTACTTATTTAGGTTTAGAAATTAGAGATTTTAATTCTCCGGGAAATACTCAATTAATTATACTACAAGCAGGTGATACTGGAACATATGATTTTTCAGACCATACAGGAATTAATGGAGAAACATTAACAGCAGAAGAAGCCGCTACTAAATGGATTTCTGAATTAAATATTGCTACCCCTAATTTAAAAATTGTAGATAGAGGTACAGCAGGAGAGTTTGATATTCAACCTGCTAACTTTTCAGATTTTGCAGATTTTGTTATTGATGTTCGTGTTAATAATAATCAAGAAAATGCAGATTGGATTTGGGAAAAATATCAAGATGCTATATCAGGAACAATAGGTTTAAATAGTAATAGCGCAACGTTATTTATAAACGATGGAGACACTTCCCTAAGAGTTGCTTCTAACTCTCCTACTGTTGCAGGTACTTTAGATGATCAAATAAACATTGATCCTTTAAGAGCTCCTAGTAGAACAGAAACAGAAACTACAGCTACAATGTCTATTACTAAAACAGAAAATAATGTTTTTGATTTAGATAGGCCTTGGGCAACAGACGAAGTTAACCCTAACTTAGAGTTTCCTCTTTTTGCATCTAAAGCTTTTGTAGTAGATAGTAATGGTCTTAATCAATATAATATGAATAAAATTGTTGCAGCCGATATAGGTTGGTCTATTCCTGCATTCAATTATATTCCTAGAACAGAAACAGAAAATTCAGTTCAATTTAAAAATATTATTACTAATAACGATGAGCCTGTTCCTTATGAATCTTTCTTTGAAAGAAAACAATTAGCTGTTTCTCCAGAGTTTGATACAGAAACAATTAGAAAAATTGCTTTATGGGCAGATGGTCAATATATTCCTTACGTTAATTCTCCAAACAATTTTAATAGATTACAAATTAGAATGTTAGGAACAGATAATCCTGGAAAAAATGTTGACTTAACTACTTTAACAAATACTAATACTAAGTATAACAATTTCTTTGTAAGTGAAGATTATAAAGTAGACATTAAAGCTAATGGAAGATTTTTAAATTATCGTATTTCAGATGTTATATTAGATGAAAATAATAATGAATTAGAATTAACTTCTAATGTAGATAGTGATAATTCTGTAATTTATAATCAAATAAGTGAATGGCGTATTAGTGGTATGCAACCAGAAATTTCTAAAGGAGGTGCTAGATAATGCCTATTAATCAACCTCCGATTACAGATAATCCTGTAGATGCAACTTGGAATTTAGAAGTAACTCAAACAATAAATTCTTTAGAAGAGCGTATTCGTACGCTTCTTAACGCTATTAATGATTCTATAGATTTAGATGATTTAAAAACAAAAATAGAAAGGATATAGGAGATCTTAGATGTCTATTAATTCTAAATCTAAAGCAACTGTTGATGGGCTACTTACTAATTCAGATACCACAGAATCTAATTTTAAAGAAGGATTAGAAGATGTAACTACTGAAGTTAATTCTTTAAATGAATTTACACAAGGTCCATTTTCTAGTTCTTTAGCCTCAGAAGATTTATCAATAGATTTAAGTACAGGAAATAATTTTTCATTATCTATTAGTAGTAATGGTGATTTAACTTTTTCTAATATTACTGCTGGTCAATCTGGAAATATTTATTTAAATAATACTAACGGTTCTACAATTAGTAAAGGCACAGGTATTAAAGCAAATGATGCTGATTTTACAACTATAACTAATCAAGGGGAATATTGGCTATCTTATTTTGCTTATGATAGTAGTAATGTTTTAGTTATATCTAGTGCTGTTTTAACAGGGACTTAGAGTGAAAGAGATGGCAACAGAAGGTACAAAAACTTTAATAGACGGCATAAGTATGGTAACCGTCATTGGTACAATAGGTGAAGTGTTGCCTCCTTTAGCAGCACTCTTCACAGTTATTTGGACCGTTATTAGAATTTATGAAACCAAAACAGTACAGAGGATTCTAAAAAGGAAACCTCCTAATGATCTTTGAAGCAATTGCTGCAATTAAAATCGCTAATGAAGCTATCGGTGCTATTAAAGAGTTTGCTGGTCACATTCAATCTGTCGGAGAGATGGGACCACAACTCACTAAATTAGCAGATGCTAAAGAAGAATTAGAAAAGAAAGCCAAAGATGGCGACATGGAATGCTTCTTTGAATTAGAAAAGATTCGTAATAAAGAAGCTGAAATTAAACAAATGTTTATTTACCAAGGACGAGCAGGTCTCTGGGATGATTACTGTAAATTTATAGCTAATAGGAAACAATTAAAAGAGAATGAACGAAAACGAATTGCCGATAAGAAAGCCCGTAGAGCTAAACAAATTAAAGACTGGAGTATTGGTATCGCTGTTACCGTGGCCACCCTTTCTGCTATTGGCATATGCGGTTATTTCCTTTATTGGCTCATAAGTGTAAAAGGAAAATAGTATGTGGCTACTTTTCGCAATACTAATTCAAAGCGATGGGTACGCTGTTTATCCTCAAGGTCCATTTATGACAATGGATGAATGCTTTGAAGCTCGTGAATACTTTTTAGCAACAGCACCAGAGCCTAAGATTAATTATGAAGCAGTATGTATACAAACTGATGTTACAGGAAATAAAACGTGACAGACATAGAAGCATATGACCTTAACGGTGATGGAAAGATTGATCAAGAAGAGCGTAATATTATGCTTGAAGATCGTAGGCGTAAAATGGAAGATGCTGACGCTCAACGTGACAGCATTAGGAAGATGGCTTGGTTCGCACTCTTTGGTCTTCTTTTGTATCCTTTTGGGATATTCCTTGCTGATCTTTTTGGTATGGATACAGCAGCTCAGTTAATTGCTGACATCGCTCCTACGTACTTCGCATCAATTGCAGTCCTCGTGTCTGCCTTCTTCGGCGCCTCAGCATTGCAGGGTAAGAAAGATGCTTAACTTATTAATTGGTCCAGCGATGGATCTTGCTAAAGACTTTATTAAAGGTAAGGCAGACGAAAAGAAAGCTATTCAAGAGCGTAAGATAAGTGCTATTCAAAATGATGCTGACTGGGAAGCTAAGATGGCTGACGCCACTAAGGATTCTTGGAAGGATGAGTTTTGGAGTATTGTACTAGCATTACCTATTGTAGCTATTGCTTATAGTGTAGCCATAGATGATGTATCTATTATTGATCGTGTTAAACAAGGATTTGAAGTTTTAAATACTTTACCTGAATGGTATCAGTATTTATTATTCATTGCAGTATCAGCTAGTTTTGGACTTAAATCCGCAGATAAAATTATGGGAATGAAAAAGAAATGAATCCAATGGATATGATGGGTGGCGGTATGCCTCCAATGAAAGGACCACTAGCACCTCAAGGACAATT
>Ga0181600_10004009_pt1 | contig 11221 bp, 8 predicted proteins | sample 041ome_2_FD_132982 | JGI IMG/M metagenome (GOLD analysis project Ga0181600, IMG submission 132982) | Coastal salt marsh microbial communities from the Groves Creek Marsh, Skidaway Island, Georgia - 041406US metaG (megahit assembly) | ecosystem: Environmental > Aquatic > Marine > Intertidal zone... | reverse complement strand
TTTGTCCGTCGTCGTCGTCGTCGTCGTCGTCGTTTCTTCATCAGCCTGACCAGTTGGTCGTTTAAAGTTTTCTGACATCGTCTTCCTTTCGTCATCGTCGTCGACGACGTTCGTTTCAACCCCGGTCGTCGATCCCGTCGCCGCATCGCGTTGCGTCTTTGTCCGCTCCCTTTCCGCCGCAACCTTGGCCCGAAGCGCCGCGATTCGATCCGCCGCGGACGTCATGTCGTTGACCGCGGCGTCGCGCTCTGAGGAAGACTTTGTTGATGGCGCGCTTGATGGATACTTTTGTACAACAAACATTCTTGATGATGATACAACGTATTGATGGACTACGACGAAACGGCGGAACGAGGTAACGAAGCAAGAATATCCTCCGAGGATAACCGCACGATGCGATCGTCGACGGTGAATTGAAAGACACCGCCGTCGATGAAGACGCGGAGCGGTTCGGCGTCTCTCTTGCGACAAGCGAGCCACATGGATCGAGCGTTGATGAAAAATACGACGCCCTCTCTGCCGACGACGTCCGGGGTGCGGGAGTGACGAATGATCTTAATTACGGCGCCGTGGAGATCGATGCCTCGGGTGAGACGGCGGAAGACGTCGTCGTGGGATCGAGCGTCGCGCACGAGGGCGCGAGCGTACTTTTCCCACGCAGCACGAAGCGGCGCAAACGCGCTCCATTTGCACTGATGGAGAGGTAAGCCGTACATTCCGCGTTTGCGCATCGCTGTTGCGGTGAGTTTTGCCGCGTTAGCTTTGGCGAAGCGCTCTCGCAGCGCCTTGGCGCGGGAATCACCGTGATCCAACGCCCGCGTGGCGTCGTCCAAAAGCAACGCCTTGTCTTTGCTCAGTTTACCTCGCAAAACTTCATCCGCATCCCCATCCTTTGCCCTCGTCGCCAACAAATCCCTCGCGTACGTCTCCACGTACAATCTCCTCGTCTCTTTATCATCGCTCGTCACCGCCTCGACGAGCAATTTTGCGCGTTTCTTTGAACCGGCAAACTTTTCTGTAGCTGCCGTCGCCGTCGCGCGTTCGCGCGCCTCCTTCGTCAACGGCGCGTAATACGACGTCGACGGGTCGTTCCCTTCGTCTTCATCCTCGACGTCGTTCTCCATCAACCGTCCGCCTCTTCCACCGCGAACGTTACCACCCACCGGTTTCCCACGCGTCGTCGTCGTCGTCGTCGTCGTCGGTCCACTCTTTCGTTGTTGATTCTGACTCTGTTTCTGTTTCGGCGTCTTTGACGTCGCCGCCATGCGTCCAGCCATCCTCGCGGCCGCCGCGGCCGCCATTCTCGCGTCCAACGACGCGATCCGCGCCGCTTTCTTCTTCGCTGCGCTCTCCGACGACATCACGTCGTCGTCGTCGTCGTCGTCGTCGTCGTCGCAGTCTGAAGACTTTAGTGTGTGACGCGCTCGTTGTTTTCATAGTCATCGTCAAGTCATCGATGTCGTCGTCTTTACGACGCGTCTTTGTCGTCGGCGTCATCGCGTGCGCGTACATCGCGACGTGCATCCGCGTGGTTGAATCGTCGCCCGTCGTCGTCGTCGTCGGGTCGGTGAACGCGGACGTGATCGCCCGCGTCGACCGGGTGCCACTGGTTGAGGAAACGGTTTCGACGACGTCGGCGTCGGCGTCGTTCGCGGTCGGGGGGAAAGGGGCGAATCAGGCGGTCGCCGCGGCGAGGTTAGCGATGGTATCGACGACGACGACGACGGGGGATGCCGCCGCCGCCGCCGCCGTGGGTGCGTCGTCGTCATCATCACCATACGACGACGTGATGTTTGTTGGAAAATTTGGCTCGGATGAATACGGAACGCGAATGTGGAACGAACTGGAAGCCGAGGTGGATTTGAGGGCGTCGACGAGGAGTGCGATCGGAAGCGCGAGTGGGATGGGGTTTGTCATGCTCAATGGTGAGGGATTGCCGAGCGCGGTGGTTGTTGGAGGGGCGAATGCGTTGGATTGGAACGAGGACGACGAAGCGTTGGAGCGAGAGTTGGCCGACGCAATGCGAGGCGCGTCGACGGTGATGCTGCAGAGAGAGATTCCAGAGCGGGTGAATCGAGCGGCGGTGAGAGCAGCGAGGAAGGTTGGGGTGGAGAGGATCGTGCTCGATGCCGGTGGATCGCACGGGGTGGTGGATCCAGAATTGTTGGCGGTGGTGGATTACGTGGCGCCAAACGAGAGCGAGCTCGCGGGAATGGCTGGCGTGAAGAGCGTGGAGACGGACGAGGAAGTCATTTCAGCGGCGCGTTCTGTCATCGGGAACACTCGGGCGAAGATGTTGTGCACGCTCGGAGCGAGAGGTGCAATGTTGGTGTATCCCGGAACGAATGGGGAGGTGATTCGCGTGGACGCGGCTCCGCTACCAAAAGGATCGAAAGAGGTGGACGCCACGGCGGCTGGCGATGCGTTCCGAGCCGCGTTCGCCGTGGGGTTGAGCGAAGGAAAGAGTGAGAGGAACGCGATGCGATTCGCCGCAGCCGCGGGCGCACTGACAGTGACGAAGATTGGGGCGATGCCGAGTCTGCCGACGAGGAGCGAAGTCGACGCGTCGCTTGGCGAAGAATCCGCCAGCGTAGGAAAGCCGCGCAAGGCTCGGAACCAGGGCGCGAGAGCGCCCCTGCGTTTCGCCAGTAGACTGAACTCGATGAAGGCGCGACAAGATTTGTTCCCAGGGAAAGACGCGCGGGTCCCAGAGGTGTTCAACCTCATCAAGCGCATGGCCACCGTGGATGGAATCTCCTCGGTTTTCCTCAATTTCCCCGAACACTTTGTAGATGGAAAGAAACAGCTCCGAGCGCGCGACTTGAAGAAGAAGATTGAATCTCACGGTCTCGTCACCGGCGCCGTGTGCGTGCGATTCCCGGAGGAGTATCGCCTCGGAGCGTTTACCAATCCGGATGAGGTTCTGAGAAGTAGCGCCGAGGCGTTGGTGCGATCCGCGTGCGCCGCCGCGACGTCTCTCGACGCCGAGGAGGTTGTCATCTGGCCTCGCTACGACGGTTACGATTATCACCTTCAAGCGGATTACGCCGTGGAGTGGGAAAAAATGGTGCAGAGCTACCGTCGCGTGTCTTCAAGCGACGAATGTGCCTCGCTCAAGGTGTCTGTCGAATTCAAGCCCACCGACGAAAAGAGCAGGTTCAGCTTCATCCCCACCACCGGCGCCGCGATCCTTCTCGCCCAAGCCGTGGGCGCAGCAAACTTTGGTCTCACTCTCGACGTCGGTCACATGATTGCCGCGGGTGAAAACCCCGCGCAAAGCGTCTCCATGGCGGCGACGCGTGGCTTGCTCTTCGGCCTTCAGCTCGGAGACGGTTACTCCCGCCTCGGCGCCGAGGACGGTTTGCTCTTCGCATCCGTCAACCAACGCGCCGCATTCGAGCTCGTCGACCAACTCTACCGTTTCGGCTACGCCGGCGCGCTCTATTTCGACACCTTCCCTCTCAACGAGGACCCGACGAGAGAAGCCGAATCCAACATTCGCGTCTTTTCTCGTCTCTGGCGTCGCGTCGCCCGGCTCGTCCCGCGCATCGACACCCTTCGCGCCAACCGAGACGCCATCGGTATCCACGAGACCCTTCTTTCTTCGTAGTTGTTCGTTTCATCGCGACGTACACGACGACGCGCACGACTACTACTGACTACTGACTACTACCACTGTAACGCAAACCAAACCAAACCAAAAAGTCCAAACAAAATCCGAAACGGCGCATAAAATCTAACCGACGAACCCAGTTTCACGTTTCACGGTTCACGACTCATCATTTTATCCCCCACTCCTCGCCGTGTGGTGGACGCGCGCGACGGAATATTTTCCACTTTTTGTTCCTCATCACACCGAGCCGCCCGCCCGGTGCGGTGCGGTGCGACGCCAACGCGCGGGTCCAGGGTCGGAGAGAAGGGACGAGCGAGCGAGGGACGCGGGGGAGCGATCGCGCGACGGACGACGACGACGTCATCGTCGTCGTGTGCGACCGCTTTTTCGCAGTTTTTCGCGCGGTTCCATCCTCGTCATGCAGAACGACGCCGCGCGCGGGTCCGGGAACGACGGCGACGGCGACGACGGCGACGGCGACGGCGATTGCGGCGGACGAAAGTCGCCGGCGAGCACGCTGGTGGCGTCGACGAGCTCGGGATCGGAAGGGTTCGGAGAGGGAGGGAAAGGAGGAGGGAAACCGGATGCGCGAGCGACGACGTGGACGAAGACGCCGGTCGGCGACCTTCGAGCGTCGAGACGGTTGAGTAAGAGGGAACTCGAGGCGCACGCGGAGGTTTTGGAAGGCGGTGGGACGAGGTCGATGACGTCGACGACTTTGTCGTCGCGCGAGGCGAGCGACGGAGAGGGCGACGCGTCGGAGCGACGGACGAATGGGGCGTCGGAGTTCGCCGCCGCCGGGAGTTTGGGGTGCGTTCTCGAGGCGGATACCGTGGATGAAGAGCGCATGGCGATGTTTGTCCCAGATGAAGTGATTCAGTCGTTAACTTTTGGGTGGAGGTTCAAGTTGGATGATTTTCACCTCGTCAAGGTGATTGGAAGAGGGCGGTACTCGGTGGTGTACCAAGCGTTGTATCGACGAATGTCGATGGAGGTGGCTTTGAAGTGTTACACCAAAGCGAAGATGAAGGAACACGTCTACGGGCAGGTGGCGCATGAAATTGCCATACATAGCTCGTTGAATCACCCCGGGGTGACGACGTTTTACGGTTCGTTTCTCGACCCGGCGACGGGGAACTACTACATCATTTACGAGTTGGCGGAACGGGGCGACGTCTTCAACGCCATGGCCCGAAGCGGCGGTCGGTTCACCGAACCCCGCGCGGTGCAAAGCGTTCTGAAACCAATCATCTCCGCGCTGAATCATCTCCATTCTTTGAACATTGTCCACAGAGATATAAAACCGGAAAATTTGCTGCTCACATCGAATGGCAAGGCCAAGGTGACGGATTTTGGTTTTTCATTACATTTGGACTGGTACAGACCCCTGGGTCGTTTGGGGACTACGGATTACATGGCGCCAGAGGTGATTGCATGCGATAAAAATCGACGCGACGAGCTTGCCGCGGCACATCGTCCCGGCTACGGTAAACCCATCGATATATGGGCCATCGGCGCTTTGGCGTACGAGATGGTTGTCGGTTTCCCACCGTTTCAATCAACCTCTCGTGAAGACGCTTATAAGCTGATTTTTTCAGGCAAGTTTAAGACGCCGACTTTTGTGTCGCAAGAAGCGTCAGATTTCATTAGCAAGTGCCTCGTTGTGGATCCATCGGCGAGATTGAGTATCGTTGAGATGGCTGAACATCCTTGGATTAAGAATCGCGGCGTGAGCGTACAGACCTCGGCTCCAAAGAGCGTTCTCGATCTCAACCTCGACGACTTGAGATTAAGCGGCGAGGGCATACAGCGCGCAACTTCGTGCACACCGTTGCCGTCATCTCGACACACTCCAAGTCTATCGACGCATCTCGCATCGACGATGATTACTCAGCAAGAGCTCCGTGGTATCCAAGATGATCTCGATTGGCAATACGATGGCGCGAGCTACGACGAACAATCGACGGTGGAAGTTCAACGTTCAGCCACCATGTTTGCTGTCGATGGTGATAACACATCTGTATCATCAAACATGGCGAGAATGACGACGCGGTCATTCAGTTTAAGCCACAAGTTGAGGCGTATGGGCTCCAAATTCGTGAGACGCTTCAGACAAAGAGATTGAATTTTTTTTGACGGGAAGTTTATTTCTCCTTAAAATTTCTTGCTATGTAAAACATCATAGACATCTAGTAAACTATCTGTGTCGCTGTCGTGAAATCGTAAAATCGCATCGTTCGAAATCTTGAGTCGGACGCGGATGCGTCGGTTGGAAGTTCAACAGCGTCAACGCGCGCAGTCGACGCATTGCGCCACTTCCTTCCAGACGCCAGTCGGGACGTAGCGACACCAATCCGCACAGAGCGCAAGGGCGGCAGCGAACAACGCGTACGCGCGCAGTTTAGTTGACTTACTTTCGTTTGACGGCATCGTTTCTTCTTTTTATTTCTTCGATCGCGGTCGTAGTTGCGTCGATTTCTGATGCGTTGTCGTCGTCGTCATCGTATGGACATTTCCTCGTCTTCTAGTCTACATCGGTCTACAGTCTAAAGTTCACCCATGGCTCGGGCAAACTTGGGAGACTCTCGCGTTTCCACGATCAAATCACCCGCATCTTGGTCTCGCCACGGCATCGCTGAGCATGGAATCGTAATCGCACTCGCAAACAAAAACAATCCATCCGGATGCGCTGAGTCTCTGGCGCCGTACCGAGCGTCGCCGAGTATCGGGCACTTCAATTCCCTACTGTGCCGCCTAATTTGATGCGTACGTCCCGTTCGCGGGTAAAAGTCAACCAAAGCCAGCGTTCCAATCTCCGTATCGACCGTCTTCACCACGGTGTACTCGGTGTACGCGTCTAAACCACCGACCGGCGTCTCGACGCAACCGCTCGATTGCTCTGGCCTCCCTCGAAGCAGCGCCCGATACCGCTTCTTCACCTCGCGTCGCTCGAACGCTTTTTGCAACGATGTCAACGCTGCTCGAGTCTTCGCAATGATCAACAACCCACCCGTTGGTTCATCCAATCGATGTGCGGGTCTCGGCGTCGGCAACACGTATCCCTCGGTTCCGTGAGCCGATGGCTCGAGCTGACACCCAGCCGCTCGCTCCGCGCTCCACTGCCTTCCACCTCCTCCACCCATCGTCACCAACCCGTGTGGTTTCGTCACCACCGCACAGTGATCGTCCTCATACACCACACCCAACCTCACCTCTTCCGGCATCGTCGCTCTCGCCGAGCTTACAACTTTTGCTCTTCGCTCGCTCGAAACCGACGCCGCTGTCCTCGCGCTCACCTCCAACTCATCCCCATCCCTTGCTTCATGCGACGCCAAGGCCCGCACACCGTTCACGTACACCTCCCCGCGTCGACACGCGCGTTTCGCGCTCGTCGCCGACGGGTACTCGTTCGGGAAACACGCGCGAAGGGCGTCATCCACACGCAACCGTCGCTTCGATTCGTCAGAACGTTTCACATCATCGACGACAACAGCCGTCGCAGCCTCGTCGTCACCCGTCCTTCGACGCACCGGCGCCCGCACGATGGCTCGACGGACGATTTCGTGTCCGTCCCGTAGTCCTCGCGGCGTCGACGACGACATCGACGTCGTCGAGGCGGCTTGCACCGCCGTCGTTCGTAGCGTCATTGTCTGGCGCATTTTTGATCTGTTTACTCATACAGGTCACCTTTCCATATCACAAGCACAACTTCGCGACGCGACAGGGTCCGACGAACCTCGCCCAGACGACGCTCCGGTGCGCGCGCATCTCGTGCGTCAAGCGTAGTGCACGCGGGCGGAGCGAACGCGTGGGGTCATCGCGACGCGTCGCGTCGTCAATCAATTCAACAATAATTGAATTTTGATCCTTCCCATTTCCCGATCGGATTATCGAAGGAAATTGTAACGACGACGCGACGATTGACGAAGGAGAACGAACCATCATGGTGGAAAATGTTTTGAAACGGGCGGTGAGCGCGGCGACGACGAAGATTGGTAAGGTTGCGGTGTCGGGCAGGGCGGCGATGACCGGGGCGAAGAACGCTTCGGCAGCGTTGGCGCAAGCGGCCACCGAGGCGCGAGCGGCGGAGGAAGCGGCAGCAATGGCGGTGCGTCAGTTGAGCGCGGGCGCGCGAGCGTGGGGTGCGATCAAGTATTTAACGTGGACGGTGTGTTATCAAATCACCGTGGCGTGGTTCACGACGGTGCTCGGGTTGACGTTAGGGGTGTTCGTGGCGGTGATGTTTCGCAGAGCAAAATCCAAGTCGTTGATGGAACGCGTTACTGAGAAATTGCAAAAGATGGAGGACGCCGGGGCGAACCAAGAAGCCGTGGCGATGGCGAAGAAGACTCTGTCGTGGTTGGATCAGGTTAGGGCGAAACAGGCGGAAAGCGACAAGGAGACGTTTTCCGAAGAGTTCAAGTCGATTTTCAACGCACATCCGCCTATCTGGACGAGAGACGCGGATTACTCTCGCGTGCACTGGCTGAACAAGGTTATCGACGCGGCTTGGCCTTACATCGATACTGGTGTGAGTGAGACTGTGAAAGACAGCGTCGATCCAACGTTGCGAGAGTTGGTGCCGCCGAAGATTGTCAACTGGATTGGTTTTGAAAAGTTTACACTCGGGCCGCGCGCGCCAACAATCTCTGGTATTCGCTCGCACTCGAGTCATATGGAAAATAGCATTCTCGACATTGAACTCACCTGGGCGTGCGATGCCGAAATCATCATTGCCGCCTACATTTTCGGCATTCGTTTGCCCATCAAGGTGCGCAAGATTCTCCTCAAAACAATGTTGCAAGTGACGTTTGATCCGCTTGTCGACGTACTACCGTGCTTGGGTGCGATTGAAATATGTTTGATGGGAATGCCGAGCGTCTTGGATTTCGGTCTTTACCTCCCCGGCGGTCTCGATCTCATGTCATTGCCGTACGTGCACGAAATCGTCACGGGCATCGTCAAGTCATCCATAGAGAAGATGCTTCTCTATCCGTACAAGCTGCACATTCCGATTATGGAACACAGTGGTATCGAGGCGTCATCTACGGGCGTGATGCGCGTGAGATTCATCAGTGGCGAAAGTTTCCACAAACGTCGCAACTACAGCAAGCTCTCGCGTAAGAAGAACCAGCAATCTTCTAGTATTGTCCGCATGCTCAAGTCCGATAACTATTTCATCAAATTCTGGACGCGCGACGTTCGTCAACTCTCGTCTCCCAAGCGCGATGGAGACCGCCCGAGCTGGGCGGGAACGGCTGATTTCTTCGTCTTGTGCGATAGAGACACACCGCTCACCTTTAGACTGATCAAGTCTGGCGCTGAGCGCGTTTCCAACTATGGCGAAGCTTCAATCATGTGCGGCGACATTGCCAACACAAAGGGACCCGTTGTGATTGAACTGCCCTTCATCGATCCGTCTTTTTACAAGGAAGAATGTCCGCTCGAGTACCTTAACGCGGCTGATGGATACACGGCAGAAGAAATCCTGGCGCGCTTCAACGAAATCACCGAGTGGCACAAGAATGCGGAGAAGGAGGCGGTGCAAGCGCGCCTCAAATACTTTAGTCGATGCAACGAAGAGCAAAATAGCTCTGAGCAGAGAAAGTACAAGCACCCCACGCTCAAAGTTGAGTTGGAGTATATAGACACCGGTCCTCCAGACGAAGTCGAGGAAGATTTCGAGCAAGGGATGCTCACTGTCGAGGTGATCGAAGCGCGCAACTTGCTCCGAAACAAGGATAAACAACCAAATCCGATGGTCACTTTGGACTGCGCTAAACAATCGTACGCCACCGAGCGTCGCACGAAGACGTCGCACCCCAAGTGGAACGAACGTTTCGTCTTCTATAACGTCCTACCGGAAGTTGACACGCTCAAGCTAAACGTGTCAGGTTTGGAAGGCTTCCCGCTCGGTTCCCTCGAAGTTGACATCAACATGGTGCGTCAAAACGTCATGATCAGGGAGAGTTTCGCGCTCTCTGGCGTCGCCAAGGGCGAGCTCGTTCTCCTTCTTCAGTACGCACCTATGGCGTCTAAAAACGTTCTCGCTCGCGGGGCTTCCGGTGCGCATTAACGCGAAGCTTTCTGTAATTTGCAAACAACTTGTACATACGCTCCTTCCCAAGACGCAAGGACAAAACGTTTCATTCACCCTCAGACACCGACGAACCGATCGCAGGGGTCGATGCCGGCGACACTGCGATTTACCGAATCCTCGAGAATCACCGACGCGATGCCGTCCGATTTTCGCACGCCACAAGCCGCCAAACCGTCGTCATCCTTTGTCGGCGGCGACGGTTCGCGGTTCACGATGTCAGGGGAACGACGATTCACGTCCTCATCGCCGCGAGACGATGTCGTCGACTCCGACGCGTACGCGCGCGTGCTCGAGCGCAGACTGTCGGAACTGGAGGAGTCGACGACGTGTATAAAAGGTCGAGAGGCTCGCGCGGCTGCGGCGGCTGCGCAGGCGCGGTGCGCGGCGCTCGAAGCCGAGAATGCGAGACTTCGAGGCTTCACGGGTAAGGGAAAAGCGTTAGAGACAACGACGGCGACAAAACCGAGACGAGCGGCGCTGATGGATGTGACGAACGGGGCGAGCGCGATGCGGACGCCGATTCGAACGCTTAAAGCAAAATTGGATGAGAGCGTAGCGGCGCGTGGGGTTGAAGCGGAGCTCAGGGAGACGATTGCAAGAATGTCGAGAGAGCGAGCAGAGCTGGAGGCGTCGATTTCAGAACAAGTCGGGCGAGCGCGAGAAACTTCTCGAGAAAACGAAGAATGGCTCGCCAACGCGCTGAGATCAAAGTGCGAGGAAGTGGAACGCATGACATCTAAGACGGTGGCGCTGAGTAAGCGCGTGGTTGAGCTCGAGGACTGCTTGGCGCGGTCAGAACGCTCTCATCTTGAGGCTCTCGAGAGACTTGACGCATATAGAGATGAGCTCAAGGCGTCCATCAAGTCGGAAAAGAAACACGCCAAACTCATGCACGAAAAATACAAGACGGCAAAGACACAAAAGTCGGCGCTCGTCACCGAGATTGAGACGCTCAAGGAGCAAATGGAGAAATTCCATGCCGAAAAGCAAGCCGAAAAGGAAGCAGAAGCCACCCTCGCCCTCGCTCCATCTCGCGGTTCGCCATCCACTGCCGCCGTCATCGGTGCCGTGATACGATTTGCCTCCTTCGTCATGGAAAATCCGAGACCGCTCGCCGCCATCGGCGTCGCCATGGTTCACTTTTTTGCGTTTGCGGTTTCCTTTCACATGCGTCGAGCCGCCGCAACCATTCGTGTTGGCGATCCCCTCGAGTTTGACGTCTCTGGTTTCACCGGCGCTCGGCTCTTCTAGTCTCATTGTATCACTAAAAAATGACACAATCCTTTTCCAACCGCCCTCGGTCCCGTCGGCGACGCCTGTGTTGCCATTTCGACGCGCTCGTTGTATCATCCACGCCCATCACATATGGCTAAATAGTGAATACACAGCAATGACGTCGACAAGCAGCAACGACTGACTTCGGCAGATTCGCGCGCGTCACCCGCCGCGATCCCACCCGAGCGCGCGGTTTTCACACGGTCGAAACGAAACGATGATGTCTACCGTCG
>Ga0181600_10004006_pt1 | contig 11231 bp, 6 predicted proteins | sample 041ome_2_FD_132982 | JGI IMG/M metagenome (GOLD analysis project Ga0181600, IMG submission 132982) | Coastal salt marsh microbial communities from the Groves Creek Marsh, Skidaway Island, Georgia - 041406US metaG (megahit assembly) | ecosystem: Environmental > Aquatic > Marine > Intertidal zone... | reverse complement strand
CGTGCCGCACTGGCTCGCCGTCGAGGGCGTGCAGCCCTTGATTCCGGAGAATCCCAGCCCCCATCCGGAGCGCGCGCGCGCCGGCGTCGGCGCCGGCGCCGACGCGCCGCGCGCCCGTGACTTCCGCGCGCCCGTCGCGCCGGACGACGTGGTGGCGCCCGTCGGCACGGCTCCGCGCGCGCCCCGGGACGCGGGCGACGCCTCCGGCTCGCAGCCCGGCGTGGTGGTCGAGCCCACGTTGACGCACGAGCTGAGCAAGGAGCTCCAGTTGTATTTCGACCGGGTCACGGCGACGGTGCGCGGCGGCGGCGTCGGGCCGGAGGCGCCCGTGCTTCGCGCGGCGCTGGAGTCGCTGCAGACGGACAACGGCATACACCAGCTCGTGCCTTACTTCGTGCGCTTCGCGCAGGAGGAGGTGGCGACGTCCCTGAAGAACCTGCCGCGGCTCACCGCCGTGATCGCGGCGGTGCGGGCGTTGGTGTCCAACCCGCACGTGCACGTCGAGCTGTACCTGCACCAGCTCATGCCGAGCGTGGTGACCTGCCTGGTGGCCAAGAAGCTGGGCGGCGAGCCGAGCGATTTGGACGACCACTGTTTGCTCCGCGAGCGCGCGGCGGAGACCATGGCGCTGGTATGCGCCAAGTTTGGCGAGCAGTACCCGACGATCCAGCCGCGCATCACGCGCACGCTCGTGAAAGCGCTCCTCGACCAAACGAAGCCTCTCGCCACGCACTACGGCGCCGTGGTCGGCCTCGCCGCGCTCGGGCCGAGGGTCACGCGCCTGCTCATCCTGCCGCACCTGCGGCAGGTGCTCGAAACGCTCGAGCCCATGCTCGCGGAGGGCGAGGAGGAGTCGAAAACGGACTCGAAAACGGACGCCGCCAAGTCGGAGGAGAAGGCGCGCCGGCGAAGGCGAGACGCGCGGCGCGTGCACGACGCGCTGAAACGCGCCGTCGGGGCGTGTCTGCACGCGGCACTCGCCGTGCCCTCGGCGGAGGCGAACGCGGCGAGCGAGCCCGAGCGGCGAGCCGCGAGAAAAAACAAAAACGCAGCGTCCGCAGCGTCCGGGAGTGTGGGTCCTCGATCGTCGGCTCCGGGCGCCGGGTCGGTTGCGGGTTGGAAAATCGGAAAGGCGCCCGGGACGCTTCGCGTGGACGTCGCCGGCGCGGAGACGGAGATCGCCATCGGCGACGCGGTTTTGTCGGACACGAGCGAGGACCCGAAGGCGGTGGCGGCGAAGGTGGCTGCTGCGGCGGCGCTCCTAGGGGACTGCGTCGTGCCCTACGCCGCGGTGCCGGAAGCCGCCGGCGCGTTCATCTGATCGATAGAACGCTCGGGAGCGACCGTTTTTGTTTTTTTCATGAAGCGATTGTAAAGCTCATAAAATAAAGCGGCGTTATTACAGCGATTACGTTCGTACAGTACGCACTCAAGACGCTCCTTCACGGTCGCGCCTTGAGGGTGTTGCTGAGCCACTCCATCCCCTCCCACAGCCCCTCGCCCTTAAGCGCGCTCGTCTTGAAGATGGCCCACTGCCTGTTTTTGATCTCAGCGAGTCCGAGCCCCTCGGTGATCTGCAGCTCGGAGAGCGCGCCGGGAACGTCCTGCTTGTTTGCGAAGACCAGCACCGCCGCCTCCGCCAGCTCCTCCTCCTCCAGGATGGCGTGAAACTCCTGCCTGCTGGTGCCCACGCGCTCGGGGTCCGAGCTGTCCACCACGTAAATCACCGCCTGCGTGTTCGGGTAGTAACACCGCCAGTACGGCCGGATGGATGTCTGCCCGCCCAAATCCCACACCTGGAACTTTATGTTTTTGTACGTCAGCGTCTCGACGTTGAACCCGATGGTCGGGATCGTGCTCACGACCGTCCCCACCTGCAGGCGGTACAGAATCGTGGTCTTGCCGGCGTTATCTAAACCGAGCACCAAGATGCGCGCCTCCCTCTCCCCGAACGCCTGCCACAGACGCGAAAACAAGATTCCCATCGTTCACGTTCGCGCCGCGGCCGAGCGCGCCTGCGGGTTTTCGGAATTTTCGGCGTTTCGCGCGGGAACGGTGAGTCGACGATTCGTTTCGCGTTCTACGCGGCGGGCACGGATCTTGTATCGGGACGCGCGCGTCGCGCGAGGGCGGTCCCTCGACGCCTCCTTTTCCCGACGAGGAAAGGAAAGACGATTCTTCATCTCAGGTCTCCAAACTCAAGAATATCCTCACGGGACATAGGATGACAGTTTGAATCACGAGAATCGTCGCGCGGTCGGGATCGGGGTCGCGCGCCCTTTGGCGCGTTCCTCGGGCGGCGCCCGAAAGGGCTCGAGAGGTGGCGATCTCCTCAGTTCTCCAAGGTGATATTCTTCCGCATTGTCACGGACCTAGGTAGAACGAAAGTTTAACAGTTCCTCACTGGAGATGGCCGCCTCGTGGCCGATTCGGGTCCGCGACGAGAGCGTCTCGCGAAAAAAACGAAAAACCACCGGGACGGCCGAAGGATCCCGAGAAGGCTCGCCGCGCGCGTCGCGCGCGCGCCCGAAAGGGCGCGCGAAGAGTCAGCAGTTTCGGTAGTTTCAAAGCTGAGCCGGCCTGGCCTACTTGATTCAAATACCACAGGAAACATGATCATCGTCCTCTCCGCGGGGGCTCGGCGTCGGTCGCTCTGCCGTGGCCGACGACGGCGAGGGCAAAAAGGCGCCCCGACATGGGGCTGCCGGGGTCGACAGTCGATCGGGCGGGGACGCGCACGCACCACTCCGGGAAGCCTCCGTCGCGATCAGTCACCGATCGCGAGCGACCGTCGCCGCGCGCGCACGGGCGACCGCGTCGACGCTTCGGCGCGGCGCTTCGCGCGCAGAAGTGATGAAGGGCCCCCCTCGCGCCGTCATTTCGTTTCATCCGCGAAGCCGCGGTCTCGGGGGTCGGGGCAAAATTTTTCTTCACGAACTGCACCGCCGACTGACGCATCGCTGACGAGGACGATCTCGCAGTGCGCTTTACTGCCACGAGCGCCGTCGACGCCCGTACTTGCGTCGACGCGGGGGACTCGATGTTGCCGTCGCCGTCGCCGGTCGCGGCTCGAGGCGCGCGTGCCACTCCACGCGCTCGTCTCGCTCGAGGAGATGGGCGCGCGTCCTCGACCCCCCGACCCCACCCGGTTCGCCGCGCGGTGCGAAGGATGAGGGGCAGGCACCCCCCCACGCGATGGCGCGTTTCCTCCGCCTCGGACGACGCGGCCTCGCTGGTCCCCCCCCCCGAGCTGGACGCGCTCGCGGACGCGTCGTCGGTGGAGACGGTCGACCCGACCGTCGCGCACGTCGACGAGGCCGCGCGCGTGTGGTACGTCCCCTCGTTCCTCGACGCGGACGCCGAGGCGGCGGTCGCGAAGTGCTGCCAGAAGCTGCGCGACACGAAGAAGATGAAGCCGGACAAGTCCTTCGCGCGCGGCCGCCGCGCCGCGATGGTCCCCGTGGTCGACGACGCGTACGCGGCGCTTTCGGGCGCGCGCGTCCGCGAGCGGCTGCGCGCGGTGACGGGTTGCGATCTGCGTTGCGGGGACTTCCCGGTCGAGGCGCGGCTGTACTTGCCGGGTGCCGAGATGGCGTGGCACAGGGACGTGCGTCTGTACGCGACGCCGCAGTTTGAGCTCATCCTCACCGTCTCGAACACGTCGGACGCGCAAACGCAGTGGGTGGGATCGGACGGCGCGGCGCGTTCGATCCGCCCCGCGCCCAACTCCGCGTTGCTCTTCGTCGCGGACGGCGCGTGGCACAGGGTGGTGCCCGCGAGTCAGGGCGAGCGCGTCATCGTCAAGGCGCTGTATTGCCCGGACGCGAGCCTGGCGAAGACGCCCGCGTTCGGCGAGTGCCTCGAGGAAGCGCCGTGGAGACGATGAGACGGTGAGCGCAAAATGTTTTTTTTTACTGCAAACAAAGGTCGACTCGACGAGGACGTGATACGTGCGCGTCTGCGCGTCGTGGCGAACGAACGCCCGAGTCTCCTCTCACTCCACGCGCCGCACGCGTCGGTGCGCCCCTGTCCACCGCGGTATGCGTCGCCTTCGCGCGCTCGCGGTGCTCGCGCTCGGGGGCGCCGTCGCCGCCTCCGCCGAGCCGTTCGACGCGGACTACGACGTCGTCGACGACGCGCTCGCGCCCTCGCCGCTCGTGTCGCCCGAGGCGCCGTCGTACCTCGACGACGCGAACGCGTGGGTGGACCGCCTGCGCCGACGCGCCGAGGACATCGCGGCCGCGCGGCCGCTGGTCAACGACGCGTACCGCGGCTTCTTCGAGGACCTCGCGCACGTGCGCCCGGAGCACGCCTCGCCGTGGCCGCGGCTCTGGAGGAACGCGGGCGCTTCGGCGGAAGACGAGAGCGCCAAAGTTCCCCCTCGGTTCCGTTTCGCAACCGAAGAGGCGGAAGGGACGGCGCGCGAAAGCGCGCTCGGGCGGCTCGCCGCGCCCGCCGCCGCGGGCGACGCCGTGCTCGGCGCGCTGGAGGTTTCCGAGGAGATCCTCGCGCGCACGTCACCCGACGCGCTGGATGCCGCGTCCGATGTCGCGCGCGTGATCCAGGAGCAGACCGAGCTGGCCAAAGCCGCGCTCGCCGCCGCCGAGACGCGCGACGACGATTACGACGACGACGATTCGGATGTTCACGCGACGCGGCTGGATTTCGCGCCCGCCGCCGCGTCTGTCACGCCCGTCTCGGCGTCGTTCGCGATCGACCCCCGGGGTCCGTTCGCCTCCTTCCCCGCCTCAGGACCGGGGAGCTTCCCGGACGCAGGGACCATCCGTTCAATCGCCGACCCGGGAACGTACGGCGCGCTCGGGTCCCGCTCTCGGGACGGGGATTGGGACCCGAAGGGCTTCGGCGGCGTCGCCGGCGTCGTCGCCGCGCGCGCCTCCGCCGCCGCCGCGCGGCTGTACTCGGCGGCGTTCGACGAGGACGCGCGCGCGGAGCACTCGGTCGCCGCGAAGCACGCGCTCGCGCGCCTCGTGGATCTCACGCTGGAGGGCCAGGCGAACGCGCCGGTCGGGCGATACTTCGTCGACCCGAACGCCGTGGACCGGGCGAAGGCGGCGATGGACCGCGTCTCTGAGCGCGCCGCCGAGCGCGCCTTCGGAACGGAAACCGGCGGCGAAGATTCCGCGTCGCCGTACGACGCGTCGTTCGCGCGCGGCGTCGAACGCGCCGCCTCGCTGCGCGAGGACGAAGCCGAGCGGGAAGCGCGCGTGCGCGCCGAGCTCGACCTCGCGGGCGTGATCGAGCGCCAGGGAGAGGAGGGGACGCGAAAGCGGAGCGGAGAAACAGAGAACACGAAAACGCTTTCGTAGGATTTCGCGTTTTCGGTCGAGTTTTACCTTTTTTCGCGGACCAAGTCATCAACCCGTCCGACGCTGTCTGCACGAAAAGCGCACGGGCGAATCGTTCGAACGTGCTGCTGAGTCAAATTCGACCGGCGTAGTATGTTCTGCGGCGCATCCTCCGCACGGACCGGACCCTCGGCGCGGGGCCGGCTCGGCACGTCGCACACCACAAGCGCGTCGACTTGATCGCATTCCTGGCGCGCAGCTCGCGCGACGCGCTCGCGGCGCGCTCACGCGCCCATGATGTCCGCGTACGACGACATGGCGCCCCCCGGGCCTCGGCCGGGGGGGATTGCTCGGTGTTTAGTTGAACCCGCGTTGGTTGCCCCCGACGGGGCCAACCGAGCGCACGTCATCGACCTCCTGCGGCAGTCGCGCGTCCGCTGGCTGAAGAACACCGAGGTGTGCGATATCCTGCTGAACTATCGGCAGTACGAATTCGGGCTCAGCACGACCGCGCCGATCACGCCTCCAGGTGCGTAGCGGCTCGCCTCGCGCGCGCGCGGCGCGACCCAGATCCACCACCCGCCAATTGTTAATGTGCACGTCTTCAGACGAAAAAGCGGCGGCTTTTTTTTTTCCGCCGCCGCGACCGCTCCGCGTCGTCCCCTCACACTGACACACTCTGTTTTTCCCTCTTTTCGCTCCGATCATCGCCGTCGTTGTCGTCGCGCGCGCAGCCGGCACGCTGTTCCTGTTCGACCGCAAGACGGTGCGTTTCTTCCGCAAGGACGGGCACGACTGGCAGAAGAAGAAGGACGGCAAGACGGTTCGCGAGACGCACGAGAAGCTCAAAGTCGGCAACGTCGAGCTTTTGAACTGCTACTACGCGCACGCGGCGCGCGACGACCGATTCCAGCGCAGGTGCTACTGGCACCTCAACTCGGACGATGGCGTCGTGCTGGTGCACTACCTGCACGTCACGCAGAAGGCGGCGATGCAGGAGGCGGCGGCGGCGTTCGGGCAGACTCTCGCGTCCGGCGGATCGGGCGGCGGCTCGCGGCTCGCGGTCCCGGGGGCGGTCCCGGCCGCCCCCGGGAACGGGGGCGTGCACCGCGTGCGCTCGGGAGGCGACATCTCGAGCCTAACCCTCCGCGCGCCGCCCAGTGCGTACCACCACCAGCCGGGTGGATACCCAGCAGGACCGCATGCACCGAATACGCACCACGCTTCGCGGGGCGGCGGCGACGACGGGTGGTCCGCGCCGGCGCACGGAGGATTCGCGCCGCACGGGGGATTCGCGCCGGACGGGTTCGAGCACGAGTACGGCGCGTACCACGCCCTGGGTCCCCATCCCCACTTGGCGAGCCACGCGTTCGAGGAGGGTGGCGGCGTCTCGCAGGGGGGCTCGCACGCGAACGTGGCGGCGGCGGCGGCGCTCCAGTACCAGCGCGAGGACCCCTGGTTCGACGGCGCGCTGGAGTCCGGCGACGACGGCGGCGGGTACGACCCGCGGGGCGACGCCGAGCTGGACTTTTTCCTGCGGGACGCCTCCATGGACGTCGGCGACGTGAGCGACGCGCCCGCGGAGAGCGACGGGCTGGGGTACGCCATCCTGCGCGACTTCGTGCACCAGGAGGCGCTCGCGGGCGAGTCGCGGGAGAGCCACGACGCGCGCGCCGCGCAGTTCAAGCCGCCGAGCCTGGGCAGCCTCGGGAGCCTCGGCCAGGCGGAGCGGCGGGTCTCCGAGAGCCTCTCCGTGGGCGGAGGCGACTCGGAGCTCGGTGTCGCAGTGGCGGCGGCGGCGGGCGTCGGCGGCGACGGCGCCGCCTCAGGGCCCAAGAAGGAGCCCCCGCGCGACGGGGGTGACCACGCGGCGGGCCCGGGGCCCGGCGCCATGGGGCCCGCGGCGGCGGCGGCGGCGGCGGCGGGACCGGACGTCGGGACGTCCTTCCCGGCTTCCGCCACCGCTGCCGACGTCGTCGAGCGCGCGCTCTCGCGCGCGCCTTCCCGCGGCGCCTCCTCGAACGCGGGACTCGCGCTCGCGCACGCGCCCGAGCGCGGCGGCGGGCGCTCGCCGCCCCCGCCCGCGCGCGACAACAGCGCGGCGGTCGTCCCGGGGAGCTTCGAGGACGGCACGCGCACCATGCGGGAGCTCGAGTCGCGCGTCGCGGACCTGCAGCAGTCCCTGACGCGCGTGGCGCACGTCACCGCCGAGGAGGCGCGCGGGCAGCTTTCCCGCCTGGAGCGGGACATGAGCGCGCTCGAGAGCGGCCACCGCGCGATGGCGGCTCGCGGGCACCGGAGGCGCGAGTCCGTCGACCGCCGGGGCGCGTTTTCGTCGCGCCCCGTGCGCTGGGACGCGCGCTCAGACGACGACGACGACGGCGGCGCGGACAAGGAGGACGACGACGGCGAGGACGACGACGACGACGAGGGCGACGCGAACGAGGACGGGGACGGGACCATCTCTTCGCTCGCCAAGGCGGCGGCGGCGACGCGGCGGCCGGGCGCGGCGGGCGGCGCCTCCGCGCGGGACCGCGCGCGGGGGGGCTACGCGTCCAAGCCGCTCCCCTCAGGAAGCGAGATGGACCTCACGGACCGCGACGAGGACGCCGCCGGGGGGGAGGGACCGCGCGCGCCCTCGCCCGCCGCCGCCGCCGCGCAGCTCCGCGCGGCGGCGGCGACGGCGCACGCGCGCGCCAGCCGCGGGCACCACCGCGCGCCCCCGGTGGTGACCGCGAACCTCTCCGGCGCGCAGATCCTGTGGGAGATTGTAGACTTCTCCCCCGAGTGGGACGGCGAGAGCGGCGGCGCCAAGGTGCTCGTCTCCGGCGCGCCGCGGCCGGGCTGGCCGGAGGGCATGTACCTGTGCTGCGTGTTCGGGAACGTGGAGGTGCCCGCGGAGCAGGTCTCGCCGGGCACGCTGCGGTGCCGCGCGCCGCCGCACGCGCCCGGGCGCGTGCCGTTCTACATCTCCTGCCTGGGCAGCGGCAAGCGGCCCGTCTCCGACATCCGCACCTTCGAGTACCGCGAGGCGGGCGCGTCCAACGCGCGTGACCGCCGCGCGGCGGAGGTGAGGCTCGCCACCGGCGTCACCGAGCGCGACTTCCAGCTCCGGCTGGTGCACCTGCTCATCGGCGCCGACCGCAGCTCGGTCAAGAGCGAGGGACGCGCCGGCGGCGGGAGCGGCAGTGGGAGCGGCGCATCGCCCGGCGGTGGGAGCGGCGACGCGCCCGGCTCGGGCGGGTCGGGCTCGGGCGGGAACGACGCCGGCGTCTCCGGCGACGAGCCCGCGAATGCGCCGAACGGCGATTTTCGCGACGTCGGCGTGAACGGCGTTAACGACATCGCGACATCGGTTTCCTCGTCGCTTCTTCAGAAGAACGCGCAGAAATCGGCGTCGGCGCCTCCTCCTGGCGCCTCGTTCGTCAAGAAGACCCTCGCGCAGCTGGGCCTGCCCGGCGACCCGGTGTCGGCGCCGACGACGCTCTCGGACGAGGACGTCGCGCGCGCCTTCCGCGCCGCGCTCGACGCGCGGCTGCGGCACGCCATCTCCGCGGAGGCCAAGAGCCTCCGCGCGCGGACTACGGCGATGGCCGACACTGTGGGCGCCGGAAGTGCGCTGCTGACGCAGCAGCGCATCCCCGCGCCCGGGTCCGCGCGCCCGGCGCGCTCGGCGTACGCGCGCGTGGACGCCGGCGGCGTCGGGATCATCCACTGCGTCGCCGCGCTGGGCATGAACTGGGCCATCCCGGCGCTGTGCAAGAGCGGGTGCGACGTGAACCAGCCCGACCGGCGGAGAAGAACGGCGCTGCACTGGGCGGCGGCCAAGGGGCACGAGGACACCGTCGCGACGCTTCTGGCGTCTGGCGCGAACATCCGAGCCACCGCGCGCTGGGGCGCCGGCGGGTACACCGCCGCCGACCTCGCCGCCGCGCTCGGGCACGGCGGCATCGCCGCGTACATCAGCGAGACGTCGCTGGCGGCGAGCCTGTCCAACATCTCGCTGTACGGCGGACCACAGGGCGCGGCGCGCCGGTTCGGAGACCGAGCCGGTGCGCTCGCCGCCAGGCGACCCGCGGGACCGAGCGACGCGGAAGGCGCGGGCCCGGGATCGGGGCTGGGCGCCGACCGCGTTGGGCGCGTCGAAGCGCTGCGCGCGTCGCGACCGCCGCCGGCGCCGACGCCGAGCGGTCTGGCTCTGGCGGGCGTCTCTTCGCCGATGGTGGCGGACGTCGACACGCCCGCCGAGGTCCGCGGCGTGGCGCGCGCGCGCGGTGGGCGGTTCGCGCGCGCGCGCGCCGGCGCGGTTCCCCCCATGCGCTCGCTGCTCCTGGCGACGGAGACGGAGGTGACGGCGACGGATTTCGACAGCCGCACGGACATCACCGACCTGGAGACGGACGTCGGCGAGTCGGGCGCGCCCGGCGGCGCGCGCGGCGGCGACGAGGAGCGCCGCGAGCGCACCGCCGCCGGCATGATCCAGCTCGCGTTCCGGAAGCACGCGTCTCGGCGCCGCAAGCTCCGGCGGCGCGTCGGCGGCGGCGCGCCCGGCGCTTCTGTGACAGCGGGCGCCGGCCTGGGGTCGGTGGAGGAGCTCGCCGAGACGGAACGCCCCGCGGAGAAGGAGAGGGCGGCGGGCGGGGCGCAAGGGGAGGACTCGGAGGATGACGAGGACGAGGACGAGGACGTGAAGCGCAACGTGAAGAAAGTCGTGAAGAAGGCGGAGAAGGCGGCGATGAAGATCACGTCGTCCATCCGGAGCCTCAAGACGAGCATGACGGCGGGCGCGGACCGCGAGGCGCGCCTCCCAGCCGCCGCGGGCAAGCGCGGCCGCGGCGGGGAGGAACGCGCCGAGGGGCTCGCCGCGCCGAACGACGCGCGGGACGCGGCGCCCGGCGGCGGCGAGCGCGCGTCTCCCCCGCCGGGCGCGCCGCGGTCGCCGAGCGAGGAGGCGACGGCGGAGGTTGAGCGCCGCATCAGCGAGCTTCGCGCGCGCGCCGGCGCGCTACTCCAGGACAAAGAGCGGCCGCACGCGTCCGGCTCGGTGTACCGCCGCCGCGTGCCCGCGGGGGACATCATGCGGCTGGTCAAGGTGAACGGGCTCGCCGGGTCGCAGCACCGCCTCGAGGCGTTGCGCGAGATGCGGCGCGAGAAGATGCTCGGGCGGGAACGGGAACCCGAGAGTCTCCGCTCGCCGCGGAGCTCGCCGTCGCGCGCGAGCCGAAAGGCGAAGAAGGACTCGGACGGCGGCGCGGGTTCCGGCGCGAGCGTCCGCTCCACCGCCTCTGCGAGAGGCCAGTCCTTATTGGACGACGACGAGGAGGACGAGGAGGACGAGGAGGACGAGGAGGCCGCCTCCGTCGGCGGCGAGACGAGCTCTCGACGGGGCGGACACTCGCGCGCGCGCGGGGCGGCGAAAGCCGGCGCCGCGGACGACGACGACGAGGAGGACACGAAGGTTGCGGTGGAGCGCATCCAGGCGATCATCCGCTCGCGGCGCGCGCGCGAGCAGTACCTGCGGCTGCGGAGCGTGACGATGTCGCTGCAGGAGCGCATCGCGGCGCGCGCGAGGGGGGAGGTGCCGATGGGCGAGGACGGCGACGGGGAGGACATCGAGGTGGACGACGACGACGACGACGACGACGGTGAGCAGTAGCGCGGGGTGCGGGTGTGGGTACGTCTCATTCAAGACTCGTGTCACAGTGATAGAAATAATAATAAATCCGCATACACCGCGCGTCGGCTCCGTACAGGTCCAGAACGTCAGATTTTGACGAGACTTCGGCTGAGACAACGAAGGTCCGCGGTCTTGGGACGCCATCGGAGGCTGATGGAGGCATCGAACGACCCTCTCGTGTGTCACATCTCCGGCTGCCCCCCGAAAAAAAAAGAGATGACGAGCACGAAGATGATGATGATCCCCAT
>Ga0181600_10004005_pt1 | contig 11231 bp, 6 predicted proteins | sample 041ome_2_FD_132982 | JGI IMG/M metagenome (GOLD analysis project Ga0181600, IMG submission 132982) | Coastal salt marsh microbial communities from the Groves Creek Marsh, Skidaway Island, Georgia - 041406US metaG (megahit assembly) | ecosystem: Environmental > Aquatic > Marine > Intertidal zone... | reverse complement strand
TAAACATTATCTCGAGAGCTGACGTTTCGAAACGTCGACGCAACACATTCGACGTTTCGAGCACGACACCTCCTCCGACTCGACCGCACTCGACCCTTCACGCGCCACTCGACACGATGTTCGCGGCGCGCGTGTCCGCCATCGCGGCCCCGCGGGTCCTCTCCAGGCGATCGAGCGTCGCCCGCCCGCGCGCGTCGTCGCGCGCGCGCGCCTTCGCGCCGATCGGCGATCTCGAAAAACGCGACAGCCGTCCCGCCCGTCCTCGTCCGCGCACGCTCGGCCAGAGCCTGCGGACGGCGACGAGACTCGTCCCCGCGTTCGCGTTTCTCATGCACGCGCACACGGACGCGGCGCACGCGGCGGGTTGGTACGACGACGTCCCTTCCGGCGGGTTCGTGGGGGGCGGGGGCGAAGGGTTCGGGGCGGAAGGGGACGCCGCCGAGTACGACTACAAGACGAAGGATCTCGCCGTGGATCTCGCGTCGCCGTTGGTTGCGTACAGGCTCGTCACCTGGGCTTTGAACCAGGAAATCCCGGTCTGGCTCGACGCGATCATCATCGCGTTCACGCTCGCGGCGGTGTACGTCTGCGTGAACGACGTCGACGCGCTGGATGACGTGCTGGTGTAGACGAAGAGATGACGAAAGAGCGCGGGCCGCGTATCGAAAGGAGCCGCCGTAGCTACTTTCGTAAATACGTTCACTTAACCTCCTTTTAATCCCCCGCCGCCGCCTCCGCCGCCTGTCGTGCGTCCATCTCCTGTAGGCTCGCTTTCCTCGCCGAGCGCTCCGCGGCGTACGGCTCGAACGCCGCGAGCACCTCCGCCACCGCGGGCGACTGCGCGACGCCCTTCCCGTCCTTCGTCCACACGCGCGAGAGGAAAAGGTTCGAGACGAACGCGTCCCACTCGTCGCTCGCCAGCGCCGGGCCCAACGCCGGATCGAGCGTCCGTTCCCGAAACCGTTCGATCGTCACGCGCGTCTCTGACGAAGGCACCAACCGATCGGGGCGCCGCGCGACGGTCGCGAGCTCAACCGAGTCGCGCGAGATTGGATTCGCGGATTCGCCGTTTTCGTTTTTTTTTTCGGCGCGCCCCCCGAAACACGAATCCGACGAGCCCTCCTCCGTGAGATCGCCGGCGGCTGGCGCGGCGGCGCGCTTGTTCTTGTTCTTCGCGAACGGCACGAACTCCGCGTCGCGCAGGTAGAGCGTCGAAGGCGGCGCGATCGGAGTCACGACCCGCGCCGGCCGCGCGAGGCTCGCGGGGATCAGCTCCGGGGGGTAGTGCCCGAGCGCGACGGCGACGGCGGTGGCGACCATCTTGCGAATCTGGTACAGCATGAACGAGTCGCCGCGCACCGTGACGCGCACGAACGGCTCACTCGAGATTGAACCAGGGACATCTCCGTGAGTATCGAGCGTGAGCGTCTCGACGTCACCCGCCACGAACGAAGCGATGCGCCTGTTGTGTTTGATCCCCACCAAATCGTTCTCGTCGCGCTCGAGAAGCCAATACACGCCGTCGCGGCGCGAACCGACGTGACGCGCGACCAGGTCTGATATCTTCTCGTCTTCTTCTCCGCGTTCGAGCGCATCTTCCGTTTGCGCCTCTTCCGCCTCGAAATCGAGCACGTCCGAGTCCGCGTCGGAAACTCGGTCGGAGCCTAGGGTTCTGTCGCGGCTCCCGCGTCCTTTTCCGTTACCGTCCGTGTCTTTGCCTCGGGAGTACGCCGCGCGCCGCGTGTAGTTGTGGAAGTAGTGGCTCCCCTCGAACTTCGAGAGCGCGTCGCGGAACAGCGCCAGCGTCTCCGCCGGGGACTGCGCCGCCGCGCGGGGCGCGCCCGGCCAAGGCACGTCCCCGGGGATCCCCATCCCCGGCGACTCTGAAATCCCCGGGGACGATATCCCCAGGCACCGCGCGGGGAGCAGGTAGTCGTACGTCCTACGCACGCACGCGCGCCGCGCCTGGAAGCTCTTCGGCGTCGAGTAGACGCCGAACACGCGAACCGTCTCCGGAAGGTGCGCGTTGATCTTGGCGCAGAGCGCCTTCGCCTCGTAGTCCCCTCCCTGGTCCGCGTCCCACACCGCCGGGTCGAGCTCCAGGCGGAGGGACACCACGGTCGCCAGCGAGGAGACGCCTTTGTCCGTTCTCGAGCTGCGGCTCCACTTCAGACGCGCCAACGCGCGGCTTCGGTAGTTGGAGGTTTTGACACCCCCCGCGGCGAACAGCGCATCCTCCAACACGTCGTCCACCGTGCTTCCCCGCGGGAGCTCGTGGTTCACGGTGTTCCCCCGGAACGAGCCGCCCGCGTAGCCCACCAGCAGCGCCGCCGGTTTCTTGCGGTGCGCGTCCGTGAAGCTCGCAGGGTCGCGGCGCGTGTCGGGCGCGAGGCGGTGCGAAGGGTGCGTCCGGTCGGGTAACGCGTCGCTCGCCACCGGGACATTCTCGAGGCGAACGCCCTCGGGCGCGCGTAAGTCCCGCGTCTCGCGCCGGCGGTCGCCGCGCGTGCCCTCCGTGTCCCGGCGGTGCCTGCGCGCGCGCGGCGCGTCCGAAAGGGGGGCGCTCGCGGGCGCGTCCTCGGTGGCGCGAGACGCGGGCGCCCCGTCGGCGGCGCTCGCGCGCGAGCAGACGCGTCGGCGGTGCGAGGCGAAAGCGGCGGTGAGGGGTCGGCGCCCCCCCGGCCGAGCGACGCTCGGCCGGCCGAGCCCCGAGGCGCTTCCCAGCGCCATCGAGGCCTCCATGATGGCAGCAGCGAGCGCCGCGCCGACCCTCGCGGTCGCTCGGGACGTCTTGGGGACAAAGCCCCGGGCGCGCCGAGGAATGAGGCACGCGTCGTCCGCGAGAGTTTCGCAGCGCTGGGGTGGCGATCGTTGATCGTGATTTCGCGGTGAGCACTCGCGAACGCGATCAACACATTTTTTTTCCCGATATTTTTCCAAGAGGACGCGCCGCGACGACGGCTACGCGGTGGCTCTGCCCACGAGCGTGGGCGCCAGCAGGAAGTGCGGCTCGATCGCGTCCAGGAACCCGCGTCGCTCGAACGCGCGTTCCCGGTCTGCGCGTTCCCGATCGGAACCGGAACCTTTACCGATCGGCGCGACGAGCCACGACCCGTCCGCGGCGCCGGCGACGAACCGACGGGTCTCCACCGCGGCGAACCCCGCGCCGCGCAAGGCGTCCTCCGGGTCACGGAGCAACGAGCACCCCTCGTACGCGGCTCGGTTCAGCGGATCGAACAGCGCCTGCATCGCGCGAAGCGGCGTTCCTGCCTCCGCCCTGACGTGGTCGACGAGCAGGTACTGCCCCCCGGGCTTCAACACGCGCCGCGCCTCTCTGGCCACCGCCGCTTGGTCCGCCACCGTGCACATCACGAGCGTCGAGACGACGAAGTCGAGGCTCGCGTCGGGAATCCCCGGGAGACGTTCGCCGACGCCCTTTTTTAGCACCAAGTTTTGCACGCCGAACCGCTCGGCGTTCGCGCGCGCGTACGGGAAGCTCTCCGCGTTGGGCTCAACCCCGATGACGGACCGCGCGTCGCGCATGTACCGCAGGTTCGGGCCGGTGTTCATCCCGATCTCGAGCACGTCTTTCCCCGCGAGGTCGCGAAAGAGCTCGCGCTTGACCATCGCCATGTGCAGCTCGTAGTCCGCCATGCCGGTCTCCATGGTGCGCGCGAAACTGGCGTCGTACGCCGCGCGCGCCTTGGAGGACAATTCCGCGGATGCGTCCGTCCGGCTTGACCCGCCCGCGGAGGTGGCGGAGGTCACCAGGCCGGTGATGAGGTCTCGGCGCGTGCAGCCGCCGCAGCCGGAGACGCGCAGGGCGCGCCGGGGGGACGCGCGTCGCTTCGCGGCGCGGGGGAGGGCCACGGGAAGGGTCACGCGAGACCCCACGAGGGGGCGCGCGAGCGAGCAGGACATGGCGCGCCGCCGGCGGACCGCCTTCGCGGCGCGTCTGGGAATGTGCAACGCGAGCGTTTCCGATACGCGGAAACGCCACTCTGGCGTTTTCCATCGTCCTCGCCGATCTTCCGGATCTGTGTCGTGTTGATTTCGGTGAAATTGACCGAAAGGTCAACCCCCTATTTCCGCCCCCTTCACGCCAAAATCAGAGAAGTACAACTCGTACAATTTTAGTTTGTGTCGCTTTTTCACGGTCTGTGACTCGTGATTTTTTGGCGTCATGACGTTTTTCCAACCACCCAAAATGCATAACACCTCTCCGCACCGCCCGAAAGCACATACAACCCCGCGCCGAGTCCGCGCGATGGCGGCGTCGACGTCCCGCGGGCGGGCGCCCGAGCGCGCCTCCGCGGCCGCGGGGACGGCGAGCGCGCGCGCGCGCGGCTCCGCCTCCCGGCGACGCCCGAGCGCGTGGGCGGTGGCCGCGGCGATCTTGGCCTCCGCGGCTCGCGGGGCGGAGGCGGATTTGACCGCGACTCGGCCGCTGGAGGGCCCCGCGGTCGCGCGCCCCCGCGAGGTCCTGCGCGTGACCGCGCCGCGCGTCGCGCCGCGGATGCCCGCGGCGGCGTCTTCCGGGCGCGTCCTCCCGTCCGAGGAGGGCGCGCAGACGCCGCTGCGCGCGCTCGAGGGAAACCCGAACGGAAACGGAGGCCACTCCCCCGCGTTCCTGCAGTGGGCGGCGCGGCACGATAAGCTCGGCGAGTACTGCCCCGGCTCGGCGCCGCCGTGCGAGGAGTCGCTGCACCGCGAGGCGGTGTGGCGCGTCAACGCCGCCGCCATCGAGGCGCACAACAAACAAGGAGGCAGCCTGATGAAGAAGGGCCTCACGCGCTTCGCGGATCTCACGACGGAGGAATTCACAGCCGCGCACGCGACGTACGCCGGAGGTACGCCGGTGCCCGCCGTCTCTATCGAGAGCTCTCACAGTTCGTCTTTCTCCGCCTCCGCGAAAGAAGCGTCGAATAAGCTTTTGTCCTCGCGCACACCGCGGCGCGCGGGCGACGGCGGAGCCGCGAGGGAAAGCGCGGGAGATGCCTCCGGGACCGCCTCATCCGTCATCTCCCTGAAGCTGGCGACGGATGAGGCGGCGGCGCGAGGCGACGCGCTTCCCAGCGAGGAGGAGGACGAGGACGCGGATGACTTTTCTTTGGATTCCAGCGAGGTTCGGTTCGCGGCGGACGACGCCGACGCGGCGCTCGTCGCGCAGGCGACGTCCTCGCCTTTCCCCGCGCTGGGCGCCAGCGCGGGTCTCTCAAAAGAGGAGCGTAGGGCCGCCGCGCGCGAGCGGCGGCGCGCGGCGCGCGTCGCCGCGCGGGAAGCGCACATGGACGTCTCGTCGCTCGGTTTTCCGGGCGAAGCCGCGAAGGACGCGTCCGCCGCGAGACCGACTTCAGGTCCGCTCGGTTCGGGTCTCCCCGATCACTTCGACTGGAGCGATCACGTGGATTTCGGCGAGGTTGTGCACCAGGGCGCGTGCGCGGGGTGCTGGGCGTACAGCACGGCGGCGGTGGTGGAGGCGGCGCGGTTCGTCGCCGACGGGACGCGCGCGCGCATGTCGCCGTACTCGCTCATCGACTGCGACGACTTGGACCGCGGGTGCGCGACGGGCAACATGGCGTCGGCGTACGCGTGGATCCAGACGAGCGAGTACGGCTTGCCTCCGCTGAAACGGTACCCGCGCATGAGCAAAAACGGCAAGTGCGACGTGAACGCCGGCCTAGGCGCGGCGCTCGGGGCGTTCTCGGTGGACGGGAAGGAGAGCGAAGGCGCTTTTTCTTCAAACGACGAGTACGACGACGACGACGAAAAAGACGCGCGCGACGAAGAAGACGCCGTCTCGGAAGAAGCAGAAGCGTCTTCTTCTTCCGGGAACGCGAACCGCCGCAGAAGCTCTCTGGGCGTCTCCGGCGGCAGTTCGCTGTTCGGCGGCGGCATCTCTCGTGTGCGCGGGAAGACCAAGCAGGGCGTGTCTGTGCGGAAGGACGGCACGCCCATCCACATCCCGACGGGCAACGCGCGCACGACGGGGTATTGCGATTTGCCGGTGCTGCACCGCGACGCCGAGGCGCAGCTGCTTCGCGCGCTGGCGCAGCAACCCGTCGCGGTCGGGGTGAACATCCACGCTCTGCAGTTTTACGAGAGCGGCATCGTGCACATGGCGGATTGCCCGCCCGCGGCTTCCGATCCGCTCAAGGCGATCAACCACGCCGCGGTGATCACGGGCTGGGGACGAGACGAGAAATCAGGGCAATACTACTGGATCCTGCGCAACACTTACGGCGACCGCTGGGGCGAGAACGGGTACGCGCGGCTGGCGTTTGGGCGCGACCCGGAGACGGGATTCGGCGCGTGCGCTTTGTACACGGAGGGAAACTATCCGCTGGTGGGCGACCTCACGTGCACGCCCGGCGCGACGCGCAAAGAAGCCGTGCGGCACGGCGCGCACGTCTGGCTGTACCCGGGCGGGTACAACATGGGACCTCGCGACGCGGGAGCTTTCGGCGGCGACGGGTTTGGCTTATCGTACGCGGCGGCGGCGGTTTCGGAGCAGATGGCGCGCTTCTCGCTCGGGCTCGGCGAGGAGGCTCGCGCTGGCGCGGTGGGTGTCGCGTCGGTGCTGGTGCTGGCGGCCGCGGTGACCATCGCGCTGCAGGCGTCGACGCTGGCAAGGCTGCGGCGCGAGGCGGCGAGGGGAAGCCCCGAAGAGCGCGCGCGTCTGACGAGCCCGAGCTCAGGCGAGAACGGGAAGACGCCCAAAAGCGCCTTCACGGATGACGTGTTGGAGGGGTAGAGATTCTTCGTAGCCTATCGGTGACTTTGTGACGTGTATCATTTATTATACGTAACTCGAACGTGACGCGGCGAGAATGGTGGTTCACCTACAAAAGGTCGCTACGGTCGTTCGGTGCGTGTCACGGGCTTATCTATATATTCACGCGGACCGTCGACGGCGCGCCGCGCGTAGAATAAAAGTACCTTCGGTAAAAGCAAACCTCTCAGACGCTTTTAAAAGGGCGCGTCGACTCCACGCTCCCAGACTCCCGATTCGCGCTTTTGTCTTTAGCGCTGCTTGATCATGGTCATGTTGGAGGGCGCGAGCGTGCTGGGCAGCTGCCCGTTCATCTGCTCCTGCGTGTAGATGCCTCGCGCCTTGAGCTCGCGAAGCACGCGGCACTGCACGCACGAGTGGCAGAAGCAGGTGCACAGGCAGTCGCCGCACGCATCCTTCTCGGTGATGCCGAGCTTGGTCTTGACCTGCGTGTACTGGGGGCCCATGCAGAAGCACGCGGACATGGGCATGATCCCGAGCGGGAGGCCGGCGAAATGCATGCAGCAGCTGCCGGGGGTGCAGTACGCTGCGAGAAAAAGGTGCGATTGGATCATCCGTGTGGAAGCGACGTCAGCGGCGGCGCGAAGACGCGTTTAGTTTGTTTTTCGGCGTTGCAAATGTTGAACACAAATGTCGAACACCGGAAGCGTCGAGCGTTCGGGAGAGCAACCCTAAACGGGACCGCGCTGCCATCGGCGCGCCGTTGTTGCATTCGATCGATCGACGTCGAGCGGACGCGCGGTCCCGAGCGCCCGCGCGAGACGCGCGTCGCCGTCGCGTCGACCGACGAGCGTCGATCGATCGATTCCCGAGGAACGCGGCGGCTCGCGCGCTCCCCCGCCGCGCGGGCGCGGGCGCGCGGTCGGCGTGATGACGCATGAGACGCGAATCGAGAAAAGGGGGACGCGGTCGCGGACGTACAGGTTCCGTAGACGATGCGGTTGACCGCGGCGTAGGGCACGCCCGCGCCGCCCATGACCAGGCAGCAGGACTCAAGGTCGGAGGTGCAGTCGCAGATCCCGGTGGACCACTTGTCGGACATCGTGAGGGTGGGGAAGGGAGAGGTGGCGAGGGAGCGCGCGGCTCAATGTGACGTCGCGAAACGACGCGCGATAGCGGTCGGTCAAAAAGTGCCTTGTATTCCTGTAAAATATCCGGAGATCGCCGATCGAAGCAGCATCGCACCGCTCCCGAGTGCCAGGCCCTATCGATAAATGTGTCCGTCTGTAACCCAAGAACGCGCACGCATCGACCATATTAAACTGTACTTCATGTATTTCACGCTCCGCCCGCCCCCACGTCGGCGCGCCGCCTCGCCACCAGGCGCACCTCGTCCCCGTTCTCGAGCGCGAAGGCGGCGTCGTCGGACGCGTTCGCGCGCGCGAGAAACAGATCGTCGCGCCGGCAACCTCTCGCGAAGACGCGACGCCGAAAAAAAAACGCGAGCGTCGTCGCCGCCGCGACGGACGCCAAGACGACCAACGCGACGAAAAAAAGAAACGCGTTTTTTTTTTCGTCTTCGTCTTCGTCTTCGTCTTCGTCGCGTCTCCCGTTCGGGCTTTTGGTTCGAGAGGCGTTCGCGTTTTCTTGCGCGTTGGACTCTGACCTTCCGGCGTCGGTCTCGCCGCCGCCTCCGAACGTCACGACGTCGTCGGGGTCGGCGTCGACGACCGTCGACGACAAAGGCGTCGCGTCGGCGCCGTCCAGCCACCGTTTAAACGCGACGTACTCGCGCTCCTCCGGGGACGACCCCGGGGACGTCCCCGTCCCCGGGGACGACGACGAGGAAAAGGCGCGTGTCCTTGCCTTCGACTTTGGTTCCTCTTCTTGGACGTTTTCCAGCGCGACCGCGCGCGTCGCCGCGAGCGTCGCCGAAGAAGAGACGCACGACGTTTTCTGTTCCGCATCTTTTTGTTCTCCGAAGCATAACGCCTCGAGCGTCGCCGCCGCCGCGTGCGCGTCGTCGTTCCGGGCCATCGCGCTTTCTCCGGGACTCGACGCGCGTCTTCCGAAGAAAAACGGCGCGAGTCCTTCCGCCACCTCCAACGCGCAGCCGCACCCCGCGTCGGCGTACGACGCGACGGCGGCGCAACACCCGTTCACGAGCGCGTCCACGGTGAGTCCTTTCGCGTTTTCGTTTGAAAAAAACGTCGCGCCGTCTTTTCCGACGTCGCACTTCGAGACGAGTTCTGTTCTCAAACCCGACGCGCACTGCGTCGCGCGCGCGAGCCAGGACCACGCGAGGTCCACCAGGTCGTCGCGAGACAGGAGCGCTAACGTGTTCACCGCAAGCGTGTGTCTCGAGTACGTCTCGGCGTCGTCGGAGGGTACGGCGACGAGCGCGATCTCTTCCACGCGTCGCGCGGCGACGCGTTTGGTGTGAAGGTTTTCCACCCGAGGTGAAGTAAACGGGCTCGGGATCGCGTCAAAATCGCGTCGGGAATTCCACACATCGGTACCCAACGCAATCTCGATTCGTGTCTCGGTCTCGTCGTGCGTTCCTTCGTCGTGGTTTTTTTGTTCAGCCGCGCCGGCGGCGACGAAGCGCGTTTCTTCGGCGCTTTTTGTTTCGCTCTGAGAAAAAAAAACGTCGCCGCGTCTCGCCGTGCACGTCCGTTCGGAGTTCACAGACCCGTCCTTTTTCACCTCCCACGCGCCGCGCGACCCTCGCCGTAATAAACAGGAGGTGGTCACGACTCGCTCCACCGTCTTCACCGCCCGCGTGAGGTTCGCGAGATTCGCGGCGTTTTCTTCTCCGCCGCGCGCCGCGGAGACGACCCCCTCCACGGTTTCGACGGAGCGCACGTCCACGCGAAGCGTCCACCCCGAGGTCGGTCGGTCGAACTCAGACACGGCGCCGAGCGTGAGCACCGCCGCGCGGACGTCCTCCGTCCGGGGTTCGCGCTCGGCCGGCGCGGAGGGGCGCACGCGGGTGACGCGCAGCGCGCCTCCCGGCGCCAGAGTGATCAGCCCGGGAACCGGCGGAACCGGCGCGGCGACGTCCGACCCGTCTCCCGCGCCCAGGGCGGGGGAGCTGGCGACGGCGACCCACTTTCTCGGGGCCACGACCCCCTCGGACACGAGAACCTCGTACGCGGTCGCGGGCGAGACGCACGCCGCGAAAGCGCACGCCGCGAGAAGTGCAGAGCGGAGCATCACGCGGGGCGACGCGGGCGTCGACCGCCCGAACGCGCGCGCGCGAGTCCCGCGCGCGTCTGGTGCCGCGGCGGACGAGGTTTTCGCGACCGGTTGTTGAGCCAGCGCATCTTGGAAATCCGCACGAAATTTTCGTTGGCGCGAAATCTGCTGACTCCTGCTGACGTGGTGATTTATGTTGTTACGGGTCGACGCTCGCGCGTTCCGCGCGCACACACCGCGCCGCACCTGCCGCGACCGCCCAACCCCCCCCGCTCCGCGTCTAGCACCGCGGAGTACCCCGCCAGGATGTTCGCCGTCGTCGACCGCGGAACCGCGCGCACGCCGTGGGAGTTCTCCCTCGGATTCGGCAGTTCCGGCGCCACAGGTGCGCTTTTCGCAAAAACCCGAAACAACCGCCGCGTTGTCAGCATCCCGTCGTTCGCGCGCCCGCGCGCGTCGCGGCTCGACGTCTCGCGCCTCGAGGCGCGCGTCGGTGTCGCGCCATGTCGCGCGACGCGCTCACCGAGTTTCGCGCGCGTCCGCGCCGAAACGATCCCGCACGCGCCGCGCGCGCGCCTCGACGCGACGCGTGACGATTGACACCGCCTCGCGTCTGACGCGGATGCTGGCGTCATCGCGGATCTCGGAAACGCTCGAGACGGAAATTCTTCCATCCTCTTTTCTTCAGGCGGGGCGCGACCGGAGCGGCGTCGATCGTAAAAAAATCCAAGCTTTGCAAAATGACGTTTCCCCTAACGTCGTTCCCTCCCTCCACCTCCCTCGACCTCGCAGAGCGCCACTTGCGCGACCATCTGTCGCACATGGTGAAGGATTTCGAGAAGCACACCAAGACGCGTGTCCCGAAGCGCGGCGCCCCGAACGCCGAGTACGCCGATTTCGTCGCGCGCGTCTCGCGAGGATCCGACGACGCAAACGCTGAAGGATCTGCCGAAGACACCACGAAAGCGCTCGTCGCCGTCTCGCCGCCGCCGAGCGCGAACGCGAACGCGAACGAGGCGAAAAAAATGCGCCTCTCGAAGGACCCCTCCGACCCCCCCGACGCGGGCGCGCTCCTCGCGGCGTGGTCCTCGTACCCGGGAGTCTCCTTCGCGAGCACTGACGAGGGCGAGATCGCGCTTCCGGGTTCTCCGAAGACCGCGAAAAGACGCGGGCGCGTCGCGATCGCGATGCACGGCCACGTGAGCAACGCGCTGGAGATCCGTGAGCTCTACGGGTTACCGCCGCGCGCGGCGTCTCCCCCCCCCCCCCCGGGGCCGCCCCCCGCCCCCCCCCCGAAGCG
>Ga0181600_10004002_pt1 | contig 11233 bp, 10 predicted proteins | sample 041ome_2_FD_132982 | JGI IMG/M metagenome (GOLD analysis project Ga0181600, IMG submission 132982) | Coastal salt marsh microbial communities from the Groves Creek Marsh, Skidaway Island, Georgia - 041406US metaG (megahit assembly) | ecosystem: Environmental > Aquatic > Marine > Intertidal zone... | reverse complement strand
TTTACAAGTGGAGGTACAGAAGCAGATAACTGGATTATCAAGATGCCATTTATAAATAATCAGAATAAAAATGCAGAGCTAGTTACATCAGCAATTGAACATGAAGCAGTACTTGGTTCTGCTCAGTGGGTTGAATCACTAGGATATAAAGTACATTTTATTGGTTGTGATAATGCTGGTGTCATTAAAGTTGAAGATATTATCAATCAGGTAAATTCAAATACAGAAATCGTATCAATTATGATGGCAAACAACGAAACTGGAGTTATTCAACCCATTAAAGAAATATCACAAAACTTAAAAAAAATTGATCAAAATCTAATATTTCATTCTGATGTTGTTCAAGCTATAGCAACAACAAAAATAGATTTTCATGAATTAGGTATTCAAAGTGCTGCAATATCTGGTCATAAAATTGGCGGTCCTAAGGGTGTTGGAATTATGTTCCTAAGTTCGGAAGTTAAAATTCCAAGTTTTCTACATGGAGGCAAGCAAGAATTAGAACGTAGAGCAGGAACGGTAAATGTATCTGGTGTTGCAAGCTTATCGGCTGCACTAGAAGAACAGCAAACACACATGGAGCTTCAGAATAAAAAAATATTAAAAGAAAGAGAAGATTTCGAACAAATTATCAAAAATAACCTGGATGTTAGTGTTGTCGGTGAAGTTGTTGATAGACTAGATCACATATCAAATATTCAATTTAAAGGTATCCACTCAGAAACTCTAATGGTAGCTTTAGACCTTCAAGGTATGGGTGTCTCTAGGGGTTCTGCATGTGCAAGTGGTGCACAAAAACCTTCTCATGTTTTACAAGCAATGAATGTCTCAGATGATTTAATTAATAGTCATTTGAGATTTAGTTTTGGGTGGAGTACTCAACAGGGTGACGGTACCAAAGCAGCGAATATCGTACTTACTTCGGTTAAAGGAATGCAATGAGAGTTCTTGTAGCAATGAGTGGAGGAGTAGATTCATCAGTTGTTGCTGGCTTGCTTAAATCACAAGGGCATGAAGTTATTGGTGTCACTATGAAATTATGGGAAGGTCCGAATGGTGAAATGCCAGAAACTGGTTGCTGCACTGCTTCTGATAGTGAAGATGCACGAAAAGTTGCAGCAAAATTAGATATTCCATATTATGTATTAGATTACACTGAGTCATTTTCAGATAAAGTTGTTGATAATTTCATAGACATGTACGCACAAGGCCTGACACCAAACCCATGTGTTGAGTGCAATAGGTCTGTAAAATTTGATCACTTTTTAAAACAAGCTAAAAAACTTAATTGCGATAAGGTTGCCACAGGGCATTATGCAAAGATTCTTGTTAACAATAGTAATTATGAATTACACAAAGCAGATTATCTAGAAAAAGATCAATCTTATGTTTTACATATGTTGAGTTCAGAAACTCTTGAGCATGTTATTTTTCCTTTAGGTACAATTTCTAAACCTAAAGTAAGGCAAATAGCAGCAGAATTGGGTCTCAAAACAGCTTTCAAAAAAGATAGTCAAGATATATGTTTTGTTGGTAAAAAAAATTATCGGGACTTCGTCGATAAAAGAATTGATATATCTACTTCAGGTGAAATAATAAATAGTAGTGGTGAAATAATGGGCAATCATGAAGGTGTTCATGAATTTACTGTCGGCCAACGTAAAGGAATTCCTGGCGGTCAGGGTTCTCCAAAATATGTTACAAAAATTGATGTACAGAATAAAAAAGTTTATGTTGGCAATAAGAATGAGCTTCTTACTTCTAGTTTTTATCTTGAAGAAGTTTCCTTTGTTAATGAAATCCAAACTGAAAATCTGAGTATTCAAACACGTTATAATTCTGACGATCTTCCGTGCAGTATAGAAGTCGTTGACGGTAGTCAAATAAAAGTATTATTAAATGAACCAACATTTGGAGTAGCTCCAGGACAATTTGGTGTTTTATATTCCGGCACAAAACTTGTTGGTGGTGGAAGAATAACAACGAAACTTAATGAAAAACTGTCTGTATGAATCCAAAAGATATAGATAAAGTAATTACGCAGCTTTCCGAAGCTGAGCACGCATATTATGTTCTAAATAATCCCATTATGTCTGATGGAGAGTACGACAAACTATTTAATGAATTAAAAAAATATGAAATAGATAATCCTTCAGAAGTAAAAGTATATTCACCAACACAAAGAGTCACAGGGACACCCGATGGTGCATTTGATCAGATAGAACATATTCAGAGGATGTACAGCTTAGACAATGCTGAAAACACTCAAGATATTGTTAAATGGTTTGAAAGATTAAATAAGATTACTGATGAAATGCTGTTCCCCATTTCCTTAGAGCCAAAAATAGATGGGTTAGCAATTTCGCTTGTATATAAAGATGGAATCTTGCAACAAGGACTAACCCGTGGAGATGGTGTGATAGGTGAAGATGTTACACATAACGTGAAGACAATAATGAATTTACCTCTTCGGTTAAAAAAAGTTACAAAAGGCACTTTAGAGATTCGCGGTGAAGTGTATATGCCTACCGAAAGCTTTGATAGATTGAATAAGAAAAGAAAGAGAGATGAGATAACATTAGGAAAATTAAAAACTCTTGAAAACCCCACAAAGGAAGAAAAATCATTAATGGCTGAAATTAGAAGTGAGGGGGTTTCCAGTTTCATAAATTCTAGAAATGCCGCTGCAGGTTCATTAAGGCAGAAAGATTCATCAATTACAGCAAAAAGAGATATAAGACTATTAGCTTATCAACTAATTGACCATGATAATCGTGAAGCATTTTCCACTCACCAACAGCAAATTCAAACACTTAAAGACTATGGATTTGAAACAAATCAAGTCTTTTTAACAGACTCGCTAGATGAAATAAATGACACATTAAATAAAATTGAGGAGAACCGCAATAACTACTTATATCAAATTGATGGTGTAGTTATGAAGATTAATTCAACAAAGATACAAGATGAATTAGGATTTACAGCAAAAGCACCCCGATGGGCTGTTGCGTATAAATTTCAAGCAGAGGAACAAACAACAGTTCTTTTAGACATAAAACTCCAAACAGGCCGAACTGGTGCGGTTACTCCGGTAGCTGTCTTGAAGCCGGTTAATGTAGGAGGGGCTTTAGTATCATTTGCATCACTGCATAATCCAGATGAAATAAATAGAAAAGATTTACGTATTAATGACTACGTTGTTGTCAGGAGAGCAGGTGATGTCATCCCTGAGGTTGTCAGTTCACTTGAGAAGAGACGAGACGGATCACAGAAAAAATGGAAAATGCCATCTACTTGTCCATGTGGTGATTATAAAATTGATTTCCAGAAAGAAGAAAAAGTTCCAAGATGTAGCGGAGGATCTGCATGTAGAATTGCTAAAAAAGAATCTTTAATATTTTTTTCATCTCGTTCTGGTTTAGAAATCGATGGTATGGGCAAAGAGACTATAGAAACTCTTTTAAGTGTAGGTTTAATTACTGACATAGAAGATATTTTCAATCTTCAATACGATGATTTGATTGAACTTCCACAATGGGAAGATAAAAAGGCATCGAACTTAATTAACTCCATAAAAAAATCAACAAAATCCCAACCATCAAGACTACTTACAGCATTAGGAATTCGTTTTGTAGGCAATAGAACTGCAAACTTATTGATTCAAAATTTTGGCTCTATTGATAAAATTCTAGAAGCAACATCAGAGGCACTAGAAAATATCCACGGGATTTCAGGAAGTGTAATAAACTCGCTTAACGACTGGAAAGTACAAGAGAAAAATATAAAAACACTCTCAGCACTTAAAGATGTTGGTTTTTCATTTACTGAAGAAAAAAAAGCTACGTTATCCAAACTTACAGGACAGACTTTCGTAATTACTGGCACTCTTGAAAAATTCAATAGACAAGAATTTATCAGCTTAATTGAAAATAATGGAGGAAGTGTTACAACGTCTATTTCTAAAAATACCAATTTTTTAATTTCAGGAACTAACCCTGGTTCAAAGTTAAATAAGGCCCAAGATTTAGGTGTGAAGGTTATTACAGAAGAAGACTTGCTAGGTCTAATTAGTTAATTGTTAATGTAAAACTTCCATGAAAATTCTCCTACATCGGGTAAGCCAACAACCTTACTCCATGTAATTCGAATATTTTGCTCCCCAGGACTCCAGCTTTCGAATGTTTTATTAGGTCCTGGTTTCCAAACATAAACACCAGTTGCTTCAACATTAAGTATTTCACTTGAAGGAATAATGTAATTGTTTACTATAAGAACTATTTCGTAGTCGACAGGTAAATTTATCTCTAAGGATGTCTGCTGAGGTACTTGATAATTAGGTAATGGAGATATTCCTTCTATCACGGCTGGAAGCAGCACTGATTCTTCGTTATCTTGATAAAAATTTACTCCTACATAAATTGTTAAGAATAATAATAAGGACAAAGAAAGAAAAATAAGTCTATAAGTGTTCTTTTTCATACACTAAAATATTATCTAATAATAAAAAAGAGACCAAAGCAAATTATGGATAATTTTAAAACTTTAATAGAACAAATTGATATTGAAAATGTCAGTGCAGAGGATATTTCAGTTATTGAAAATGTTATAAAACTACTTGATACAGGAAAAATCAGAGTAGCTGAACCCTTAGGCGATGACTGGGTAGTTAATGAGTGGGTAAAAACAGCTATATTATATTATTTTTCAATTAAAAATCTTGAAATTATTAGTTCGGGTGAAATGGAATACTACGACAAAATAGAACCTAAGAAAAATTATGAAGAATTAAAAATTAGAGTTGTTCCACCTGGTGTGGTTAGGTATGGAGGTTTTTGTGAACCTGGTGTTGTTGTTATGCCAGGATTTGTAAACATAGGAGCATATGTTGGGTCTGGAACAATGGTAGACACATGGGCAACGGTAGGATCATGTGCTCAAATTGGAAAAAATGTACACCTTTCTGGAGGAGTTGGCATTGGCGGAGTTCTAGAACCACCAAGTGCTATGCCTGTCATTATTGAGGATGGTGCATTCATAGGATCAAGGTCGATAATTGTTGAAGGAGTAAAAATTCAAAAAGGTGCAGTTATTGGTGCAAATGTAACTATTACCGCAAGTACACCGATTATTGATGTTACGGGTCCTGAGCCAAAAGAATATAAAGGTATAGTTCCGGAAAATTCAGTTGTAATTCCAGGAACAAGGCCAAAAACATTTCCTAGTGGTGAATTTAATACAATGTGCGCATTGATAATTGGCAAAAGAAAAGAATCAACCAATGAAAAAACTTCCCTAAATGATGCTTTAAGAACATTTGGAGTACAAGTTTGAATTTAGAAAAATTAACTAAAGAGTTAATTGCAATCGAATCTGTAACTGGCGATGAAGCTGAAATATTAGATTTTATTGAAAACAGATTAACAAATTCAGAATTTACTGGAGAAATAATCAGAAATGAAGGTGGAATAATTGCATACCACCCATCTGCAGATTCAAATATTGCTTTAGTTGGTCATGTAGATACTGTCCCATTAGATAAGTCACAGTTAAATATTGATGACGATTCTAAAGTTTACGGAAGAGGATCAGTAGATATGAAAAGTGGAATAGCTGTGATGTTAAAAGTAATGAATAATAACTTCAAAGAAGTTGTCGGTGTATTTTATACTGCTGAAGAAGGACCCATGGTTAATAATGGCCTCGAGTATTTAATGCCAATATTAAAAAAAGACTTCAATCTTAAATTTGGTATCATTCTTGAACCAACAAACGCTGAAATCCAGTTGGGTTGTTTAGGTTCATTAAATGCAGACCTTCAGATTAATGGAAAATCTGCTCACTCTGCTCGTCCATGGATGGGCGATAATCCCATACTAAAACTTACTGACTTAATTGAATATATCCAAGCTAATGGAATAGAAGAAAGCGTTATTGATGACCTTGTTTTTAAAAGAATAATCAGTGTTACAACAATTCAAGGTGGTTCAGCAAACAATGTCATACCTTCACACTTGAATATCAATATTAATTATCGATTTTTGCCTACTTCAAATGAAGTTGAAGCATCTGAATTTATTAATAAAACATTTTCGAAATTTGGTGATATAGAAATTAAAAACACATCAAATGGAGCGCTTCCTAATTTAGACTCTCAGGTTGTAAAAGACTTTATCGAATCTACTGGCGCAGTTGTAACACCAAAACAGGCTTGGACCGACATAGCAAGATTTTCAGAAGAAGGTATACCAGCAGTAAATTTTGGTCCTGGTGATCCACTTCTTGCACATTCTCCTGATGAAGTTGTTAATACAAATCAAATAGTAGAATCATATGAGTCAATCGTTAAATACTTAGAAAGTTAAATTTATGACCGAAAAAATTAATATAAAAAATGTAGCTAAATTAGCTGCATTAAAGTTAACTTCTGAAGAGGAACTAAAATTAGAAAAAGATTTGTCAATGATAATAGATCATTTTGCTGCTTTAAGTGAAATGGAATTACCTGACGAAAAAATTACAATTCATCCTTTAGGTATGTCTTTGAATTTAGCTGAAGATGAAGCATTTAAGTTTTTTACCCATGATGAAGCTCTTAGTAATGCACCTGAAGCTATAGATGGCCAGTTTGTAGTTCCTCCAGCTCTGGACTAATTATGGATTATTACAAATTACCAATTTCAGATATAAATAAACTATTTAAAGATAAAAAATTAAAACCATCTGAACTATATACAGAAGTTTTTGAGCGTACAGCCAGTACCGAATCAATAATTCACGGGCACTTGAGCTTATTTCAAGAAGAAAATATAAAAAAAGCAACTGATGCAGATGAACGGTTTCTTAAAGGAGATGAGTTAGGAGTTCTTGATGGTATTCCAGTTGCCATTAAAGACAACATTAATATATCAGGTTACGCTACAACATGTTCATCTCAAATGCTTTCAAATTATATTTCACCATATGATGCAACTGTTATTTCCAAACTTAAAGAAGAAGGTGTAATTTTTACTGGAAAAACTAATTTAGATGAGTTTGCAATGGGTTCATCAACTGAAAACTCAGCTTTCGGTCCTACAAAAAATCCTTGGGATCCTTCCAGAGTTCCAGGTGGTTCATCTGGTGGTTCTGCAGCAGTTGTATCTGTGGGTTCAGCTATAGCTTCTCTAGGTAGTGATACAGGTGGTTCAATTAGACAACCTGCATCATTTTGTGGGGTAGTTGGTTTTAAGCCAACCTATGGAACAGTTTCCAGGTATGGATTAGTCGCATTTGCTTCATCTTTAGATCAAATTGGTCCAATTACAAACAACGTTTCAGATGCAAAGATTCTTTATAATTCGATAAGAGGACATGACCCATTTGATGCTACTTCTTTAAAAGATATAAATGTCAAGCAGCCTAAATTAGAAAAAGCAAAAATTGGGATTATCAAAGAATTAATGGAAGATGGAATTTCTGAAGATGCAAAATCAGAAGTTCATAAAGTTTCAAAATTACTTGAATCACAGGGGCACGAAATTATTGAGGTTTCGTTACCTCTGACAAAAATGTCAATTAGTATTTACTACCTTATTGCACCAGCTGAATGTTCTGCCAATTTATCTAGGTTTGACGGAGTAAGGTATGGAAATAGAGTGAATGGTAATACTAGTTATGAGATGATGGAAGCAACTAGAGCTGAAGGATTTGGCCCAGAAGTTAAAAAAAGGATTTTACTGGGAACATATGCTCTTTCAGCTGGTTATTATGACGCATTTTATGGACAAGCATTGAAAGCTAGATCTATGATGAAGAAAGAATTTACAGAAACCTTCGAGCAAGTTGATTATTTAATTTCACCGACTACACCTTCAGATCCATTCAAGTTTGGAGAAAAATCTGACAATCAACTTGAGATGTATATGTCTGATTTATGTACGATACCTGCAAACCTTGTTGGAATGCCAGCTATCAGTATTCCTACAGGATTATCATCCAGCGGGCTTCCACTATCAGTTCAGATAATGAGTCCCTCTAATACTGATAATACCTTATTAGATTTTGCTCAAAACTTAGAATCAGAGGTATCTTTTAACGCTTTACCTCAAATACAGGGTGATGGAGAATGAATATAGTACCAACAATTGGCATGGAGACACACGTTGAATTAAAAACTAATTCAAAGATGTTTTGTAGGTGCAATGTTGCAGAAACTGAAAAACCAAATGAAAATCTTTGTCCTACTTGTATTGGTCTCCCGGGTTCTTTACCGGTACCTAATAAAAAAGCAATTGAATACATTACACTTTTAGCATTAAGTACCAACTGCGCGATAACTAATGATGGCATGTTTCATAGAAAAAACTATTTTTATCCAGATCTCCCAAAAAATTATCAAATATCACAATTTGACCTGCCTGTTGGCACTGATGGTTCTCTTGAAATAGTTGTTGATGGGGAATTTGGAACAGTAGAAATTGAACGTGTACACATGGAAGAAGACACCGGAAAAAGTACACATATTGGATCAGGTAGAATTGATTCAGCAACTAGTACTCACCTAGATTTTAATAGAGCTGGGATACCTCTAGTTGAAGTTGTAACAAAACCTTTAATAAAATCATCAAAAGAAGCAGTTGCCTACATAGAGGAACTTAGACAACTTGTAATAGATCTCAATATATCAGAAGGAAAGTTAGAAAAAGGAAATTTAAGATTTGATGCAAATATTTCAGTTGCTTACGAAAATGCTGATGAGTTAGGTACAAAAGTAGAGATTAAAAATATGAACTCTTTGAAGTCTCTTGAGAAAGCAATAGAGTATGAAATTTCTAGACAGACAAAAATGCTTAAAAATGAGGAAATTATTATTCAAGAAACAAGACATTGGGATGAAAAAAAAGAAGTTACTAGTTCTATGAGATCTAAAGAGGGAAGTGCAGATTATCGTTATTTTTCAGATCCTGATATTCCTAACATGATTCTAGATGAAGACTTTGTCGCAGATATTAAAAAAGACATGCCACTGCTCCCATCAGATAAAAGAAATACATTTATTGAAAGTGGCTTAAGCATTGAAGATGCAAATAGTCTGGGAAAAAGTGCAACATGGATAGGAGAACTTTACAATTCTGTTTCAAACATAACTAAAGATTCTAAAGTTTCTTTCAATTGGATAACAGGAGAATTACAAGGGCAATTAAGAAAACTAGAGAAAGCTACACCTCCAAACTGGTTGAATCCTGAAAATCTAAGCGAGATAATTTCTTTAGTTAAGAGTGATAAGATATCTTTTACCTCTGGAAAAGAAATTTTATCAAAATTAATTGATGAGAAAATCAATCCTGAAGAGTATGCAGTAGCAAATAAACTTATTCAAGAAAATGATACCGAAGAGATTAGTAAAATGGTCAAGGAAGTTCTTGATGAAAATGAAGAGGTAATTGAACGAATTTCAAACGGAGAGCAAAAATTAATAGGTTTTTTAGTTGGTCAGGTAATAAAGCTTTCAAATGGTAAAGTCAATCCATCAGTGGCTAAAGAACTTTTACTTAAAGAGATAGAACAATAAACTGATTAACAATTGTAGCTCCAAGCAATCCAAATGCACCAGCTGCTAAATCATCATAAAGTACACCTTTTTTCCCTGGAATAGATTCCATCTGAGCAACTATGTTAGGTTGCTTTAATATGTCAGATGCTCTAAATATTACAAATCCCGCAACCAGAGGTAATAATTCAGATGGGGAAGCTAGTGAAGCTAAGCTCATTCCAACTATTTCATCAAGAGTAATCCAACTTGGGTCGTTCAAACACGATTCATCATCTACGGTTAAAAAATAAAGTATTGTTAATAAAACAAATATTATTAAAAGCCATACCGTCTTAATTTGAAAAAGGAATAACAAAAGAACAAAGACAAAGGATGCAAACGTACCGCCTCCTTTTTTATCTCCAAATAAAGACTTCCAGATTAGACCTACTCCAAATCCTGAAGCAATAAATGTTTTCATATTTGAATAATAGTATTTTTTATGGATTCATTGAATAAAAGGTGTAGTATTTGTATTTAATAATGAAAAAATCAGAATTTATATGGCTTGATGGCGAACTTGTTGAGTGGGATAAGGCAACAGTTAGTGTAATGACGCACACCTTGCATTACGGAACAGGTGTTTTTGAAGGGATGCGAGCAAGAGAGACCGCACAAGGTACTTCAATACAATTTCTAAATGATCACGTCGACCGACTTTATAGATCCGCAGAGGCATACAACTTAGAAATTCCATTTAATAAGAATGTTATTACTAATGCAATTAAAGAAATTGTAAAAGTAAATAAACTAAAATCTGCATACATAAGACCACTTGTTTTTTTTGGTGATGGAGAAATGGGTTTACTTCCTCAAGATATTCCCGTAAGAGTAGCCATAGCAGCGTGGGAATGGGGTGCTTATCTGGGCGATGAGGCTGGTAGTAAAGGTGTCAATGTTTGTATATCAGATTGGCAAAGAATCAGCCCTAAAAGTTTTAAGCCATATGCAAAAGGTGTTGGTGGTTATATGAACTCTACACTAGCAAAAATTGATGCAGTAAAGCAGGGGTTTGATGACGCAATAATGTTAGGCGATACCGGCACAGTTGCAGAAGGTAGTGGTCAGAATATATTTATGGTTAAGGATGAACAACTTTTCACACCTCCTATTGAAACAGGTGCATTGGGGGGGATAACAAGAAAAACAGTTATGGAAATCGCTAAGTATCTTGACATTGATTTGGAGGAGAAAAATCTGACAAGAGAAGACTTAATTTCAGCTGATGAAATCTTTTTTACAGGTACCGCAACTGAAATAGTAGGTGTAGTTTCAATTGATAAAATTGATATTGGTGATGGTATGGTTGGAAAAATTACAACAAATATACGGAATAAATATCTAGAAATTGTTAATGGAAAAGAAGATAACTTCAAAAATTATTTAACATTGATTTAATGTCACAAGAGCCAAATATAAACATAGATTATGGTGTAAGTTCAAAAGAGACAGCACTTCCAGTACCTAGGAGAATGCCTTCACGGCCTGCAGAAAAATTAGATCCTACATTCAGTGCTTATGGAAACGTTGGTCCAGATAGCGGATTTGCCATCAAGATAGTTAATAAATACTCTGATTTGTGGGCATCTCACCCAAGAAAAAAATTGATCACGAATGTTATTGTTAATTTAATTCTGTACAGATCATCACATTTTGGCAGAG
>Ga0181600_10003993_pt1 | contig 11243 bp, 27 predicted proteins | sample 041ome_2_FD_132982 | JGI IMG/M metagenome (GOLD analysis project Ga0181600, IMG submission 132982) | Coastal salt marsh microbial communities from the Groves Creek Marsh, Skidaway Island, Georgia - 041406US metaG (megahit assembly) | ecosystem: Environmental > Aquatic > Marine > Intertidal zone... | reverse complement strand
GGCTATTTACAGTGTTAGGCAAATACTATGCGATTATGGGCATGTTTTGTGCTTATTACAGTATAACAAGCAGACACAAGCGCAAACACCATACAAACCTAAAACTAGCCGATTATCATATACTTCTGACCGCTTAAGGGCATGTCTCATGCGCACCCCAATCCCGTTCTGTATCCGCTTAAGAGCAACCGCATAATGTTCTGTGCATTGGGCTTGCAGCCGCATTATATACGCTCTATGCGCTCCTGTGTCATGCTGTGCAGACAGTCGGGGGGAGGGTACTAGGGGGGTGGTAGTGTAGAGGGTGAGGGCCTAGAGATCCTGTACCAAATGCTTAAAGCCTTGTTCATATTCCTTTGAGGAAATAACCTTTACACCGCTTTCTCTCTTGAGCAGACCGACATGCTGTGAGGTTGTCTGTGATAACCAACGGCCTCCTTGTGCTGTATAGTCAATAACAAAGGATCTTCCTCCCATATTGAAACCAATGGTTACACCATAGGAATATATTCTCTTTCCATCTGTGAACAAGGCTTTGCCGCCTCTTGTCCCTTTGCTTTCTCTTTCCATAAGGAAGGCTTTAACTGTTTGTGCGTTTGTCATGTGATCTCCTGTGATATATACAATGTATCACGGTAAGGTTTATTTGTCAAGTAAAAAGTTTATTTTATTTGTGGTCTCGATGATTACTTGATGATTTGTGCGTTGCTGACATAGTCGGCCATTTGTTGACCAATCTCTTGAACTTGGGCCATTTCGTATGGTGCAAGGAAACGATAGGGTCGTTGGCTGTCCCATACGGCGGAGCGTCGTTCATAAGAGTATCGGCAGATGGCGGCACAGTGGTTGGCAAGTTTGATAATGGTAGCATTGAAGTCTGATTGGGTTACTAGGTTCATCATATCTCCTGTGTCTCGATGATGTTTATATTGTATCATGTTCTGTGTTATTTGTCAAGAAAAAAGTTTATTTTATTTGGTCTCGGAGGATTGATGCGGCATTGACGATGTCCGCCTCTTTCACACAGAATACCATTGCGATGCTTTGAAGGTTCATATTGTAGCGGCCAACACCGCATTGTTGCATTGTGATAAGACGGTTGGCTGCCTGTGCTACTCGTTGTTCATATGTGTATCGTTCAGTGTGCGTAATGCTCATCTTCTCTCCATTGTCTCGATGATGTATATAATGTATCCCGTTTGGTTTCATTTGTCAAGCAGAAAGTTTATTTTTTTATGACCTCGATCATTGCTGATCTGTTGAGAGTGTGGAGGTGTCAACCTCGTGGTCGTCGACATACTGCACGATAGCGTTTTGGATATGCTGCATGATTGCTCGCTCTTTAGCGGTGAGATACTTCCATCCATCGGCTTTGTCGATTGTTTCGCCATTGCGCTCAAATGAGGCCTTGACGATAGCGTATCCTTCACGGCCAAGAGCCAAGAGGTCGGTTTGATACTGTTCGAAAGGGATTTGTGTTTTGGTTGTGCTCATCTTGTCTCCTGTTGTTCGATGATGTTTATATTGTATCCTGTTAGGAATGATTTGTCAAATAAAAAGTTTAAAAAAGTTTATAGTCTCGATCACTAGTCGTCAATCCCATAATACTCACGCTCCCAAGCAAGTTGAGATTGGTATTGCCGTTCGTGTTCGGGATCGACACAGCCCGCCTCATCGGCCTCTTGCTGCTGTCGCTTGGCCATGTCTCTCATTGGCTTGCTGAGGGTCATTGGCTGAAGATCCTCAAGAGGATAGGGCATGCGGGACATGCATTTGGATACCTCTTGATCGCCCCAAACACGCCATTCGATAATAGCCTCGCCTTTGTCGCTAAAGCCCAAGATAACCCCGTCAACATCATTGAGTTCAGCAAAGCGGGTTCCGATATAAACGATGTAATCACCTGTTTTCATTGTATCTCCTTGTGATGTATATAATGTATCACGATAGGGTTTATTTGTCAAATAAAAAGTTTAAAAAAGTTTATGGTCTCGACCATAACGGGAATAAAAGGTGAGCAGTTTATGCACAGTGCTCAGGTGCAGCCGTTCGGCCACAGGAGAAGATTACCGCCAACGCTTGACGAAGTCGATGCCCTCTTGCACGCTGTCCGCTGAGCCTTCCTCTATCCAGTTCTTAATGTTGCCGTCGCTGTCGGCCTCAAAGATAAGCCAAAAGTCATAGCCCCCGTCAAAACGGATAGTGTAGTATTTACTGCCCTTCTGAACAAGGCCTTCTGCTGTGTTTTGATATATAACTTTCATGTGATCTCCTATTGAAGGGCCGATAGAGCGGCCAAAGCGGTGATGGTTGCGGTTGAGCCTGTAAGCAAGGCAAATGCTAGCATTTCAATAAACATGCTGTCTCCTAGCGGATTGTGGTGTGGATAATCCAACCGTTAGGTTGGGTGTTTGAGTTGAACTGGACTGCGCTTGCGCTCTCACGCTCCGCAAGTATATCGGCTGCGACTTGACCGTGCAGCGGTGTTGGTTTGTTGGTGCGAACCATGCTGCGTAAGATCCTATCTGCAAAGTCAATCATCATATTGTAGTGGTGATCGTAATCGTTCATGCTGTCTCCTTGTGATGTATATAGTGTATCACGGTAGTATCAGTTTGTCAAATAAAAAGTTTAAAAAAGTTTATGGTCTCGATCATTGCTTGAAATGCTGGACTTCAAACTCTAGGACACGATACCACTCACCGTCAACAAAGCATGCAGCAACGGTATTGTCGGGGTCGCACTCGTCGATCTCGTCGTTAGCAAGGGAGGCATAAGGCATTGCCAAGATTGTCGCCAATGCCCCTTCCTTTGTGGAATAAACACCGTGCAATACGACTTCATCATAATCGTTTGGCTCTTGAATAATATAGACTTTCATGGTCTCTCCTATTTATACTCGATTGATAGTACTTTGTATTTGTGTGTGTAGCCTTGATAAATATTGCCGACAATGCGGCTATCTTTGCGGATTGTTGGATAACTGTCTTGAACGGTCATGCCTTTGAGGCAGCCTGTAAGGACAAGTTTCGTAATGGTCACTGTTTTCATTGTGTCTCCCTGTGATGTATATAATGTATCACGGTCTAAAGGATTTGTCAAATAAAAAGTGTAAAAAAGTTTGTGGTCTCGATCATTGCTTATTCATATACGCAAATGGTTTCCATCTTCCAGTTGTTTATGTGGCGTTCAATCTCGGACATGCCGTCCATGACATAATAAACATCATCCTTGTGGACACCGCACTTGACGATCACAAGCCGCTCGATGCCTTGCATGTTGTGATTGTAGCAGAACTGGTGAGCCTCTTTGAGGTCTGTGAATAACTCGAATACTGTTCTCATCTTATCTCCTGTGTCTCGATGATGTTTATATTGTATCACGGTAGTATCAGTTTGTCAAATAAAAAGTTTAACTTTTTTTATTGTCTCGATCATTGCAGGCTTGATTGAACTTGTCGATCTCGTTTGGAGAGGAGCCAATCGCAACGGCCAAGAATACACCGGCAATCTTGAGTGTGTAAAAGATGATAGCGCATGAAAGCATGGTAAATAAGGCAGCAAAGCCAAGTTGAATAAACATAGATAAAACCTCCGTTATTTGATAAAGTAATCTAGGGCCTCAAACCCTAAAAGGATGACGATAAGAGCGATATAGAGAGCCATTAAAGGCCCCCAAGATTAAGCAAGACACAAGACACAAAGCAAGATACCAAAGACGACAGGATCGCCAACAGGGCGGCATCTTGGCCCTTGTAAGTGTCAATATGTGGTGTAAGCATAAATGCTGCAAGGCTGTAGGCCATGAGCATACCAGATACCATTGCGATCATTAAAGAACCCCGATTGAAAGAAGGATAAAAGGAAGGGCCAAAGAGGCCAAGATAGATGCATAAAGGTACGGAAGGCGGTCAAATGGTACGACCTCCGCTGCAAAGATAAAGGCGATAAGGTTGATACCCACATAGCCGATAAGGTTTCCAATAGTGATGGTGATCATAATCTCTCCAGTGTCTAGGCCCCATTGCCTCTTGACCCTTATATCATATCCGATTGGCTTGGATATGTCAAATAAAAAATCAAACTTTTTTAGTTTGCCCCTGTGGGACGGGAACAAATCAAGATGCCGCTACTCTGTGGCTGTCTTAACTATGTAAAGTTCCCGCCCCTTTCTTACTCAAAACCTCCAATTGTGGAGGTTGAAACTACATTATTGGTAAATCTTATTCGTGACAATGATGTTAGTCTGAATACGATTTCTCGATTGTGTAGTTTCCATGTGCTTTATTTCAAACACAAGTGTTTCGCCCAAGTGCTGATCGGTATCGGGGTGGGCCTCCGATGAATACATGAAGGCTCTTTCACCGAGCAGATCGACATGGTAGCCGTTATCAGCCTTCTCGATGACCGTGCCATAGGTTTGGCCACCTCGTTTCCATACCTCCCTTAAAACCACCTTCCACTGGTCGTTAGTGATCCAACGGCCTCGTGTATCGTAGGTCTGAAGGGCTTTCCTGAACTGGCGGTCTGTAAGATACTGACGGTTCGGGTGATTGTTATGGTTGTTATTGGGTTTTGGCATATTCTATTCTCCTGTTTTAAATCCAATTGTTCTCTGTTCATCGGCCTTGTCGGTAACAGCGGCCATCTTCTCTTGTTCAAGAGCGGCCAGTGCTACCATCTGAGCCTGTGGTTGTAGCCCTTTTATCAGCATTGACTGAAGAAGGTCGGCCAGCCCTTGATTGTCTAGTTGTAGTTCGATTTTGATCTTGTTCATGTCGCCTCCTTAGCGATTGTGTAATAAAGCAAGCATACACTATGCCCACCATAGCAATGTTTAATAGTATTCTCATGGACACCCCCTATAGGGGGGTGGTAGGGTACAATCCCTACTCACCCGATGATTACAGGCTAGTTTGAACCTGCGGTCAAGACTGAAACAATGTGCTCTTGTACAGAGATCGTGTTACCATCGGCATCTTGAGCCTTAATGTCATGAAAGTTGACGATGTTGTTTTGGGCTTGTTCACCCTCACCCATCACCGTCCACAGGAGCATACCGACCTCTGAAGGGATACGGACAAAGTAGTTAGCAAGGTTTTGCAACTGGTTGCCGTCCAGTTCGGCATTGAGGATCTTTGACTGCTTGATCTTCTCGACCATTGCAGTGTGCTCATTGATAACCCAAGCATTGGTATCGTCAGCACGGCCCTCGTTGATAAGTTGCTCGACTGTGAGTTCGTTTTTGTACTCTCGGAGGTAATCGTTGAAGGCGATAGCGGCCTCCATACCGACGAAACCTTGAGCCAAGTGATAGATCACAGGGGACTGCTCATACTTGACACCGGCTGTGGCAAGAGTTTGAGACAGACGCTCCCAAGAGCGACGAGAAGGATAAACCTTGTTAGGCTCGTAATCATCGCTATGCTCAAGATGCTGATGGTTGCTGTTGATGAAGTCAAAGATAGGCTTGACGACACGGTCTCCGGCCCAAGCAAGCCAGTCCTCAACGGTAGGCTCAACATCGAACACGGTGTAGCGGTCGAGTTCTGCGGGATCCATTTCACCCACTTGGTATTGAGCACCGTGCTGACCGCCATTGACGGCAGCAAAGATAAGGGTGTCAGGGTGCAAGGTATGGCCCGCAATCTTGCGGCTATCGCAAAGTTCAAAGATACCTTGACGAACCTCCATTGTTGCACGGTCAACCTCATCGAGGAATAGGACAACAGCCTCATTACAGGCTTGAGCAAGCCAGTCGGGGGCACAGAACTTGGTAATCTTCTGACCTTTGATAGAGGTTTCATCGAGGTCGGGCAGACCAAGCAAGTCACCTTCGGTCATCTGTGAGGCACGACGCTCCACGACAGGAAGGCCATTGTTCTTTGCATACTGATAAACGACTGTGGATTTACCGATACCGTGACGACCTCTGATAAGAACAGGATAGCGAGCATCGGTGATGTGGGTTACTACTGAAAGGAAGGTTTTAAAGTCAATAGACATAGTGTTTGCTCCAAAGTGGATTGTGTTGTTGTGTTTATAATGTAACTAGTTTTGAATAAGTTGTCAAGTAAAAAGTGAAATAAAGTTTAAAGTTTCGATTGTGCCTCAATAGGGCGGTCGTTGTATCTTCAAAGCGTCTCCGTTGTTTGTGGTTGTTTCGTTGATGTAGATAATGTATCATGGTAGTATCAGTTTGTCAAGAAAAAAAATAAACTTTTTTTTGGCCTCGACCCACACGGGAAAGTTGCCATTTATTCAATGGCAATAACCCGCTCGGTTGTCTGAAAGTACGACCGTTCCTTGCAGTCCGGTGTGGTCATCCACATTCGTTGCGACCGTGACGGGATCGGCTTGGGAGCCTCCATGTCAGTTAGGATGATAAGCCCGTCAAACTGGCGGTCGTTGCACCATCGGGTCGGAGCGTCAAAGTCCGTACCACCGGTCAGTACTCGCTCGACACCGACACGCTGCCCTTTCTTCCAGACATAGACCTTGCTATCGTCGACTTGAGTATCGAAGGGAACAACGGTGAACTCGGCATACTTGGCAAGTCCGTTGAGTTCGGCAAAGAAGGCAGCGAGCATCTCGTCACCGACAGAGCCGGATTGGTCGATAGCGACGGCAATCTTGGCATGACGGGTGACCTTCTTTCCGGCATAGCGTTGTTCTCGATACTTTTTGTTGTATCGCTTGACGGTTGAGCGTTTGTCGGCTCTTTGAGAGGTCTTGATGAAATAGCGTAGGACTGATCGCCAGTTTACCTTTGGCTTGATCATATCCATGATACGCTTTCGCATCTCGGCTGAGACTGTGCCCCAACCACGACCACTAGCGGCCTCTTGAGCGGCCTTCTCGACGGCTTGCTTGAGACGCTCTTTGGCCATGTCTCGGACTTCTTCAGAGGCCTCGCCCCAGCCGTCATGGTCATCAAGAGTATCGGGTAGGCCCCCACCACCACCGGAGGAGGAGCCATTGCCGTCGGAAGGATCGCCACCGCCAGAGCCTTGACCCTCACCGTCACCGTCTCCATCGCCATCTTGAGGCTGAAACTGCTCATCGTTTTGCAGCATGCTGAAATAGCGTTCGGCAGACAGGCCAAGAGGGTACTCTTGGAAAGGCTCGATTGTAGGGAAACAGCCGCCTTCAGGCAGTTCACCCATCAAGTGAGAGTTGATAGCCAAGTCTGTGGCGACATTCCACATACGGCTCATCCCATCGGGAGGGAGACGACCAGTGACATGCTCAAAGATAATATGATAGAACTCGTGTTTAAGGACACCGAGCCGCTGTTTCTCGGTCATGTTCTCGAAGAAAGCGGGATTGTACAGCATCTCGAACTGTGCGGTATCCGGGTTGAGACGGACACCGGCAGTGGGTATGGCAGTAGAAGGTCGTTTTTGAATACGACGGGATAGTGCAGCAAAGAAGGGTTCGCCTTGCAGCAACTTGAAAGTGTAGCGGTCAAGATCAAATGTTGACATTGTGTAAACCTCGTAGTGAGAGTGGCGTGATTGCCGTTGATGTAGATAATGTATCATGGTAGTATCTATTTGTCAAGAAAAAAAATAAACTTTTTTTAAAACCTCGATCATTGCTTGGTCATTTACATATTCATCAAAGGGGCAGTGATGTTTTGATCGATAAACATGCTCGAATAGCGAACCACGCACCAAAAGCAAACGACAATAACGCCAACCAAATCCAATGGCCATCGGCCGAAACATAATCTATATTAATGTTTAGCCGATCGGATACATGCTGATTGCAGTGCCCAACAATAAACGGGCAGCACACAAGGCTCACCGTCTTAAGGAAAGCAGGCAATAAGGTTGCGCTTTGTTCCTCGATAAACCACGATGTGAATAGCCAAAAGGCTGACCAATACAGGATCGGCAACATACTAATGATACCCGCAAAGCAAAATGGACTGGAAAAAAGGGCGATACTATCCAATAAGCAAGCGACACACTTTTTTGTTTTTGGGTAGCCCCATTTGTGATGATGGGCATTTGCTATCTCCACATACCTTAAAATGCTGTCGGGATCGTATTTGATACTACCGTATTCAAAAGGCAGTGGCTTGATACAAGCCTCGTCTATCCTTTTAAACTCTGCTTTCCATTTAAGGCTGAACTGCATTATATCATCCTGTGTTCGCTGTTGATGTTTATAGTGTATCACGGTAGTATCAGTTTGTCAAATAAAAAAATAAACTTTTTTATTACCCCGATCATTGCTTGGTTGTTTTGCTGATAAGGGTAAATCGGTCGGCCCTAAACATGATGGGCCTTCCTTCTATGGCCTTTGGGACGGGGCCGATAAGTTGCACCCAGTATCGGGGAGCACCACAGGCATCTTGGCCTAGTTTTATGATAAGGCCCATCTTGCCTTGCATAAAGCAACCTTTCTTTACTTTGATCAAGTCTCCGACTTGCATATAACCTCCAAGCGACGGGCAGTATAGACATTTATTATACCATCGGTTGTGGCTACTCTTGCGTATTCACGGCCAACAGAGACCCAACGCTTGAGAACAATCCCGATGCGAGGGGTTCTTGCCCCTAGAGCAATTAGCCTGACTGTGTCTCCTACTTGCATATCTTCATTAACCTCGTGATGTGATAAGGACGAACCTCGTTTGTACCGACTATCTGTATCTTGAAACAATCGGGTGAAAAGTATTGGTTCAGGACAAGGGCTACTTTGCCTTCATTGCCCGATCCACAGGTCATTATCTTGACTAAATCGCCTGTTTTCATTTGAGCCTCCTTACATTGGTACGGTCATGCCAACCGGAAAAACGGTATTGTGTTGGTTGGTTTTTAAAGTTTGGGGTTGAAACTATATCGACATACACTAAATAGCCACCGTGTACTTTCGTTATAATCCCGATGTTATCGTACATGTCTAGGACTAGATCACCGATCTTCATCATGTCTCCTGTATTCGTCGTTGATATAGATAATGTATCATGGTAGTAGCAGTTTGTCAAGAAAAAAAGTGAAAAAAGTTTATTCTTTCGGCTGTGCCTTCATCTTCTCTATGCAACCTTTAGGGAACCATGCCATACTGCCCGAATTGTGGATAAAATTCACCTGATACTCGGACTGTTGTGAGTTTGTTCCTATTCTTTGGCCAATGATGACGGCCATCTCTCGCTCTTTGGGCCACTGTTGATAAAAAACCCAGACGAGATCGCCAACCTTAAACATTTGGATGAAACCTCATTGTTGATGGTGACCAACCCTCGTTCTCAAGGGTGTTCTGAACCTTTCGCCCTTGTGCTTTGCAAAGTTCATAGAACTTGTCACATTCGGGCATCAAGAACAAGTCAAATCGCCCTAGAATACTAACCATCCGCTTTGCATCTTTGATTGTCTTTACATTGAAGGCCTTACGACCACTGGCAATGTGGGAGACACACCAATAGGCATTGCCCGCTGACATTTCCCTAACGCTCATAATCGGGCGGTGGATAACGAGGGGATATGCGATGATACCTCGACCTGTGTATTGTTTCCGCCCATCGGGGGTGTTTAGACTGACTGAAATGTTTGTTGTTTTCATTTTGAACCTCGTGGTTGTCGTTGATGTAGATAATGTATCACGGTAGTAGCAGTTTGTCAAGATTATACAAAAAGGATTTATCGATTTTATTGTTAGCGACTGGTGTGTTCCGAGCAATACACGCCTCGGCTTCTTGTAAATTAATAAATGGATTGATATAATCACGACTATCTGCTACGGCCCCCAATTGATCTATTAAATCTCCATATTTATCAAATAGGTAATCCATTAAATCTCCATCAGCAGGGATCCCCCAGAGAAAATAATCCCAAAGTCGGAGAAGGTTTGGCAAGTCGCCTTTCATGAATAAGATGTCAAATAGTTCTCTCATTGTTGTCAATGCTCCAGTATAACTAGGTTTGTTGTTTTGATGTAGATAATGTATCATGGTAGTAGTAGTTTGTCAAGAAAAAAAATAAACTTTTTTATGACCTCGACCATTACTGGGCCTTTGCGGCCCAAGTCTCAATATGCTCGACAATCTTGTTGTCTTTGAGCCATTTGTACGACTTTCGCTTGGCTAACCAAGTCCACGCAGCCTTGTAGGATGTGATCCAATCGTCGCTTGGTGGTGTCGCAGTCGAGGTCAGTTTGCGGACATAGAAATACAAATGGTATGACGATGCCGCTCGCTCCGACACGGGACTATCGGACTTTACCAAGTCACCGATGTTGATTGTTTTCGTTTTACCGTTGAAGGTTGCTTTGATCTCGATAGGCTGGATATAGTTTGTGGCTGCATCAGAGTGCCACCTTGTATTGAAGGCAGTCATAACATTTATATCATCAAGGTTTATTGATGTAATCAGGGCGATATGCTTTTCACCGTCGCTGCTCCAACCTTTCTCTTGGACTTGTATAGCAGAGCCGATGTAAAGGCCATTGTCGACAAGCCATTTGTAAGCCTCTCGTCGCCAGTTCTCATTGGCCTTCTCACACTTTGCTACAAATGCAGCCATTTGGGCACAGTTGCGACGGGTATGGTCTGCTGAACCACAGAACCCACAGGTACGGGGGGTAGTAGAACCTTTTCGTTTTTGTGTGGCTCGCTGTCTAGCAGCCTCGATACTTGCTGCTGCTTTCTCGGCACGACTGTACCAGTCCGACCAATACTTTGGGTTTTTGTACCAAGCACGAGGCGTGGCCGAGTTGAGCGGGATAATGCCGCCTTGCAAAGAGGCCCAGTCTTTCTCGGCATAAGGGCACTCGTTGATACGGTGCTCGCTTTCACCGCAATAGGAACAGGATGATGATGATCGACGGCTTGAGCCGCCATTGGTAAATGCTCTCATTGGAGCCTCCGGTGTTTGTGGTTGATGTTAGTAATGTATCCCATCACCAACGATTTGTCAAGAAAAAAGTTGAAAAAAGTTTATTGTTTCGATTGTGCCTTGAGTTTTTTGATCTCGTATCGCCAATGGCAGTGATACTGGGTGGTGCGGGCTGTGGTCTCCGGATAGTACCATTTGACCTTGATAAGGGGCTTTGTGCAGTCACTAGCATTGGGATGGCGAGTTCCATCCCCATGCTCAATGATTTCCTCTATCATACCAAACTTGGCTGTACGGGTCACCCAGTTTTGATCTTGTTTTTTGCCTGTTGAGGATAGGGTTACTAAATCTCCGACTTTCATATTATCTCCTGTTGTTGTCGTTGATGTATATATTGTAT
>Ga0181600_10003981_pt1 | contig 11261 bp, 6 predicted proteins | sample 041ome_2_FD_132982 | JGI IMG/M metagenome (GOLD analysis project Ga0181600, IMG submission 132982) | Coastal salt marsh microbial communities from the Groves Creek Marsh, Skidaway Island, Georgia - 041406US metaG (megahit assembly) | ecosystem: Environmental > Aquatic > Marine > Intertidal zone... | reverse complement strand
CTTGAAGGCCACCTTCGGGTCGTCGGTGCCGACCATGCCGGCGAGCAGGGGAAACGCGCAGTCCTCAAGCTCCATCATCACGCCCTTGAGCGCCTGCTGAGCCTTCTCCATCGGCAGCTCGAGCATCTGGAGAATGACCGGCTGATCCGGGCCCAGCATCTGGCCGCTGGCGATGCGAAACAGCAGGGCGTATCCGATTTGGCCAGCGGCACCGGTGACAGCAACTCGTACAGGGGCTTTGGACATGCGGGATTCCTCTTCAAAACAAGTGCGAGGGCGGCAGGCAGGGCTGCGGCGAGACCACGTTGATCAGCGTAGATCTCGTATTTGGCTTGAAAACCGCACGCCGGTCAACGCCCGTCCCGCATTCGCCTGCCTGGCCATGAAACGCCTCGCGTGGCGTGCCAAGACCGTGGCGTGCAATCTTGGTGAAAGCTTGATAGCAGCAGGGCGAGACCACGGGCAATGCCTCAGCTGATGGTCGATATCGCTGGACGAAGGAAGTGTCGCAGCACGATCAGTAATGTCCTCCCTCCACGGGAAGGCTTGCATAAACTCCACTGACCTACTCACTGACGGCGGGAGTAAGTCTTGTTGCCCGCCACCCTTATTCCTCTTGCGGCCGCGATATTGGGGCACCGTTCCGTGTGGTGAACGGACAAGGGGTCATCGCGAGATCTGCGTTCTCGGTACTCTGGTGTCGGCCGCCTGCACGAGGGAACTGTCGATGGGTACTGACTTTTTTGAGAGGCAGGAAATTGCGAACCGCAAGGCTGCACGCCTTTTTTGGCTCTACCTGCCGGCGATCTGCTTGTTTTTGGTGATTGGAGCAGCGAGTGTTGCCTCCCTGGTCACACTCGGATGCTGGTCGTTGTATACCAAAACCTCCGTAAGCGGCGGTGGGGTTCACTGGTGGTATGCGCTGTGGATCGGCTGCGTGGCTGCTGTGTTCACGCTGGGATTTCTCTTGTTTGAGATCTATGCCAAGTGGCGGAGTTTGAATCGAGGGATTGAGACGGTTGCCGTACGGCTAGGCGGCTCCGAAGTGAGCCGGCGGTCGACCGATCCCATCCACAGAAGAGTGACCAACGTTGTGGAGGAAATGGCTATCGCTTCTGGTGTGCCACCCCCAAGCGTGTATGTGCTGGAGATGGAGCGAGGGATCAACGCGTTTGTCATTGGTTTTTCCATCAACAACGCGGTGCTGGGAGTGACACGGGGGAGCCTCGAACTGCTCACGCGTGATGAACTTCAAGCGGTGATCGCGCATGAGTTCAGCCATATTCTCAACGGCGATATGCAGTTCAACGCTCGGATGATTGCGATGCTACACGGTGTCATCAGAATCAAGTTGTGGGGAGAAGAATGCTATGCCCAAAGTAATACCGATGACGGTGATAATCTCGTTGCCACTGTGGCGGGAGGGCTCCTGGCGACGGTGGGTTCGGTGGGCGTGTTCTTCTCTCGAATTCTGAAGAGTGCAATTTGTCGGCAACGAGAATATATCGCGGATGCCGCTGCCGTGGAGTTCACCCGGAACCGTGCAGCTCTGGTGAGCGCTTTGAAGAAGATCGGCGGGCTTGCCGATGGATCGCGGGTCAGAAGTCCGCGTGTTGAGGAAGCGAGCCATCTATTTTTTGGTGAGGGGCGGGGCAAGAAAACGCTCGCGATCCTCGCGACACATCCGCGGCTTGAGGATCGTATCCGTTGCTTTGAGCCGGGGTTTGATGGCCGCTTCCAAGAGATCACTGCGGCATATCCGACGTCGTGGGAGCAGGTGACTCGCCGCAATCCACAGATTGCGGCGTTGGAGGAGAGACTCCGGACGGCGAGCCACGAACGCGGTGAGTTGGTGGCGTCTGCAGCACTTGTGCCGGCGGTTGTAAGTCAGCAGATTGGAACCTTGAGCCCGGAATACTTGAACCTCGCGGCCGCGATGTTGGCTGCCTTGCCGCTGTCGCTGCGCGATGCCTCTGGGACGTGTGTGGGAGCGGAGGCGGTCGTGTTGGGATTGCTCGTTGTTGAAGGCGGGGGTGAGCGTGAGGCGAAGATACGGTTGATTGAAAACATTGTTGGCGAGCCTGTTGCTAGCCATGCTCGTACGATCATGGAGGAACTTGTTGGCCTTCAAGTTGAGCTTCGCTTACCGTTGGTGGAGACTGCGATTCCCGCTTTGCGTCACCTGACCTCGTCTGAGTTTCGTGATTTCAAGCAAGCGATGAAATCACTGGTTGAGGCGGATCGCAAGGTGACCTTGTTCGAACTTGTTCTGCAGCGGCTGGTCGTGCATCAACTTGAACGACAGTTTGCACACGAACGTCAACGGCATGCAGATTATTTCAGCATTAGGTCGGTGCAGAAACAGTTCGCGATACTGCTGTCTCTCGTTGCGCATAGCGGCAATCGGGAGGCCAGTTCAGCGATAGCGGCATTTGAACGCGGTGCAGGATTGGTGAGATCGCCGCGGGTTGTACTGCAGTTGACGCAACGAAAGCACTGCTCGCTCAAAGATGTTGATCGGGCGCTCGCTACACTTGCGACGGCGAGCTTGCCCGTGAAGAAACAGGTGATCACGGCCTGTGCAGCGTGCGTGGTCGCTGATGGCGAGGTGACGGTGCGGGAGGCGATACTCTTCCGTCTCATTAGTGAGTGTCTCGATTGCCCTATTCCACCGGTGTTGCTGTAGATGGGGCGTTTTGGGCGTGCGGGTACGTTCATGGTCGCAGTTTTGAGAGGAGAGAACGCCGGCCTGGAGTTCTGCCTCGCAATGACTTTGCTGGCACTCGAGCGTCTGCCACCAGGACGCTGATCGCTTCAGGGCTGAAGTAGCAGCACGCTCGTCGCCTGCTTGAGGGCGTCGAGGCCGAGGAGGCTGGAGGCGTAGGCGGCGGTGCCCGCGTCTTCGCGGTGCTGCTGGCGGACGGAGCCTGCGAGTGGAACGTAGTGGGCGATGAAGGCTCGTATCTGGCTGGGAGTCCAGTTGCGTTGCTGTTTGAGCAGGACGAGATACTCAATCAGCTGCTCGGCTTCGCGGTAGGCCTTCAAGCGAGCTGAGTGGCGGATCGCAAGCGAGCCATCTTCGGCCCTGTCATAGATGAAGATGCCGAGCTGGTCCGCGGTTTTGAGGGCGTTGCCCGATTTGTCGACCGTCTGCCAGGGGACGAGCCCGCGGGCTCCGTGTTGCCAGGCATCGACGGCCCAGGCGAGCAGCTGGCGATTGCTCTCTTCGACCGGGTTGGAGGTGCCGTAGACCCAGGCTTCGAGGCCGTCGCGGGCGATGCGGTCGGTGACCAGGCGACGGTAGTTCTGAAACGCGGAAGACGACACGACCCAGAAGTCGTCGCGGGCGGCGAGTTGGCCGCGACAGTATTCCGGCCGGGAGACGTCGATGCGGTAGGCGATGTCGATAGCAGCAGGTGCCTCGGCACGGCCGGCGTCGGTCAGCTCGCCATAAAACTGCAGGGCACGGTAGTCCCAGAACGAGGCGGGTTCATCGAGGATCCAGGGGGACTTGGTCTCCTCGTGGAGCGATCCCTTGTTGTTGAAATAGACCTGGAGGCCGGCCTCGTGCCAGCCGTGGGCCGCCGCCACGCGGGCGAAGTCGGCCAGGATGGTGACGTAGGTTTCGGCGTAGACGGGCGTTTGCGAAAACGCTTCATAGGCATCGGGGTTGCCGTTGAAAAACGCTCGGCAGTTGAGCGGCCAGCTCTCGTGGAAGGTGAGGTAGAAGCCGGGAGCGGGAATCGGGCCGCGATGCCCCTCGGCAAAGCAGGAGCCATCGAGGAACGGGCCGAACGCTTCGGCGAAGTCGTCCCAGAAGGCCTGCTTGGCTCCCGGTTCGATCTGATCGTAGCGGCGGTTGTCCATGCGACGGCCTGAGCGAAGCCGCATGTCGAGATTGCTCTTGCGCGATCCTGGGGCGGCGGTGTGATGGGAGTAGTGCAGGATGTTGGCATGCACGCGATGGTCGTAGGCGATCTGCTGCAGGGCGTAGTAGTCGTCGATGGAGTCGGGCAGGCCGTAGCTGTTCATCTCGCAGAGAAAAGAGGCACGGCGGGGGAGCTGCACCGGCAGCACCGTGAGCTCCAGCGGAACACCCCTGCCGTCGGAGACCGTGACGCGGCCCTTGTACAGCCCGGGAGCCGCGTCAAACGGCACGTAGATATCGGCGAAGATCGCCTGGTCGCGATCGTTGGCCAGCGGCACGGTTGCCGGAAGGGGCAGCAGCGGATCGGGAATGCGGCGGCCACCAGCGTCGACATAGAGAGCCTGAAACCAATCGATCCGCCAGTCGGTCTCGTCGAGTTCACAACTGATTGCGACCGCGTCGTCGCCTCGCAGTCGCAGCTGAAAGCCCAGCACCTCACCTGCCGCAGCAGTCAGCCGCACCCGCTGGCCATCAAAGAGGCTGTTGTGCGTGGAGTAGTTGGCTGGCAGCGGGCCGACGGGTTCGCCACGGTCGTCATACTTGTCGGTGACGGGGAGCACGCGGATGCCCTTGAGTGGCGGGGATACCGCTGGAGCCCACGCCACCTCAGGACACGGCACGGCCGCTTCGTGGAAGAGATCGGCCTCAGCCTCGACCGGCTTCGATCGCTCTCCGGTGCGGCTGAGCGTGGTCACGCGGATCGTGTGGGCTCCAGGCTGCGCGACGCTCTCGGGGAGATCGCGCAGAGGAATCCGCTGCTCACTGCCAGGCTGCACGAGCGGGATGTTGTGGCGGCCCAGGGCCTCGCCATCGAGGGTGATGTCGTAGGCAAAGCCTGCCGCGGGCGACTGGAGATGCAGCTCGGCGGTGGTGCGGTCGATCGGCATCACACGCAGGCTGCCCGCTGTTTCGGGTGACGCGTCGGCTGCATCGTCGTACTCGACGACCAGACGCGGCCCTTTCCCTGACTGCTCCCGCGAGAAGATCGTAGGGTTGCGCCCGTAGTCAGCATCATGCTCATGAATGGCCAGCCCAAAGGCCACACCACAGGCCATGGCGTGCACCATGTCGACAGGGATCTCCCAGCGGTAGACGCCGTCAACGATCGGGCTTGTCGCCTGGGCAGCGAGCGTGAACGAGTTGCCTCCGGCGACCGCCGGAAACCGGCCGTCCTGAGAGCCCCAGCCCTCAATGCCCGCGATGCCTGCGGTCAGCCCCGTCGACGCCATCTCGCGCCAATGAGCCGCGATCGTGGAGATCGTGACACCAGAGAGCAGTTCGGCATCGGCATGGCAGAGAAGCGTGGCCTTCGTCACCCGCTTGCCAGCAAGCGGCGTGAGATCAAAGCCCAGCGCTACGATGTGCTGGTTGCCCTTGATGCGGAGGCGGCTCGCGCCGCCTGCATTGAGCGACCACTCGCCGTCGACCATCACGATCGAGTTGTCGGCCGTGGCTGGAAACTCTGCTACGCCGCCGTCTGCCGCTGGAGAAACGATCAGGCTGAGGCTGACAGCGAGGCTGAGGAGAACTGCCACGCAGCGATGGCTGGTTGCAAACCGCGTCGCCAGGTGTCTGATCGGCCACTGGAGATTCATAGGGCACCGCGGTCTCAGGGCGTGTGATGGTGGCCTGGCAGGCTGTGGCTGTGACAGCCTTAGGGCGTGGGCTCGGTGTGGCCCTGCCAGGTGTTGATCGAGCGTTTGCCGGCTTCCAGTTCGGCCAGCCGCCGCTTGAGGAAGGCGTGGGAGAGTGCTCGGGCCTGAGCCTGGTCGGCTCGATCGTAGTCCCAAAACTCTTGGAGCACGGCCTCGCAGGCTGGATAGTGGCTCCCGTCATCGCCCACTCGAACGCGGGCTTCTGCGAGCTGCTGTTTGAGGCGTGCGGCCAGCGCTGCGTGAGCCGGATCGTGGAAGAGGTTGGTGGTCTCGTGTGGATCCTTCGCGAGGTCGTAGAGCTCCCAGCCAGGGGGCGTTTGATAGCCGCCGTCGTAGTTGCAGCCGTAGTAGTAGATCAGCTTATGGGTCTTTGTGCGGATGCCGACATGGGCCGGGTTGTCGTGGTGGGCCATGTGCATCCAGTAGCGGTAGTAGGCCTCCTGCTTCCAGTCTTCCGGCTCGTGACCGGTTTCCAGGAGCGACTTGAAGGATCCACCTTGCACAGACGCGGGGATGGCAGCTCCAGCAAACGCCAGCATCGTGGGGCCGAAGTCGACGTTCTCCACGATCGTGTCAAAGCGTTGCCCGGCCTTGATCGCTTGCGGATAGCGAATCAGCAGTGGCATCCGCTGTGACTCTTCATACATCCAGCGTTTGTCCTGGTAGTCGTGCTCGCCAAGCATAAAGCCCTGGTCGCCGGTGTAGATGATCAGGGTGTTGTCGAGCTCACCGCGGTCTTCGAGGTGCTTAAAGAGCCGGCCGAGGTTGTCGTCGATGCCTTTCACGCACCGCAGGAACTTCTTCAGATACGCGTTGTAGGCGAGCCGAGTGTTGGCCTCGTCGCTGAAGTTGGCCGGGTCGTAGTCGGCGGGAAACTCCGCTGGATACATCTCTGGCAGGTCGCGTAAATACGACCGCCTTGGATTGCGGCCACCGATTGATGTGCCGATGTGCGGCAGCAGTTCGTCGTCGGCTCCTCGCGTGGCGATCGATCCGAACGCCTCTCCACGTGTCCACAGCGTCTCAGGCTCGGGAATGTCGACGTCCCGCAGATACGACTCATAGCGGGGTGCGTTGTCGAAGTAGTCGTGCGGAGCCTTGAAGTGGTGCATCAAGAAGAAAGGCCGCTCGCCATCCCAGCCGTTGCTGAGCCAGTCGAGCGTCAGGTCGGTGATCGCGTCGGTGACATGCTGCCCTTCGCGAGTGATGGTGTTTTGCCCCCAGGGTTTGTCGCCACGAATGCGAAACTCCGGACTGTGGTAGCGGCCCTGACCAGGAAGCACGCAGTAGTACTCGAAGTCGGCAGGCTCCGCCTTGAGATGCCACTTGCCGATCATCGCTGTCTGGTAGCCAGCCTTTCCCATTTCGATGGCCAGCATCTGCTTGCCAGGGGCCACGCGACCGGAGAGATCGAACGATCCGTTGATATGGTTGTACTGACCGGTCAGCACGCAGGCCCGTGAAGGCGAGCAGATCGAGTTGGTGCAGAAGGCATTGGTGAAGAGGGCCCCTTCGTGTGCCAGCCGATCGATGTTCGGCGTGGGAGCAATCGCTGCCAGGCGGCTGCCGTAGGCCGAGATGGCATCCGCGGCATGATCGTCAGACATGATGTAGAGGATGTTTGGCCGCTCAGCTGCCACGCTCGTGACAGCCCAAAGACCCAGCAGACACACGCCGAGAAATCGCATCACATGCTTTCCGTTAAAAGTCAGACTGACAGGTGAGGAGCGTCTGTGAGACGCTCCCCGACACTTTTCACTTGCCTTCGGCGGCCCACTTCTTCATCAGCGCGATGTTCTGCTCGAGAATCTCTTCGCGCGGACTGCCCGCGGCCTTGGGGTTGCGGTAGGCATCCATATCGCTGTCGTACATCGCCTCCGACTCCGCACCTTTGTCGTCGATCGCCTTCATCTTTTCCTGCAACTGGCCGCGGAGGGCGAGCAGCTGCTTGCGGTGGGCCGGATCCGCGGCGAGGTTGTGCAGCTCGTCGGGGTCGGCCGCGAGGTCGTAGAGCTCTTCGGCTGGTCGCGTTGGCGCGAAAAGCATCTCCTGCGTTTCGTTGAGCGTGCCCGCTGCGTGTGCCTCCCGCAGGGCAATCAGAATCGACTTCCCATCCTTGTAGCGGTTGGGCTGGAGATGCGGACGCTCCGGCAGGAAGTTGCGGATGTACTTGTAGCGGTCGGTCCGCAGGCAGCGGATAAAGTCGACCGTTTCGTCGCAGCGGTCGCGGGCGGCGAAGATCGCCTCGCGGGGCTGGTAGTCGGTGGCAAGGATGTTCTGCGACTGCATCGAGGCGGGAATCTCAATGCCGGCGAGGGCGAGCGATGTGGCGGTGATGTCGATGTGCTCCACCAGGTCGTCGCGGACCTCGCCTGCAGCGATCCCCGGACCGGCGATCACCAGCGGCACATGCAGCCCTTCGTCGTAGAGAAACTGCTTCCCACGGGCGTGGCTGATGCCGTGGTCGGTCATGAAGATCACCACGGTGTTGTCGGCGTCGCCTTCCTCTTCCAGGCGAGCGAGGATCTCGCCAAGAAAGGCATCGGTCAGACGCACCGAGTCGAGATAGGCCGCCCAGTCTTCCAGCAGAACCGGATCACGAGGGTAGTAGGGGGGTAGCACGACCTTTTCAGGGTCGGTCTTGGAGCCGAACTTCTGCTCCATCCGGTTGGCAAACTTGAGAGCCGATTCACGTGTGCCGCCGCGATGTTTTCCGCCAGGGAGCTGGATCTGCGCAAAGAAGGGCTGGCCTTCCGCTCGCTCGCTCCAGTCAGCCCCGTCATACATCTCCTTGTTCCATTCGAAGTTGTAGTCGGTCTTGCCGAGCTTGCCGCGGCCCTGGTTGGGCCAGCCGGTGATCGTGGTGTAGTAGCCCGCCTCTTGGAAGAGCTCAGGGACGGGACGGATGCCTTCGGGGAGCTGAATCTGGAGTCTGCCCCGGCCGCTGCGGTGGTGATGGGCTCCGATCGACGTCTGATACATCCCGGTGATGAAGGCGGAGCGGTTTGGCGAACAGACCGGCGCCGTGACGTAGGCGTTGGTGAACTTCACTCCCTTCTTCGCCATTTCATCGAGATGCGGCGTGTCGATCAGCGTTTCCCCATAGCAGGAGAAGTTGGCCGACATGTCGTCGATAATCACCCAGAGGATGTTTGGCCGCGTTTGTGCGGCAACACCTGGCGTCGCGGCAATGAGTCCGATGGCAAGGGCGAGGATGCAGGCGACGGCTGATCGTTTCATGGTGTTTGAGCCTTTCGTTCGAGGAGTGTGGGCGGAGCGATCACGCTACGAAGAGGACGCGTCGCGTCGTCGTGCCTTCTTTTTCTTCTTCGTGGTCTTTCCGGTTCGCTCGAACTGGACCGCGTTGAACATGGAGAGGTCACTGCCATCACGCTTGCTGGTGATCACGACCGGCTTTTCTTTTTTTACCGTGATGCTGTAGCGGACATACTGCACACCTTCTTGATGCTCGCGGCTTAAGAACCGCATTGAGCCATCGTTGATGGTTGACTTGCCGCTTGAACGTTTGCCGGCAGACTCGATCTCGATCGCTGCGTTTTGCTCGGACGCCGCCCCATGGGCAAACACAAACACGTCGTAGCGACCCGCCGGGAGGTTGCGAACGGTGAGCACGAGGTCGACGTTGCGGGCATTGTGGTAGAGGTAGGCGTGGTAGACGTCGAAGGCACCAGGAATGCCCCATTCGCCGTCGTTTGGGGAGAGCTCAAGGGAGACTTCGGTTGGGCTGCCATCCGCCATCGGAAGACTGCTCTTCTCCGTTTCCCCAACGTCGACGAGCGTCCAGATGTCGTGTGGCCCGCCGATCGCGCCGTTGGGACGCACATCTCTCGCCGCCATCCCGAAGTTGATGTTGAGGATGCGGCTGGCCCGCTTTGAAGGAGGGCCGCTCGGCTCAGCAGGCGGTTGCGTGCGTGAGTCTGGTGAGCTGGCCTGGGACTGCTGAGAGGGAGCCTGCTCGCCGCGGCCCTGTTTGTCAGGGGCCTGATTTCCACGGTCACGTGCAGGAGCAGCACCGAGCACGACGTCGCGGCGGCCGCCTGAGGCCTCGATGTTTTCGGCAAAGGCGGGAGCTGCAGTTGCGGCCACGCCTGCGACCAGGAGCACCGTAAGAAGCGGTGTTTGGAAATAATGCGGCATGCGGCTCCCCACGACAGTGCTCTCCCCAAGCGGATGCTCGCCAGTGTAGCCCGAGAATGCCTCGCCGGGCATGCCGGGAGACCCACGGCGACGCCGCGTGGGATCGGCGAGTGACGCAGGTGTGTGGTAGCGTGAGCGGAACTATGGCCGCGTAGGTCTGCGGTGAGGCAGCGATGAGAACAACAGACACAGGTCGTCGTCCGGGAGTGCGGGCGTGTGACATTGGCCGCCCCTCCCGTGCGGTGCGTCTGTTGGCCTGGGCCGCTGTCGCGGCAGGCCTTGGCTGCACGGCGGCCGTTTTTCATACCACCCGGTCAGAGGAACCTCGCGTGGCTGAGCAAGAGCGTGGCGAAGGGGAGATCGAGGGGCAGGAGACGGCAGACGAGGAGGGGCTGCTCAACCTGCGGCTGCCCACGTTCGGTGGCAAACAGTTCTGGACCGATCACTGCTGGCGTAATGGCTGGCGGGTGCAGCAAAACGCCGTCACGTCTCATTGGCGGCTGCTCGATCCAAACAACATTCGCTACTGCTGGGGGTCACGGAAGGCCTGTGAGCGAATGCTCAGTGAGCAGGCCGGGACGCTTGCGGAAAAGCCTCCGCATCATGTGGTGCTCCTGCATGGCCTATTTCGCTCCTCCGGCTCCATGCAGGCTCTGGGGGAACTGCTAGAAGAGCAGAAGCCTTGGAGGAGCGTGTGTTTTGAGTACGCAAGCACACGTGCCTCGATCACCGAACATGCGGCCGCATTTCGCGAGGTGATCGATGGACTGCCGCCAAACGCCACGCTGAGCTTCGTGGGCCACAGCATGGGCAACATCGTGGTGCGGCATGCGCTGGGTGACTGGGAGGCCGCCGGAGACCATGCCACGATCAGTCGGGTAAAGTCGGTTGTGATGCTCGGACCGCCAAACAACGGAGCCGCGATCGCACGGCAGCTGTCCAAGGTGCCGCCCTATGAGTGGATCGCCGGTAAAGGTGGCGTAGAGTTGGGCGCCGAGTGGGAGGCCTTCGAGGCCAAACTCGCCACACCAACATGCCCCTTCGGCATCATTGCCGGCCGGCTCCCCGACGTGGTCTACAACCCACTCGTGGGCGATGTTGGTGACTTTGTGGTCAGCGTTGATGAGACCAAACTCCCTGGGGCGGCGTTTTTGGAAGTTAGCCAAGGACACTCCTTTCTCATGGACGATGCGGCCGTGCAGGAGGCGGTGGTGAACTTCATCGACCACGAGCGATTTACCGAATAGCCGTTTGGCACCGCGAACGGCGGTGAATCGATCATCGATCACAGCATGTACTCCCGGCTGATCGAGACCTTCTTCACTGCGTGTGTGCCGCTGCATCCCTTGTGCAGACGGATACTCGTGCAGACGGATAATGGACCAAAGGCCAAAGGGACAGGGCTTACCGTGCGCGGCGACGCCGTTTCATCCACCAGCCCGCACAGGCAGTTCCGACCAGTCCCATCGCCCACGTCGATGGCTCGGGCACGGCAGCCAGACTTGCGAGTCGAAAACCGT
>Ga0181600_10003962_pt1 | contig 11294 bp, 10 predicted proteins | sample 041ome_2_FD_132982 | JGI IMG/M metagenome (GOLD analysis project Ga0181600, IMG submission 132982) | Coastal salt marsh microbial communities from the Groves Creek Marsh, Skidaway Island, Georgia - 041406US metaG (megahit assembly) | ecosystem: Environmental > Aquatic > Marine > Intertidal zone... | reverse complement strand
GGCGTCTTTCCGGCTATTCTGGTCGGCCAGATCATCAATTTTGACAGCACCGCACGGCACCGCCAGATAGGTGTGCGCAGCCCCTACCCGGTCAGCCTGAATTTTAAATTTGGCTTTTGATCCGACCGGCCATTTTTCTCTGAGCAAAGTCAGCAACATAAAATTAGCACCACTACCAAGCGATTTATACAGCGGCTGCTGTGCGATAAATGCGCTGGCAATGATCGTCATGGTAGCAAAATGCTGGGCATCTTCGGCAAGTGCCGCGCCGCGCCCCTGATCCATCCAATGGCCCAGCAGGTTGATTCTGTCGGCTTCGTCATAACCGTCGAGCAGCGGGCTGGTGGCGGTCGCGTCTGCTTGCATGGTGACGTCCACAATATCAGTTTCGCCCATAATCCGAATGATAATTTCGCTCATAATATACTGCCTTTGTCTTACCGCTGTGTCGGCGCTTTGCTTTGGTTATAGAGATTAACTGGCGGTTAGCAAGATTGCCGAAACGATTATTGCCGAGTCGATTATTGAAGAGTCGATTAACACCAAAACAGCTTGCATCTAAATTCCGGGCTGGTTCGCTTCACCTGCCCGTACCAATTCGCGCCAGGCAATGACCAAACAACTGCTGATAATCACCAGCGCGCCAAATATTTCTACCGGCGTCATCACTTCAGCAAAGATCACATATCCCGCCACCGCTGAGACCGGCATTTGCAGATAGCGCATTGACGCCACCGCCACCGCGTCGGCATAGCGATAGGCCGTGGTTAACACAATTTGCAACCCGGCTCCAATAACGCCAAGCCACACAAGATCAAAAAATATCGGCTGGCTAACCGCATCAAATTGACCGGGAAACAACAACACAACAATACCTGCCGCGACAAATCCACTGCCATTATACCAACAGGCCACCGATATCGGCACATCGCCCTTGCCAAGACGGCGCAATAAAATTGCCAAAACCGCGCTGGACAGTGCCGCACCCACGCCGAAAAACGCGGCCAATGTCATAGCGCCTGAAAATGGATTGGTGATAATAACCACCCCGGACAGACCGGCAATCACCGCACTCCACCGATAAATCCCAACTTTTTCATTGAGCAGAAAAGGCGACATTAATGTGATGAAAATGACCGAGCTTTGAAACAAGCTTGTGGCCAGACCAAACGGCATGTTGCGAACCGATAAAAACCAGAACATGATGCCGCAAAAGCCAAAAAATACACGCAAACACATGGTTTTGCGTTGACGGATATGCAGCCAGTCCCGCCCCCGCATCACTAATGCAACGATGAATATAATCGGCAGGGAAAACAGGAACCGATAAAATATTGTCGTCACCAACGTCACATCTGTACTGAGTTTTTTGACCAAAATACCGGTCAATACACCAAACAGCACCGCCAACAGGCTGAGAGCAACACCAACTAGTGAACGAGGCAGGGCAAGTGGGCGTGGCATAGATCGGGTTTCCATTCACAGATAATGGTCAGTTCATCTGCACAGCACTGGCTGGTCACTCAGTCATTGCCGGTCACTACGTCACTGGCAGCCACTCTTGTGACCACTCTGGCGGTCATGCCAGACGCTGTGCGTCTGCAGATGATTAAATAAAGAGTTGAAAAACTAAACAGTTTTCAACCAAAAGCACGGGTTTTCTTTTTTCTTTTTTCAACTATGCTTGGCACATACCGTGTTGGTGACGGCGTGACGCTCAAACGAAGGGGTTTTTTATGCTAAAATTCTGCATCGCGAAATTAAAATCGACGGTTGGGTCTGCCGTTTTTGTTGGCATGATGTGCGGCAGTTTTGCCGCCGGGGCCGATGTGATTGCCGACCGCAAAGCCAATTTTAAGGCGAACGCGGCAGCGATGAAATCGATCAGCGCGGCGCTTGGTGCCGGCGATTTTGATATGGTGGTCAAACAGGCACAAACAATTGTCGCCTGGGCGCAGGTGATGCCCGACTATTTCCCCGAAGGCAGCGATCAGGCTGATACTAAGGCGCGCGCCGAAATCTGGATGGATTTTGATGCATTCAAAAGCCACGCAATGGACAATGAAAAGGCAGCTTTGGCATTAATCAGCATGACCGAAACAGGTGATGTATCGGCCACCATTGGCGCGCTGAAATCGCTCGGCGGCACCTGTAAATCCTGTCACAGCAAATTTAAAGAATAATGTGATAGACACCGGCGGCAAACAGTGAAGCCCCTGCCCGGTTTAATTACCCGGTTTAATAAAAAGCTGGCCGCAGCAAAGACAGCGCATTTGCGGCCAATACACAGGCAGCCAACAGCAATAGGCCGCATGTCGTATGTATCGCCGAAATACCACCATCTTGCGCCGCTGCTGGCTGATCAGTCTCAGCCACCCGGCCATCAAGCATTGCGCGGGTCAAATTGCGTTTCTTGACAAATTTATACAGCAGGATGGCGCCGATATGCAGCGCGATCATCACAAACAATAATGGCTCACCGATATCATGCAGGTCGCTCGCTAGATTGCTATAGGATGGCAGAAGATGCGCCAGCGGGCCGTCAAACAGCACATCATCATTGGATATGCTTCCGGTCAGCGCCAGATAGCCCAGCACCCCCAACAACCCGATCACCGCATAGCCAGCCGCCGCACTATGCCCAAGCGGCATCCCTTTTTCCGCTTTTAGCAGGTTTAAAATGCCGGCCAGCGCGGTCTTTGGGGCTGTTATAAATTGCCGAAAGCGCGCGTAATAGCCGCCAACAAAGCCCCAGATCAGGCGAAAGGCAACCAGCCCCATAACGCTCAACCCGAACCGCTCATGCAGCCACATCACATCCGCTTTGGAAGACGCCACCGCACCGATGACAGCGACCACCAAAGCCCAGTGAAAAATACGAAGCGGCAGATCCCATACCCGCATAGACGGCCCCCACCTGTTTGTCGATCTATCTATACTAGATGTTTATAGTGGCGCGATTAAGCGTTGGTTTCAATATCGCCAGCGCATTAGGCCGTGCGACAAAAAGGTTTTTCATGACGAACGCAACCTGTGTTTTGTGCTAGGGTATCAGCCATGACGATTTTGCAGGACAAAATTTTAGGGCCCGGCGGCGCGCTTGATGAACTGGCGGCGCTTGATGCTGATATCGCTGCCGCCATTGCGCAATATGGGCCACCGCCAGACCGCTCGCTTCCGGCGAATTTTGACACGCTGGCGCGATCCGTCATTGGCCAACAAATTTCCCGGTCAGCCGCCAGCGCCATCTGGCAGCGTATGCAGGATCAAAACCTATCTACAGCCGACATCATTGCCAGCATGTCGCCTGCCGCGCTGATGCCGGTCGGGCTATCACAGCGCAAAGCCGAATATTTAATCGGCATTGCCAATGAGGTGACCTCGGGGCAGCTTGATTTTGACGCATTGCAACACTTATCCGGTGATGCGGTGCAGGCGCGACTGATCAAAATCCGTGGTATCGGTGCCTGGACAGCCGATAATTTCCGGCTATTTGCGCTTGGCGATATGGATGCCTGGCCAGTCAATGACCTGGCTTTGCAGGAAGGCATGAAGCGGCTGAAAAATCTGCAGGAACGGCCAACCGGCAAACAGATGGAACAGCTTGGCGCGAGCTGGCAGCCCTACCGTGGTGCCGGCGCCTTGGTGCTGTGGCATATTTACGGCATTTTGGTCAGACGCGCGACGATTGGCGATATTTAGGCGAATAGATCACCTTGCGGTGCCGTTTCCATCCGCAAGGCGTCATCGCTAAGCGGGGTGACCAATGCCGGGTGATCATTGCCGACCTTGCCGACATCCGGCCCGACCCGGTACCAGTTGAACCAATGCGCCGGGGCTGGCCGTAGCAAGCGGCTGGCTGTTTCCGCGTCACCCGCCATCCAGACATCGTAATCTTCCGGTGCCAGAGTGAGCGGCGCGCGATGATGAATATCCGCCAGCCCGGCGTCTGCCGCCGTGGTCAATATTACAAACCGCTGTTGATCTGCCTGACCATATAACAGCCCGCCAAATGCCATCACCCCGCCATCATCAAGCTGGATATGCCATGGTGTCTTCGGGGCTGACCACTCATACCATCCAGACGCCACCACCAGACATCTGCGATGGTGAAAGGCCTCGCGAAATGTTGGTTTATCCTGCACTGTTTCTGACCGCGCATTAATCAGAAAACTGTGTTTGGCCGAGGCCGGCGGCATCCCCCATTGTGCCATCATCGCCTCGTTTTGCAGGCCGTTGCGGGAAATGACCAACGCCTGCTGGCTGGGGGCAAGATTCCACCGGGGCCGCAAATTTTGCAGGATCGTCACGCCGAATTTACGCATCAATTCTTCCGGCGATGCGGTGCTTGTAAATCGGCCACACATGGCATAGCTACCCTACATTGTTACGGCTGTTTTATTTTCTATCGCAAAAGGCTATTTTAGGCGAGCATAGTTTCCGCGGCGTCACCCCAACCCAAATGACAAGATGGCCCGGAAAGATAGGTAATGTGACCAAAACATGACTGACATCATCACCATCTCAGAGCGCAGCCTGCACCGTGCCAGTGATATTCTGGCGGCCGGTGGACTGGTCGCCTTTCCAACAGAGACCGTGTATGGGCTGGGTGCCAACGCCTGCGACGGCAAGGCCGTGGCCGGCATTTTTGCAGCCAAAGACCGGCCCAGCTTTAACCCGCTGATCAGTCATGTTGCCAGCCGGGATGCGGCTTTTCGGCTCGGCATCGAGACCAAACTTGCCGATATTCTGGCCAGATGTTTCTGGCCGGGGCCGCTGACGCTTGTGTTAAACCGGCAACCGGACTGTCCGGTGGCGTTGCTGACAACAGCCGGGCTGGATAAAATTGCCGTGCGCGTGCCAGCCAACAAACATGCGCAGAGATTGCTGCAAATCTGCGATATGCCAATCGCCGCGCCAAGCGCAAACCCATCCGGCCGGATCAGCCCAAGCACGGCAGATCATGTGCATGCCGGACTGGCTGGCAAAATCGATCTTATTCTTGATGGGGGCCCTTGCGAAGACGGGCTGGAGTCAACGATTATTGATTGCAGTGGTACAGCGCCGGTGCTGTTGCGGCCCGGCGGTATAGCACGCGCTGCCATCGAAACGGCGCTGCAATCTGCGGGCGTTACCGTGGCATTGATCGATGCACAGACAATTAATAAGCAGACAAGTGACTCACAGACAGGCGATCCACAACAGCCTGTCGCGCCGGGGCAGCTGCGCAGCCATTATGCGCCAGAGGCCGGCGTCAGATTAAATGCGACAACAGCCAGTGCCACCGAAGAATTGATTGGATTTGGGCCAGTCGCCGGGGCGGGTCATTTAGCCATGTCATTCAGCCAGACCGCTGATCTGCGCGAGGCCGCGACAAATTTATTCGCCATGTTGCATCAGGCTGACGCGGTCACATCTGGCACGGGGCGCACAATCGCCATTGCGCCTATTCCCGACGATGGTATTGGCGAGGCGATCAATGACCGCTTGCGCCGTGCCGCAGCGCCGCGTGACTGACCGGCAGGCGGAATAAAAACTTTGGCACTATCATTTGCAAAGGCCTGTTTTCGGCCCTATATTTAGGCCGAGGCCAAGCGCGTGTCAGCCGGGCGCATGGCCGCAGCGACAAGACAGCCGAAGGACTCCCCTCTTATGCCTGAAATAACATCCGCCGCCATCATTGATGCGCTTCTCGCGATAGTAGGCGCCAAAGGCGTCCTGCATGGTGAAGATGACACCGCCGGCTTTCTTTCAGATTGGCATAACCGCTATCACGGCAAGGCGCATGCCGTCGTCCTGCCCGAGACCACCGATCAGGTTTCAGCGATTATGGCCTATGCCGACGAAAATGATATTGTTGTTGTGCCGCAAGGCGGCAATACCGGGTTTATGGGCGGGGCAACACCGGATGATACCGGCCACAGCATTGTTCTATCGCTGAAACGGATGAATAAAATCCGCGAAATCGACAGCCAGAATATGTCAATGACGGTCGAGGCTGGCTGTGTTTTGCAGAATTTACAGGAGCGGGCGGATGATGCTGGTTTGTATTTTCCATTGAATTTGGCAGCCAAGGGAAGCTGTACGATCGGCGGCAATCTTGGCACCAATGCCGGCGGACTTAATGTGGTGCGCTATGGCACAACCCGGCAATTGACCCTCGGCCTCGAAGTTGTGCTGATGGGGGGCGAGGTGATTGAGCTGTTGAGCGGCCTCCGCAAAGACAATACCGGCTATGATCTGAAAAATCTGTTTATTGGCTCGGAAGGCACTTTGGGTGTTATCACCGCAGCGACCATGCGGCTGTTCCCCAAACCAGTGGCGCGCAGCACCGCCTTTGCCGAAGTGCGTGATGTCAGTGCTGCTGTCGAACTTTTGCACCGCGTGCAGGCGGCATCTGGCGGTATGGTTGAGGCGTTTGAGCTGATCCCGGCCGACATTTTAGATGTGTTGTACGAATATTTCCCGAAAATCCCGCAACCATTGGCGACCATCGGGGCGATGAATGTATTGATGGAAATCGGCAGCACCAACCCGGCCAGCAATCATGTCGATGGCAATGGCAACACACCGATCCGTCAAATCATGGAAGATGTGCTGGCGGCGGCATTTGAGGATGGGCTTGTTATTGACGCAACGATTGCCAGCAGCGATGCACAGCGTGACGCGCTGTGGGATGTACGCGAAACCGCACCTGAGTCGCACAAGCTGGCCGGTAAAGTGGCGCGATCAGACGTTGCCTTGCCGCAATCTGCCATTGCTGATTTCTATGCCGATATGGTGGCCGGAATCAAAGCCATTGACCCGAAAATTCGGATCTGCGGATACGGTCATCTGGGCGATGGCAATTTACATTTCAACCTGGTTCAGGCGGCCGGTGGCGACCCCGACTTTGACGCCAAAACCCCAAAATTATATGATCTGCTGTATGGTAATATCGCCAAATATAAAGGCTCGATCAGTGCCGAGCATGGTATCGGCCAGTCAAAGCGCGACCAGCTTGCCAAGGTAAAGAGCCCGGCAATCATCAATACAATGCGATCGATAAAATCGGCACTCGATCCAAAAAACCTTATGAATCCGGGTAAAGTCATTTAACATGACAACAGGCTCTTTTATGGGCTGGATCTGGACAGGTGATCATGCCCAAAAAAGCAACACATCAGGATGTTCTGGCGTTTTGGTTTACCGAAACAGAGCCGCAATCCTGGTTTAAGAAAGATCCGGCATTCGACGCCGAGATTGACAGCCGCTTTGGATCGACGGTGAAAGACGCCCTCGCCGGTCGCTGCGATGATTGGGCAAGCCACAAGGATGGATGTCTGGCGCTCATTCTTCTGCTTGACCAGTTTACCCGCAATATATTTCGTGACACGGCCCGCGCCTTTTCGGGCGATGATATGGCACTCGCATTAAGCCTGCGCTGTGTCGAGCGTGATTATATAGACCATCCGGACGCGCATTGGCGACATTTCATGTTAATGCCAATGATGCATAGCGAGGATCTGGCGGTGCAGGATGCGTCGCTGCCATTGTTCAAAGCTCATACCGGGAATCTGACCTATGATTATGCCGTTGCGCATCGTGATATCATCGCCAGATTTGGTAGGTTCCCACATCGCAATGCCATTTTGGGACGCCCCTCTACGGATGACGAAACACTGTTTTTGAAGCAGCCCGGATCATCCTTTTAAACCGGGGTGTCATCGCGTGTCATCACGTGTCATCGCCTGTCAGCCAGCGCAACCTGTCCAGAACATCGCCGACCGCCAGCTTGGTGATGGGTGTTCCTTTTACCCAGTCACAGCGCGCACCAGTCGGTGCCGACATGGCCGGATCGGTATCCGGCCCCATAAGCATAATCGTCGGCGCGCCGGTTGCCGCCGCCAGAAACACCGGGCCGGTATCATTGCCGACAACAGAAACTGCCGCCGCCATCAAACGCGCAAGTTCGGCAATGCTGGTTTTGCCGCATAGGTTGATAGATGCCGGTGCCTGTGACTGCACCAGATCAACAACGGCCCGATCCGCCGCTGTTCCCACCAAAATCACCGCAAGATTCTGTGCTTGCAGCCGTGTCGCGAGTGCGGCAAATTTTTCAGCAGGCCAGCGCTTTTGCGGCTTCGCCAGTGAACATCCGGGCACCAACACGCTATAGGGTGTGGGCAGCGTCTGCACCTCTGCCGGTTGCGCCGCCTGCAAAAGCCAGCGCATATCGCCCCCCGCATCCGGGGCGCCGCCAGCCAGCCCCGCGGCAATCATCATACGCTGATAATTATTCACCCCGGTAAAATCCGGGCACGGATCTGAACAGCCTTTGACCGTACCAACCCACCGCGCATTGGGCCGCGCAAAAAACTGGAAATAGCGCGCGGTGCGCCGGCTACATTGCAGGTCAATAATAATGTCCCACGGCTGGCGCAATAAGCGGCGCATAGAAAGGCTCTCGGCAATATTTATAACCGGCGCGCGGCGGTCGACAAGCACCTGATCAAACCATGGCATCATGCCAGCGAGTTCAGCAAAAGCCGGCGTCGTTAACAGGCTGATATGTGCCGTGGGATGACCGTGACGCAAGCTGGCAAAGGCACCAAACCCCTGCACGATATCGCCCAAAGCCCCATGTTTGATCACCAGAAGGCGTTGTTGTGACGATGTTTTCAGACTGGCGGGCATGACACATAGCTCGGGCAAAATGGCGACACAACGGCCGGCGGTGGTTATTTTTTCTAAACGACAGCCACTAACATATTGTATCCAGCGTGGGTTGCAATAGAATAGGTCACTCGGCGGCCATTGGCCATTTTTCTGCCCTTTACGCAAGGCTTGCGATTGTGCCTCTGACAACCCTATCACCCGCCCCTAAAATCGACATTTTGCTACCGGCAAAAGAGCGCTTCAGCCCGTCAAACGCTGGCGCCATTTCCGGCGTTGTCCGCGATTTGGTTCAGGCAAGCCGCGCGGCAAAACAATATCGCATTCTGGGCACGGCGGTAGCGAACCCATCTATGCCGGAATGTTTTACCGGACTTTTGCCCAAAAACCGCTGGTTGCGCGGCCATAATATCGGCCTTGCCGCGGCCTATCTGGAACTGATCGAAACCACCGGTGCGCCCGATCTTGTCGAGGTGCATAGCCGCTGCCAAGTGGCGCGCTATCTGGCGAAAAAAAAGCCGGCATTGAAAATCTGTCTGTATCTGCATAATGACCCGCGCCAGATGAAAGCTGGCCGCAGCGTTGCCGAGCGCCGCTACCTGTTGCAGAACATGGCTGGCATCATCTGTGTGTCAGATTACATCCGGAACTGTTTTTTAGATGGGCTTGATGATTGCGATGATTTGGCATCCAAGGTGGGGGTTGCCCGAAACGGCGCTCATCGCTGGCTGAAAACCCCCCCGGTCAAAGAAAATTTCATTTTACTGGCTGGGCGCATGGTGCCGGAAAAAGGCATTTTGGAATGCGCAACAGCGATTGCCCAAGTGTTGCCACATCATCCCGGCTGGGATTTGATCATTGCTGGTGCCAGACGGTTTGAGGATTCGGCCCCGGGTAGCTATGAGGATCAAATCGCCAAAATTATCGCGCCACTCGGAGCGCGCGCCAAAATGCTTGGCTTTATTCCGATTGCGGAAATGCGCGAATGGCAGGCGCGGGCCGCGATTTCCGCCTGTCCGTCACTGTGGCACGATCCAATGCCCAAAGCCGTTCTGGAATCGCTTGCCGCGGGCTGTGCGTTACTGACCACACGGCGTGGCGGCATACCCGAGGCGGCTGAAGGTCGTGCGTTGATTATTGATGCACCGAGCATTGAAAATTTTGCCGATGGATTCAACAAATTATTAACCGATGCAGAGTTCCGGCACGATTTACAAAACACCGCCTGGCAGGATTTTCCCTTTACCGACACAGCAATGGCTGACACAGCAGATCACTTGCGATATGCGGCGCTGATGTCAGACAGGCAACCGGGATAACCCGGTAAAAAGCGACATTTGTTCAATCTCTTAATTTAGAGATTTGATAGACATAAAGGCGAAAAACCGTTAGCCATAAAGCTGTATTAATTGGCGCCAACCGTAAAACCAATGATAAAGGGTGGTTATGTTTGTTAAATTTGGCATCACGCGAATAACTGCCGCTCTGGCGCTTGCCATTGCCATGATTTATGGGGCGGGCAATGCATCAGCAAATGACCAGCCGATTGCCTTTGAAGCTGATAATGTTGTCGTCAATCAAGCTGATGCCAGCTTGCTTGCGACTGGCAATGTCATGCTGGAACAGGCCGGCAGCACCCTGCGCGCCGATGAAGTCACCTATTACCAGAACGAAGACCGGGCGGTTGCGCGTGGTAATGTGATCCATACAGATCGCGAAGGCACCGTCAACCGCGCGCATGTTATGGAATTGGAAACAGAATTCACCCATATCGTTGCTGAAACCTTAATCAGTCAATTCGCGTCTGGTGACTGGATGGCGGCAAGCCATGCTGATCGCATCGCCGGCGACAAATCTGTTTTTGAAAAAAGCCGTTTCACCCCCTGCAAGTGCGATTTTGTAAATGGTGAGCGCCCGTTATGGGATATTCGGGCAAGCCAGTCGGTACGCAATGAAAAAACCAGCACGATCACGCATTATAATCTGCGGATGCATGTAATGAATTTGCCGCTTTTTTATCTGCCCTATCTGTCGCACCCGGATTGGACAGTGCGTCGGCGTTCCGGTTTTTTAACCCCCAGCTTTCTGCTCAGTTCGGATGTTGGTTTCACCCCTTCTATCCCATATTTCCATGTTATTGATGACACCAGCGATGTCGAATTTAACCTATATAAATATCAATATCGTGGCGCCGCGGTCAAAACCAGGTACCGGCAATTATGGAACCAATCGGCGTTTCAGGCCAGCCTCTATACTGCCAATGTTGAGACCTACAAACAGCAACGAGAAACAGTCGGCGCGATTGATGCATCCTTTACCAGCCGCATCGGCGCAGGCTGGGATGTCAGAACCAGACTGCTCAGATCCAGCCAGGACACATTTTTGCGGCGCTATAAATTTAACACTGAAACCTCATTGAAATCGAGCGCCATAGCCGAACGGCTGACGCCGGATCGCTATTATTATGTTGAAGCATCGGATCGGCAATCACTTACCACCAGCAACGACAATGTCAATGAACCGACAATTTTGCCGCATATTCTGTATGAAAAGACCCGGCAAGGCTGGCGCCCAAACCAACAGCTGCGAACCGAAATCAGTGCCTTGCAGCTCGATAATGATGAAGATAATGACTATGC
>Ga0181600_10003961_pt1 | contig 11297 bp, 11 predicted proteins | sample 041ome_2_FD_132982 | JGI IMG/M metagenome (GOLD analysis project Ga0181600, IMG submission 132982) | Coastal salt marsh microbial communities from the Groves Creek Marsh, Skidaway Island, Georgia - 041406US metaG (megahit assembly) | ecosystem: Environmental > Aquatic > Marine > Intertidal zone... | reverse complement strand
CCCCTATGGAGATTACAAGCTAGTGGAACTAATGGGTATTTACCAATTAGCGCAACAGCTACAACAACAACTAGTTTACCGGAATCAAGAGCTATACAAGTCGCTAATACTTTAATAACGGGAGGTGACATTACTGGAACCGAAGGTTTAGAAGGTATCAGAATGCAAACTCGTTGGTGGTCAGGAGGTGTTATAAGTGGCGCTAATAAAATAGCCACGTCTTTCCATTCTGACATGGAAATGAAAGCAGCCACAACAGCTACTGAGTTTGTTTCTTTTAAATCTGACTTATTAGTCAACGATGCTTCATCAGTGGTTACAAATTACTATGGTTTAAAGGTTGAAACTCCAGTTGTGACAACTGGTACTTTAACAAATCGTTGGGGAGTTTATGTGACCGATTCTCTTGCAAGTAATTATTTTGCTGGAAATTTAGGGCTAGGGGTAATTCCAACGAGGGACACTTTTCTAGATATAGCACCTGCGACCTCTGCTATATCTCAAATTAATTTAAGCTCTAGTGTAGGAATCGACGTAGCATCTCCAAATAATGGAGATCTTTGGTGGAACGGAACAAACTTATATTTCAATAATGGCGTATCTGATGTGGATCTATTACAAGATCTCTCTTTTATAGATACTTCAACTATTGATTTTACTAGAGTAGGAGACACAGTAACAGCTGATGTTATTATAGGTAGCTTAACTGAAGATTACCTTTCTATTACAGGATCCCCTGCTAATGGAACAATAGATGAAGTACTGGTTTCAGATGGGGCTAGTGGATTTCAATGGAGAAATATTTTAGATATATCAAAAGAATATACAGCATCGTCTTCTACAGGCTTATTTAGTGGAGGAGAATTAAGTATAAATGGAGTAGATAATACTAAATTTGATTTATCTGATGGAACGGGTATCGTCGTAGATAATTGGACTGACCCAGTTAACCCTGTACTATATGAAGTATCCTGGTCCGGTTTAACTAGTCAAACCGTTACAAATATTGCAACTCAACCGGTTACATATATAGGTATAGACAAAAATGGGATTATCGTTCAAAGTTCATCTCCTTTCAGTAATTCTGAAAAGCGAGATTACATAGATTTAGGCGTACTGGTCCATACTAATAATACTAACATAACAGTAGTTAACAATCAACCAGTATTGAGTAAAGAAGTTGGAAGCCAATTATACGATTTAATCAATGGTTTAGGATTCTTCAATGTTAATGGAGGAATTGAATTTACACCAAACGGAGCTAACCTTAGTATAGACCATTCTGCCGGAACAATATTTAAACAGGGAGCAAATTATGAAAATGACCCTACTAATCCGCATGTTAAAACGATTTCATCTGTAGCGGCGTATTCAGATATACGCTATCGATTAAGAACAGCAGGTTCTGAAATTACTCCAGGCACTGCTTTTGTAGATCCAGATAATTATGATAATGCCGGTGTATTAACCACTGTTCCTACTGCAAAAGTAACCGTTCAAAGAATAAACATATTTTCTTCAGGTGATGTAAGACTACAATATGGCCAGAATTTATACGATTCAATAGAAGATGCCATTGCAAATGCGCCATCAGAAGAATTTGTAATAGAACCTAATATAGACCAAAACGGTTTATTCAGAGCATTCTTAATTGTTAAACAAGGAGCAACTGATTTATCAGATACTCAACAAGCTACATTTATACAAGCATCAACTTTTGGGAAGGCTGATGAAACTTATCCAGGTGCACCATATAGAACCTCTATCATTAATGCCACTTCTACTGGTTTACGTAGCGGAGGTGAATTAACAGTTAATACTTCAGGTTCGCCTTCGACATTAGACATTTCTGCGGGAAATGGTCTGATTGTAGATAATTACACTGATCCTAACAATCCTACTTTTACCGTGGTTACGTGGCCAGATTTTACTGGTATAACTCCTACATTTTTACCAACAAATGACGGAACTTATATTTTAATACAGTCAGATGGAACATTGTTACAGCTACCTGATACTTCTCCACCGACACCGGTACAAAGAAGAGATGATATTATTCTTGGATTTGTTGGTCACGCGGATAATACCAATGTGATTGCTACATTTAATTTTCCTATATCAAATGTATCACCAATATCACAAATAGAAGAATTGGCTCAGGCTATCGGACCATTTAATGTAGGTGGAAACGAAATATTATTACCCGGTCCTGGTTTAACTTTGACCAAAGCTGCTGGAGAAAGTTATTTCTTTGGAGGTAATTTTCATGTAAATCCTAAAATACCAAGTAGAATTACTAATGCTTTATTAACAGCTCCGACACTAATATACGCTAAGCAGGATACAATATTAGGACCAACTAGTGCCAATGTTGACACTGCTCAATATGATAATGCCGGAACTTTGACCGCAATGCCGGTTAACCAATTTACTAATCATCGAATTTGGATAGACCCTATCAACAACAGATTAATTTTTCAATATGGACAAAATGTATATGGTAATTTAGCAGATGCTGAACTAGCTATTCCAACTGAAACATATGTAATACCATCGGGATTAACGGAAAATTCTTTTGTATTAGGCGTTCTTATTACACAACAGGGAACAACAGATTTATCTAACCCGGCCGATGCGACATTTATAGCACAAGGCAAATTTAGCGGAAGCGGCGGTGGCGGCGGTGGCGGCGGTGGTACCGGTACTTTACAAGATGCATACGACAATTCAGGAAATCCAGAAATTTTAACTGATGCATCGAGAGGAGCATTTACTTTACGCCGAGGATCTACTGCAGATACAGATAACTTGTTAGAAATTCAAAACGGGTCAGCTGCTACTACGCTTTCAATTAACGGAAATGGTACTATCACATCAGGTACTTGGAACGGTAATGTGATAGATGAGATATACGGAGGTACTGGAAAATCATCCTATGTAACAGGTAATTTATTATATGCAGACAGTACGACAACATTAGCAACTATTCCAATAGGATCAGGTGGATCATTCTTAAGAAGTGATTCTTCGGTCCCATCTTGGAGTACTACTACGTTCCCTAATTCAGCAACTGCTGGTGATATAATCTATGCAAGCAGTTTAAATAATTACGATAACCTATCAGCTGTTGCAACTGGAAGTGTACTACTTTCACAAGGTGTTGGAGTAGCCCCTACATATGGAGCGGTTGTTGATGGAACAACAATAGATTTTACAGTTGGTTCAACACTTACTGCTGAAGTCGCTATTGCGAGTTTAACTGAAGACTATCTTTCAATCGTAGGTTCTCCTGCTTCTGGAGTAGCTGGTCAAGTATTAACATCAGACGGGGCCGGTAATTTTGAATGGATGGACGCCGGAGGTACCGGAACAATAACAGGGGTTATTGCGGGAACAGCGCTATCTGGAGGAGGAACAACTGGAACAGTTACATTAGATGTAAATACAGATGGATTAACTATACTTGTAAATGGATCAGATCAATTATATGTAGACGAGACAGCTTTAACTATTACATCTACTCAAGTTTCTGATTTCACAACAGCTGTAAACACTGAGATATTTGATGCATTGAATTTCATAGATGGAACAACAATAGATTTTACAGTGGTACCTGGAACATCGGTAACAGCTGAGGTTGCTATCGCAAGTTTAACTGAAGACTATTTAGCGATCACGGGTTCACCAGCGACTGGATCTAATGGAGAAGTATTAGCATCAGACGGAGCCGGCGGATTCACATGGAACGCACCTATTAACCCACCAGATGTTTCCTCATATAGTGCAGCAACTGTAACTTTAACTAATACGGCAAATACATATACTTATTACGCAGGGTTTGATACAACTTCAAATAGCATAGAAGTAACCCTTCCAGCCGCATCAGCAGGTAAAGTTTCGTATACTATGAAAGATATTGGATGTAACAGTGAGACTAATATAATTAGATTCCTTGCTGCTGGTTCAGATACCATTATTACAACAGTTACAGGTGATACTTCTATTGACTTGGTAACAAACGGAGGAGCAATAGTATTAACATCAGATGGAGTAAGTTCATGGTGGTTAAGCTAAAAGTAAGATTAAGATAAAGATAAATAAATAAGAAAGATAAATAATTAAAATAACTAATTGCTAAGTGGCATTTTTACCAGAAAAAACAAATATTGAAGAAAACTTGATTACAGCTTATGATCTGTCTACAGGTGTGAGTACATTTACATCTTCTGATATTTCAAAGTTTACAAGTTTATCTTTACAGTTCACAGCTGCAAATGCAAGTGGAAGCAATTCATTTGCTGTAGAACAAAGCATTGATAATACTAATTGGTCAATTCTTCTAGATGATAGTAATATACCAGTAGGTGATTCTAATTTCTTCATAGACAAATCATTTTTTAGTGGTAAGTATATCAGGGTTAGATTAGTAACAACTGAGTCTGGAACACTAGATTGTTTATTATTAGCAAAAAGATAATTAAGATATGGCGAGCAGAGAAATACAAAACGGGTCGATAATTACACTGGATTCAAACATTCCAGATTTATCACATATTGAAGATTCTTTGAATACACAAGCTATAAAACTTGAAGACCAGTTACTTACTGCACAGAAAGTTCTACAGCAAGCAAAAATATTAAACATCTATAAAGCACATGAAAATGATTTCATAGCAGATGAAACTATATTCGATAGCGGTGACGATGTATAAAACAAAAACTAAATAAAGAATGGCAACAATAATAGAAGACGGAACAGGTAAAGGATTTAATGTTAAAGTAGACGGGGAAAATAGATTATTTTCTAGATCAATCACCGAGACTGAATTTGAAAATGCGGTTAGAAAAGGTCTAGCGTTTAACGTGAATACTAAGTTTTTACCTATCACTACTGCAGGACCAACTGATGGTCATGCGCTTCTTTATATCAAGAATAATGAAGATCGTGATATTATACTAGCCGCTTGGTTTATTGGTACTGATTTGGGAACAAACGGTGCAGACCTAGGACTTATGCAAGTATTTTTCAATCCTACTGGAGGAACAATTATTTCAGGAGGTACTGCAGTAGCAGCAGTTAACCGCCAAGGAGGTAGTTCAAACACTATTGACCTAGATGCTTTAAGTGGAGGCGATTCATTTACTGCAACAGGTTTAGGAGAACCGGTTCTTTATCAAACACAAAGTGTTGGATCTAGAGCATTCGGTACTGTACAGTTATCATTGAAAAAAGGTGCATCTGCTGTTGTAACATATATACCAAATGGTGCAGAAACGGCAGGTGTAGATATTTACACAGGATTCCAATTATACATAAGCGAAACAGAAGATTAAGATATGGCAACACAATTAATAGACGGTACAGGTTCAAAATTCAAACTAAAGATTAACGATGAGAATCGTGCAGAAGTTCAAGCAATTATTCTAGACCAAGAGGACGACGCGATTGCAAAAGGCGAAGGTTATCAAATTGCAACTGGACCGATTGTTTGGTCAGGTGCTGCTACCCAAACTGGGGTACTTTACGTAAAGAATAATTCAGATAGGGACTTTATCTTGGATCGAGCAGTATTGATATTAGGTTCAGCAACAGGCGCGGCAGCAGGGGAAGATTGGACATTTCAAGCTTTAAGAAATCCTACCGCTGGAACTACTATAGATAATGCCAGTCCGGCAGGTATTAGTAATTCTAATCATGGATCAGCAAATACTCCTGATATCGATGCTTATAAGTTTTCAGCTATAGGTGATACTTTAACTGATGGAACAGGCGCGCCTCTTCCAATTCAACAGGCATCAAATAGAACAGTATTCCCTCTAGGTCGTAGATTACCAAAAGGGTCAAGTGTGGGATTTAGATTAACTCCACCAGCAAGTACTACAAATGCAACAGCGGTATTAGTATTGCATATGTATTATGGATTTAACATATAAAAAGAATTTAATATAAATGGCAACTCAAATTAAAGACGGAACCGGATCAGGAAACTCAGTTAAAGTTACATCAACTAACAGAATGCTAGTCGATGCAATTACTGAGGAAAGAGCAGTATTCAACTCTGTGGTAGATGGAAAAACGTTTATCGTTTCAACCGATTATCTTACAGTAACAGGCGCAACCGGCGTAGACTATGGTTTAGTTTACATCAAAAACAATTCAGATTTGGTAATGAATATTCACCATATAAAATTATGGAGTTCTCTATCTGGACAGTTTACTAAAGTGAATGTATATAGAAACCCTACCGGTGGAACTTTGATTAGTGGAGCGAACGCTGCACAAGTAGCTAATCTAAATTATGGAAGCGCAGAAACATTTGAAGGTTTAGCATATGAAGGAACAGGTGGAAACCTAACTGTTACCGGAGGCGAAATACTAGGTAAGCATTATATGGGAGTAGGAAATCAACAAATGCTTTCATTTATGTGGAACGGTGCACTTTCAATGCCTAAAGGTTCAAGCTTAGCAGTTGCTATTGAGCCACCTAACACAGTAGCAAATTCAGTTACTTGTGAGATTGAAGCTTACTTTGAAGAAATATAAAAATATAGATTAAAAAATGGGACTACAAATACAAGACGGAACCGGGTCAAACAGAAAAGCAAAAGTCGACAATAGCAATAGGCTTAGTACTTCATCTGTTATAAGATCAGAACGTGAAGAAGAAGCAATATTAGGAGATGCGTATATTTTAGGAAGTGGATTCGTTGAGCTTTCTGCTGCTACGCCTAGTGCTATATTATATTTTAAGAATGATAGTGACGATGACTTAGTAATTACTAGATTCTTAATTGGAGTCAGAAAAAATGTAACTACGGTTAGTGAGAACCACGTAAGAGGTATCATCCAACAAAATCCTACTGGAATGTCAGGAGGAACAGGTAACCCAGTGGTTTTAAACAATGTTAATTTTGGATCTTCTAATACCGTTGATTCTACAAGTGAAATTGGTCAAGAAGGCGCCGCATTAACGGGTGGTTCTGCTTATTTGGCCACAGTTGCGGCAACTGAAATTTTAACATCAGAAAATGCTTCAACAATTTTACCTAAAGGATCAAGTATTGGAGTAACTATTATTCCACCTTCGGGAACTGCGGTAGGAAATGAAATTGAAGTAAGCGTAGGTATTAATTTACATAAATTAGGTACTGAATTGCAATAAATAAACAAAATAACTATTTAAGAAATGGGATTTAATATAGAAGACGGAACAGGTAAAGGTAACTCGGCAGGAGTAGATAGAACCAATAGGTTATTGGTCAGAAATATTTCTGAGTCTATCTTTCAAAATGCCGCAGAAGAAGGAGATGCATTTTTCATAGGTTCACCGATTACCGATATCACAACAGCTACTGAACTTGCTGTTCTGTATATCAAAAACGAAGGAGACGATGCTTTGGTACTAGGTAATTTTTTATTCATGGCGGAATCAAGCACAGTTACCGCTCCAGCATTTTATCAGGTTAGCTGGTATAAGAACTCAGGAAGTATGAATAATGGAACCTCTTTTGTTCCATTAAACCAGAATTTTGGTTCTTCGGAAACTCTAGATGGTATATTTGAATTTGGAAACGGAACTACTAGTACCAAGATTACTACTAATCTTCCGGTTGCAACTTTAAGTTATCCAACTGAATCACCGCAGGATATTCCTGCAAACTTAGTTTTAGAAAAAGGTTCTGAGCTATTGGTAACAGTAACCGCTCCAGCAACCAATACTGCAATGAATTTCTATTTTGGAACTAGAGCAATTAAATACGTTGAACAATACTAATAAACTATGTCAAGAACAACAAAAATAGAAGATGGAACTGGTAGTGGAAACTACGCAAAAGTATCTAAGGAAGGTTACTTATATACGCAGGAGGCCCCATTTCCTCCAGCAGATGAAGAATCTAAATTGACTATCTATAGAGAGTTCTTGACCCTAAATGGCGATGGAACAACTATTGATATGAGAGTTGATGGATCGGTTACTCCACAGAGATTCTGGATCCAGGCTGAACCTGATAGAGACGTCTATATTACATCGCTTTCTTTTAAATTGGCTGATGCTGGAGCAGCCCTGAATGAGTTTGGAGGAATTGCAGCTCTAGCAAATGGTTGTAGACTCTACTATGAAGACCAGAACGGTGAAATTAATATAGGTACTGGACTAATTACCAACTTTGAAATTATACGTCTTTGTTTAGGTCAACCTGCTTTTGGTGATGGTACCGGAGCTTTTATTGCAGGTAACGTTGCAGGTGGATCTGAAGGTGTAATTCCAGTATTAGACTTTAGAAACTTTGGTTTTCGTTGGGGTCTAAGACTAGCTGCAGGATCTCTCAATAGACTTATTATAGAAATCAATGACGACGTAACAGCAATCGATGCATTTGACATGATTGCTTATGGATTCAGAAGAAACCTAGATTAAGATGGCAGAAAATACTAGAATCAAAAATCCAGGAAATCGTACACAGGTTCCTGTTTCTAGTGATTATCGAATGTATGAAGTCGATAGTGTATATCCACCTGTGGAAGGTTATGGGCCTGTTACAATCTATAAAGAATTTTTAACCTTAAATGGTGATGGAGTAACAACCGATATGAGAGTAGACGGTTCAGTTACATCACAGGACTTTTATATTGGTGCTCCCATTTCGTCAGATATTTACGTTACAAGTTTACTTTTTAGTATCAGTGCTGAAAATGCAACAATGACACTTAATGAATTTGCTAACCTAACGGCTTTGACAAATGGTTGCCAATTGATCTTTGAAGATTCTATCAATGGTGACATCATAATAGCTGATTCAATACAAACTAATTTTGATCTTCTTCAAATGGCCAGATTTAGCCCTAGTTATGGTTTAACATCTGGTAGCGTATTCAAAGTACCAAGTGCTATCCCAGGCGTAACTCTGCCTGACACAATATTTGGTGTACTTAGGTTTAATGATTATGGATATGAAAAGGAATACCGACCAGGTATTCGTCTCCGTGCAGGTTCGCCTGACCGATTGACTTTCCGTATCAATGATGACATTACCGGTTTGACCACAACTGATATATTGCAATTTGATATGATTGCATACGGTAACAGGGTTTCAATATAAATAATATTATAAAAACAATGGAATAGAGCTCATGAATAACGTTATCGGGAAATCAGATTATCTTATACGATTATCCGTTGTTATTTTTGCTGCACTTTCTCCTTTTATTTGTTTGCTCTTAGTTGGGTACAAGTCATCTCTTTCACAATATTGGAATACTTCAATGCAACCTCTTTTTGTTTTTGCTAATGCTGCGACTAGCTATTATCTAATAACAATTAATAATTGGAAGACTTCTTCTGTAATGTTGATCTTATTAACGGCTTTTTCAGTAGAATATTATAACACAATTCACAATATATTTGCTATAGTATTTTTCATAGTAACGATTATTCCTTTATGGAAAGCAAATCATTTTAAATTTTGTATGTGGCTATATCTTTCTTCCTTGCTCTTTTTACCTTTTAGTATGTTGTATGCTGAGATTATAGCGATTGTCTCAATGTGTATATTTCACTTACTAACTCTTAGGAAAGCTTATAAACTTCAACAAGAAAGAATTGAGATTACCCAAAATCAACATCAAGCTTGAAATCAAAATATTTAAATTTAACTTCAAACGTATTGAATTGAGGAGTTACTGAACTATATGATAATTTAATTCCCGTTTGTGACATTAAGATAGGATTGTTAAATGTTATAGAAGAAACTGAATATCCTTCGTTATTTAACATTAATAATTTTATTGGTTTAAGAGTCTGTTCCTTGTTTGAAAAATCTAGAAACTCAAGTGAATTTTCCAAAAATATAAAATAATTAAGATAAGCATCTGATATTTTCATAGTAAGGGTTATTTCCCTAGTGAAAAGTTCTTTCAAAGGCTTGGAATTTTTATATTCTTGTAATTTACCTAGTGGCCTAGTCTGTTGAACAGGCTGCATTGCCCATGATGGAAAATCTATCTGCTGAACGGTAGATGACATAAACTCATCGATAGTATCATATGGGAGTATTAGACTCTTGTAATAATCTTTATATTTTTCCTTTATGTTCTCTGTAAAAAAGTTTTCAGGAAAAAGGAATACAAAACTATTATTTCTTACGTTTAATATCATTAGAATTGATTATATCTTTTTATGTATTTTAATTGAACTGATTCGTTAATATCTCTAAATTTATCTAGTTCCATTTGTTTTATGTATTTACCCATTTCAGGACCAGGTTTAATATCATATTTGTCCATTACATCTTGAGCTTTTACCCCAATTTGATATCTTAGAAATCTTCTTATTAAGGACATGTCTAGATTGTTATACTCGGCGAACTTGATAATTTGATCCTCCGATAATGTTGTTCTAGATTGCTTCTTTTTTATATCATATGCATTATCTTGATTTAAATGAAGTAGATTAATTAAGAACATTATATCGGCAATTTCTTTTCTAGTATAAGTTTGTTGATTTAATATTCTCTCTAATTCAATTGAATCGTTCTCTTTTAATAAAGTTGCCAGGTTTACAATATAATCTTTTTCTTCTATGTAATTTCCATTTATGTTTAACTTAGGAAAGATCCAATCGAAAAGGTTATACTGGTCTAACATGTTCATAAAATAAACAACAGAAGAAGCCTTTGATATACCTTTTAAAAACTCATCTCTAATTCTTTCTTTTGATATTCCTTCTAAAGAAGCGTTTTTTATAAGTGAATCGTGCATGGCTGGATCAAGTTCGGATCCTGTGATTCCAGCGAATCTAATAGCTCTTAATATTCTAAGGCGATCCTCGTTAAACCTTTCAGTTGGGTCACCAACAGATCTAACTATTCCATTTTTTAAATCTTCTACTCCTCCTACTAAATCAACTATTTCCTCTTTGTCAATATCGTAAAATAGAGCGTTGATGGTAAGATCTCTGCGGTTTACATCGTTTTCAATTGTTGTAAATTTCACATCGTCTGGTCTTCTACCCGATCCTATATCTTCTCTAAATGTGGCTATTTCATATTCTCCTGAAGGAGTAACAGCAAGCCAAATACCAAAAGCTTCACCTACAGGTAACATTTTATAGATTGGGCTAAGCATCTTGTTTACTTCATCGGGTAAAGCATCTGTAGCTAGATCGTAATCCTTTGGGGTTAGTCCAGAAAGTGCATCGCGCACTGCTCCCCCTACTAAGTATAATTTATATCCATTCTTTTTAAATACGTCTCGCATCACCAAAACATCATCAGGTAAATCTATATGATGTTTGATT
>Ga0181600_10003958_pt1 | contig 11302 bp, 9 predicted proteins | sample 041ome_2_FD_132982 | JGI IMG/M metagenome (GOLD analysis project Ga0181600, IMG submission 132982) | Coastal salt marsh microbial communities from the Groves Creek Marsh, Skidaway Island, Georgia - 041406US metaG (megahit assembly) | ecosystem: Environmental > Aquatic > Marine > Intertidal zone... | reverse complement strand
GTTCACAAAGTCGCTGTACCAGCCAGGTGCCACAGCGAGGTCGACGCCGAGTCGCTGGCCGATCTTCCGCATCCAACGTGCCTGGATGTAGGCGTCGTAGAGCTGTGCTGGCAGACCTGGATCGAGCGGCCCGGGCACCTCGTCCACAAACACCGTTCCAAACCCGGGGGTCACCAGCAGCGGTGAGTCGACCGTTGGCGCGGGCATGCCAATCGTGGCGCTGGTCTCGAGCCAGGTCAGTCCAAGTCCGTTGTCACCAAGCCTCGGCAGCTCCGTTGTGGTGAAGATCAGCTGCTGCAACGGACCTGGCTTAGCGCCCGGAGGCAGTTTGCGTCCAGCCGGTGGCGAGAACTCTTGTGAAGGCTGACCGGGTGGAGCCAGGCCGTCTGGTAGCAGCGGCTCCGTGAGATCCTGTGGATCGCCAAGGGCCGCCAGCCGCAACGGACCGCGATCAGCCACTGGCGGCAGGGGTGTCAATCCTGGGAACGCCTTGATCGGCTCGGGGGCAGGTGCCAGTGGAGACGACGGCTCCTCTGCCCGCCCCAGCGAGACCGTGTACGTCAGCAGAATCAGGAGGAGAAGCAGTCGCATGCAGACGGTCTCAGTAGGCAAGCCCCAAGCGGAACATGAACGTGTCGTCGAGGTTCTGGTACTGCGGGGGACCGTCCACGAAGAACAGCTGACGGTAGAAGACGTAGCCGACCTCAAAGTTGCCGGCCAAGCCGGTTGCGGTAACGGGCACCCATTCGGTGCCGAGTGTCACGCGAATGTCGTTGTAGTCGAATGGCGAGATCTGTCCGGTGCTGCGGCGGAAGGTCCAGGCACCGCCGCCATACTCACCGGCGAGATACCACCAGATGGAATGTTTGTTGAGGTTGATGATGCGATGTGACGCACGCGGCGACGGGAAGAAGATGTCGTAGCGGGAATCGTCATCAGGGGTCCAGGTGATGCCACCAGCCGGCAGGATCTTGACCAGGTTTCGGTCGAGGTAGACCACGCCGAGCTTGCCCTGCATGGTCGGTGTGAGATTGAGCGTCCCGATGCCGCGGCCCATGATGCGCCAGCTGTCGATGTTGAACACGTCCCAGTTGGTGAACACACCCACGCGGACGCCGAGTTCGGCTCCGAACAGAGGCGTGAACTGAGGATTCCAGGCGGTGTCGAGAAACGCGTCGTAGGTGTTTGGAGGGAGGTCCGCCAGCATGGTGGTGGTGGTCTGCGGTCCATCCCACAGCTGCAGGCCGAAGCCAGGGGTGACCAGCAGGGGCGCATGGTTGAGGTTGGCTTGTGAGTTGTGGAAGAACGGAATGGCAAACGTCGCCGTTGTGTCGAGTTCATTGACGGCAACGCTTGTTCCCTTTCCATTGCCAGCCAGGTAGGCCCAGCTTCCGCGAACACCCTGGAAGAGCCGCATCGTTTGTTGCATCGATGAGTTGGGCTGTGGATTGGGTGGGAAGAGGTACTGCTGTGGTGGCCCGGCGGTGCCCTGCGTCGGCACGATGTTTGGGGCGACAGTCGAGTAGCCCGGGTAGCCTGGCTGGCCACCCATGGCCGAACTCGCAAATGGCTGCTGCGGCACCATCACCGGCTGCTGGGGTGGGAGCTGGGTGGCCTGCGGCGCAAACGGATCCCAGGTGGGCGGTGGTGGCGTGAGCGGCGTGCCGTATCCGCTGGGTGCTTGGGCGATGCGATCGAGCGACGACGCGGCGGGGGGAGGCAGGGACGCAGTCTGGCCGACTGACGTCGCTGGCCAGCAGGCAGCGGTCACAACGGCGATCACCGACAGCATCAGCCAGAGGGATGGATGCCCATCGGTTGAAGCCGTATTGCCGCCGTTGGCAGAAGATTGCCCGCCGTCGGCAGGAGATTGATTGTGGGAGAGTCTTCGTCGCACGACGATCTCACGATGACTATGCTCGTCAACGACACACGCAACTGCCGAAGAAGGCGATGACTGCCCGCTTGTGCCGTTGCCGGGGTTGTCTCTGAGGCTGCCGGAAGGCTGCAGACCGTCTGCCGCCAGGTAGGAAAATCGCGGGGAGGTACCACGCCGCTTCCCCACCGGTCAAGATCGCCATCGCATCGCCACCGACGCGGCTGGGAAGATGAGTCTTCCTGGTTTGCCAAGACCGCGTGGGAGGCCCGAAATCTCTCTCTTGTCTGTCACATGCAGCCTGCGTCGTCATCGCCGAACAACGACCGTGCCGCCGCGATCGATCCGATCGATCACCAGCAGCTTTCTGCCACCGGGCTCCTGGCGAGTCTGGAGCATCTCGTCGAAACCGACTCGACGATGCATCGTGGGCGGGTGCTGGCTGCCAAGGCAGATGCTGCGGACCTGCCAGCCCTGGTGCTTGCCGATCGCCAGACAGCTGGGCGAGGGAGACGCGGCGCTGGCTGGTGGCAGGCGGCGGGCAGCCTTGCGATGACGCTCGTGGTTGATCCGGCATGGCTGGGCTGGTCTGCCGACCGGCAGCAGTCGCCGGCGGCCTCTGGCTGGTCGCTCGCGTGTGGGATCGCAGTGGCCGAGACGCTGATGGAACTCGTGCCGAGGGTTCGTGTGGGCCTGCGGTGGCCCAACGACGCTGAAGTCGATGGTCGCAAGCTCGCCGGTATCCTGGCGGAAGGTACGTCGTCTGGGCGTGTGCTGTTTGGAATCGGTATCAACACCGCCGGGAGCATCAATGAAGCCCCAGAGCCGCTCGTCGAGAGGCTGGTGACCCTCCCCGACCTGATTGGGAAGCCGCTGCCGCGGCAGCAGTTTCTCGAGGCGTTTCTGCCCCGGCTGTGGAGTCTGTTGCACCGTCTCGGCGACGAGCCACAACTACTCCAGTCTCGCTACGCCCCGCTCTGCACCCTGACTGGAAGATCGGTGACCTTTCATCATGGTGACGAGCAGGTGCAGGGCCGCTGTCTTGGGATCGATGCCGATGGAGCCTTGCTGATCCAGACCACGACGGGGCCACGCCGGTTCCATGGCGGCAGCCTCACTCCGCAGAGCGAGCAGTGGCAGCCAGACGGCTCGTCATGAACGCTTGCGTGCCACCACGCAGACTTCCCGGCCGCCCGAGGAGAGCTGACGGGCCTCTGGATCAAAGCCCCAGTTGGCAAAGCGTTCGAGCCAGCCTGGCAGTTCTTCCGCCCGTGACCACTGCGGCAGCTTGAGCGTGGCGATGATTCCCCGCAGGCTGCTCCCTGGAGCAGTGGCAACCCGCTCGAGCGCGTCCATTGTGCTGGCAGGGTCGATGTTCATGTCGGTGACAAGCCAGTCGAACCCTCGCAGCTGACGAAGCCGCACATCCCTCGCCCGCATCTTCCAGTGCTCAAACTGAGGATGGCTGGCAACGGCAGGGTCGATTTCTGCGGGATCGATGCCCACGACCTGCAAGCCGAGTGAGAGCATTCGCTGGCTGGCGCCACCAGGCGCAGCACCGAGTTCACATGCCCGTTGTCCGCGACGAAGCGGCACTGCAAAGGAGGCGATCGCCTCATCGAGTTTGAGCCATGCCCGGGAGACAGCGTCGTCAGGCAGGGGCTCCGGGTACACGCCGCCAGGCCAACAGCTTGCTGGGGCCGCGGCGGGGTGCCAGCCGAGCCAGGCGCGGCCGGGTGAATCAATGATGACATCAAGCACGGCATCGCCAGCCTCGGCAAGGCTGCCGGCGGCGGCGTCACTGCTGATGGTCGCTGTGGGAAGTGAGGCCTGCGTGGCGATCTCCGCATGGAGGACTGCGGCCGATGGGAGCGGCTCAACGGGCTGGCTGCGGCGGGACGCTCGTGGGGGTGTCGCATCCCGCTGCCAGACATGCAGGTGAGCCGGTGTACCTGTGACGCCAGCAGCTGCCGCGGTGGCAAGCTCAGGCAGAGAGCTGCCGGTGACCTGGCCGAGGGAGTGCACGATGGTGCGGGCAAATGGGAGCCGGTTCGGTTCGGGGAGGGCGGCTGTTTCGGGAAGGCGGAAGGTGACCACACCGCGTCGCCAGGCAGCCCGAGTGGCCTCAGGGAGGAACTGCTGCTGTGAAAGGAAGACCGCGTCTTCACCACCAGGGTGGCAGGTCACCAACAGAAAGCTGGAGCCACTGGCCACAGCTGCCGCCGATGCGGCACGGAGAGGTTCAGTCATGGGCCAGGCACTGGGAGGTGACGGTGGGCAAAAAATCAGGCCGGCCCGGGCGCCCAAGGGCCCGGGCCGGCCTTTCTCGTCTGGACGTGGGTGGGTGCCATGCCGGACTCCGTCAAGGAATCTCCGGCCAGACTTCCCGATCTGGTCTGCCCGAAGGCTCACCAGAGTCGGAAAGGCTTAGAGCTTCGCCTTCTTGGCGGCCTTCTTCTTAGCAACCTTCTTCTTGGCAGCCTTCTTGGCGACCTTCTTCTTGGCGGCCTTTTTGGCGACCTTCTTCTTGGCGGCCTTCTTAGCGACCTTCTTCTTGGCAGCCTTCTTGGCGACCTTCTTCTTGGCAGCCTTCTTCTTGGCCATGGAAATGGCTCCTTGCCATGAGTGCCCATTCTCTCAACACGTGACCAACCTCCTGGGCACTCGATGTGGAGGGTTGGCCGACGATAGCGAAAAACGCCTTGCTAGGCGGTGTTTTGTTGCTTCCTTGAATGCCTCTGCTTGTGACGCTCGCTCAAGGCCAACCGAGCCTTGCGGTGTCCGTGCACGAGTCCCCAAAGTTGTGTGGCCTCAAAGATTGCCGCCAGGACCTTCCCCGGATCGAACGACCAGTTGCCGAAGGACAGAGCCTTTCCGTCGGCGGCGATTGCGGCAGTGGTCACGTTTGAGGTATCCAGCACTCGCGGTTGCTGCATCCGAAGTCGTTCGAATGCGTCACTCGGTTCATCGTTGATCGATCAAGAATGATGAAGCCAAGCGACACCACGTCAGCATGATTCGTTGAGTTGTCGATGATCGTCATGAAAACTGTCAAGAGAGGATCGATGATTCAAAACCAAAAATTTGGTCCATTGATGGTCGTCCTCCACTGTGTTGATGAACCGTCATGGGTATCATCACGATCTTCCCAACCTCTTACATGACTGCCATGAGCACCACAGCACCACCATCGTCTTCAGCGCATCCCCGTCCACCGCTTGAGCTCGCAAAGCGGATGCAGTCGCTTCAGCCATCGGCCACGCTGGCCATGGCAGCGCGGGCGTCGGCGATGAAAGCAGACGGAATCGATGTGATCGATCTCTCGGTGGGAGAGCCAGACTTTCCAACTCCCGCGCATATATGCGCGGCTGGTGAGGCGGCTATCCGTGCCGGCCACACCAAGTACACGCCAGCCGCCGGAATCCCGGCGCTCCGCAAGGCGATCGCGGAAGACGCCTCCCGTCGCACCGGTCGGGAGGTCACGGCTGCACAGGTGATCGTCTCCAACGGCGCCAAGCACTGCCTGCACAATGTGTTCACCGCCCTGTTGAATGAGGGCGATGAGGTGATTGTGCCGACCCCGTACTGGGTCAGCTACGCGGAACTGGTCAAGCTGGCGGGTGCCACGCCTGTGCTCGTCGAGACACGCTTGGAGGATGACTTCAAGCTGCGGCCAGAAGCCTTTGCGGCCGCGGTCACTCCAGCGACACGGATGCTGCTGCTCTGTTCGCCAAGCAACCCCACTGGGGTCGTCTACACCGCTGACGAGCTCGGGGCCTTGGCAGATATCGTGCTCGAAAAGAACCTGTCGGTGGTTTCTGACGAGATCTACGATCAGCTCGTGTTTGATGGGCGGACGTCCGTGTCCTTCCCGACGCTACGACCCGGGCTCGAAGAGCGAACTGTCGTGGTTGCCGGGGTGAGCAAGACCTACTCGATGACCGGCTGGCGGATCGGCTGGACGATCTCACCCCCCTCACTGGCCAAGGCGATCGGCAGCCTGCAGAGCCAGGAAACGAGCAATCCGTCGAGCATCAGCCAGTATGCGGCGATTGAGGCGCTGCAGGGTCCTCAGGACTGTGTCCGAGAGATGTGTGAGGCCTTCCAGAAGCGGCGTGACCTCGTCGCTGCCGGGCTCAAGGCGATGCCGGGTGTACGGGTGCCCGATATCGGCGGCGCGTTCTACGCATTTTTCGATATCTCAGCACACCTCGGGAAGGCGTACGGCGGCACGGCGGTCACCAACAGCGTCGAGTGGTGCGAAGCGCTCTTAGAGGCGGAGCAGGTGGCGACGGTCGCGGGCAGTGCTTTCGGGGCTGAGGGTCATGTGCGGATGTCCTTTGCCGCATCGGAAGAAAAGCTCACCGACGGCCTCGCCCGGATCAGCCGCTTCCTGGCGAGTGCCAGCTGACCGCGGTGTCGCTGGACTGCCCTAGGGTGTGATACTGGGTTGGCTACCGGTCAGCCTGGTTTGGAGGCACTGGCGGACGGTCACACTGGCGGACAGTCACAATGGCGGACAGTGGGGGAACGAGCGGGCCCATGCGGCCCGCAGAATCTGTGAAGGAGACACGCGATGTCGTTCGTGCAGTCGTTGGTGCGGCAGGTGGTGGCGGTTGCGGTGCTCAGCCTGACAGGCAGCCTGGGGTCGCTGGCGGTGGCAGCGGAGCATCAGGAAGTACTGCTCTGGCCTGAGGGCATGCCCGGTCCGGGGCTGACCGTGCCGGCAGGAACGGAGGAGACGGTCACGGTCGGTGATGACGGGATTTCACGCCGCACGAATGTGTCGACTCCCCGACTGCTCATCTACACGCCCGAGGGGGCTGCCGATGGGCCGCGGCCAGCGGTGGTGGTGGCGCCAGGTGGTGGCTACAGCATCCTTGCCGACGAGCATGAAGGAAGCGATGTCTGCCGCTGGTTTAACGATCATGGGTTTGTTGCCTTCCTGCTCCACTACCGGGTGCCGACCCGTTCGCAGGAGCGTGCCAATCTGGGGCCAGTGATGGATGCCCAGAAGGCGGTGCACGATGTGCGGCTGCGGGCGGATGCGTTTGGGGTCGACCCTGAGAAGATTGCCCTCATCGGCTTTTCTGCAGGTGGTCAGACTGCTGCGGTGGCGACAGCCGGCGCGGTGGAGATCGAACCGCAGGAGGGCATCTCAGTTCGGCCGAACGCGACCGTGCTGATCTACCCCTGGAACATGGTGGAAGCCAAAGGCGAGCCGCTGCGGAAAGACATGACCATCACCGCCACGACCCCACCGATGTTTCTCGCGCTGGCCTGTCACGACCGGGCCTCGATTCCCCAGGGCGCCACCACACTCTTTCTGGAGCTGATCGAGGCAGATGTGCCGACCGAACTACATATCTACCAGGAAGGCGGCCATGGCTTTGGGATGCGAGCTCGGGAGGGTGCTCCTGTGAGTCGTGACTGGCCAAAGCTCTCCCTGGAGTGGCTCCAGGGCCTGGGCTTCTAACTGCTCAGGGAGCCTTGTCAGAAGTGGACGAAGCGTCGGCAGCAGGTACGAGTGTCGATGCCATCTCGACCAGGGCGTCGAGCATGCGGTCGGAGGCGTCGCGGTCGAGCCGGTTTGTTCCCGGCCAGGTCTCGTAGCCGCCGAGGTCGTGCTGCCGCGGTGTGGGGAGGTAGCCGAGATAGCCATGGGCCAGTGAGACGAGAAAACTCGGCTGCCCACCGCCGCGGCGGCGGAAGTCGAGGCCAATCTCACTGAAGATCTCGCAGGGCATCGTGCCGATTCTCGCCGAGCCAATCGCCAGCACCTGCAGAGGCACGTCGAGCATCTCTGGCTGATGAGCGAGTGCCTGCACCCGTTCGGCGTAGATCTCGGAGAGTGTCTTGGCGGCGTCGGGGGTGTCGGCTGCGGGGAGAGACTCCTCCGCCCAGGAGGCCTCTCGTTCGGTTGGATGCCGGGCGGCCACGCGGAGTTCTTGATAACGAGCCGCAAGCGGCCAGTCGCGAGAGTAGGTCAAGCCACCGGCAGTCTTGGCAAGTTTCACAGCCACATCCTCGGCGACGAGCCGCATCTGCTCATACGGCTGCCGCCGCGGGGCAGGCTCACGAAAGTTGATGTTGTTGATGTCGCCGCTGGTGCCGTTGGCGAGCATCGCCACAAATGGTGGATCGCTGGGCTCACGGTCGACCCGTCGCTCCAGTTCCCGGCAGACGACACCAAAGTAGTCAGCCGAGACATGGCCTCGTGGAACGCCGCCGACATAGTGCAGGGAGTAGGTAGCCAGCAGGGCGAGCGGTCGCCCTTCAGCTTCACGGATGGCGAGAAAAGAGATCGTGGGGTCGGTCGGCCCAGCAGGACGATCGAGATTGGCACTCCCACGAGGTGGGTTCATCTTCACCAGATCGTCTGCAGAGCCGAAGGGGTTTTCAGGCATCGAGCCTGGACGCATAAACCAGCGACGATTGAAGACATGTTCCGGAGCCTCGACCTGCCCGATGGCGAGTTCGGCAGGCCGCAGCAGGTTGGCCGCACAGCGAACACCATCGGCGATTCGTCTGGCTACAAACGCTTGGTAGTCCGAGAGCTCCTCAAGCAGCGGTACAAAACGCTCATCACCAGTCCCACCGAGTGCCGTCGTTGCGGAGTGGGTGTGGGTCGCTGCGATCAGGACCTGCTGTGGCGGAATGCCCGTCTCTGAGGCGATCAGTCGCCGGGCTTCGTCGCTGACAGATCGATGAATGCCCAGCAGGTCGCAGATCACCACAGCCAGCTGTGTCTCACCGTCGTCGAGGACCAGACAGCGGGCATGCAGATCGTCGTGGATATGCTCAGCGGGGAACGGATGAAATCCGCCCACGATCGGCTCACCGAGTGGAGGTGTGATGCAGGCGGTCGCGGCCCCAGCCTGCAGCTCCGCCGCTGCTGTTGATCCTGAGCCACAGAGAGTGCCCAGGACTGGGACCAGGAGCGTGGCGATCCCCACAAGAACCTTCAGCGGTATCGGACTCTGGCTGCGTTGTTGCATGACGATCGGTTTCCTCTGCCAACATGTGCTCGGTCTGGCACCACCGCCTGAACCCCTGCGGTAGCATAACGAGGGGTGGTGCCGGCTGTGGGAGGACACAGACTGGTGGGGCCAAAGATGGTGGAAGGGCTGTGAGATGCATCAGCGGAAGACCAGGCTGACGCTGCAAACTGTGTTGAGGGTGGCCATGGCAGCGGCGGTGGCAGTCACCCTGATGGCGGTGGTCCGGCAGGCTGTGGCTGAGCAGGCATCTGCAGCACGGCCTCCCAACATCGTGCTGTTTTTTGTTGACAACCTAGGCCATGGTGACCTCGGCTGCACCGGGTCGACTCTGCATCGCACGCCGAGGATCGATGCGTTGGCCACCCACGGCACCCGGCTGACCAGTTTTTATTCGGCCAGTGGCGTCTGCACGCCGAGTCGGGCGGCACTGCTGACAGGCTGCTATCCGCGTCGCGTGGGGATGCACGAGAGTGACACCGGTGGAGCGGTGCTGCAGCCGGTTGCTGCCCGCGGGCTGCATCCTGATGAGGTCACGATTGCAGAAGTGCTCAAGGCCGCCGGCTACGCCACAGGCATCTTTGGGAAGTGGCACCTGGGCGATCAGCCAGCGTTCTTGCCAACTCGGCAGGGCTTCGATGTGTTTTTCGGAATCCCCTACAGCGACGACATGACGCCCCGTGAAGGACGGCCGTGGCCTCCGCTCCCGCTGCTCTCTGGTGAGCAGGTGATTGAGGCCCCTGTCGACCGCACACTGCTCGCTCGCCGCTGCACAGAAGCCGCTGTACGGTTTATCGACGCGCATGCCGAGCAGCCATTCTTTCTCTATCTGCCCCATCCGATGCCAGGCTCAACGCAGCATCCGTTCGCCAGCGAAGCGTTCCAGGGGAAGAGTCGCAATGGTGCCTACGGTGACAGTGTTGAGGAGCTCGACTGGGCTACCGGCGAGGTGCTTGATGCCCTCGAGCGTCACCACCTGACCGATGAGACCTTGGTGATCTGGACGAGTGACAACGGGGCACCACGGCGAAATCCCCCGCAGGGCAGTTGTGCACCCTTCAAAGGCCATGGCTACGACACGTCGGAGGGGGCGATGCGGATGCCCTGTCTGGTGCAGTGGCCTGGGCATGTGCCTGCCGGAGGTGTCTGTGACGCCCTCATCTCCACTATGGATCTGCTGCCTACGTGTGCACACTTGGCAGGAGCCGAACTGCCCGGCCGCAGGATTGATGGGCATGATATCTCGTCGATCCTCTTGGGCGACAGCGACACGACGAGTTCTCCATGGGATACGATTGGCTTTGGCTACTATCGGCTGGGACAGCTGCAGGCGGTTCGCGCCGGCCGCTGGCGGCTTGACCTGCCGCTGCCAGAGAAGTTCGTGACTCTTGGGCGACGCACTGAGCCTGCAGCGTGTGCCCTCTACGATGTGGCCAACGATCTGGCCCAGGCGGATGAAGTCGCCGACGACCATCCTGACGTGGTGGCCCGGCTGATGCAGCTGGCGGCGGCGATCCGGCAGGAGATCGGCGACATTGATCAGCCTGGTCGCGGTGAACGAGCAGCCGGGAAGGTCACGAACCCGGTGCCGCTGCTGGCATCTCCACCACAGCCTTGAGCACGCCTGAGCCCGGCTCGAGCAGGGTGGGGAAGACCTCCGCGATCTCAGCGAAAGGCACGCGGTGCGTGATCCAAGGCCGCGTGTCGATACGCTTCTCCTCGATCAGACTGATGATGCGGGTGAAGTCACCTGGCAGCGCGTTGCGACTGGCGAGGATCGAGAGTTCGCGACGGTGCATCACCGTGGCGTGAGAAAAGGAGAGGTTCTGCTGCGTAATGCCCACGTAGACGAGCCGTCCGCCGTAGCTGCAGAGGGCGAGTGCGGCACTCATGCTCTGATGACTGCCGGTGGCATCGACAACCACCTCCGCCAGGCGACCCTCGGTCATCCCGTGGAGCGTCTCTTCATCCTCAGGCGTGCCGGTGGCGAGCAGGGTGTCGACGATGCCGAGCCGTTCACGGGCAAAGGCCAGCCGCGACTCCGCCATGTCCATCAGGATCACGCGGCTGCCTGCCAAGCGGGCAAACTCAACCGCCGAGAGGCCGATCGGTCCGGCCCCGATCACGAGCACCGTCTCCTGGTCAGTCGGCTTTCCTCGGTTGATCGCATGACAGCCAATGGCCAAGGTTTCCACCAGGGCATTCTCCTCGGGCTTGAGCCGAGGTGAGCGGTGCAGCTTGCGGGCGGGCAGCGTGTAGAGCGGCTGGAGGCCACCATCGCAGTGCACGCCGAGCGTCTGGTTGTGCTCGCAGCAGTTGGTCAGCCCGCGACGGCAGGAGTGGCAGGCCTGGCAGTTGAGATAGGGTTCAACACAGCAGCGGTCACCGACAGCCACGCCCGTCACACCGTCACCGACTGCGACCACCT
>Ga0181600_10003953_pt1 | contig 11304 bp, 13 predicted proteins | sample 041ome_2_FD_132982 | JGI IMG/M metagenome (GOLD analysis project Ga0181600, IMG submission 132982) | Coastal salt marsh microbial communities from the Groves Creek Marsh, Skidaway Island, Georgia - 041406US metaG (megahit assembly) | ecosystem: Environmental > Aquatic > Marine > Intertidal zone... | reverse complement strand
TCTTTGGTTCGGCCACAGCTTGGCTTTTGGCGGTAATGTCGCGCAATTTTTGCAATAATGTGTGCAGGTCGCGTTGCTGGTTTTTAATCTGGTCTTCCAGTCCCTGTAGCCGTGCTTCTAATGTTTCAAAATCACTTTGGGGTATCATGTCTTGGCCAATTATTGGCGTCTGGGCATTGGCTGGTGAATGCGGCATTTCTGCAAGGCTATCAACATGGGGCTGGGCATGATCGGTGCCGATGCTTGGGATCTGTGTCACGGTGCCAGATGTTGGCGGCGTATCGGCATATGAGCCAGCTTCGGCAGAATGAACAAGAGCGATTTTAGCCGCTTCGATTTGCTCTTTTAATTTTGCGTTCGACATCATATTCCCCGTCACTTTATTTTCATTTTGGGCGGTGATTGGTGTTCACCAGCCTTTGTTTAAGCATTTTTAATGCCAAGCATGATTTTGAAACGCATGCTAATAGGTCTTTGGTTTGCTATCACGAAAATCATATCCAATGATGGCGCATTGTTTGACTTTGCGGAAATCAGTCAGTTGGTGATTGATGATTTCGGTCCATGTGGTCTGTCCCAGCCTTTGTAACAAGGCCCCACCAATTTGCTGAACAATTGTTTCACAAGGCCCAGTTTCAGACGGGCCGACAGCCATATCTTTTACCCCGCAGATTGCCGCGCTATTGCCAATGATGGCAGATTCGTTATCCAGCCAATAGACAGATACCCCAGCAATATCGCGGGCGGTCCGGTTGCGTATTTGAAGGGATAATTTATAGCCAACAGACGGCATGCCGCGCGCATCACTACCAAATACAAGGCGGATATCACAAGGCGTTGTTGGCAGGTCGCTATGCGTATCAGCTATCGCCGGGACAGCTGCAAATAAACATAATTTGGCAACCAGTAACGACGCGGATAAGCAACGAAACTGGGTTTTTTTCACCCAATTTGCCAAGCGGTATGACAGATTTAAGGTCGGCATGACTATGGTTCCTATATTGGCACAGTATCTGCAAGGGTTGAATGGCTATATATCGGTGTCTAAATTAGCAGAACCAGATTGACTGTGCCATATGTGGGGACGTTGCGGCAGAATTGCCGTGCGGTAGACCAAATCCCCGGCACCGATGAGGCAGATGAGAGGGTTGAAATCATGGCTGAGGAAGACGTCAGCGAAGCTGATCTGAGCGGTCGGTTAGCGACAGTTCTTGAAGAAATTCGGGATGTGATGGAAAAACGCAAACAGCGTATTGAAGAGCTGCGTCAAGAGATTACCAATATCGAAAATGATAATGATGAACTCGAAAAGACGATCAGCGAATTGCTAGATAGCTTTGGCTAGGCGTTAATTGTCATCCCCATCTGTGACAGCATGACCTTGAATGGCTGTGGCGCCAAGATTTTCGGTCAATTCTGGATGGGCGTTTATAAAGCCGCGCAATTTTTCGTCAGCAAGCGCTTCGGCGGCTTCATTTGTGTCGGCATCAATTTCCATAACGCCATCAATAATCCAGTGCACTTTAACTTTCATTTGCGCCTCCTGCCTCTTTCGGATTGAACGGCGCAAAGTTATATTTTTCAAACAGCTCTCTTGCCTCTGTTTGCAAACGCGCCAATTCTTTTGCCTCTATATCGCCTTCTGTGTCATCGCGCCGGTCGATCATATCTGGAATGTTTAGCGCAACGGCAATCGAATACCAAATATAGGCCGTGCTATAATCGGGTTCTTCCAGAATCGTCAGATGATAGTCAGCAAATTGGGAAATCGCATTGATATCGCCATTTTCAAGTCGTGATTGCAGATTTTCACCCACTCGCGCCCGCACCGTTTTGACATCATCTTCGGTCAAAGTGTCCAGTATGTCACTGGCAATATCCTCGGCCTCTTCGATGCCGCCAAGCTGGGCAAGCCAGCCCCAATACAATGCGTCCAGATAGTTGCGTGGCCGGCCTTTGCCAGCTTGTAATAATACCGCCATATTATACTGGGCATCATGTTTGGCGTTGTTGGCTTGCTGTTCAAACAAAGTCAAAGCCCGGCTGTAATCGCGTGCTTTTACGGCTTTAACGGCCGCGCTGAACGCCTCATTATCACTGCGCGAGTCGGCATTTGCGCCGACCATAGACAAGCAGAGGGTCAGGCTAATCAGCAGAACTAATTTAGAAAAATATGTGTTTTTGGTGTGCATGACGCGCACCCTATCGGCCTGCCATCATCACAAGCTGAAGATACAACACCCGGGCTTTAAATTTTGAATTTGGGTTTTGTTCATAGACAACAATGCGCGGCCTGTCAGATGTTTTGCGTTGGAATTCAATCGACATTGTGCTGGGGATAAATATACCGTGGGATTCAAGGGTGCCAACTGGGTCGCGATCAAAGGCTTTGTGAAATTCGTTGTCAATCCAGGTGCGCGCCAATGCCTTGCCCAAAATATCAGGCAGATGTTGCCGTACATCTTCACGGTCGGTGAAATGACGTTCGCCCTCATACAGCGAAAAGGCCGTGGTGACGGCCCCGTCCTTGCGGACAGCTGGCAGCTTTTTGCTCACAGGAACCAACGATGTGTTCTTTGTGTTCGGCATCACTTTCCCTTAATTCAGTTTTGATAATATGAGGCATTAACATTTTCTAAACAAGTGACTTTTTATGCGCTAATTACAGGAAAAACCCACCTTTGCCTGTTTACGGTGGCACCTTGGCATATATTTTGCTGAAGCCTGCTGTAGCGTGAAAAGGGTTTTATTCATGATTTCGGTTATCAGAAGCGGTATTGACGCGGCCTTGAACGATTTGGGTGTGACGTCCAATAACATTGCCAACGCAAAGACAACGGGCTTTAAAAAGCGGCAGGCGACCTTTGCCGATATCTATGGCAATACCGATGCCATTAAAATGTCTGGGGCGCGGATTGGCATGGGGTCTTTGACCGCAGAAAACCGTATTTTGAACGCTCAAGGCACATTGCAGCAAACTGGCGATGTTCTCGATCTGGCGATTGAGGGGCAAGGCTTGTTCACGCTGATTGATGCGGGTCGCCCTGATGAAAAACTATATACACGCGATGGGTCATTCACGGTCAATGCCGATGGGCTGATCGCGAATGCAGAAGGCATGCAATTGATGTCGGCACTTGGCGCGCCGATCACTGTGCCAATGACAGCAACAGGCACGCTTGATGGACAGTCATTTGAACGGGTGCCGTTGACCGGTGTCGCCATTCGCAATGATGGCACGGTTGAGGCATCATACGGTGCCAGCCAGGTGTTTAATGTTGGGCAAGTTGGCTTGTCTATGTTTGCGGATCCGAATCGATTGACACCGATTGGCCAGAACTATTTTAAAGAAAACGCCAAATCGGGTGCTGGGGTTATAGGGGCGCCGATTGAACAGGGGCGCGGCAAAGTGCATTCTGGTGCGCTTGAAATGTCGAACATTGATATGACATCTGAATTGACCGATCTGATGCGGGCGCAACAGGCCTTTTCAGGATCATCAAGATTGTTACAAGCAGAAAGTGAAATGACCCGTAAACTGACCCAGTAATGGGGCAGGGTTATGGGTAATAGCCGTTATTTAATGGGTAAACTCCAGTAAATATCGGTAACTGCCGTATCAAGTGACTCATCAATAAATAACAAGCCATCTTGCGATACCGATAATCTATCGACAACGGTCATGACCAGTGTCACCGGCCGCGGCGCTGGGTGCCGCAAATGGGCGGCTAATTCATCAAAACTGTTTGATGCCAGCGATATTTGTGCCTGCATAACCGGTCGATCCGCTGGGATATGAATTGACCCAAATGGTGATTGCCCCACCGTGCCATCAGGCCGGATGACCACAACGCATGACCCGCGCGCAATATTTATCAATGAACAGGATAGCTGAAGCTGTGTGATGCCGTCATTATGATGCAAATGCTGTTCGGCAGATTGCAACGACATTTGGATGGTGTTTAGCGAGTCAAAATCTGGCCGCGGCATTGTTACCCGACATGTTGTGCATTGGTTATGTATGACCGCAAATTGGCGATCGCCGATTTTTTAATTTGCGAAACGCGTCCTGTTGAAATTTCCATAACCTCGGCAATCTCAAATACGTTCAATTCTTCGATATAATAAAGTTGGATAACCAGTGTTTCGCGCTCTGACAAGGTGTGTAGCGCGCTTTTCAAAAGCTGTTTCAGTTCTTCATTGCCCAGCTTTTCTTCTGGGCTATCTTCTTCAGATGCATACCAGATGGAATATTGGTCATAGACATCAGCCAGTGATTCATGCGCATTTGCCTGAAAGGCTTGTTCCCATTCGTGCAATTCATGCTCGCTCATCCCCATGTCTGTGGCAATTTCTTGCTGGGTTGGCTGACGCATCAATTTTGTCTGCAGGCCTTGAACGACTTTATTATATTTCTTTTTGATCTGAATTGTTGTGCGGCACAGGTTTGAACTTTTGCGTAAATAATCAATAATCGCGCCTTTGATTCTGATACTGGCATAGGTGGCAAATGTCGCGCCTTCTTTGCGCGTATATTGCTGGGCCGCATTGACCAGACCGGTAAAGCCAATCTGCATGATGTCTTCAATTTCGGTCGTATGCCGGGTGCGGCCATGCACCTGCCAGGCGATTTTGCGGACAAGATCGCTATGCGTTTTGATCAACTCGTCAACATCAGTCTTCTGGTTGGCGTAATGATCTTGCACTGCAACGCTCATTTTTGTGCCCCATTAAAAAACTTCACACCATCATGGCGGCTATGAGATGTTTTCATCATCTTCAACGCCAGCGTTTCATATGCCTTTGCCAGCGGTGATTTTGGCTGGCTTATGCTGATCGGCTTGCGTTGCACAATCGACCGTCTGATGACAGGGGATTGCGGCACCATACCAACGTAATGCAATTTTATGTCCAAAAAGCGCATTGTGATGTCACGAAATTTATTAAAGTTGGTTTCTGCCGTTTTTGCGCTGTCGGCCATATTGACCATCACCGCAAAATCAGTGACGCCATTTTCTAAATGTGCAGCTTTTACAAGTGCATAGGCATCAAGAAAGCTGGTTGGCTCGGCAACCAGAACAATTAATGCAAGATCGACAGCATTGACAAAAAAAAGTGCGCTATCAGAGGCGCCAGCCGGACTATCGACGATCAGATAGTCAATGTCATCCTCAAGTGATGAAATGCCAGACAGCATCTTGTAGCGTGCCTGATTATCAAGATTGAGAAGTTCGGTCAGCCCAGACCCACCGGCGATAAATTTCAATCCTGTTGGGGTTTCTGTCAGCGTATCGACAATGTTGGTGGTGCCTTTCAGATAGTCACCCGTCGTTGTTTTCGGGTTTGACCCCAGCATGATATGGGCATTGGCCATGCCAAAATCAGCGTCAAAGAGAACAACGCGTTTGCCAAGCTTTTGAAGCGATATGGCGAGGTTAACCGCGGTGTTGGTCTTGCCAACGCCGCCCTTGCCACTGGTGACTGCTATCGATACCGCCATATTACTTACTCTGATCCTATACGCGCAGGGGCTGTGTCAGCGTGACTGAAATTTTCCTGTAGATATTGCAGCAAGATGTTTTCAGACGCAAATACTGCGGGGTCTATGACCGATTTAGTGCCAGACAAAAGGGCAATTTTTGTACTGTTTTCTGCAAGTGCGGAAAATTCTGCTGGTTTGGTCTCGCATTCGTCAAGTTTGGTGAGCGCGACAAGGGGATGAATCGCATGAAACCGTTTGATTGTTGTGCTAATCATGCTGTGGCTGGTGCTGCCAGGGATGGCCAGCAACGTGTCAACCTCAGATGTGCCTAGATGTGACTGGATGCTGTGTACTTTTTCAACAGCATCTGCACTGTCACTCGCCACATCAATGACCATAAAGTCATAATCTGTCATTTTGTTGAAATCTTCGACAGGTGTTGACAGACCCAGCGTCACTGTTGGCAGATTCAACAAACGGCCAAAGCTTTGTAATTGATGGTTTGTGGTGCCATTTTGCCCATTCAGGCTTGCCAAAACAATTTCTTTGCTTGGGTTTTGGTCGCGCAACATGGCGGCGATTTTAGCAACCATGGTGGTGCGGCCAGTGCCAGACGCGCCAACAACAAAGATCAGCCGTTTTTGCAGAATGGTCGCGCTGGTGGGATGGACAAGCTGGCTTGCCAGTGCTTGCAGAAACCGCTCGCATCCATCGCTATAGCTGTAGCCTGCATAATGTGTTTGCAAATCCTGCAAAATTTTCTGGCTAAAACCAGCGCGCTGTAATGTCACCCGGGTGCTTGGCGATAATGCCGGGTTAATCCCATCAAGATCGGTCAGCACCATGCCTGTCAGCATATCCTGCAAGGCGGCCAGGTCGCGCCTGACACCAGCAAGCTCATTTTGGTGTGCCATGCTTTCGGCTGGCGGGGCCGTGTCTTGGTCGCGGTGCGGTGTTTTGCCAATCATTTGATTGGTGAATAATGTTCCAAATCCATTTGTACTGGCCCGTGCCGGTTCGGCCGGTTTGGCTGTTGACTCGGTGGTGGCTTCCATGACGATTTTGCCATGTTGCTTCTTTGTCGAGACAATCATGGCATCTGGGCCAAGTCGATCCCAGATTTCGTCCATAGCCGTTGCGGTATCAGCAGCTGTCACAGTTACATTTGGCATTTGTCATCCTCCTTTTTGGATGAGAGATGGGCGCATTGCCCTATTTTTCTTCCAATTTTGCGTCATCAGCACCGCTGATTGTGGCCACAACATTGATTTTGCGATTGTCCGGCAATTCGGTGAATCCAAGCACCGCCAGATCGTCAATATGCTGGCGCAGAACATTCGATAATTGCCGCCGGATTTGCGGTGAAACCACCATAATGGCTTGCCGCCCGTCAGCTGATGAACGCTCTGATGCTTCTGCCACTGATTTGATCAGCCGCTCAGCCAGATTGCTATCAAGAAGCAAGCCGCCATCGGCGCTCTGCCGCGACATTGAAATCAACATATGTTCCAGCTCAGAACTCAGCGTAATCACTGGCAATGGCTGGTTAAGTGGCGCAATTTGCTGAACAAGCAAGCCAGCAAGGCAGGGGCGCAATGCCTCGGCTGAATCGACAATGCTCAGATTGCGTCCAGCCAGATTTGCTAGCGTTTCCAGAATTTTGCGCAAATCGCTAATTGGCACACGCTCGGTCAGCAACTCGCTCAAAATGCCAGTGAGGGCATGAAGCGGCACAAGCTTTGGAATAACGCTCTCAACCAGGCTTGGTGAGGTTTGGGCAAGATTGTCCAAAAGCCGCTGAACATCATCCTGTCCAATTAATTCATGCGCAAATTTGTACATCACCTGCGAAACATGTGTCGCCAGAACCGATTCCGGTTCGACAACCACATAGCCATTGCTTTCGGCTTCAGCTTCCTGATGGCGTTCGATCCAGATCGCATCCATGCCAAAGCTTGGGTCTTTGACCTCAATGCCTGAAATTTTGATATTGGTGGCATCACCCGGAATTGCCAGCTTGCGGTCGGGAAAAATCTTGTCTTCGCCAACAATGGTCTGACCGATCCGGATGCGGTAATCATTTGCGCCTAATGACATGTCATCGCGCACCCGCACGGGCGGCACAACAAATCCAAGGGCGCGCGATACCTGCTTGCGAATGCCGGTGATCCGATTGATCAGAGGGCCGCCGGTATCCTCGTCAACCATTTCAATCAAGCCATAGCCAAGCTGAACTGAGACTGGCGAGTTATCGGTAACATCAGCCAGATTAATCTGGTCTGGTGCCGCCGGGATTTCATCTTCTGCGGCCGCTTCAAGGGCTGCCATTTCATCCGGTGCGGCCTGTTCGCGCCGCCGCATATAATAACCAATGGCACCAGCAATAAATGCCGCTGTCAGAAATAATGCGTTTGGCATGCCGGGTACAAAGCCGATCAGAAATAACACCGCTGATACCGGCAACCATGCCCGTGACAGGCCAACCTGTTCACCAATATGGGCGGCCATATCTTGTGTTGTTGATACCCGCGTTACAATAATGGCGGTGGCAATGGCCAGCATCAGTGACGGAATTTGCGCCACCAAGCCATCACCAATTGAGAGCAAAATATATGATTCTGATGCCTGTCCCAGTGACAGCCCATGTTGGGCAAGTCCGATGATCAACCCACCAATGATATTGATGACCAAAATCAAAATGCCGGCAATGGCATCACCTTTTACAAATTTTGAGGCACCATCCATAGCGCCGTAAAAATCAGCTTCCTTGGCAATGTCATCACGGCGCTCTTTGGCCTGTTCATTGGTCAGCACGCCAGCATTCAAATCAGCGTCAATCGCCATTTGTTTGCCGGGCATAGCGTCAAGTGTAAAGCGGGCCGAGACCTCTGATACCCGGCCAGCACCTTTGGTGATCACAACCAGATTGATAATCACCAAAATGACAAAGACAAAAATACCCACCGCATAATTGCCAGCAATGACAAATTCGCCAAAAGCTTCAATTACCTTGCCAGCAGATGACGTGCCTTCATGCCCCTCGCTCAAGATAATGCGGGTGGAAGCGACATTCAGACCCAGCCGCAACACAGTGGCGATCAATAACAGGCTGGGAAAACTTGAAAAATCAAGGGGCCGATAGGTGTGTAAAGCCACCATCAGCACCAATAAAGACACTAAAATATTTGTGACAAAAAATGTATCAAGAAGAAAGGCCGGCAGGGGTAGCACCATCATTGCGACAAGTACCAAAATGCCAACGGGCATCACCAAAGTTGACAGGCTGCCACCGATCGCCCCGAGGCTAAATCTTTGAAGTGTCATATTCATGACGCCGCTCCCGTCACCATGTTTTGAGATGATGATAAATTGACAGCCAGAGACAGTGTCCAACCTGTCCAAAAATAATCTAACGGTATGTTTTTAAACATTTTACTGTCTTGCTCTGCCTGTTTGACCCAGCCCTTAATAAAAGGCGCCTAGACCAGAAAGGCAAAATCTGTGCCAGTTCGTGATCTGATGCATAAAGCTGGTCGCAAGATGGGTGCGGGGAAACCGTATAAAGACCTGTTTTTTCGCAGATTTTGAGGGCGGCGATCATCGGCATGTATAGGGCGGCACGATCTTTACCAATGATTGGCATAAAAAATGCATATTTTGCCCGGTACCTTTTTTTGACGTACGGAGCTTTACATGCGCATTTCTATCAAATCTTTAGCTGTCCTTGCGAGTGGGGTTGCGGTGCTTGGTGCTTGCCAACACACAACAATCGCCGATACCAACGCTGGGTCCAACATGGCGGCTGTTGAAGCCTCGCAGACACAATCAATGATCAATCTCAAAGATGTGCTGGACGCCAGCACAGCAAATATTCCGACATTAACTGCGGTTGGGTATGCGGTGACATCGTCACAGCCAGGCCGCAGTGAATCGCAAAAACGCCTGATGGCCATCCGGTCGGCACGAATGGCGGCCATGCGTGACCTTGCCGAACAAATCCACGGATTGCAGGTTGACTCAAGCACCACAGTTATCGATTTGGTGGTGCAGAATGATACATTCCGCGGCGTTGTCGCCGGAACAATTCGGGGGGCGCGTACCGTGCGGATTAACCCAACCGGTGCTGATACCTATGAAGTTGTTTTGGAAATAGACCGCGAAACCATTGGCTATTTACTGCAGACAGCGCGGCAAACGGTGTAGCGAAAGATGACTGGTTTCATTGGCAGGCTTTGTCTGTTCATTTTTATAATGCTGAGCTGGCCATTGCAGGCCGCAGACGATCAGTTGCAGATGATTACAGCAACTGGCCGGGCGGTTATTTCGCATAGTGACGCTTTGAATGAAGCTAAAAATGCGGCACTTGAAGATGCGTTGTATTTAGCGGCGCTGTCAGGTGGCGCAAAAATTGACGGGTTCAGTTCTATCCAAGCAGACACCGCCCTTGATGATCATTTTGTGGTACGTCCGTCTTCGGAAATTTTGGACTATAACATCATCGATGAAATGCATGATGACCAGCATTATCAGGTCACTGTTCAGGCGGCAGTAGGAACGGTTGAGCGTGAAGGATGTCAAAATCGGATGGTTGGCCATATCAGTATGTTCGCGCCGTCATACAGCTTAACGCGTCATGTGCCGGGATGGTTGTCAACAACGCCGCAATTAATGGTGCGCACGCTGTATGATCGAATGGCATCACAGCCAGAACTGACGTTGACAAATTATGCCGGAACAAAGCTTGATGTTGGTGCGCTTCTCAAAGATGCCAGATATGATTACCAAACATTGACGTCGTCGCGCCCGAACGTGGCTGATGGTGATTTTGCCTTTGCAACCGAGATAAGCTTTGGCAGTGCGCGCGTTGATAAAGGGTTGCATCAACAGCATTTTTTGGATGTAACAATCACCAGCCATATGTTCAGCGGCAGTCGTTACCAAAATCTTGGTGATGTGACACATTCTAGTCGTATTAAAACTGGTGGCACCTCTATCAACCAGACAATCAGCACATTGGCGGCGCCGAAACGGTCTGATATTCAAGAGGCATTGTTGCAACTTGTTGATACGCATGCCAAAGCGCTGTCGCAGACCATGTTATGTCTGCCCCTATCGGCGACAATGACACAGCGCGATGATGGTCTTTATGTCAGCATTGGCGCGCGGCAGGGGCTAGGCCCAAATCATTTGGCGGTGGTGTCAGGCCATATGAATCCATGGACAATTTTGCGAGTGACCAAGTCAGATGCAAATGGTGCGACATTAATGCCGCTTAACCGGCAGCGCAATTTGGCCGAATTAAATGGCCAAACAGTGACGTTTTTGGAGTTTAACTAATGCGTGTTCATGTTTTGATTGGCTCAATGTTGGTGGCGGCAAGTCTTGCGGCTGAAGCTGGTGAACCTATTGTTGTGCTTGAATATGGCCAGCGTGGTGGCAGCCATGAATATGCCGATGATACCAGCAATCATCCATTTCGCATGGATCCCAATTATCAAGAGTCGCATAAAGTGATGCCTGATGAAACGCTGGGCCATATTATGCAGGCCTATTATGGTGGCAGTGGGCTGAATATGACATTTGTTGAAATGGCGATTGTTCAGTTTAACAAGCATGCTTTTGTGCGTGGCAACCCCAATTTTCTGTATGCTGACAAAACATTACATTTGCCATCAGTGAACCAGATTCAGGCGCTGGCACTGGGTAAAAAAGAAAAGGTTCAGCAAGGCGAGAGTTATGGCGAGCGGCAAAATGAAATCTTTTTCTTCGGTGGGTAAATTACTCATCCGTGCGGGGATGATATCAGCAATATGCGCGATGCC
>Ga0181600_10003944_pt1 | contig 11317 bp, 8 predicted proteins | sample 041ome_2_FD_132982 | JGI IMG/M metagenome (GOLD analysis project Ga0181600, IMG submission 132982) | Coastal salt marsh microbial communities from the Groves Creek Marsh, Skidaway Island, Georgia - 041406US metaG (megahit assembly) | ecosystem: Environmental > Aquatic > Marine > Intertidal zone... | reverse complement strand
CGTCAACTCGGGGGGCATCATCGACACGTACGAGGCGTTCATCTGGGAGCCCTCGCTGGTGAAGATCAACGCCATCGGCGCGGCGTGCGAGGCGACGTGCCTGGTGCTCTCGATCGACGAGACGGTGCGCAACCCGCGGAGCGAGGGCGCCGACGGCCAGCCCATCCACGCGCCGGGGGGGCGGGGCAGGGGGCGCGGAGGGCGCGGCGGGCGCGGCGGCAGGGGCATGCGCCGCTGAGTCTTTTGTTCAAAAAGGCAAAAGACAAAACGGTCCTTCGCGCGATCCTGCTCCCGGCGCGCGGGTTCTCGAACGGAGTGTGAGGGACGATACGCGCGAACGATTGACGCGAACGTATCTCATCGCGCTGTTTACATCAACAAACACTTTTTGGTGTCCAAAACAAAAACGTTCGAAAAAGGACTTTTCTCGCACAAGGCGCGGCACGATGTGGTTCGCGCGGTGCGCGTCGGGCGCGTCTCTCGGCGGGTTCGCGCCCGCGGGTCATGCCTCCCGACACCGGAGACGCCCCGGTTCCGGTCGCGCGCCCCTCCGTCGGCGCGTTCCCGACCGCGAACCCGCTTCGAAGCGGGGCGTTCCGGCGTTTCGATCGATCGCCGCCGCGGACGATTCCGCCGTCGCCGACGAAGACGACGCGTTTCCGTCCGGGGAGGACGCGTCGCCTCGGTGGCGCGTCCGCCGCGCGGACGCGTCCGACGCGGACGCGGTCGTGCGCCTCGCCGCGGCCGCGGGCGTGGAATGGTCCGCCGCGCAGGTCACCGAGGAGGTGGAAAAAGGGAACGCGCTCGTGGCGGTGTCCGCCGGAAACGACGCTCGCGACGACGCGCGCGCTGACGCGGACGGGCCCCGGGTCTCGACGTTGTCGTCGTCGGCGTCGTCCCAAGCGCCGGTCGTCGCCGGCTTCGTCGTCGCGTGGGTCGTCGCGGACGTGGAAGTCCAGATCCTCGAGGTGGCGACTTGTCCCTCGATGCGGCGCCGGGGCGTCGCCTCCGCGCTCGTGCGCGCGGCGCTGGACCTGGCGCCCGCCGCGGAGGCGCGCCTGGAGTGCCGCGCCTCAAACGCGGCGGCGCGCCGCCTGTACGCCGGGCTCGGATTCGCGGAAACCGGCGCGCGAAGGTCGTATTACGCCGACGGCGAGGACGCCGCGCTCCTGACCCGCGTCCCGCCCGTGGTGAGCGCGCGCGAGCTGACGCGCCTGCTCGCCGGGCTCTCCCCCGAGGCGGCGCGCGCGCCCGCGCCACCAACCCCCGAGGAGAAGCAGAGGGGAGCCGTCATGCACGCGCAGGATTACCCGCGCGCCAGGCCGGCGTTTGTGCGCGATCGAAGCGAAGGAAGCCGACGCGAAGCGAACGACGAGTCGCCGGGTGGGTTCCGCATGCGGAACAGGATACGCAAGTGAGTGGTGGGCTCCGTATGTCCGTGTCCTCGTCGTATCGCGCGTGCTCGTTTAGGCGTAATACATACCGTCTCACGTGAGACGATAGTAGACGCGTACTATCGCGGCTGGGACATCTACGGACGGTCACGAGTCTTCTACTAGCGCGTCTCCGCGCGTCTCACAGCTCGCCTTCTCCGTCGCGCCGGGTGCCCACGAGCACGGGGCACGTTCGCGAAAGCCGCACGCACAGCAGGTCGCGCATGTGCCTGGGGCCGTGCGCGAAGACGTGGTCCCCCACGGTCTCCCCGTGCGCGTCCACCAGGCTCGCGCAGTGCCCCGGCAAGACATCCGCGTCCCGGTCCGAGCCGTCCAACCGCCGGTCGCTGACGAACGCGTCGCAGAATCCGCCGAGGGTCTCGTCGATGCGCAGCTCGCTGCGGCCGTGCATCAGCGACCGACGCCGCGCCGCCTTGCGCGCGTGCTCCTCCTCAGTCAGGCCCGCGACGTCCACGTCGTGGCCCTCCAGCGCGTACAGCGCGGTCTCGAGCTCGCGCGCGATCACCTCGCAGGACACGCACGCGGGCGCGTTCGCGGGCACCTCCGCCTCCGCCTCCGCGGCGCGCCCGCCGGAGTCCCACCCGCCCGCAGACGCCGGGGGCGCGAACGCGAGGAGCACAGACACCGCGAGCGCGAACGCCCGCGCGAACGCGCGAGACGAAGCCATCGCGGCGCGCGCTGCGGTGTGGTTCGCGCGCGACGCGAATGACTTGGTCTCGGCTCCCGAAACGCCGAATACGTAGCACCGGCATGATGAATGAAAGACGTCGACGTCGTCGCGCGGCGTTACGCGACTCGTACACTTCCCGCACTTCCCGCATACACCAACACTACACTACGCTACTGCGTCAGGCTACTTTAGGCTGACGCTCTGGACGCACTTGAAGTACCCTCCGAGCGCGACGTCGAACTCGCGCGACTTGGACAGGCGCACCTCCTTTATCTCGAAACGGCCGAAATCACGCGCTTCGTCGCGGAAGACGCGGCGGACGCGTTCGGCGTCGTTCGGCGTCTCGAACGCCGTCGCGCCCGTCGCGCGACTCGTCGGCCACCTCGCCAGCTCCACGTTCAAACCCTTTTCCTTTTCGATCGCGTCGTTTCCGAACGACGACGACACGAACACGTCCGCCTCCGCGAACGCGGCGGCGAAACACTCGCCGACGGACGCGAGGCGAGCGTCGTCGTCGCCGTCGTAAATCTCCAAAACCAGACGTCCGTCGCCGTCGACGTCGACGCCGCGCAGAGAAAACGAAACCGCGCGCGTTCCCGTCTCACGTTCGAGACGTGTCAGCAGGGTTTCAACCGCGATCGTCGCGTTTGCCATCGCGCGCGTCGCCGCGCGGCGCGCGTCGTCGCTGCAGAGCTTGAGCTCGAAAAACGCGAGGCGCAGGCGCCCGGGCTCGGCGAACTCGGGCATCGGCGGCGGGGACCCCGCGGAGTTCGCGCGCGCCAGGCACTCGGCCCGGAACGCGCGCGCCGCGTCCACGAGCGCGTCCGCGTCCAGAGGCACGCCCACGAAGTGCGTGTGCGGCGTGCTTCGCGCCTCGAGCGCTTCGCGCACGAGCGACTCGAAGACGGCGCGCCCGGCGGCGGCGCGATCCGCCGTCGCGCCAACCACGAGCGCCTCGCCCCGGTTGGCGACCGGGGACCGGGCATCCGGACCCGGCGTCTCGCCGGGCAGGACCACGCGCGCGCCCGTGTCCCGCTCGAGGGCGAGGCGCGCGGCCCCACTCGGGCCGCCGAGCGCGCGCATCGCGAGGTCGGCGTCTACCGAGACGCGCTCCTGCCACTCGCCCGAGTCCGCGCGCGACTGGGAGCCGTCGGCGGGAGAGGCGTCGCGCACGACCGACGGCGCCTCGGTCGCGACCGGCGTGTCGTCCGGGTCGTCGCGTCGGTCGGAGCGCGCTTCCCCCGCGTCGCTCTGCACGCGGTACCGACGTCCGTCGACCACCACGATGTTCGTGTGGAGCACGTCCATGATCGCGCCCGACCCTTCCGCGCAGCCCCTTGTGGCGGCTTCGGCATGACGGAAACGCCTTCGGAGTTTCCGAAAAGCGAGCGCCGTGACGTTCGGGCTCTCCGCGATGACCGCAAATGGCACTCCACTTCGAAGGGCGCGACCGCCGCGGGGACCCGCGCTCGAGGGTGGCGCGTCGGGCGGTACCGAGCATGGTCATGCGACGTGTGGCCGCGTGTCTGATAGGCCGCGCGGCCACCTCCGCCGCCGCCTCGACGTCCGGTGCCTTCCAACCCGCCGTCGCCGCGTCTTCTCGAATGGGTGCCGCGTCCGGTGCCGGCGGCGGTGCGGGGTCGGTCGGAGACGCGCTCGGACCGAGACGGCTCGCGCTTTCGAACGCGCGCGCGTCTCGATCGTCAGCGCGACCGCGCTCGTTCGCGAGCGCGGCCGGCGGCGGGGCGGCTCCCGCCCCGCCGCCCGTCCCGCGCCCCTCGGCGCGGGATCTGCGCACCATCTTCTTCTTCAACGCGGTCCCGTTCGTGGCGTTCGGGTTCGTGGACAACACCGTGCTGATCCACGCGGGCGACGCGATCGACGCGTCCGTGGGCGTGACGTTCGGGCTGAGCAGTCTCGCGGCCGCGGCGATGGGCCAGATCGCGAGCGACACTTCCGGCGTGCTGTTCGGAAGCACCATCGAGAACGCCGCGCTGCGGCTGGGATTCGCGGCGCCGCGCCTGACTCCCGCGCAGCAGATGTTGCGCGTCACGCAGCTCGCCAGCGCCGCGGGGAAGGTGCTCGGCGTGATCACCGGCTGCTCGCTCGGGCTCGTGAACCTGCTGTTCGTGGACACGCTGGCGGTCGAGAAGGCGAAGGAGGAGAAGGAGTACACCGCCATCTTCCGCGCCATCATGCACCGCGGCCACGAGGTGGCGGAGTGCGCGGCGGCGGCGCTGTGGATCGTCGACTACGAAAACCAAACGCTCTGGACGCGCGCCGCGCACGGGAACAAAAAGAGCGACGTCACTGTTCGGCGGCCCTTCGGCGTCGGCATCGTCGGCGCCGTGGCCGAGAGCGGCCAGCTCTCGAACGTCTCCGAGGCGTACGCGCACCCGCGCTTCGACCGAACCGTGGACAAGGACGGCATCACCGGGTTCACGAGCCGGTCGCTGCTCACCGCGCCGGTGTTCGGCGTCGACGGGCGCGTCGTCGCCGTCGTGCAGCTCGTGAACAAAAAGCGCGACGACGTCGAGAAACGCGACGCCGCCCGCGAGGAAGGAAAGATGATGCGTAACGGGTCGGGGTACTACCGGAAAACCGCGAGCGGTCCGTACGTGCCCGACCCCGCGGGCGTCGACGCCGAGGACTCCGCGCTCGGGGTTCCCGACGACGACGCGTCGCACTGGGACGAGGGGTGGGTCCCGGCGAAGGTGACCCGGCGCGTCGAGCGCGAGGTGGCGCGCGCGCGCCGAACCGAGTGGTGGCGCCGGATTTTCGGCCGGCGCAGAGTCGGGTTCGACGAGAGCGACGAGAAGCTGATCCGGCTCATATGCCACCACGTCTCCGTGTCGCTCGCGGCCATGGAGCATAAGCTGCCCACGGAGTAACCGAGGGGGGGCGCGTCGAACGCGACGCGCGACTCGAAGACGCGAAAACGGTTTTTGTCATGAAGTTTCTTTCACTCACGATCGTCCGTGTCTTGACGCGTCACGTCGTCGTCGAAAAACACGTCGCGGTTCCCGAAACTTTTCGACACCGAATGCCGCCACTCCGGTCGGCGCGATGACGGGCGCGGACGACGCCGCGCTCGGCCCCGTCGCGGGCAAGCTCCACCGGTTCGCGGTGGACCAGTTCGATGTCCTCGCGGGATTCGCGGCGTGCAAGTACGCCAAGAACGGCCCGGGCGCGCTGTTCGTGTTCACCAACTGTGGGCTCGACGATCTGCTAGTCGAGCACGGGGACGCGAAGTTGCCCGCCGCGCGCGCTCTGCGGCGGCAGATGATCCTGGTGTGGGGCGGCGTCACCGAGCGCGCCGCGGAGGACTGCACGGTCGCGAAGCTCTCGTCCGCGCTCGGGGACCGGCGCAGAGGCGAGATCGTCCGCTCCGTCGAGGAGAAGTGCGACCGAGACGCGTTTCCCCTGGCGGTATGCGCCGGGCCCGCGTTGGCCACCGCGGATGTCCGCGAGGGCCTGCGGCCGGCGGCGCGGACGTCCGGGAAGGGCAAGGGTCCCACCGCGAGTGGAGACGCCGCGCACGAGGGCTTCAGCGTGCTGTCACTGAAGTATGGGGACTACAGGGCCGCGCTGACGCACGGAATAAGCATGAACCTGGAAGACGCGCTGGTGGTCGAGCTCGACGACGACGAAGACGCGTGACGCGACTCGTCGATGTATTACAATCGCAAAAGCGTAACCGTCCATCACGCCGCGTGGGTGTCGTCGCGTACGAGCGAACGCATCGCGCGAGTCGCGCGAATCACTCCGCTTCCTTCGGCGCCTCCACGTTGGCGAGCGCGTCGACGAGGCTCATGTCCGTCTCGACCGCGCGCTGGAAGATGCTCTGGATGACGCCGACGTGCGCCTTCTGCAGGTCGCGCGCGATCCAGTCCCCGCCCTCGTCCGCGGAGTTCCCGCCCTGCTCCACCACCGTGTGCAAGTACACGTCCTCCTGTCGCTCCGCGAGCAGACGCGCGCGCGCGATGTTCCAGGACACCGCGTACGGGTTGGCCTGCGGGCGGCACTCGCGCACCGCCGCAAGCGCGTCGTCGTAGGACGCGCCCTTCACGAAGGTGAGGTACCCCAGCACGGTCAGGCTGGCGCGGTTGATCCCGGCGGTGCAGTGCACGTACGTCCGCTTACCCATCGCCTGGAACAGCGCGAGCTTGCGCACCATCTCGGGAAGCATCTTGGCCTGGTCCAGCCGGTCGAAGTCACGCACCGAGACGCGCACTATGAGCACGCCGCGCTCGAGCGCTCTTTTCTTGATCGGGTCCCAGTCGATCTTGAGCGCGCCGTGGCACAGCGCGCACTGCAGGCAGACGATCGCCTCGACGCCCGCCTCGTCCACCAAACGGTCGACGTCTTCGGGCGTGCGCGGGCACGAGCCGATGATCATGCTGGCGTCCCGCAATTCCGCGTCGGAGGGGTCGCGCCGGGCGGCGCCGTTCTCGTCCAAACAGATGGGGTCCCAGTTGAGCGTCCACTCCCAGCCGCCGGAGCTGGGCGGCGGGTCACCGCCGCGGGGAGGCCTCTTGCCGTCCACACCAGCCTCCTTGGACTCCTTCGCGCGCATCGCAGCGCCAGCGGCCTCGTCCTTCATCGCGTCGTCCGCGTCGCTCGACGCGGCGATCACGCCGCGGCGCGGGGGGGCGCGCGTGGCGGGGCCCGCGCGACGCGGGCGGTAGTCTCGCGATCGCGTCGCCGGCGGGCGGGCGGCGGTGGCGACGCGCGCGGCGGCGGAAACGGCGGCCATCGCGGGAAGCGAGACGGTGCGTAGGTCGCCTGCGAGGCGAGGGGCGAGACGAGGCCCTGCCGTGTCCGAAGAGGGCGCGACCGAGAGTGCGGCGCGTCTGCGCCTCGCCGCGCCAATGTTCGAATCGGATTGATGATCGAATCGGTCGGCGGGTACTAGTACTCGGTAACAACGTGCGCAAATCGGTTCTCGGCGCCTGGCGAGACTTGACGAGTGCAAATTCGCGGAAACGTCGGCGCGCTCGCCCGACTGGTCGTCCGACGAAAGGGGAAACTACGAGTGGTGCGCATCATTCCTCGCCGCGATGGAGGACCCCACGACGCCGTCGTCGCGGGATCCTCCCACCGCGCCTTCGTCGCCGGTGGTACCCGGCTACCCCGGCGTGCCCTTCGCGTCGTTCGAGCTCGCCAGCGCGCACGTTCAGGGCCGGTTCCACGACGCGTACGCGTTCGCGAAACGTTTCGGGGACCAACCTCTGCACGCGCACACGCTGACCGGGCAATTGCCAGCCTCCGCGCGGTCGTCCGAGGTGGTGCGCGCGGCGCTCAAGTCGCTCGGGGCGAAGACGCGGTCCGTGGAGCAGGAGCGCGACGCGTGGCGCGCCAAGTACGAGGACGCGCAGCGCGAGCTCCGCGAGGTAAATGCCGAGCGCGACGAGCAGGCGGCGAAGCGCGCGGAAGAGGCGCGTCGGCACCGAGATGCGGCCGACGATTCCGCGATCGACGCGTCGCCGTCGCCGCGGACGGAGACGGTGCGGGCGCGGGTCCGGCGCATAGAAGGCTCTTCGAATGCCGTTCATTCGGTCATCTTCGCGGAGAACGACGCGGTGTCCACCGATGTAGCGGTCACGGAGGGCGCGACTCGCGTCGTCGCGCGACGGACGACGGCGTCGGCGAGCGCGTATCCGGATACGCGCCCGGAAAAAAAAAACCCGGAAGAAAACAAAAACAAAAACGAAACCGACGAAACCGACGAAGCCGACGCCGACGCCGCGCCGTCCGTCGCGCCATCCAGAGACGAAGGACGCGCGCGCGCCGACCTCGAGGCGGCGACGCGCCGCGCGGAGACCGCGGAGGCTGCGCTCCGCGCGTCGGAGGCGGCACGCGCCTCGGACGCGATGCGCGCGACCGCGCACTCGGAAATAAGCGCGCTCAAGACGCAGCTGGCGGCGGCGCGCGCCGAGCACGCCGTGCGCCTGGAGGAGCTCGACGCGTCGTGGAGCGCCAGGCTGCGTCTGTCGCGCGGAGGCGTCACGGCGTCCGTCTCGAATACGCGCGAAGATTCACGGGACCCACGGGACCCACGGGAAGACGACGGGACGCACGACGCGCGGGAGTCGAACGCGCTCAGGGCTCGCGTGCGCGAGCTGGAGAACGTCGTCGCGGCGCTGACTTCGACGACGTCCCGCGCTCCGAAGGCGCGCGCGAAAAAAAAACCGAGCCGAAGAAACGGCGCGCGCGCATTCGCGTCGCGTCTCTCGTCTCTCGCGTTCGCGCGATCGCGAAACGACACGCGACGCGGTGCGCCGTCGCGTCTCTCGTCTCTCGCGTCCGACGAGTGGGAGTCCGACGCGTCGGAAGAGTGGGACGAGCGGGACGCCGCGCGCGACTCCGGCGGAATCGAACCGGCGCGGCGGACGCGCGGACGCGAAACCCGAAACGCGGCGACGACGCGTCGCAAGCCCTGGGGCTCGGGCTTTTCTACGAACAACGCGGACGGCGCGCTCGGACTCTCGCCACTTTCCTCGAGAGCGCGCGTGAGTGGTCCGGACGACACAAATCGGCGCGTTCCCGACCGCGCGAAACACGTCCGTTTGTTCCGTCCGCCGCCGCGGCCGCCGTTCCGCGGCGCCGCGAAACAGAAAACGGCGGCGGCGACGCCCATGGCGGTGGCGCGCGCGGCGGGGGGCTTCAGCTACCCCGAGGACGCCGCCGCGGAGAGGCACCGGCGTGTCGTGGTCTCTCATCGCGCGGAACACGCCGTTGGCGGAGACGGAAACGGAGCGCGCGCGGGTCCCCCTCTCGGCGCGCGGAGGCGTTTTGCAAAAACCGAACCCGTCGTCCGCCGCGTCGAGGTCGCGGCGGCTCCGGCGGCACCTCGGTCGAGCGCCTCCGTCAAGAGCGACGCATCCGGCGTCTCCGGCGTCTCCGGCGTGTCGCGCGCGCGGTCCATGGAGGCGCTGAAGCGCGCGCGCGCCGCCGCCAAGCGGCGCGGCGCGACGGTCGCGGCGGCCCGGAGCGGCTCTGTTTTTTCTTCGCCGGCGGCTTCGCTTGCGCCGTCGCCGGCGGCTTCGCCCGCGCGTCCGGCCGGGCGCGGGGCGGCGACGGACGACGCTTCGCTCGCGGCGCTGCGCGCGTCGTTCGAGGCGACGCGCGAGGAGTACTCCAGGCTCGCGCTCGGGGTTCTCGGGGAGGACTCGGGCGCGGCGCTGGACGACGTGATCGAGAGGCTGCGGGACGTGAGCGCGGCGATTGCGAGGCGCGTCTCGCAATCGGCGCGGTGACTCTTTGGTAGTCTACAAATTGATGACATCTTCACGTCGACGCGTCGCACACGAACACCGAGGGGGGGAGCTTCGCCGCCTCCTTCGGGCCGAAGCACGAGCTCGGCACGGCCGCCGCGGTGCACCAAACGCACGGAGCGTGGCACTCGGTCTGGGTCTCGTGCCTCGCGCACCCACGCGGCGCGGGCGCTTCCGCCTCGGGGGTCCCGAATCGCACGCGCGGGCTTCGCAGAACGCTCGACCGACGCGCGGGTCGGAGCGCGCACGCCGGGCTCACGAGCGACGTCATCGCGAGGAGCGCGACGAGGAGCGCACACCACCGCGCCCGCGCGGAGCAAGGCTCCGAACCCGAGGTCCGCATGATGACAGCAGCCGCGCGTGGCTCGAAGTGTTTGAAGGAACACGACGAAAACGAAACTGGCTTTCGCTCGGACACCGTACCTCGCCTTCCCCTCGCGCAGTCAACACAGCATGCTGCGCGCGTCTTGGTCGCTGCGCCGCGTCGCCGCGTCCTCCGGGCTCGTGCGCCGGGCGCGTTTCGGCGCGCGCGCGATGGCGCGACCCGCGAGTGCCTCGGCTCTGGACAGCGGCACGCGCTTCGGCCCCATCGCTATTCCATCCTCGCAAGTCTTCGCCGAGACCTCCTTGAGCGTCGGACTCGTGAACCTGAAGCCCGTCGTGCCCGGCCACGTCCTGATCGTCTCCAAGCGCGTGGTCCCGCGGTTCCACGACCTGACCGCGGACGAGACCGCAGACATTTGGAGCCTCGCGCAGCGCGTCGGTCACGCGCTGGAGGGGCGCGTCGGCGCGACGAGCATCACCTTTGCGCTTCAGGATGGGCCGCAGGCTGGCCAGACCGTGCCGCACGTGCACGTGCACGTGCTGCCTCGCGTCGCCGGCGACTTCGCCGACAACGACGACATCTACCGCGAGGTCGAGGCGAGCGGGGAGAGGGAGGGCGAGCGGCTCGGGAGCGAGCGTGGAGACGCGCGTGCCGCTCAGAAGGAATCTCCGAGGTCGGAAGGTCGCAGGTTCGATCCCGACGCCGAGCGAGTCGCGCGGAGCGCCGCGGAGATGGCGACGGAGGCGGCGGCGCTGCGAGCGCTCTTCCAGTCTTCGCCGCCGGACGCGACGGAGTCGTAGCGCCGACGCGTCCAACACGAACGCGCGAATCACGACGTAACCGACCATATGTGTGGGTATTGCGCACGGCAGCGCTTCGTAACGCCGCCTCGTATCCGGTACACTTCAACAGGAGAGCTCTCCCGTCACTGGTTCAGCATGGACTCGAGGTCCAGGTCGGCGGCGGTAATTTTCTTAGCGCCCAGCTTCATCGGCGCCGGCTTCGCGCGGGTCCCCGCGACGCCGCGGGCGCCCGCTCCTCGTGCGCCGCCCACGCTGACGTGCCCCCCCACGCGCGCCGCGGGCCTCGGAGCCGCGGCGGGCGCCGAGGGCCTCGCGGAGGGCTCGCTTCCGAAGCCGCCCTCCCGCTCGCCCTCGAACAAGTCGTCGTCGTCGCCCCAGCCGTCGCCTCCGGCGGAGACGGGCGGCGCGGCGGCGGCTTTCGAGACCCCCGCGTTTCTCGCGCCGGCGCCTCTCGACGACAGGCGCGCGCGCGCCGCCTTCTCCGCCTCGTCCTCCTCCTCTTCCAGATCGCCCCAGCCGTCGTCATCGTTCGCGGCGGCCGGGGGAGTGGGCAGGACCGCAGACTGCGAACTTCCGGCCGCCGGTTCGAACCCCTTCGCGGGGCTCGGCGCCGGCGAAGCGCCGGGCGTGCCGGTGGGCGTGTACGCCTCGCCGTACAAACGCGGCGGCGGCGCCGCCGAAGAAAACGCCTTTGCGCCCATGTCCACGCCACGCGCGGCAGCCTCTTCCTCGACATGCTCCGCGCGTCCTCCCCCGCCGCCACCCCCGCCGGGCCCGGCGATGTCCAT
>Ga0181600_10003942_pt1 | contig 11318 bp, 6 predicted proteins | sample 041ome_2_FD_132982 | JGI IMG/M metagenome (GOLD analysis project Ga0181600, IMG submission 132982) | Coastal salt marsh microbial communities from the Groves Creek Marsh, Skidaway Island, Georgia - 041406US metaG (megahit assembly) | ecosystem: Environmental > Aquatic > Marine > Intertidal zone... | reverse complement strand
GCGCATCGCCGCCGCCGCGTCGCGGACCGCCATCACGCTTCGGCGCGCCGCGAATGACGCGCCCACCGGGGCGGGACGCGACGCTCCTCTCGGACAAACAGATGATGTGACGATGACTCGAGAGATAATAACGGCTCGCGCCCGCCAAGTTTTCCAAGTTTTCCAAGTTTTCCGCGACGACGGTGGAAGATGCGTTTTCACGTCTACGCGCGACGGCGTGACATAGGTAGCTACTCTCGTCGCCCGCGTCGCGCCCTCACACCTCGACCGATTTCCTCCCCCTCCGGCTCTTCTCCGCGTCCATGATCGCGCCCAGCCTGGCGGCCGCCTGCTCCAGCCCCCCCTCGCCGTTGACGACGACGTAGTCGAACTCGTCGAGGCGGCTCGTCTCGGCGCGCGCCGTCTCCACGCGGCGCGCAAACTGCGCCGGCGACTCCGTGCCTCTTTTGAAAAGCCGCCTGGCGAGCGCGGCCTCGCTCTCGGCGCACAGGAAGACCAGCACGGCGTCGGGCATCATCGCGCGCACGGTGGCTGCGCCCTGCACGTCCAGGCGCAGCACGACGTCCGAGTTGGACTCGAGCTTGTCCCGCACCGAACGTTTCGGTATCCCCTTGTGTTGCCCGTACACCACGGCGTGCTCGACGAGCTCGTCGTTCGCGATCATCGCCTCGAAGTTCTCCGTCGTGGTGAAGTGGTAATCCACGCCGTCCGTCTCGCCGGGCCTCGGCGCGCGGTCGGTCGCGGTGACCACCATGCTCAGCTCCGGTCGTTGGTCTAGCAGCCGCCGGAGCACCGCGTCCTTGCCCACGCCGCTCGGGCCGCTTATCACCACCACCACCGGGGGCGCCGAGGGCACCGTCGGCGTCTCGCAGAGCGTCACGCCCAGCCGCTCCTCCACCGCGCGGATCGCGGCGGTCGCGTCCGAGGCGTCGCCGTCCGCGCTCGCCGCCGCGGAGAAGCGCGCCGCCCGCGCCGCCAGCCGCGCCGCGGGCGGCGAGACGCGCGGCGTCAGCGAACGCGAGGAGAGCGCGGAGGAGGAGGACGCGGAGAGCCCCCGGGACGCGCAGCCTCCCGGCGCGGCGAGCGCGGTGGGGGACGGCGGAGGGATCGCTCGAGAAGGCTGGGAGGCGCCCAGGCACCGGGTCACGCACGCCGCCACGGGGCCGCGCGCGCGCGCGATACCGGGTGACAGGGGCAGGGACATCGTTCGGTAACAACGAGGCCTCGAGTCGAATGAAGCGCGACTCTGCGCGCGGGGCGGTTGTGCGGGCGAACGCGCCCGACGTCAAAAGATGACGAGGATTCGTCCCGAAAGCTGCGGAGCCGCGACGATGTCGTTTTCGCCGGTGTCGGGGAAAGATCTCAGTTCGGCGCGCGCGGGGTGTGCGTCGGAACGGCCCCACCGCACGGCGGGGGCCGTGGCGCGCGTTCGCGGCGCAGAGAGTGGACCGCGAGGGATACCGCGGCGATGGCCCCCGCGTCCGCGGCAGTCCGGTCGCGCGCGGTGGTGGTCGGGGGCGGGTTCGTGGGTCTGGCCACCGCGTTGCATCTACAGCGCGCTGGGAGACACGTCACCCTCCTGGAGGCCGGCCCGGACGTCGGGGGGCGCCACTCCGCCTCCAACGGCAACGCCGGGACGTTCGCGTTCTATGCGAACGTCCCCGTGCAGCGTCCCGGACTGTGGAAGGAAGCTCCCGGGATGATCCTGAGCCGCACAGGCGCGCTTCGGCTCGTCCCGGACCCGCACCTGCTGCGGATGGCCCCCTGGGCCGCCGGCGCGCTGGCGTCGTGCGCGCCCGCCGAGGTGCGCAAGACCTCGCTGGCGCTGGGCGCGCTGCTCCGGCTCGCCGAGGATGGGTACCAGGACGCCTGGGCGCACGCGGGCGTGGACGTGGACGCGCCCATGGGCGCGTACGCGCCGACGCCCGCGAGCCGCGCCGACGCCTTCGCCGCCAGGACGGGGTACATCCTGCTGCAGCGGGACGTGGCGTCGCCTGGCGCGGCGGCGGCGGCGGCGCTGCGGCGGGAGGGCCTTGGCCCCGGCTTGAAGATGGAGGCGCTGGACGGCTCGGGTGTGCGCGAGCTCGAGCCGCTGCTCAGCGAGCGCGCGACGCGGGGGGGCGCCTGGTGGTTCGAGGACGGCTGGTTCCTGCGGCACCCCGAGGCGCTCCTGCGCGCGATGCGCGACGGGTTCGCGGCGCGCGGCGGCGAGGTTCGGTGCGAAGCCGCCGGCGCGGCGCGCGCCGTGCGCGCCGGGGACGTTCCCGGGGACGGCGGCTCCGTGGTCAGGGTGACCACCGCGGACGGCGCGCACTTGGACGCGCGCACGGTGGTCATCGCCGCCGGCGCGCACTCCGCCGCGCTGGCGGAGCAGTGCGGCGACCGCGTCCCGCTCGACACCGAGCGCGGGTACAGCGTGCAGTGGGCGTCCGGCGACGAATTCGTCTGCGAAAATGAGCGCGGAGGATCGATCGGCGCGTCGATGCCACTCCGGCGCCCCTCGCCGGTGCTGACGCGCCCGGTGTGTTCCTCCGAGGGCGGGTTCATCGTGACGCCCATGGCCGGCGGCGTGCGCGCGGCGGGGCTGGTCGAGCTCGGCGGTTTGCGCGCGGGCCCGGTGGCGAGCCGGTTCGAGCAGCTGGACGCGGAGACACGCGCGTTGTTCGCGCCGCGCGACGCGCATAGAAGCACGAACCCCAAAAGCGAAACCGGAACCGGCGCGTCTCCGTTCCCGCTGGGCGCGCGCGACCGAGAAAGGGACTGGCTCGGGTTCCGGCCGACGTTGCCGGACGCGCTGCCCGTGATCGGCCCCTCCTCGCGCGTGCCCGGCGTGCTGTACGCGTTCGGGCACCAGCACATAGGCTGGACGCTGGGAGGGATCACCGGCCGCCTGGTCGCGGACCTGGCGACGGGGAAGGCGCCGGAGGTGGACCTCGCGCCGTTCAGCGCGCGGCGGTTCCGGGGCAAACCGTGGTGGCCGTATGCGTGAGACGGTTATGATCGGGGTCGCGACGCGTTCGCGCGGCGACGCGCGTGAGTACGTAGCTAGTCTAGTAGAAAGTACTTTTAGGTATAGGATATCAGTTGTATTTCGTATTCGCGGCGAGGAAAACAGAGTCGAGCGGTAGTATACTCCTCGTCGTCGCGCGTTTCTCGGAGGGACGATACCGCGCGCGCGACCGCGCGGTCACGACACGCGTATCAGTTGAGCTCTTCCGTCTCGCTCTCCTTGTCCGCGACGGGCTCAGCTTCGTACGCCGCGCGCACGGCGGCGAAATCGGCGTTCCCGAGGCCCATCTGCCGCGCGCGGATGTACTGGCCGTTGGCCGCCGCGCTGATGGGCGCGGGCACGCCCAGGTCGTCCGCCAGCTGCAGCGCCAGCCGCAGGTCCTTCTGCTGCAGGTACACCTGGAAGTTGGGCGAGAAGTTGCCCTCGCGCATCAGCGCGCCCTTTGCCGTGCACAGGTGGTTGCCCATCGCCGAGTTTGACAGGACGTCCAGGATGGCGCCCTCGTCCAAGCCGCTGGCTTTGGTCAACGCCATCATCTCGGCGAGCGAGCCGACGATGTTCCCCATCATCACCTGCAGCATCAGCTTCGCGCGCGCGGCGTCCCCGGGCGTGGGGCCGAGCAGCCAGCGCTTGTGCCCCATGGCATCCAGGCCGTGCGGGACGCACGCCGCCTCGTACGCCGCGCTCGAGCCGCCGCACAGGAAGAGCAGCGTGCCGTCGCGGCAGTCTCTCCAACCCCCGGAGACGGGCGCTGCCAGGAAGCCGCCGCCGGCGACGCCGGCGGCGGTCTCGCGCATCGCCGCCTGCACGGCGTCGCCGACGAACGCACCAGTCGCGGCGTCCACGGTGGAGCAGTCCACGTACGTGATGGGCGCGGCGGTCGCGGAGCGCGCGGCGATCCCGGCCACCGCGGCGTCCGGGCCGTCCGTCGCCACCGCGCACGCGGCTTTCGGGTCGGCGAGCATGGCGAACACCAAATCGCACTGCCGCGTGACCTCCGCGGGGGTGGACGCCACGGAGGCGCCCAGCGCGCGCAGGGGCTCCGTCTTCGCGACGCTGCGGTTGTACACCGTGACGTTGGCGCCCGTGCGCACCAGTCGGGCGGCCATCTGCGCGCCCATGATGCCGAGCCCGAGGAACCCAACCTTGGGAGGCGTCGACATCTCGCGTGCTTCGTTGTCGGTCGTAGGGTTACGCGCGCGTTTCGGTCGTGCGCGTCCGAACACACCAGCGGGACGCTGGATAGAGCGAGTGCGCCGCGAAGACGCGGGTCGTTGCGAGTCGTTCACAGACTCGGCGCGGCGCGGAGTGTGCCGTGCGGATCGAACGCACCGCGTCGTGCCCCCGAGCGCGCTCGGTTTCGATCGGAACTGCCGAAAACACCGAGACGATGCTGACTCGACGCACAGAGTCTCTCGTGACTCGGCGCACACCGCGGGTCCGGGCCACACGCGCGCGCACGCGCGTCATTTGAACGCCGTGTAGGTCACGAGACACTCCAGCAGGCTGACGATGCGGTCCGTTGCCGTGACCTCGGCCCCACCGGCCGTCCCCGCCGCGAGACGCGCGTCAAAGGTGCGAGGACGACATCGCGCGCAGCGGCGGTGGCGAGCGCACGTCACCGGGTCTCTGTCCGACGTGGAGGTGGATGCGTTTCGCGAGGACACACCCGGCATAGCCGGCGTTCGTCCCGAAACCCCGGGCGGTATCGCGCACTTCAACGCCGCGGGCTCTGCTCTCCCCCCCCGCGCCGTGCTCGACGCGCAGGTGGCGTACCTCCAGCGCGAGGCCATCGCCGGCGGGTACGAGACGACGGAGGAGGAGGCGGCGGCGTTGGCGCTGCCGTACACGGCGTTGGCTTCCCTTTTGCACTGCGAAGCCTCCGAGATCGCCATCACGCAGAGCGCCACGTCGGCGTGGCAGTGTGCGTTCGGCGCGCTGCTGGAGTCCTTCCAGCCGGGCGACCGCGTGCTCACCGCGCGGTGCGAGTACGCCAGCAACTACATCGCGTACCTGCAGGCGGCGCGGACGCGCGGCGTCGTCGTGGAGACGGTGCCGAGCGACGCGGAGACTGGGCAACTGGACGTGCGCGCGTTGGAGGAGAGACTGGAGTCGGCGACGGTCGACGGTCGCGCGGTCGGCCCGGTGAAGCTGATCAGCATCACGCACGTGCCCACCTCGGGGGGCTTGGTGAACGACGCCGCGGCGGTTGGCGCGCTCGCCGAGAAGCACGGCGTGCCTTTTCTGCTGGACGCGTGCCAGAGCGTGGGGCAGATGCCCACGGACGTGCGCGAGTTGAAGTGCGACTTTCTGGTGGGCACGGGGCGCAAGTACCTGCGTGGGCCGCGCGGGATCGGGTTTCTGTACGCGAGGAACGCGTTCCTGGAGGGGAAAGCGCGCTGCGAGCCCGTGATGCTGGACCTCCACGGCGCGCGCTGGGACGCCGCAGACTCGTACGCGCCCGCCGCGGGCGCGCGGCGGTTCGAGCAGTACGAGGTGAGCTTCAGCGCCAAGGCGGGGCTGGGCGTGGCGGTCCAGTACGCGATGGACGTGGGAATCGAGCGCGCGTGGGCGCGAACGCGCGCGCTCGCCTCCGCCATGCGCGAAGAGCTGGCGAAGATCCCCGAGGTGACCGTCCGCGACGTCGGCCTCGCCAAGTGCGGCATCGTCACCTTCGACGTAAACGGCCTGGGCGTCGCGGAGGTCCGCGCGCGCCTGCGCGACGCCGGCGTCAACGTGTGGACCTCGCGCGTGTGCAACAACACGCGCTTGGAGTGGGAGGCGCGGCGGACGGAGGCTGAAACGAGCCGAGAGCCCGGCCTCCCCGAGGACGTCGTGCGCGCAAGCGCGCACTACTTCAACAAAGAATGGGAAGTGCAAAGGCTGGTCGACGGCGTGAGGGAAATCGCGGCGGGGGCGTAGCGCCCGAGAGCAGGACGCGCCGGCGGAGGCGGACGCGAACGTTTACAGAAGAACGTAAATTACAACATCGTTGTACAACAATCGCGGCGATGACGCGGGGTCCCGCGCCGCCGCCTCACTCCCTTCTCCGCCGACAAAAGTTTTTTTTTCTCGCTCCGTCGGGGAGGAAAACGCCTCGTCTCACAGCGCGAGCTCCGGGTCAAACCCCTCGAGGTAAGAGTCCAGCAGGTGGGCGTACTCGCTCAGGAACCGCGACTCCGCATCGGCGTTGCCATCCAGCGCGCGCCATGCGTCCACGACGGGCGAGGGCGCCGCCGCGGAGGCTCCGGGCCCGCCGCCGGCCAGCGCCGCCGCCGCCGCGCGCGACGCGAGCTTCTCCAAGTCGCTGGCGCGGTTGGGCATCGGGCGCGACATCATCCCGGCGATGTCCGCCGGGCAGCATCCCCTCTGCGCCGCTTTCTGCAGCAGCACGGTGCACACGCGCAGGACGCGCTCGGAGGCGGGGGAGAGCTCTATGCCCTCCGCCCGGAGCAGCGCGGCGTCCCGCTCGACGTCCAGCCCGGCGATGTACGCCTTGGTCTCGTCGTCGTACGGAATCTTCGCCTGCGGCCAAAACTCCCACTCGAAGCACACGTCCTCGAGCGTGTGCGGGAGCGCGTACCCGTGGTCGATGGGCACGAGAACCACGCCGGTGCCCCCCTCGCGCAGAACGCCGCGCTTCTGCACGAGGATGTTCCCCGCGTTGCGGTCGGTGTTCGCCAAACGGATGTCCAGCTGCGTGATCTTGTGCACCTCGCGCGTCGGAAACGTTCCGGGGCCGAGCTCCTCCGCCTCGGCGTCGGCGCGCACAAAAGCCTGCAGCGACCCGAGCTTGCCCTCGCCCTCCCCGCCGCCGGCTTTCTTGCCGTCGCACAGGTTCGCGAGGGACGTCGCTGGTACAGAAGCGAAGCCGTCATGGTCCAGAAGGTACGCCGCCACCTCGCGCGAGGCGCCCTCGCCCACGCGCGTGCCCTTGCGCAGACCCTCGCCGGCGACGGAGACGTTGCGCCCGCGCGGGTTGTTCCTCGCGTTGGGCTCCTCGTCGGCGGGCTTGAACACCGCGCACGTCTCGCCGTCGCCGTCGCGTAGGAAGTACGCGCCGCCGGTGCCGCCGCGCGCGAGCTGCGGGCGGTTGCCCATCGCGAGCCCGCGGCGGGCGAGGTCGAACGAGCGAGCCACCTCGGGCGAGCCGTAGTGCTCCGAGGAGGAGGACGACGCGGACCCATGAGAAAACCCGGAAGAGTACCGAGAAGACTCCGAGTCGTCGTACGCGCCGCCGAAGCGCGCGTTCGACGGGCGCCCGCGAATCGATTCGCCCGTCCCGGAGGCCCCGGAGGCGGACGAGACCCATGAGCCCTCGGCGGCGGCGGCGGGCTTTTGGTGCCACGCCGCGGCGTCGTTCCAGCTATGCCGTTCTCGCGAGCCTCGTGACGAGCCTCGAAACGGGATGGGAACGCCGGAGACGCCGAAGGTGTGCGGCCGGAGCTCCAGCGTCGCGCCGTCGGCGACGCCGTACACGTTGAGCGGCCCGTCGCGAAGCTCCCGCCCGCCGAAAAACAGCTGCGAGTCGCGCGCTCTATTGTCGCGCGGGTACGGTCCGCCCAAGTGGCGCGCGCACCCGGGGCGCATACGCTCCAGCTTGGCGCGCAGCGACGCCGCCGTCTCGTCCGCGGTGAGCGTCACCTCCAGGTCCTTCGTGCCGCGCATCTTGACGGTGACGTTGGCGTCCTCCGCCACGGCGGCGTGCGGATCTGGCGGCGGCGGCGGCGGCGCCGGCGCAAAGCCGTACGTCTTCGTGTGCGGCTTGGTATGCGTCACCAGCGGCGAGGTGGGCGAGTCCATGGACTCCTTGCCCGCGGCGAAGACGCGGTGCGTGCCCCGCGGGGTGGAGGGCGTGCCCTCCCCCTTCGGAGCGAACGCGAACGCGTCGTCGTCGTCAAACTCGTCGTCGGTGTCCTCCTCGCGGAGCGCCGCGAGGAGCGACGAGTGGTGGCCGTGCATCACGTCCGGCGCGGTCCGGCTCAGGCGCGACGCCCTCCGCGCGCGCGAGGCCCCGGGACCGGTCTTCGTCTGCGGCAAGTCCATGGGCGCCGTCGGCGTCGGCCGGGGATCCGCCACGGTGAACATAGCGGCTGACGGGCGCGCGCGACGTAAAAATTGTGCGCGCGCTCGGGGGTGCGTTTGGGGTGCCAACGTTGGGGCGTGCCACGATCGGTCGGTCGACGGAAGGCCCTCGCGAGGCCTGCTTGCTCAGGGGCTAACGACGGGCTCGACCTTCTCGAGCGCGTCGATCGGAAGAAGAACCTGTCGTCAGAGAGCGTGAATACGTCGGGGAACCGCGCGTCAGTCGGTGTGGGTCGTCGCGCGCGTCGCGCGGACCAACCCCCGGGCCGCGGAGTTCGCGTTTCTTCCTCGCGTTTCCGTCGATGCCGTTGCTCTCGAAAGCCGTGGAAACGAAAAAGAAGCGTCCCGGACGCGCGTTTGCACGCGGGCGCGCGGCGCGTTCGAACGCGCGTTCGCGCGATACGCGCGCGTAACGCGAGGTTCGAGTCGTGATCACGAGATCCGCGCCTCCGCGCGCGCGCGGGACGCGTCGAGGGCGACGGTTAAGCGCGGGAGACGAGGGCGCGGAGGGTGTTTCGGGAAAACCGCGAGGGCACGCGCACCTTCCCGGAAAGAATTACTTCCCACACCGCACCGCCGTTCGCAGTCGCCGACGCGAACGAGCGGGTATCGCGCCTCGCGCCTCGAGACACGCGACGCACAGACCCTTCCGCCTAGCACGGAGGGTTTCTCTACCCCGGCTCCACCGGACCCGGGGGGGTTGCTAAGGATAGTCGACGCAATCGAATATGACTCGAATACCCGCGAAACGTGTCCTTTTTCTCCCGAGCCAGTTAAAATCGAGCGACGCGCGTGTCCAGCTCAGCACCCGCGCCAAAAACTGCCTTTGGAGACTAGAACCCCGTGGAGTCTCCCTCGAAGTTTCCGGTTCATAATTCGAGCACTTTTTCCTTTGAAAAATCTACACTCGGGTAAGAAATCCACACGCGATATAGTCTGCCAAAAGAAGCCCAAAAAACGATCGTGGACTGCGAGAGGACTGACGTCGCCGACGACGATTGGAATGGCGACGAATGCCACCGCTCGTCGGACGACACTGCGAGACGCGCGCCCGAGGAGGCGGTCCCTCTCGAGTGAGCCCGGTGTGCTCCTGCTGGCGAACATCATGGTCATCTCGGTCACCGCGTCCGCGACGCTCGCGGTAGTCCGCGCGCGCCCCCCGCGCGCGCGCCCCACGGCCGCCGCCGCCTCACGAGAAGGCCCGCGCTCGCGCTCTCGATGCGTGCCCGCGCGGCGCCGCGTCACCGCGGCCGCCGCCGAGGAGGACCCGCTGGTAGAAAACGTTGAGCGCGCGGCGGGGCTGCTCGACCTGATCATCAAGGAGACCGTGGAGCAGGTGTTCGTGGAGGAGGCCGTGGAGGAGGTGATCCCAGGCGACGACGACGCCGACGCCGACGCCGCCGCGACGCCGTCGTCGGCGCCCGCGGCGGAGGTGGACAAAGAGGCCATCCTGCGTTCGGTGGTGCGGAAGCACCTCGGCGAGCTGGACGGCTCGTTTATGGCCGCGCTCTCCGCGTACGTGCAGGTGGCGGAGAGCTCAGGGGACTTCGCGTTGCTCTCGATGCTGGCGGCGATCCGCGAGGAGGTGCTCGCCGCGGTCACCGGCGAGATGCAGCCCGACATCCAGGTCGTGCAGCTGGTCTCCCGGCTCAAGTCCCGGGAGCAGCGCGTGGAGGTTCTCCGCGCGGCGCACGCCGGCGGTGGGACCGTGGCCGGGATGGACGTCCCGGCGGCGTCCATCGAGGCTGTCGAGACGGTCGCCGCGCGGCTGGTGGACGAGATGGAATCGCAGGAGCGCGTCCCCAACTGGCAGCTGCTGTGGCAGCTGCTTTTAGTCCGCGAGACGGCACGGCAGTTGCACCCGAAGTGCGACGACGACGGGGTTTTCGGCACCACGGTCGTCAGCCGGTCCTTCTCCCCGAGCGAGATCCCCAAGGCGGAGGCGGCGATGATCAAGGAGCTGTGCGTGGTGAACGAGTCGAGCACGCGGCGCGCGAACGTAGCGGCCACGCTGGACGAGTGCCGCGCGCTGGACGAGGCGCGCGACGCCGACGGCGGGAAGATCAAGCTCAAGCCCTCGTCCCGGGGGTTCACGAGGCGTGCCTCGAACGACGGTGGCGACGGCGATGACCCATCGACGGCGTCTTCGTCCATGGACGTCTTCGACGTGCGCGATGTGCGTCCTGGGCGGCTCGTCGACTGCGTCATCAACATGCGCGTCGCGCTCGTGCGCGACGACGCCGACGCGCGCGTCGTGAACAGGCTGGCGGACGTCTACTTCGAGTGCTGCGACGTCATTTTGGAGCTGGCGGACAAGGGCGCGAGGAGCATGCAGGCGGACGAAAAGGCGCGGCAGGAGCTGGGGGAGTGAGTATGAGATGTGGACAAAAGCCGTTTTTCAATGGACGCATCAAGCATCACGCATCACGCATCACGTGTTTCACGTTGTCGTTTTCATCGCGAAGCCCGACGCGGAGGGCCCGGCCCGCGTCGCCGGAAGCGCCGCGCGCTCGACGCGCCCGAGCGCGCTCCCGACCTCCAAGCACCGGATGCGCGCCGCCTCAGTCGTGGACGATGGCGAAGCGCGCGGCGCTGTCTTCGGACACTCGGCACCCGAACTTGTCCGCGAGCCAGGCTGGCAAAAGAAAAAGGCGCGAGCGACCTTTCGCGCGCCGCGGGGACGTTCGTGCGCCAATCACAGCGCGTCTCGCTTCGGTCCGCGCCATGTTATATCCGAAAAGCGTTCGCCGTTCGTCACACACTCGCGCGCCCAGAGGTGCGCACGCCCACCCGCCGATCCTCGTTCCCCCCCCGCATCTCCTGTCATCGCCTCTTCGATCGCGCTGATCGCTGACCGTCCTCCCTTCCCGTCTCTCCGCAGCGCTCGACCGCCGCACTTCCCGTTCGATCCACACACGAAAAACACGATGGCCTTCACCTCCACCGCCGCTCGCCTTCCCGGCTCTCTCGTCCGAGCCGAGGCGAAACCCAGCCGCACGGGCAAGTCCGCCCGTCGCCTGACGCCTCGCCGCGCGATCGCCGAGCCCGCGAAAGCCGCGAGCTCGAAGTTCACCCCCGCCTGGAAGCTCCAGGTGCGTTCGCGCCCGAACCGACCGACGAGCGTCCCGAAGCGTCGCGCGTCGGCACCGACCTCATCCGCCGATCGGAAGGTTTCGCTCCTTCAGCCGATCGCCGCTGACGCGTCGCCTCTCTCTCCGATCTT
>Ga0181600_10003939_pt1 | contig 11320 bp, 6 predicted proteins | sample 041ome_2_FD_132982 | JGI IMG/M metagenome (GOLD analysis project Ga0181600, IMG submission 132982) | Coastal salt marsh microbial communities from the Groves Creek Marsh, Skidaway Island, Georgia - 041406US metaG (megahit assembly) | ecosystem: Environmental > Aquatic > Marine > Intertidal zone... | reverse complement strand
CAAATGCAGGCAGGAATTACCGGGATCAATACCGTGCGAATTTACAATCCAACCAAGCAAGCGAAAGATCAAGACCCCAATGGTGTATTTATTAAAAAATGGTGCCCCGAATTGAAAAATATTGAAGTCCCATTTATTCATGAACCTTGGAAATTAACCACACTTGAACAACAAATGATTGGTTTTGAATTGGGCGTAGATTATCCAGAGCCGATGTTAGACTTAAAGGTGACCCACAAAGAGGCCAGAGATCGGTTATATGGTGCAAGAAAATCCCCCGAAATAAAAAAGGAGGCTTCTCGAATAATTGAAAAACATACTTTGGGAAATAGATAATGTGCAATTAACTTTGAGAATTGTACCATCCGAAATGAAAATTAAAATCGCATCACTTTTACTTTGTCTTTTCTTAATTTCAGAATCATTAGCGCAAAAACGAGTTCAACATGCACTTGTATTTGATGGTGTCGATGATGTAGTTCGTTGCCAGTCAAATTCGAGTACCAACTTGAATAAATCAGCAATAACAGTAGAGGCTTGGATAAATCCATTGGATTTTCAGTTTGAACCGAAATTAGGCACAATTGTGGCGAGACATTATGAAGCAGCAAATCGCGGCTTCTCTTTGGCTGTTGGAGGGTCAGGTCAGCTTTATTTTGGCGTTTTTGATGATTCAAGTGCGGAGATTACAACCGCTGCAAATACCGTATTGAAAAACACGTGGACGCATGTTGCGGCTACTTTCGACCGATATGTACTTCGCGTTTATGTCAATGGAAATTTAACAGATTCCCTAATCGATTCTACAGCCGTTGGAGATCCCGGTACAATTCCGCTGACTCTTGGGAATCATCATTCACTAGATAGACCATTTTGGGGTTCATTAGACGAAGTTCGATTGTGGTCCAAAGCACTAACTGCCTCGGAAATTAAGCAAGCCTATAAATCCGCTTATTGTGGTTTTTCGTCGGACTTAAGGGCCTATTATAAGTTCAATAAGGGTAGAGCAGCCTCAAGAAATTCTATCTACTTTAGAATTCCGGATTGGTCCGGTTTGAAAAACGATGGCGTTTTGTACAACTTTAAATTAGACGGCACCATATCCAATTATAATTGGGGTGTTTACCCTGAACAAATAGCCATTTCTCATAATGATACGGTCTTTGCATGTGACCAATATAAAGCACCTTCATTGACCACAACTTGGTATAATTCCGGTGTATATGTGGATACGGTATATTCATACAGAGGCTGCGACTCAGCTTTAAATATTGTTTTAACAATTGCCAACTCTTCAAGAGATACAGTGAGTGTAAGAAGTTGTGGTAACTACACGTTCCCAAGCGAACTCAATTCCGTTAATGTTTCTGGAGTTTACACCGATATCCTGAAGAATGTTGAGGGTTGCGATTCGATTTTAACGCTGCTGGTTAAAATTGGACCTGATTCTACATTTACTGATGTAACCAACTGTCAAGAATTTAAATTGCCCTATTCTAATAGGATTGTTAGGGAATCGGGGGTTTTTGTTGATACACTCAGTAATTACCTAGGATGCGATAGTTTGATGTTTTTCAATATCGAAATTTTACCTCAATCAGAAAGGGAAATTGAATTAGAAATTTGCGATTCTGTAATGTTACCAGCTAGTGGGAAATGGATTTTCCAATCGGGTCTATATGCGGATACCTTGGTCAATTTTATGGGTTGTGACAGTGTGGTAAACTATAAAGTAAAATCGCTTGTGTCGCGAGCATTTTATCAGGATTATGCTTGTGGTACGTATGAAAGTCCATCGGGTAAATACATTTGGGATCAGTCAGGTGTGTGGCACGATACCCTCGTTAATTATCGCGGATGCGATTCCATCATTCAGATAGATTTGCAGGTTAGTCCAATTACAGACACGACCCTCCGGATTGATGCATGTCGCAGTTATCGTGCGCCGTCAAGACGTTTTTATATTACCGAATCGGGAACGTATTACGATACAATAATGAATGCATACGGATGCGATAGTATTATTAAAATAATTGCGAATATTACCAAGTTCAATAAAGCTTTGATTAGTGCTTCTGATACTCTTCGAGCAACTGAAGGGTATTTCGGTTATCAGTGGTTACGCTGTGATAAAGGCTTCCTTGAAGTTGCAGGCGAGATGGACTCTGAATTAATTGTAACCGAACCCGGTGACTATTCAGTAAGGATGGAGATGAATGGGTGTTTAGACACCTCAGAATGCGTGAATGTTGCACAAAATGGGGTTTCTGTATTCCAAAATGTAACTTTCAATGTGTACCCAAATCCAAGCGGTGGAAGGGTGTTTGTTTCAGGCGAAAATCTTGATGCGAGTTATGTCGAAATTAGAGACCTGCAAGGTCGTATTCTTGAAGTGATAAGTTTTATGAATGGATATTTTGGACCCGAATATGTTGATATCAATCAAAAAGGTTGGTTTTACATGATTCTAATAAAAGATAAATATCGAGAAGCCTTACCTGTATTAATTGAATAACTGGTTTTCCGTTTTTACCCATCCGATAGGAAATTCTAAACGTTTGAGCGTAATTCTCAAATGGTCATTTTGTTGTGCTTTTGGTTATAATTTGCTTTTTGTGTTTTGTACAATAAATAAATTTTCTTATTGTTGAAGTTACAAAAAGACTAAACTAATTTAAAATGGATAAAAACTACACGGTTTCAAAAGCCGTAAAATCCACTTTCTTTTTGCTGTGTGCTACAGCTTCCTTTGGAGTAGGAGCTCAAACAAGTGATACCGCCGATAAAATTGATGAGGTGGTAGTTGTTGGATATGGAACAGCTAAGAAAAAGGAATTTACAGGTGCAAATTCAGCGATCAAAGGTGAAAAGTTAGAGAAGTTGAATATTCCTCGAATGGATCAGGCACTTCAAGGTCAAATGTCAGGTGTCACGATTTCGACCAATTCGGGGTCTCCAGGTGGTTCATCGAGTATCCGAATTCGTGGACTTTCCACATTTGGAGATAACGATCCATTAATCTTAGTAGATGGTGTTGTATACGATTCAGAAGGTTTAAATGCCCTAAATCCAGGTGATATTGCATCAATAAACGTATTGAAAGATGCCACCGCAGGTATTTATGGTGTTCGTGCAGCAAACGGCGTTATCATTATCGAAACGAAGAAAGGTAAGCGCAATATGGCACCTCGATTCGAGTTCTCAGGATACGAAGGATTTCAGCAAACAGCGAATCGTTTAGATTTGTTGAATGCAACCGAGTATGCGGTTCTAAAAAATGAAATGTTTGCCAATGGAGGCGATCCACTACCATTCAGAAATACACAATTGGGAACCGGTACAAATTGGCAAGATTCTGTTTTTCAAACAGCGCCAATTCGCAATTATAACTTATCTGTTCAGGGTGGAACCGACCAATCCACATACTCAATTGGAGGAAGTTATTTCCGCCAAGAGGGAATTGTTGGTGGACCTAAAGCGTCTTTCGAGCGTTTGAATGGACGTGTGAATTTTCAGACCAAAATGTCGGATAAAATGCGTTTTAATAGCGTATTTCTTTACACACATGAACAGCGAAGTGGGCTTCCTGAAAATGGAATAGGATCGGTTTTGTACAATACCGTAAATGCATTTCCAACGGATCCAATCCGCGATGAAAATGGTAAATATACCTATCTTGAAGAAGTTGCCGATATCATCAATCCATTGGCTCAAATTGAAAACACCTACAATTGGGCAGTAGTGAACAAGTTTGTAGGTAAAGAAGAATTGGAATACGATATACTACCCGAGTTGACCTTCACCAATCGATTGAACTATAATGTGGCTTTGGTGGATAACAAATCGTTCTCACCACTCGTTTGGTTCGGACCGGGTAAAGCTCAAAATACGGCATTGAATGAGCAATTAGATCCAACAGAAATTGAAATTGCACCGGATGTTCTTATTGAAAGAGGCGCAAGTGTTTATGAGGGAAGATATACCTACACGGATTTGAACTATGAGTCTTTTTTGAACTACAGTAAAGAAATACGTCCAAAGCAAAATCTAAAAGCAACATTAGGAGCATCTGTTTTCAGTAGAAATGGTAGTGGACTTGATGGAACTGCCTTCAATATCCCGAATAATGCATTGGAATATGCAGATATTTCCGCAAACTTGGCACCAGGTGGATACTTGAATCAGGTGAATTCTTTCCAATTCCAAGAGCGCTTATTGTCGGCATTCTTGCGTACTGAATACAATTATCACGATAAATACATTGTTTCGGGTATTTTGCGTAGAGACGGTTCTTCGAAGTTTGGTCCTAACAGCCGATACGGTTGGTTCCCAACTTTATCTGGATCTTGGGTGTTGTCTGAAGAAGATTTTTACAGCTTACGTTCTGTTCGCTTCTTGAAATTAAGAGCGAGTTACGGTGTAAGTGGAAACGATCAAATTGCCAATTTCGCTTACCGCGGTTTGTTGAACGGAGAAGGGGTTTATGTTTTCAACGACATCATTACGCAAGGGGTGGCTATTGGTAGAGCGGCTAATCCAGATTTGAAGTGGGAAACAACACGTCAGTTGAATATCGGGTTGGATGCCACAATTGGTCGTGATTTGGATGTTACCTTGAATTATTTTGTAAAGAATACCAATGATTTACTTTTCCAACCTCAGGTTTCAGCATTGTTAGGAACTTACGGTCCGGGTAGTTATCCTCCAATTATTAATGCGGGTAACGTACATAACCGAGGAATAGAGTTGGAGTTGGGGTATAATCATACCTTTACTAATAAATTACGTTTAGGGGCAAATTTTAATGCCACTTACCTACATAATGAAGTTACTGCTACTCCAGATGGCGTAGATTTTATTCCTGGCGTTGGTTTTGGCGTGGGTGGAAACGTAGCTACTCGTTTCCAAACGGGTTATGCAATCGGATTCTTCCATGGGTATGAGATCGCAGGGGTTTACCAAAATCAAGCAGAGATAGATGCAGCTGCGGTTAAACAAGACGGTGCAAAACCTGGAGATTTTATCTTCGTAGATCAAAATGGCGATGGTAAAATCAGCTTTAGCGACGATTCTGACAAAACACAATTGGGTTCACCAATCCCAGACTTTACCTTTGGTTTAGCCTTGAATGGCTCATGGAAAGGATTTGATATTTCTGCTAATTTCTATGCAGCTGTTGGTCAAGAGATCATCCGTAATTACGAACGTCAACAACCTTATGCCAACCAATTGGCATATACCATTAACCGTTGGTCGGGACCGAATTCAACCAATGAACAAGCGAGATTAACTACAGACTTGACCCGTAATAATGTGTTTTCTTCATTCTATGTAGAAGACGGATCATTCTTGAGATTGCGTAACGTTCAGTTAGGGTACACATTTGACCCCAAATGGGTAACAAAGAGAGGTATGCGCAACATTAGATTCTATGTTGCTGCCAATAATTTATTTACTTTAACTCGCTACATGGGATTCGATCCTGACATTGGATCCGCAGGTGGTACTTTGGGTGCAGGTGTAGATTATGGTTTTTACCCACAGGCGAGAAACATTATGATGGGCTTTAATTTCGGATTTTAATTATGAAAAAGAACAGATTTTTTAAGAAAAGCATATTGGCGGTTGCTATAATGGGAACGGCAATAATGCATTCGGGATGCGATAAGTTTTTGGCTATCGATCCTTTATATACGCAAGATTCAGAAAACTATTTCCAAACTCCAGTTGATTATGAGCGTGCTCTAACGGGTGCATACGATTTGCTGCAAGGTTCATTCATGTCTTTATGGATTGGAGAAATTGCTTCCGACAATTCTATAGCAGGTGGTGAAAGTGTTACGGATACGGAAGGACTACACGAAATTGATAATATGTCGCACGATGCGGTTAACAATGAGTTACGTTCGGTATTCCAATGGAATTATGCCGGTATTTCTAGAGCTAATTACATACTTGAGTTTAAGGATAACATTGATTTTGATGGAAAAGACCAAATCATAGCTCAGGCGCGCTTCTTACGTGCATTTTACTATTCGGAGTTGGTTAAATTCTTTGGGGATGTACCATTGATCGTCGACAAACGTTTGGGTGCCAAAGAAGTTCAAAATATCGATCGCACACCAGCTTCTGAAGTATACGCACAGATAGAAGCAGATTTAACCTATGCCGCTAATAACCTGCCATGGGTAGCCTCTCAAAAGGGGCGCGTTACCAAGGGTGCAGCTTTAGCGCTATTAGGCAAAGTTCAATTGTATCAAAATAAATTTGATGCTTCTGCAGCTACATTTGAAACCGTAATCAATGAGGGGCCGTATGCGTTGATCAGTGACTACAAGAAATTGTTCACCGTAGCAAACGAGGGACACTCTGAAACCGTTTTCGATGTAGAATATACCGGTGCTGAAGGTGGAAGTTATGGCTGTTTGATTTGTTTGGAGGGAAATGCAGCTCCTGGATTCCAAGGAATTCGCCAATATAACGGACCTGTTTACGGTGATGGTAATAGCTACAATCTTCCCACCCAAAATCTTTATGATTTTTTCGATGCAGCAGATCCTCGTAGAGATGCAAGTATCCTAGATTTAGATGCCTTTATTGCAAAACAATCTAATTCAGCATCCATCAAATACGCAAAAGGTGGTGGCGGTCATACTGGGTATTACAACAACAAATACATCAAGAAAATCGGGGAAATCGGATTGCCGGATAACGACTTGACCAGTCCAGTAAACTACCGCGTAATACGTTATGCCGATGTTTTATTGATGGCAGCAGAAGCCAATGCTAGAGCCAATGCTTCCGATGAGAACAAGGCAAAAGGGTATTTGAATGAGGTTAGAAGTCGCGTAGGATTAAACGGAGTGAACTCTTCAGGAACTCAATTGTTAGAAGATATCTGGAAGGAAAGAAGATTGGAATTATCGGGCGAAGGTTATCGGTTCTTTGATCTAGTGAGAACCGGAAAAGCCGCTGAAGCGATTGACGGTTTTGTTCCAGGCAAGCATGAATTGTTTCCAATACCTCAAGTAGAAATTGATTTAGCTGGAGGCAAATGGCAGCAAAATCCTAACTATTAAACTAAAACTAACATATATAATGAAACTAAATTATTTGTTCACCATGGCAGCTGCAGGAATGATGTTCCTGTCAAGTTGCGAAAAAGATGAGCCTCCAACCTTGGGTACGGGGCCTTCAGAAGCAGATGTGGCGTTCACCTTTGCTCCAACTGCAGAAAATGCGAATATCATTGAATTTACAGCTCCTAACGCAAGTTTAGTGGCTAAGTGGGATTTTGGAAATGGAACTTCCGGTGAAGGAACCGTTGCCCGCGGAACTTATCCATTAAAAGGTACTTATACCGTAACCTTGACCGTTTTCAATTCGGGTGGTAGTCGTTCTGCGTCAAAAGAGATAACCATTGCCGAAGACGATGCAACATTACTTTCAAACCCTTTGTATACACTTTTAACTGGAGGAACTTCTGGTAAAGGTTACAAGACTTGGGTTATCGATTCAACACGCGCTGCTCACATGGGCGTTGGTCCAAATCCTTCAAGTGCACTTGGCGATGTTCCAGAATATTGGGCTGCTGCTGCGATGGATAAATCAGGAACAGGTTTGTATACGGATCAATATAAGTTCACTTTAGAGGCCTTTAACTTTGATCATATTACCAATGGAACCGTTTATATCGATAACGAACAATCGGCTAACTTCCCAGATTCTTATGAAAATAAGGGTGACTTCGACGCTCCATATGCAGATCAAACAGGAAAATGGAGTTTCGTAGAAGGTACCGACACGGTATTGAAAATAGATGGAAATGGATTTTTAGGTTTCTTTACAGGTGTAAGAGAATACAAAGTAATCAGAATCAGTGAAAATGAGTTGACCTTGCGTTATTTAGATGCTTCTAATCCTGATTTGTCTTGGTATATTCGTTTGGTTCCAGATGACTACCCCGTTGATAACGGCGGTGGTGGAAGCACCGATAAATACGATTTACCTGTTGATTTCGAAAGTGTGGATCCAAAATTTGAAGTTTTTGGTGGAAGTTCATATGCGATTATTGATAACAGCAAAAGCGGTGGTATCAATACAAGTAACCGTATTTTAGAAACTACCCATGGAAATGAAACTTGGGCAGGTTTGTATGTTACATTGAACGATAAAATTGACTTCAGTCAAAAAACCATGATTTCTTTTAAAATTTGGTCTCCAAATGCTAACGATACCGTTCGTGTTAAATTAGAAAATAGCGCTAAAACTTCAGAGTTTGCCGAAAGAGATGTAATCATCACAAAAGCAAACGAGTGGGTAGAACTACAAGTTGATTTTGCCGGAGCTGCTACCGTTTTTGATCGTGTAGTATTATTCCCAGGTTGGGGTACGGCTAAACCAGAAACCTATTTCATCGACGATATCAGTCAGAAATAAGTCATTGACACATACAACCGCTGTGGGATGTCGTTTATACGATAAACCACAGCGGTTTTTTATTTACAAAACATGAAAAGACCATTACTATTTATTTTATTCGTTACCGGTGCCATTGGTTTAGGAACTTCTTGCAATGAAAATCCACCAGAAGATAACCTGCTTCTTCCCACAAACTTGGTGCATACCATCACGCTATCTAATACACAAAAGGGGAGAGTTGAAGCCAGTATAAAGGCAGATAATGCAAATTTTTACTCCATATTATTTGAAACAGTTAGTGGTTTTGAAACACCAGAAATGACAGGGAATAAAGCTGTATACACGTATGTAGACACAGGCTGGTTTCAAGTGAAATTTCGAGCTCATGTTAGTGCTGCCCAATACAGTGAAATTATAGATTCGGTTTATATTGGATTCAAAGAAATTACTTTAGAAAATGGGTTTAAAAGCCCCGAGTCTTATGATGGCTATCAACTTGTGTGGGCCGATGAATTTAACGGTACTACTTTAGATATGAATAGTTGGACGTATGAAGTTGGGAGAGGAGAATGGGGCTGGGGAAATAATGAACTGCAATACTATCACGATGGTGAAAAAAATGCCACTGTTTTGGATGGTAAACTTACCATTACCGCAAAAGAAGAATCTGCGGGTAATGCCGCATATACGTCAGCTAGAATTGTTACAAGAGGTAAAAAAGAGTTTCAATTTGGTCGGGTTGATATAAGAGCTCGTTTACCAAAAGGACAAGGTATTTGGCCTGCACTTTGGATGCTTGGAAGTAATATTGGTGATGTGAGCTGGCCAGCCTGTGGTGAAATTGATATAATGGAAGCAGTTGGACAAAAGCCCAATGAAGTTTTTGGAACGGCACATTGGGGTAAATCGGTGCCTTCAACCTTCAATTCGAAAAAATACAGGTTATCCACCGGTGATTTTACGGATTCTTTTTATGTATACTCTATTGTTTGGGAAAAAGACAAAATTGAATGGTATGTGAATGATGTGAAATACCATACCATTACCCCTGTTAATACAGGAAGTATTTATCCATTTAATAATCCTTTCTTTTTCATATTTAACATAGCCGTGGGAGGGAATTTACCGGGTAGCCCCGATGCGAATACGCGTTTCCCTCAAACGATGGAGATAGATTATATTCGTGTTTTTCAAACGATTTGACGATTTTTGGACTGACCCACAGATTGATAGTGCAAATTATAATTTGAAATAGTTATGTCTACTTTTAATTCCCGTAAAATGAAACTGCCATTGCTATTGTTCTTTATTTGGTATGTTTCTAGTTCAAACGCCCAAAGAATTGCTATGGTTGATATAGAGGGGCATCGTGATTCCTTCATTGAACGTTTTGAAACAAAATTGGGTTTTCAGCGTATTGAAGATGAAAATAAACATGCAGTTTTACGAGGTCAATTAAATGGAGAATCCGCAGATTTGATTGTTTATGAAACCCCATTAACGCATCGTGTATACAAAGTAGAAGTTCGCTTTGATGCATTTAAGAAATGGAAAAAGGCCAAAGCATATTTTTTAAATAAAGAGACTTCTCTTAAGAAGAAATATGGTGAACCTGCAGTAGTAATAGAATTTTTTGAAAAACCCTATTGCGATGGAGGAGGAAACGAGTTCGAAGCAATCATAAAAGGAAAAGGAAAATATTATCGCGATTGGGGTGATATGCCTTATATTCAGAATCTTTTTCTACAATATTGGATTGGTGGAGACCAACATGTTTATTTGTCTTTTACGCTAAAAGATGAATTGATGAAATTTGAAGAGGAGCAAAAACTCACAGAAAACTCACTATTCTAATAGGCCTATTTCTGCGTGAATTTGGATTAGATGGACTGCCAATATTTGGCGTTATTTGCAATTCTTAATTGTTCAAACATTTGAAAATATCGCAAATACTGTTGTGGCTTATTGTGCTGCTTGGGCTTGCCCTTCGCTTTCAAGTGCAATTTTTAGAACCATTTTTTAATAACGATGAGATAGATTTAGGAATGAATATCAATCAGCGTGGTTATTTGGATTTACTATATCCGCTGAAACATTACCAAACCGCACCTCCCTTATTTCTTTGGTTGATGAAATTGATTTATAGCATCCCATTCGGCGATTCGTGGTTGAAATATAAAGTTTTCTTTTTTTTACTGAATATTCCCTTTTTCTATTTGTTCTATTCATGGGCCAAGAGATTTATAAGCGAACCCAGATTATTGCTTGTTGCAATGGCAATGGTTTGTCTGAATCCTTTTTTTATCTATCATGGATTAACGTTAAAGCAATATATCCTAGATGTTGTAATCGTATTGCTTATTGTAAAAAGCGATTTTAAACGAGAGAGTAACCCTTGGTACAAGGTCCTATGGGTATTGGCTCCGCTTATTTCTAATCCGATTTTATTCGTTTATTCTGGTTACTTAATTCGTGTTTTTCTAAGGCTTCTGTTATCCAATGATAATATGGCCGGTAAATCCACTTTGAAGAAATTTTTAAATGCAATTACGGGTTTTCTAAAAGAGCCGTTATACCGATGGTTTTATTTGCCCTTATTTGTTTATGTAACCTATTTTGTTTGGTACAAGCAGCAATCGGGTTATCTGGAATTAACCCGCTTTATGTGGAATTTTTGGAAGCTGACGTTTTTTTCAAATCCGAATGATTTTTTTATTCGTATATACTATTTCTTCATTGGTAATATCACGTTTATATTTTCTCATGATAAGACATTGGCCAATTTAGGTACCCTCTTGTTTTTTATAGGTTTGGTTAGATTTTATCGATCTAATACCAATTCAAGTTTAAAAAGATCATTGGGCTTTTACATGGGAGCAATGGCTGTTTTCATTGTATT
>Ga0181600_10003933_pt1 | contig 11325 bp, 9 predicted proteins | sample 041ome_2_FD_132982 | JGI IMG/M metagenome (GOLD analysis project Ga0181600, IMG submission 132982) | Coastal salt marsh microbial communities from the Groves Creek Marsh, Skidaway Island, Georgia - 041406US metaG (megahit assembly) | ecosystem: Environmental > Aquatic > Marine > Intertidal zone... | reverse complement strand
GTGCTGGACGAGGGGCAGCGCGCGCTGTTTATCGACCCCTATTATGCCACCTATCCCGGCACCATTCGCGCCATGGGCGGCGTGCCAGTGCCCGTTGCCGCAGCCCCCGAAGACGGGTTTCAGCCGCGCAGCGCCGATATTGCCGCCGCAGCCCCCGGCGCGCGCAGCTTGTTGATCAACAGCCCCAACAACCCCACTGGCGCGGTGTATTCTGCCCAGACCTTGGCCGCGATCGCCCAAGCCGTCATTGCCCACGACCTGTGGCTTATTTCAGACGAGGTCTATGACACCCAAGTCTGGCAAGGCGCGCATATCTCGCCCCGCGCCCTGCCCGGCATGGCCGCGCGCACGCTTGTGGTGGGCTCGCTTTCCAAAAGCCACGCCATGACCGGCAGCCGCCTTGGGTGGGTTGTGGGCCCAGAAGAAATGATCGCGCTGATGGCCTCGCTTGCCATTCACACCACCTATGGCGTGCCGGGTTTCATTCAAGATGCCGGCGCCTTTGCCCTGCGCCAAGGGCCCGAATTCGAGGCAGAGATTGCCGCCCCCTTCGCCCGGCGCCGCAAAATTGCCTTGGATATTTTGCAAGGCCAAAACGTGGTGCGCGCCCTGCCCCCGCAGGGGGCGATGTATATAATGCTGGATATTCGCGCCACCGGCCTAAGCGGCGAGGCCTTTGGCACCTATCTGCTGGATCACCACCAAATCGCGGTCATGCCCGGCGAAAGCTTTGGCCGCGCGGCGGCAGGCCATATTCGCGTGGCCCTGACCGTGGAAGACCGCAGCTTTGCCGCGGCTTTTGAAACGCTGGTCAGCGTTGCATGCAAATTGGCGGCTTAAGCGTTTGAACAAACAGCGCCAAAAAACGAAAACGCAGGTCTGAAAGCGACCTTTCGTCGCGAACGGAAAAGACGCGCCCCGCCTTGGGCCTATCGTTCCCCCAGTTCTAGGGAGGAACCATGACAGATTGGGATTGGAAAATTGCTCTGGTGACCCGCACCATCGGGGCCGAGCGGGGCATGGCCGCGCGTGGCCGGCCGTAGCCTGTGCCGCACACGCAAACCCTTCTATATTTCCGGAGCCAATCATGAACGATCAGTCCCCCCGCCGCAGCGGCGGCCGCGATGCACGCCGCGCCGCACGCCAAGCGCCTTTGGCAGAAAATCTGCGCCCCATTCGCCCCGGCATGACCGGCGGCCAGTATCGCCCCCTGTCCGACAGCGATATGGACAAAATTCACGAAGCCGCCCTGCAGGCCTTGGAAACCATCGGCTTGGCCGACGCCCCCGAATCGGGTGTGCAGATTCTGACCGATGCCGGCGCCATCTTGGGCGATGATGGGCGCATTCGTTTTCCCCGCGCCTTGGTTGAAGACATGCTGGCCAAAGCCGCGCGCGGCATCACCCTGCATGGCCGCGACCCGCGCCACGACCTAGACCTCAGCGGCCAGCGCGTGCATTACGGCACAGCCGGTGCAGCGGTGCATATGGTCGATGTGCAGGGCCAGCATTACCGCGACAGCACCGTGCAAGACCTGCACGATGCCGCCCGCATTTGTGACCAGTTGGACAATATCCATTTTGTGCAGCGCCCCATGGTGTGCCGCGATATTGCCGATAACCGCGAGATGGATCTGAATTCGATCTATGCCTGCGTGGCGGGCACAAAAAAACATATCGGCGTGTCCTTTACCGACCCTGACTATGTGGATGATGGGTTTGAACTGCTGCATATGATTGCCGGCGGCGAGGCCAATTGGCGCGCCCGGCCCTTTATCAGCAATTCGAATTGCTTTGTTGTGCCGCCAATGAAATTTGCCACCGAAAGCTGCAAGGTGATGGAAAAGGTCATCGCCGGTGGCATGCCTGTGTTGCTGCTATCGGCGGGCATGGCCGGGGCCACCGCCCCCTCGACCGTGGCGGGCGCCATTGTGCAGGCCGTGGCAGAATGTTTGGCGGGCGTTGTCTATGTCAATGCCATCGCCCCCGGCCACCCGGCGATTTTTGGCACTTGGCCCTTTGGCCTAGATCTGCGCACCGGCGCGATGACCGGTGGCTCGGGCGAACAGGCCTTGCTGACGGCGGGCTGCGCGCAGATGCACCATTACTATGGCCTGCCCGGCGGCGCCGCAGCGGGGATTGCCGACAGCAAATTGCCCGATATGCAAGCCGGCTGGGAGCAAATGTGCTCGAACGTCATGGCCGGTTTGGCCGGGCTGAACATGGTCTACGAGGCCGCAGGCATGCATGCCTCGCTTTTGGGCTTTTGCCACGAATCGCTGATTTTGGGTGATGACCTGATCGGTCAGGCGCTGCGCTGTGTGCGCGGCATCGAGGTGACGCCGGAAACGCTGGCACTGGACCAGATCGCCGAGGTCTGCTTGGGCGGTTCGGGCCATTATCTGGGCACCGATGCCACGCTTTCGCGGATGCAGGCCGACCATGTTTATCCCACCTTGGGGGACCGCACCTCGCCCAAAGAATGGGCTGAAAAGGGCAAGCCCGATTTGGTGGCGCGCGCCATCGCGCGCAAAGAGGCAATCTTGTCCAGCCCCAGCAGCGCAGCGCTGGACCCAACAACCGATGCCGCCATTCGGGCGCGGTTTAACATTCACTTGCCCCGCTAACGCGCGGTTATACCTAACAAAAAGGGGGCTAAACGGCCCCCTTTTATTATGCCCCAACACAGGGCTGGCCCCATCCATTACGGGGTAACGGTGACCTTTTTCATAAAATCTGGCGCCCCAACCACAGCCCCATTGCGGCCCTTGCCGCGCTTGATGGCATCCACCACCTCCATGCCCTCGGTCACACGGCCCACGACCGTGTATTGACCGTTCAGGAAATAGCCCTGATCGAACATGATAAAGAACTGGCTGTTGGCGCTGTTTGGGTCTTGGGCGCGGGCCATGCCCACAACGCCGCGATCAAAGGGCACGTCAGAAAATTCCTGCGCCAAATTGCCCAGATCCGAGCCCCCCATGCCCGCCATACGCATGTTGAACCCATCAGCGGTGCTATTGCCAAATTTCACATCGCCCGTCTGTGCCATGAACCCGTCGATCACGCGGTGAAACACCACGCCATCATAGGCGCCCTCGGCGGCCAGCTTGGCCAGGCGCTGGGCATGTTTGGGCGCCACATCGTCCAAAAGATCGATGGTGATGGTGCCATTGGCCCCCTCGCCCGCAACCTCGATTTGCAGGCCTGTGGCCAGCGCCGGGCTGGCCGCCATCAGCACCACAGCTGCCAGCCAGTTACGCATCGGCCGCCACCTTTACGCTGATCATCCGGTCGGGTGCCGCTGGCGGCTCGCCCCGGGTGATGGCATCGACATGTTCCATCCCGGAAATCACCCGGCCATAGACGGTGTATTGACGGTTCAGGAAATGGTTGTCGCTGAAATTGATGAAGAACTGGCTATTGGCGCTGTTGGGGTTCATCGAACGCGCCGCGCCCAGCGTGCCGCGGTCATGCGGGATGCCGGAAAATTCGGCGGGCAAATCGGGCAGATCACTGCTGCCGGTGCCGGCGCGTGCGGGGTTCCAGCCGTTTTCCATATTGGCATGCTGCACATCGCCGGTTTGGGCCATGAACCCATCGATCACGCGGTGGAAGGCCACGTTGTCATACTGGCCTGCGCGCGCCAGCTCTTTCATGCGCTCGCAATGTTTTGGGGCGATGTCGGGCAACAATTCGATGGCCACGGTGCCATCTTTCAGCTCGATCAGAATCGTGTTTTCGGGGACTTTGATCTCGGCCATCTGGCCCTCCTTTGCAGATGTTTGCGCAAACCTAGGCCGCGAAGAGGCGAAAGCCAAGCGCCGAGGTTGACGCGCCCCTTTCCACAGGCCAAGAGAACGCGCAACCGCCTTTCGACAGGAGCCGCCCAATGCCTTGGAAAACCCTCGACGACATGGATCTGACCGGCAAGCGCGTGCTGGTGCGCGTGGATATCAACGTGCCCGTCGAAAACGGGCTGGTCAGCGACGATACCCGCATTCGCAAAATCGCCCCCACGGTAATGGACATTCTGGCCAAGGGCGGGCGCCCGATTCTGGTGGCGCATTTTGGCCGCCCAAAAGGTAAGGTTGTGCTGGACATGACCTTGCGCATTTGTGTGCCTGCGCTCGAGGCGGCACTGGGGCGCAAGGTTCGGTTTATCGAAACGCTAGAGGCGGCAGAAAACCTGACCGAAGAGGCGCGCGCAGCCGATGTGTTGTTGCTGGAAAACATCCGCTTTCACCCCGGCGAAGAACAAAACGACCCAGAGTTTGCCGCGCGCCTTGCCGCTTTGGGCGATGTCTATTGCAACGATGCCTTTTCCGCCGCCCATCGCGCCCATGCCTCGACCGAGGCGCTGGCGCGCCTGCTGCCAGCCTGCGCAGGCCGCCTGATGCAAGCCGAGCTAGAGGCGCTAGAAGCCGCCCTAGGCCAGCCCCAGCGCCCGGTTGTGGCGGTGGTGGGCGGGGCCAAAGTTTCTACCAAACTGGCGCTTTTGGGCAATCTGGTGGAAAAGGTCGATCATCTGGTGATCGGCGGGGGCATGGCCAACACGTTTCTGGCCGCCCAGGGCCTGGGCGTTGGCACATCGCTGTGCGAACATGACATGGCCGAAACCGCGCGCCAGATCATGGCCAAGGCACAGGCCATGGGGTGCGAAATTTTGTTGCCCACCGATGTTGTGGTGGCGCGCGCCTTTGAAGCGCATGCCGAAAACAGCACCGTCGCGGCCACACACTGCCCCGAGGATGCGATGATTTTGGATGCAGGCCCCGCCAGTGTGGCGCGGATTTTGGCCGCGTTCGACGGGGCGAAAACCCTGATTTGGAATGGCCCGCTGGGGGCGTTTGAAATTGCCCCCTTTGACGCCGCCACCAATGCCGCTGCCGCCCATGCCGCAAAGCTTAGCCAAACTGGCCAGCTGGTGTCTGTGGCCGGTGGTGGCGATACGGTGGCCGCGCTGAACAAGGCTGGCGCCGCAGATGGGTTTAGCTACATCTCAACAGCCGGTGGGGCGTTTTTGGAATGGATGGAAGGCAAGCTGCTGCCCGGTGTGGCGGCATTGGACCAAGCCGCCTAATCGCCCCCCAATGAATGCGTAATTTTGACAAAATGGATCGGATGAACAGATGAATACCCAACAGGCAGACAAGATCCGCGCAGGCCAAGGATTTATCGCAGCGCTCGACCAATCGGGCGGCTCCACCCCAAAGGCACTGCAGCTTTATGGCGTAGACAGCACCGCCTATAGCAACGAAGAAGACATGTTTGATCTGGTGCACGCCATGCGCACCCGGATTGCCCAAGCGCCCGCTTTCACAGGTGAACGGGTGATTGGCGCGATTTTGTTTGAAATGACCATGGACCGTCAGATGGCGGGCAAGCCCACCGCGCAATTCATGTGGGAAGAGCGCGGCGTGGTGCCGTTTTTGAAGGTCGACAAAGGCTTGGCCGACGCCGCCAATGGCGTAAAAATGATGAAACCCATGCCCGATCTGGATGCCCTGCTCAGCCGGGCCGTGGCGGCGGGTATTTTTGGCACCAAAATGCGCTCGGTGATCGATGCCGCCAATGCCCAAGGCATCAAGGATGTGGTGGCGCAGCAATTTGAGGTGGGAAAACAGATCTTGGCCCATGGGCTGGTGCCCATCATCGAACCCGAGGTAACGATTTCGATTGCCGACAAGGCCCAAGCCGAAGACATGCTGCTGGCCGCGCTGACCGAGCAGCTGAACGCCTTGCCCGCAGGCACCGAAGTGATGCTGAAATTGACCCTGCCCGAGGTGGCAAACCACTATAAATCTTTGGTCGAGCATCCGGCCGTTATGCGTGTTGTGGCGCTGTCGGGGGGCTATAGCCGCGACGAGTCAAACAGCCGTTTGGCGCAAAACACTGGCGTGATCGCCAGCTTTAGCCGCGCCCTGACCGAGGGGCTTTCCGCGCAGCAAAGCGACGCCGACTTTAACGCCACAATCGCCGCCACGATCGACAGCATCTATCAAGCCTCGATCGCCGGCTAAGGCGCAACGGGCCAAAAGGGGCGGTGCTGGCCAATGTGCCGGCCCGCCCCTTTTTCGTTTGCTTACCCAATCAATTGTGCCGCATGCCCCTGCGCATCGTAATGCGCCTTAAGCCGCTGCAACGCGATACGCAGCACAATTTTGCCCGACCGGGCCGACCAACCCATGCGCTTTTCCGCGGTCTCCAGCCCCTCAAGATAGCAACAACAGCGCAGGGCCACATCGCCCAAACCCGGCCCCAAAGCCCGCAGCGCCGCCGCCACGCGGTCGCGTGCGGCCATGGGGCGCGGGTCGCCCGGCTGGCGGGCCGATTTGGTGGGCCCCGAGACACCGCCCGTCAGGAAACTATCCCAGTTCTGGGTAGTGCGCGGGCCAATTTGGGCCAGCTCGAAATCTTCGCGCAGCCGCTCGCCCGCGCTGACCAAATCAGGGGCCAAAAACATTTTGCCGTTCTTATCCTTGCGCCGGGACAGGGCCATCAATGGCGTTTCTGGCCCACCATACCGGTTGCGCCGCGCGGCGCTGGCGCTGTCATCGCCAGATGTCGCGTCGCTGTGCAACGCGCTGCGGGTCAAAACCGCCCGCCCCGCCGCAGTGATCTGGTAGCGCATCACGCGCCCGGGCGTATCGCAGGCGATCCAATCGTTTAGCGCCATCATTTGCGCCACATGGCGGGGCACAATATGGCGGCCCGTCTGGGGGCCCGCAAGCGTTACAACCACGGCATTTTCCATATCATGGGCCACGGCCAACACGCTGCCGGGCGCGGCCAATCTGCGCAAAACTGCAATAATTTCAGCCTGTTTGGGCTGCTCGTCAGGGGTTGCGCGGTTTGAAACATGGGCATTCATCACATAACCTTCCTTGTCACTATGGGGCTGGCCACCCGGGAAAAGCCGCCGCCCCAGATGCCGCAAGGCCTCGTCAACCAATGCGTCATCACGGCGGTTTTCTAACCGGCGAATTTGGCGCAAGACCGTGGATGCATGACAGCCTGCCTGGCGGGCCAGCGCCCGAATGGCGCATCCGCCCTCGGTGTGGGCCAAGTAATGTGCCGCATCGTTGGGCACCCACGCCGGAACTGACAAATCTTGCATCGTCTTTCTTGGCCTCCTTTGGCACGCAATCCATGCTCGAGACAGGGGCGCCCCGGTGGCCACCCAGCCACATGCACCACCCCAAGACCTAGCCCCGCGGCTGTTACCTGTCCGTTAAGGATTTGCGATTTGGCAAGTTTCGTTACGAAATGGTGAACATGGGCCAAACCCTGCGCACGCTGCCCCACCGCACCGCGCAACACCCCGAAAACTTGTGCTTTCTTCTGTGGCGGTTCCTTTCAGAAAGGCGATGCCATGAGCAATTTTACCCAGCGTTTAGGCCAGATGCGCCGCCCACGCCTGTTAACACAAGCCGCCCAACACGCGCTGCCCAGCTATCGCAGGGGGGTGCATCTGCGCACCATTTTAGCCGCAACAGAGCTGCCCTGCACCGCCCGCGCGCTAGAGCAATTGATCGATATCGAAGATGCACAAAACCGCGCCCGCATGTCTGCGGACGCGGCCTATTCTGTGGTCTTTCATGTGCATGTGCTGACCGCGATCATGGCGGAACTACATGCCTTGCAAGCGCCCGCATATGCAGGCGCCGCTGAGCTTACATAAAGCTATCGGGCTCGCTGGCTTTTTTCTGCGCCACATAGGCATTCAGCGCCTCGTTGATCGCGGGGTCCATGGCAGGCTGCTGGTATTCCGCCAGCAGCTTGTCGACCCGCGCCGAGGCCAGCGCCATGGTGTCGCGCGCGCCCTCTTCGGACCATGTCTCGAAGGGTTTATAATCAAGGATGTCGCTTTTCCAGAAAGCTTCCTTAAAGTTTGCCTGCGTATGCGCGCAGCCCAGATAATGCCCGCCCGGCCCCACCTCGCGGATGGCATCCATCGCTTGGGCGTTTGCATCGACCGACACGCCGCGCGCCAGATGATGCAAGGCGCCCAATTGGTCGGCATCCATCACGAATTTCTCAAAGCTGGCCACCAAGCCACCTTCCAGCCACCCGCAGGCGTGCAGCATAAAGTTCACCCCCGACAAAAGCCCCATATTCAGGCTGTTGGCGGTTTCATAAGCCGCCTGCGCATCGGGCAATTTCGAGCCACAAAACGACCCGGCCGAGCGGAAAGGCAGCCCCAAACGGCGCGCCAATTGACCCGCGCCATAGGTGATATGCGAGGCCTCGGGCGTGCCAAAGGTGGGCGCGCCGGAATTCATATCGATCGAGGTTACAAAGGCCCCAAAGATCACCGGCGCGCCCTTGCGCACCAGCTGGCTATAGGCGATGCCGGCCAGAACTTCGGCTAAGACCTGCGTCAAAGTGCCAGCCACAGATACCGGCGCCATCGCCCCGCCCACGATAAAGGGCGAAATAATAGCGGCTTGGTTGTTGGCGGCGTATACCTCTAGCGCGCCCATCATCACATCGTCAAATGTCAGCGGCGAGTTGATGTTGATGAGCGAGGTCATCACGGTGTTTTCTTGCACGAAGTCTTTGCCGAACAAAATACCGCACATATCCACCGAATCTTGGGCCCGGCTGGCCTCGGTGACCGAGCCCATAAAGGGCTTGTCGCTGAGCTGCATATGGGCCAGCAGCATATCCAGATGGCGCTTGTTCACCGGCACGTCAGTGGGCTCGCACACGGTGCCGCCGGAATGGTGCAGCCATTTCGACATATAGCCCAGCTTTACGAATTTCTGGAAATCCGCCAGCGTGGCATAGCGGCGCCCACCCTTGGCATCATGCACGAAGGGCGGGCCGTAGACCGGGGCCAACACCAGATTGCGGCCGCCAATTTCCACGTTGCGCGCCGGGTTGCGGGCGTGCTGGGTAAACTGCGAAGGTGCCGTTTTGCACAAAGTGCGGGCCAGACCACGGGGAATGCGCACGCGTTCACCCTGAACATCGGCACCCGCATCGCGCCAGCGCTGCAAGGCGCCGGGGTTGTTGACAAAGTTTACGCCGATCTCTTCCAGAATCGTTTCGGCATTATGTTCGATAATTTCCAGCGCCTCTTCGTTGAGCACCTCGAAATTGGGAATGTTGCGCTCGATATAGCGTGCCGTCTCAAAAGACACGGCGCCACGCTCGGCACGGCGCGCCGCACCACCACCACCACGGGCCCGTCTGCGGGTATCTGCCTCGGCCATCGCTTTACCTCCATCGAAAAAAATGCAATACGCGTCGTTTGCGCATCTTCTACAGCGCCGCCCCCAGCCACCACGTTGGTTTTGCGGCCATTCAGGTGCGAAAGCGACATCCGTTGCGCGGCCCAAGCCATCAAGCCGCTTGCACAGGGCGCGCGCGCGTCATAAAGCCAAATCATGGAACAACACGCCCACGACCGCCTTTTGATCATCGACTTTGGCTCGCAGGTGACGCAGCTTATTGCCCGCCGTCTGCGCGAGTTGAACGTCTATTGCGAAATCCACCCCTATCAATCGGTCAGCGCCGATGCCATCCGCGCCATGGCGCCACGCGCTGTGATATTGTCGGGTGGCCCAGACAGCGTAACGCGCGCGGGCAGCCCCCGCGCCCCGCAAGAGCTGTTCGAGATGGGCTTGCCGATATTTGGCATCTGCTATGGCCAACAGGTCATGATGACCCAGCTGGGTGGGCAGGTAGAGGCCGGCCATCACGCCGAATATGGCCGGGCCTATATCAGCCCCGCCGAAGGCCACAAAAGCGATGGTATGTTCGCAGGCCTGTTCGAAACCGAAGGCCGCGAGCAAGTTTGGATGAGCCATGGCGACCGCGTGACCGCGCTGGCGCCCGGGTTCGAAGTGATTGCCACATCGCCCAATGCGCCCTTTGCCATTGTCGCCGATCCCGCCCGCCATTTTTACGCCGTGCAATTCCACCCCGAGGTGCACCACACCCCGAATGGGCGCACCATGCTGGAAAATTTCATCCGCATGGCCGGCTTTAGCGGCGATTGGACGATGGCGGCCTACCGCGAAGAGGCGATCAAGGCCATTCGCGCGCAGGTGGGCGATGCCCATGTAATTTGTGGCCTGTCGGGCGGTGTCGATAGTTCGGTCACGGCCATGCTGCTGCACGAGGCCATTGGCGAACAGCTGACCTGCGTTTTCGTCGACCATGGGTTGCTGCGCCAAGGCGAGGCCGAAGAAGTGGTGCGGATGTTCCGCGACAATTATAACATCAAACTGATTGCCGCTGATGAGTCCGAGCTGTTTTTGGGCGCGCTCGAAGGGGTTTCCGACCCCGAGGTGAAACGCAAAACCATTGGCAAGCTGTTCATCGATGTGTTCCAAAAATACGCCAACCAAATTGAAAATGCCGCGTTTTTGGCGCAGGGCACGCTATACCCCGATGTCATTGAATCTGTCAGCTTTTCGGGTGGCCCGTCGGTCACCATCAAAAGCCACCACAACGTGGGCGGGCTGCCGGAAAAAATGGGCCTGAAACTGGTTGAGCCGCTGCGCGAATTGTTCAAAGACGAAGTGCGCGCATTGGGCCGTGAATTGGGCCTGCCCGACAGTTTCATTGGCCGCCACCCCTTCCCCGGGCCCGGCCTGGCCATTCGCTGCCCCGGCGAGATTACCCGCGAAAAGCTAGAAATTTTGCGCAAGGCTGATGCCGTCTACATCGACCAAATCCGCAAACACGGGCTGTATGATGACATTTGGCAGGCCTTTGTGGCCATTTTGCCCGTGCGTACCGTGGGCGTGATGGGCGATGGCCGCACCTATGATTACGCCTGCGCCCTGCGCGCGGTGACCAGCGTAGATGGCATGACCGCCGATTATTACCCGTTCAGCCACGACTTTTTGGGCGAAACCGCCACCCGCATCATCAACGAGGTGAAGGGCATCAACCGCGTAACCTATGATGTCACCTCAAAACCCCCCGGCACGATCGAGTGGGAATAGGCGTGAGGGTTTAACGAAGGCAGAAGCTTGAGCCGAAACTGGCAGTAAGACGAGGTAACGTATGTCTTTAAAGTCACGCCTGCGCAAAGCCGCATTCAACAGGCATATCCAGCTAGGAAAACTAGAGACCCGGCCTGGTTTGACAGATTTTATTGCACGATTTCGGGAACATTACGTACCTTGTAGGTTAACACGTATCGGAAGCACTGCAGACGGTGGCTATTTACTTCCCGATGCATTGGACGATTTAGTTTATTGCTTTAGTCCTGGAGTTGCTGATTCAGCAGATTTTGAAAACGAGCTCAGCAAACTGGGCATTCGCTCGTTCATGGCGGATGCATCCGTGTCACAGGCACCCATAG
>Ga0181600_10003932_pt1 | contig 11326 bp, 14 predicted proteins | sample 041ome_2_FD_132982 | JGI IMG/M metagenome (GOLD analysis project Ga0181600, IMG submission 132982) | Coastal salt marsh microbial communities from the Groves Creek Marsh, Skidaway Island, Georgia - 041406US metaG (megahit assembly) | ecosystem: Environmental > Aquatic > Marine > Intertidal zone... | reverse complement strand
GACCTTGTTTTAAAGAGGAGCTAGCTGCTTGTGCAGTAATAACATTAGCTCGAACAGAAACATTCATACCTATATACCCAGCCAGACCTGATAAGACAGCACCAATTAAAAAACCGACTGGAACGTCATAGACATGTTTAAATGGAATAAGAAAGAAAGCTAAAAAAATTACAATTCCAACAATAGCTATTGTTTTATATTGTCTGTTTAAATAAGCCTTAGCTCCTTCTTGAATTGCACCAGATATTTCAATCATTTTCTTGGTGCCTTTAGGTAAACTTAGAATTTTATTAGTGGTAAATAAACCGAAAGCAATTGCTGCAGCCGCAGCAAATAATACTATTTGTAGGTACTGTATTTGAGACATGGTAAGTTGTTATTCTATTTTAATTTTTTTTTCAAGGTGCTTTTTTTGCGATATCATCCAACAAAAAGTTAAAAAATTTAACCTCATCTATAGTCAAAAAGTCCTTGGATAGCTTTATATATTCACTCATTAGCATCTTTTTTTTACTTTTATCTAAAAGGTACTCTGAATAAAAAGCATAAATTAAAAAAATACTGATTTTATTAGTTTTTTTTAAAATATCTTGATTAATTAAATCTTTTATAGAGTTTTCATTAACAATGAAGCTTTGATACATAGATTTTAGCTTTTTTTTGTTGCAGGGTCTTTTTTTTAAGTTTTTTTTGACAAAATCATCTAATTCGAAATCAGTTGTATAATCTCTTTGAAATATATACTGAAAGAAAAAAAGTCTTGTATTCTTATTTAGATTAAGCATTGGATCATTCTTATCATTGCGTTTGCAGCTTCTTCACCCTTATTTTTATTATTTGATTTAGATCTGTCCAAAGCCTGTTTTTTTTTGTACGCATTAATGATTCCATTGCTAATTAAAGTATTAGGGTTGTTATTTACTAAATCTAATAGGGCCTTACCCACTGAGTCAGATATAACCTCAAAATGATATGTTTGACCTCTTATCACACAGCCTAAAGCTATGAAAAGATTAATATTATTTTTCTTAATATTCCATTTGATTAACTGAGGTATTTCATAAACACCCGGAACATAGATAATATCAAAATCAATTTTATTCTTTTTAAGAATTGATGTTGCAGACTTAGTTAAAGAGTCAGTAATGTCTTTATAATAATCAGCAACAATTATTTGAACCTTTAAAGAAATTTTCTTTTTCATAATTTAACTGTGCCACTTACGTTTAATCCATAAATACTTAAATCAAAATCATTATTAAATGAGTTTGATAAAACAGTAATATCATCTATAAAAAAATTTTTTAAAATTTGAGCGCCTAAGCCATAATATTTTATTTTTTCATCATTAGACAAATGTCCCAACTCACTCAGGATAGGATTATTAATAAGAATTATAATACCAGATCCATTAGATTTAATTTTTTCAATTGAAGTATGGAGATCTTTTGTTTTTAAATTGTTAAAATTCATTATCACATCATCAAAACCTTGGACTGGATGAACTCTTGTCAAAACTGATTTTTGGTTATTGATATCGCCTAAATGCAAAGTTGCATGCTGTAAACCATCAATAGTATTTTCAAAAATATTCATTTCAAAAACATCCGAGTATAAATTTTTAATTTTATAATTTTTATCAGATATTTTTTTAATAAGAATATCGTTTTTAATTCTGTAAGAAATTAGATCTTGTATCGTTCCAATATTTAAAGAGTGTTTTTTTGCGTATGGTATTAAATCTGGAACTCTTGCCATAGAACCGTCATCATTCATTATTTCACATATTACTGCAGAATCATTTAATCCAGCTAATCTTGAAATATCTACTGCGGCTTCTGTATGACCTGCTCTTGTTAGAACGCCTCCGTCCCAAGCTATAAGAGGAAACACATGACCTGGGCTAATAATATCTCCCACTTTAAAATTTGGATTTACAGCTGCCTGAACTGTCCTAGCTCGATCTTCTGCTGATATTCCAGTTGTAATTCCTTCACTTGCCTCAATAGACACTGTAAAAGCAGTAGTTTTCTTTTTCCAGTTGTCAGGGTTCATTAAAGGTAATTTTAACTCAGTGGCTCTTAACTCAGAGATTGACAAACAGATTAACCCTCTACCATGAGAAGCCATAAAATTTATGTGTTCGGCTTTACATGAAGAACCTGGGATGATTAAATCTCCCTCATTTTCACGATCTTCACTATCAACGAGAATGTACATTTTGCCTTGACGAGCATCTTCTATGATTTGTTCTATATTAGCAAAATCTGACATTTGATTATTTAGTTTTGTTTGAAAAATGAGCGTATCTTGCAAGCATATCAACTTCAAGATTTAATATTTGATTGATTTTATAAGTTTTAATATCAGTATTTTTATAAGTATGAGGAATGATCATACAATTAAAACTTTTTGAACTTACCTCATTTATAGTTAAAGATATTCCGTTCAAAGAAACAGAACCCTTTGGCGAGATATATTTTTTTAAATATTTTGGAAATTCTATTTTCATAAACCAACTTTTACCTACCATTTTTAATTCTTTTAATATACCTACGCTATCAACATGACCAAAAACAAAGTGTCCTGACACTTCGTCTCCAATGCTTAGAGATTTTTCTAAATTTAATATTGTGCCTTTTTTCCAATTTTTTGAATTTGTTTTATTCAAAGTTTCTATAGATACATCAGCTGTAAATTTATTTTTATTAATTGTTGTAACTGTCAAACAAATACCAGAACAACATATAGAAGAGCCAATATTATACTTTTTTAAATTTGATTGAATTTCGATAGATTGAAACTTATCAGATTTTGAAATTGATGTAATTTTTCCTTGAGACTGAATTATTCCGCTAAACATATCTTTTATTATTATAAATTTCTATTACGTCATCGCCATAAGTCATAGATGACATAAGATTGCATCGTCTTTTTATCAAATTTTTATTAATCTGATATCTTTTTTTAGAACCTCTCACTATTTTATTTGATTTGCACAACAATATTTGGTCAAAACAATTACTTTTTAAAAAAAAAGAGAATGTTTTGATGCCCCCTTCAATTAAAACACTTTTAACATTATCCTTAACTAAATCATCAAAATATCTGTTTATATTTTCTAAATAATAGAAATCTTGAAATTTTCCTTTCAAAGTTTTTTTTGATTTTGAAAAAAATATAAATTTAGTTAACTTTTTATTTACACCATTTAATCTACATGTTAGCTGAGGACTATCATCCTTATAAGTATTATAACCAATTGCTATCGCATCGTGGTAAAGTCTATACTTATGCATAAAATATTGGGTATCAAGAGATGTAATATTTTTATTTTTGAGATCTTTTGAAAAATTATTTTTTGAAAGAGCTAATTTTAAAGTAACAAATGGCTGTTTTCTTTTATAAAAATTAAAAAAATATTTATTGATATTGCTAAATTGATTCAAACCATATTTTGCAATGGAGACTTTAATTTTATTTTTTTTTAAAAAATTTATACCTTTATTATAAATTAATGGATTGGGGTCTCTTGAGGATATAATAACTTTTTTAATACCACTATTTGCTATGTTCTTAGCACAGCAATTTTCTAACTTGAAGCAAGGCTCTAAGCTAACATACATAAAAGTTTGATTAGTAATTTGTTTTTTATTAACTTTTTTTAAAGCATTAATTTCAGCATGGGGCGATCCATTTATTGAAGTCAATCCATAGCTTAATATTTCACCATTCATTGATTTGGAATAATCAACTATTAAACAAGCTACAGAAGGATTTTTTCCTGTTAGCCCCAAATTTCTAAGCGAGAGGTTATTTACAGAATTTATATATTTGGAATGAATGTTGCTTGCTGACAAAATTATTTTTTGTCTATTGTATCTAAAAATTGTTCGAAATCTTTAGTCTCTCTAAAATCACGATATACTGATGCAAATCTAACGTATGCAACTTTATCAATCGTAAATAAAGCTCTCATCACAGCCTCGCCTACAACGTTAGAACTTATTTCATTCTCACCCATGCCCTCAATGTCATTTACTATCCTGGATATCAATTTTTCTTTAGTGTCAGTATCGACTGGTCTTTTACGTAAGGCTAATTCCACAGACTTAGCTATTTTATCGCGATCAAAGTTTACTTTGTCGCCATCTTTTTTTACAACAACTAATTCTCTAAACTGAATTCTTTCATGAGTTGTAAACCTACCCTTACATTCAATACAAATTCTTCTTCTTCTAATTACCGTTCCATTTTCAGAGGGCCTTGAGTCTAATACAGATGTCTCTTTGTTTTTATCAACACAAAAGGGACATTTCATAGCTTAATAAATAGGATATTTAGCACAAAGATCAGTTACTTCTTTAAAAATAGAACTTTCTGTCATTGAAATATCTGAATTTGAGGAAGACAGCGCATTAATTAATGTTGAAATTTTTTCACCGATGAACTTGAATTCTTCTTCTTTAAATCCTCTAGTAGTTGCAGCAGGAGAGCCTAGTCTTATTCCTGATGTAATAGTTGGAGGGTTCGGATCGTTTGCTACTCCATTTTTATTACAAGTCATACCCGCTCTCTCAAGACTTTCTTCAGCATCTTTGCCGGTTACTTTTTTTGATCTTAAATCTACAAGAACCATATGAGAGTCAGTGCCACCTGTGACGATATCAATACCGTTTGACATTAATACCTCTCCTAAAACTGAAGCATTCTTTTTTACTTGTTGTATATACTGTTTAAATTCCGGCTGCAGAGCTTCACCAAATGCTACTGCCTTTGCAGCAATAACATGCATAAGTGGCCCACCCTGAAGTCCAGGAAAAACTGAACTATTGAATTTTTTACCAAGGTCAATGTCATTGGATAAGATCATACCCCCCCTTGGACCTCTTATAGTTTTATGAGTTGTAGATGTTACAACATGAGCATGAGGAAGTGGGTCTGGATATTCTTTAGCTGCTACCAATCCTGAGTAATGAGCCATATCTACGAGTAAGTATGCTTCAACTTTATCAGCTATATCTCTAAATTTTTTAAAATCAATATTTCTTGGGTAAGCAGATCCACCAGCAATGATCATACTGGGCTTATGTTCTATAGCTAATTTTTCAACTTCATCATAATCAATAAGTGATGTATCTGGATTTATTCCATATTGAATAGCATTAAAATATTTTCCTGATTGATTAGGTCGCGAGCCATGTGTTAGGTGCCCACCAGCATCTAAAGACATTCCAAGAATGGTATCACCTGGCTTGATTAAAGCTAGAAATACTGCTTGATTAGCTTGAGCCCCTGAGTGAGGCTGCACATTCGCATATTGGCATCCATATAATTTTTTTAATCTATCAATTGCTAAGTTTTCAGCTATGTCGACAAACTCACATCCACCATAGTATCTTTTTGCACTGTAGCCCTCGGCATATTTATTTGTCATTATTGATCCCTGAGCTTCTAATACTGCTTTTGATACAATATTTTCAGATGCTATAAGTTCAATTTGATTTTGTTGTCGGGAAAGTTCTTTTGAAATACTATCAAATAAATCTTTATCAGCCTGCTCTAAGTTGCTCGAAAAAAATTGTGCATTAAGTGTCATAATTGTTTTACTCTCCTTTTATGTCGTCCTTCTTCAAATTCTGTACTAAAATAGGCATCGAGCATAGCAAAGATATTTTTTTTTACAAAAGGTCTTCCTTTTAAACAAATCACATTGGAATCATTATGTTTTCTAGTGATTTTTGCTGTAGCAACATCGTGACACAGTGAAGCCCTGATATGCTTATGTCTATTAGCACTAATATTTACTCCTATTCCAGACCCACAGATCAATATTCCCATAGAGGAAGAATTGATTTTTTTACATAATTTCTTTGCAAATTTAGGATAATCAACAGAATCTTCTGATTGAGTTCCAAGATCGGAAAAGTTAATTTTTTTTTTAATAAGATAGTCTTTTATAATACGCTCTTTTAATGGATACCCAGCATGATCTGAAGCTATATAAATCTTTTCAATTCCTTTTAACTGTATCATTTCTAGGGAAGGGTAAATGAATATGCAAATTAATCAATACTCTTGATATAACTCTCCCTAAAAAATCGAAGAAAAGAAATTGTAACTCTAAATTATTGTCTAGATTTTTAATTATCTGCTCATTATTTTTAAAATTCATAATTTTATGATTTCGAAAAATTTTGGATAAAACGCTTTCGTTAAAGTCTGGCTGATAGCCTGATGTTTTTAAAATTTCTAGTTCCAACAACATTAACTCTGATAAATAGCTTTGATTTTTGTTCATTCTAGAAATTAAAGATGAATAATATTTTATCACTTTAGAGCCTTCATCTTGAAGAAATAAAAGCTTACTTATAAGATAACATGAATAGTCAATAGTCTTTAAACGATATTTGTCATAAAGAAACCAATTAAAGGTTTGTATGCTATTTGAATTGAGACAATTATTATCATCATTAAATTCAATTTCATTAAGCATACCTTTTACGTAATTTGAATTTTTTTTTTTTGATTTGCCTCCAAAAACAACTAGCTTTTTTTTACCATATTGAATTGAAAAAATTGAAATTAATAAATGATTATCTTTGAAATTCTGTACGTCTGTAATTATAGCAGGAATATTTTTCAAAGTTATTTTTCAAATATTATTTTTATCATTTTTTTTGCAGCTGCAATTTCAGCTTTTTGTTTGGAAACACCCTCTCCCTCAACATAAAAATTATCTATTTTTAATGACACAACAAATTTTGGTTTATGTTTTGTACCAGACTCATTTATAAGCTTGTAAGTCGGTATTATTTTATTCTTTCTTTGACTATATTCTTGAATAAATGTTTTGGGATCTTTTTGAGGTAAGGTATTTAGCTCTTCCTTCCAAAGGATAAGAACAATGTCTCGAGTGTAATCCAGCCCTTTATTTTCGTATATAAAACCAATTAAAGACTCTAAAGCATCAGCATAAACTGAATTTTTATTAGATTTTGGATCTAATTGATGTTTAAAAATTTCATGTATTTTGAATCTTTTAAATATTTTTGATAACGTATTTGTGTTCACAAGATGAATAAATCTACGTGAGATTTCATCAAGTTTATTTTTTTGAAATTTTTTTACTAAAAATTCAGCAATTATTAACCCTAAAACTCTATCTCCAAGGAATTCGTACTTTTGAAACGGTTTATTATTATTCTTTTTTGATTTTTCTAGGCTGTCATGTTTTAGGCTTTTTTCATAACCTTTAATATTAGTAATCTGCGAAAGGATATCTTTTTTGTTCAAAGCTTATTTTACTACTCTGAAAAGCCTATCATATCTTATGTGTAAAGGTAATGTCCAAAATTTAGACAAAGAAAATCCTGTATCTATTGAAAACCAAATAAACCAAACTTTACCAATAATATTTACTTTTGGAACGAATCCAACACCGCTCATTACTCTACTATCTGATGAGTTATCTCTATTATCTCCCAGAAAAAAATATTTATCCTCAGGAATTAAATACTCAGGTGTGAAATCTAATGGACCATTATCTGTAATATTTAAAATTTTATAATTATCTTCAATAAGTTGTTGGATTTGTTTTTGATGCTGGGTATCAATAAAAATACCATCATTTTTTTGACTGATTTGTTTAAAGCTATTTGAATTCTTAGATTTAACTAAAACTTTACCATTCTCTACTTTTATAGTCTCCCCAGGAAGGCCAATTAATCTTTTTACATAATTGATATTTTCTTGACCTGGAAGTTTAAAAACAATGATATCCCCTCTTTTAGGAGATTTTTCAAATAACTTATCTTTAATTGGAGCCAAACCAAAAGGAAAAGAATATCTTGAATAGCCATAATCCCATTTTGAAACAAATAAAAAATCTCCAACTAGTAGATTTGGCTTCATAGATCCAGAGGGAATTTTAAAAGGTTCGATAATAAAAGTTCTGATAACACCTGCAATTAATAAAGCCCATAAAAGAGCTTTTACATTATTTACAAAAGAATTTTTAAATTTTTTCAAGTATCACCGATGCAATTGAGTATTTTTTTGTATCACTTAAACTTACATGAATAGCAAAGTTTCCATATTTTTCTATCATATAATTTTTTAGTTCTAATCTAGGAGTTATAAAAGGCTTTCCTAGATTATCCCTACTAACTGAAATATTATTTGGGTAACAAGGATGCCTAAAACCAAGACCTAATGATTTTGAAAAGGCCTCTTTAATGGCAAAGTTGTTAGCCAAGACCCTCGACTCAAAATTTTCAATTTCATCATTTTGAAAGTATTTATTAATAAAATTTTTTTTAAATTTGTTATGAATTGATCTTACTCTATCAATCTCAATAAAATCTATACCATTACCAATAATCATTAATCTATTAAACCTTTGAATTTCAAAATTGTGCTTTTTAAAGAGGTAAATATAGCCTCAGAAATTATGAAATGGCCTACATGAACCGTATCTACAAAATCTCTATTTTTGATAAGTTTAATATTATTAAAATTTAAACCATGGCCAATGTTTACAATTAAATTTGAATTATATGCATACTTGATTATTTTATTAATATTTAAAACATCTTTTTGATTAATTTTTGTCTTATCTAGCGACCCTGTATGTAACTCAACTGTAGAAAAACCAAGTTTTTTGGCAAGGTCAACTGTCTTGAGTTTTGGATTTATAAATGCACTTAATTGTATCTTATGCTTTGAACATATAGATAAAAGCAAATTTAATTTTTTTTGAGAAATTTTTTCTAAATTTAAACCACCTTCAGTTGTAAGTTCATTTCTTTTTTCAGGAACAAGACAAATGAATTTAGGCTTGACTCTATTTGCGATAGATATCATTTCATCAGTTAATGCCATCTCCAAGTTAATTGGAATTAAAGAATTTTTTTTTAAAAGACTTACATCTTTGTCATTTATATGTCTTCTATCCTCTCTTAAATGAACTGTTAAGGTATCAACTTTAGATTTTTGGCAAACCTCCAAAGCCCTTAAAATGCTGGGATTATTTAAACCTCTTGCATTTCGTAAAGTAGCTATATGGTCTATATTAATTCCAAGTTTCATTAGTTAATTAAAGACTGTCTTTTTACTTTGCCAACTTGACTTAATGTCTTCATTTCAGCGAGTAAAAATTTTAATTTATCCGAACTATCAATATTTATGTCAATCATGAATGTATAATTTTTTTTATTCCTCTCTGCTATTCTAATGTTTTCTATATTAATTTTATGTTTATCAAATATGGAAGTTATACTAAAAAGTGCACCAGGTTGATTTTTAATTACTATCTCTATTCGTGAATTGAAATAATCCTGTGAGCTACTGTTCCCCCAAAACGAACGATAGAAATTATTTTTATGATAATATGATAAACTATCACACATTGTGCTGTGGACTACAAGACCTCGACCATATGACATGACAGAAATTATATCATCACCTTTAATGGGAGAGCAGCAAGCAGCAAAATTTATAGCAATTCCATTTTCATATTTTGTAACATTAATTTTTTGATTATGGTCTTTAGAACTAAATATATTTTTTACAAAACTGCTTTCTATTTCTTTAAATAATGCATCTAGATCCTTTTTGGACAAAAACCCTCTTCCAATACTTTCAAAAAGTTTATTTTTAAATTTCAAATCTGTTTGAATAAGCACTTGAGAATACATTGTTTCTGTTATTTCGATATTTTTTGTTTTGGCTATATATTTTAAAATTTCTTTACCTAATTTTTCAAACTCTCTCCTTCTTTTTGATCGAAAAAAATGTCTTATCTTTTCTCTTACTTTTTCTTTTTTTACGAACCTAATCCAAAGAGGAGAAATTGAAGTTTTTTCATCAAGAATAATTTCTACCTGATCCCCGCTAATTAGCTTTGTTCTAAGAGGTACATCATTACCATTAACTTTTGCCCCAGAGCACCTATCGCCAATATCGGTATGAATAGTATATGCAAAATCTACAGGAGTAGAGTCTATAGGTAACGTATATAAGTCACCTTTAGGAGAAAAAACATATATTTGCTCATCAAAAAATTGTTGTGAGGTCCTATTAACAATTAGATGTTTTTCATTTTTTTCCTCAACATAATTTACCGCATCCCTTAGCCAAGCGTACATGTTTTGATTTTCTTCATCTTTATTCAAGTATTTGTATCTCCAATGAGCTGCAATTCCATTTTCTGCAATCATATTCATTGCACGAGAACGAATTTGAATTTCAAAAATTTTCTTATTAAAAATAACATCTGTATGGATAGATCTATATCCGTTTGGCTTCGGATTAGAGATATAATCCTTAGTCCTTCCAACTTTAGCTGAAAAATTCCTATGAATTATACCTAAGACTTTATAACAATCCCTTGTTGATTTGGTTACGATTCTTACCGCAGCAATGTCAGAGATTGAATTTAAATCAGTATTTTTTTTATTTATTTTTTTCCAAATAGAATAAGGATTTTTTTTTCTATAAAGAATATTAGTTTTAATTTCTTCTTTTGAGAGGTGATCATCAATAATTGACTCTAGCTCTTTAAAAGAACCCTCTAAGTCTTTAAAGGTATTATCAATTTTATCATTAATTCTATTATAAATATCTGGATGCAAATTTTTAAAAGAGATATTTTCTAGAGTAGATTTCCAATTTTCGAAACCCAATCTCTCAGCTAATGGGGCATATATTAGTAAAGTTTCATTGCTAACCCTTTTTCTTTTTTCAACATCTTTAAAAAAATGGATGGTTTTAATATTATGTAATCTATCAGCGAGTTTAATAATTAAAACTCTAATATCTTTAGCGGTTGAAATAAGAAGTTTTCTAAAATTTTCAGCTTCTTTTTCTGATTTAGTTATTTTTTTTTCTTCTAAAAAATCAATTTTAGTTAAACCATCAACTAAATTTGAAATTGAAGAGCCAAATTCTTTTGTTAATTGATCAGAAGAATAAGTGGTATCCTCAATAACATCATGAAGTAGACCTGTTATTACTGTTTCTGTATCAAGTTTAAGATCAATAAGGGACTTACATACTTCAAAAGGATGAACAATATAAGGATCTCCTGAAGCTCTAAATTGATCTTTGTGAGAAGTTTCAGCTACCTCAATAGCTTTTATGAATAAATTTTCATTAAAATTTTTATCATAGGACTCAAGCGCAGACTTAAAGTCTTTATAACTATCTTTAAAATAGCTGGTATGAAACATCAGCTAAAATAATAAACTATTATGAGTTTTTAATCTTCAAGAAGATGATCTTCGTTTTCTTCTTCTTTTTCCTGAACTAATTGATAGCTTTTAAT
>Ga0181600_10003919_pt1 | contig 11338 bp, 10 predicted proteins | sample 041ome_2_FD_132982 | JGI IMG/M metagenome (GOLD analysis project Ga0181600, IMG submission 132982) | Coastal salt marsh microbial communities from the Groves Creek Marsh, Skidaway Island, Georgia - 041406US metaG (megahit assembly) | ecosystem: Environmental > Aquatic > Marine > Intertidal zone... | reverse complement strand
TTTTTTATCTGCATAGTAGGCATCAAACACACGACGGCGGTATTTGTGATATGCTGCACCGCTCATCTGTAGTGCATCATCCCAGGCTGCATCTACTTTGCTGCGCTTTCTACGAGCCGCTGGTGCTTTTTTTGGGGGAAGTTTAATACCTGCTACTTTTGCCATTGTTTGTCTCCTATGAACAATTGTATTATAGCACAACTAGCCTGCGTGTCAACCTAATCTTTTTTTGTTCTAATACAAGAAAACGGTTGACATTGCGGTATGTTAATGCTATATTATATATAAGTTAGCAAACATGGAGCATACAATGTTTAGAATCCCAGCTTTTAACAAATTTGATACTACCTTTGAAGATGCTAAAACAATAATGACCAACTATGGACGTGGCGACCTACTAGAAGGTATGCAGGCTATGAATCGTGTGTGGGACGAGCATTGCGCAAGTTATAATAGCGACAATGCTCGTTTTGATAACGATAGTGATTTTTGCGATTACTATGAAGCAGAAATTAATGCTTTTAATATAGTATTTAAAACAATGAAACCACTTTTTGCGTAAAGGAAACTAACATGTCTATTCAGAAACTTATAGATGAAACTTATAGCTATTATGTAGAAGCGCAAGGTGCCGATCTTGCTGAATTATATAAAGGCGATCTAAATGATTTTCAATCAGTACAGTGGATGATGAATGCGGATGATCTTGATGGTGTTACCGCTAAAATCAATAATATGGATACTGAACCACGCGAGCAGATCGTATTAGCTATTACTGCCGAGTATGGCAGCGGATATGTAGAAACTGTACTAGGATATGAGGTAGCATAATGACTTATACTTACAGCGACGATTGTTTCTCAGACTTACATAAAGATGTTTACGGATTTCGTCCACGTGGCGTTATTCTTGACAACTGGAACATTCTACCGCCTGCTGAAAAACAAGTTCGTTGGGATCAACTTTGCAAAGAGCTTGAAGAAAATAACAAGTTTAAAAAAGAACAAGAAGTTAAGGCAGTAGCTCGTTTTGAAAATCGTATTCAAGATACAATTAGTCTTGGTGCTAGTAACCGTGTTGAGGCTCTTCGCTGGATTACTGGTTCTGAAACTTTTTATCACGGACAAGATGTAGAGCATTTTGTTTGGGAGCAAGGTATTTTATTTACTAAGTATGGTAAGCAATTAGTAAAAGATCTTTTACTAGTTGTTGAATATAAGGAGTGTGCATAAATGAGCATGAATCACGATGCAAAGCCTATAGACGAAGAACTAGAACGTATGAAGGCCGAGTTTCTTGCTAAAGGCGGCGAAGTTACCAAAGGAAAAACCAAAGCTATGGCAAGTGAACTTGGCATCAGCAACAACACATGGAATAACAAACTGACCAAAGCTGAAAAAGATGCAAAGGCAGGTAAATGATCAAGAGTCTGTTAGTAATAGGAATGTTAGGATCAGCAGCTGATGCCAGAGAAGCAATAGTTATCGGTAGTGGCGTTGATGATAAAGGATTTAGGTGGTCCACTGGATACACCGATGAGTATAGTACATGTGGTGATGTACTTGAAAAATTAAATAAAGATTTCGAAAATTTTCAAATTGAATACACTTATAATTATCGCACATACGATCAAGGATTTGTGGTATATTATACTGACAATGGTGGTCTCACACTTTGGATGTGCCATCACAATTCGTTTTAATCGATAGCATGCAAGCGATAAATACATGCAGAGGAATACTGTATGCCACGCTTGAGTTTATATCGACCGAATCGCCAAAACGATTACAAATTTATTGACCGTACTATATCTGAAATGTATCAGGTTGGCGGAGTTGATATGTTTGTCCACAAATACCTTGGGCCACAACCGCACGGCGATGATAGTTCAAGTGTTAGCGGCGGTACACAAGATGCTACACAACCAGCATACAGCACCGAATCGCCGCTGTTTATCGAAGATTTGTTCTTGCTTGAAAACAGAGATCGCAAATACGACGATGATGTTTATCAAATGCGAGGCGTGTACAATTCACAGGATGTTGATTTTGACTTGAGTCAGTTTGGATTGTTCTTAAACAACGATACTCTGTTTATCACATTCCATTATAACTTTATGATCGACACACTGGGACGCAAACTAATGAACGGTGACGTTCTCGAGTTGCCCAATCTTAAAGATTTTCATCCCCTAGACAGCGGCATTGCCAAAGCAATACCCAAGTATTATGTAATACAAGATGCCTCATTTGCCAGTGAAGGATTTAGTCAAACTTGGCTACCTCACTTGTGGCGTGTTAAAGCAACTCCTCTAGTCGGAGCACAGGAATACAACGATATTCTCAAAAAACCGTTCGAAGTTGACAACATCTGGGACAATGGAAATTATTACCCAAGCGGTAGTATTGTATTATTTGGCAATCAGTATTACCAAGCAAAAATTGACACACCAGTGGGTACTGAAATTACCAACACTACACACTGGAAAGAAATCGAGCCTAAGAGCGAACTAACAACATTTGGCACGGTTACTAAAGATCTCGAAATTAATGATGCTATTCTCACACAAGCAGAGTACGAAGTTCCACTAAGTGGATACGATACTGTAGAGTTTTATATTGTACCTACAAATGAAGATGGTACACCTGCTGACCCTGATAGCTACACAGTTGACGAAACTGGTATCACAGTCGACACAACAGATGTTGATGTTGACGGGCAACCCCAGTCCCCGAGAGCCAATGGATACACGCTAGGATATCTAACCGGTGACGGTATTGCACCAAACGGATTACCAGTTACACCCGGTATCAGCTTTCCTCCTGGGCCACAAGAAGGAGACTTTGCTTTGAGACTTGATTACTTTCCTAATAGACTTTTTCGCTACAACGGCACACGCTGGGTTAAGTACGAAGACAATGTAAGAACTGATCTTACTCCAGGTGCGTCAAACCAGACACTTCGTAGTAGTTTTGTTAACAATACAAACGAAACGCAAACATTGGATCGCGGAGAAATACCAGAGCGCCAGGGTCTTAACCACTTACTAAAACCACAGGCTGATAATTAATGCAACAGTTTTTTTATGACGAGCAAATACGAAGATTTTTACTTCAAGTTACAAGAGTTTTCAGTAACTTCCAAGTTGAATACGGGCGTGACGAGTCAACAAATGCAGCCAGCTTGTATCGAGTACCTGTGCGCTATGGCGATGCAAGTCGAAATGCAGCAACTATTATGCAGCAAAACAGTGCCAATTCTTTACCAAGCACTCCTTTAATTACATTTCATGTTACCAACTTAAACTATGCTCGTGATCGCATGCAAGAACCTTATTTTGTTGAAAAGCAAAATGTAAGGCAACGCTATTGGGATACAGACACTGAATCATACGAAACAACCCAGGGCACAGCTTTTACTGTTGAAAAACTCATGCCTGTGCCGTACGATCTTGAAATTAATGTAGATATATGGACGTCTAATACCAATCAAAAATTGCAGTTGCTAGAACAAATACTAACACTGTTTAATCCAAGTTTGGAAATTCAAAGCACAGATAATTTTATTGACTGGACGAGCCTTAGCGTAATGTATCTTGAGCAGGTTTCGTGGAGTTCTCGATCGGTCCCGCAGGGCACAGACAACCCAATTGATATAGCAACTCTTAGATTTAAGATGCCAATCTGGATTAATCCGCCGGCTAAAGTTAAAAAACTTGGAGTTGTTCAGAAAATTATTGCTAGTGTGTTCGATGCCAATGGCGATTATGCAGAAGCAATACACAACAACGACTTACTATTAGGAACAAGACAAAAGTTTACTCCATATAATTACCAAGTGTTGTTGTTAGGGAACCAGTTACAAGTTCTTGAATCTAAGGCAGTTGTAACCAACAACAACGGAACAGAAGTTCCAGCTTCGCCGCCAAGTAATCTCATGTGGCACACTGTAGTTGACTTGTACGGTTCTTTGCGCAACGGCATTAGTCAGGTACGCATTGACAACCCATACGACAGTACTGTTATCGTTGGCACAGTAGCATATCATCCGTCTGACGATAGATTTTTGTTGTTTACTGTAGATACTGACACTGTTCCGCAAAACACATTAGACGCAGTTTCTTCTATAGTTGATCCTCAAAGAAACGGACCAGGTGCAGGACTCGATGCCGTTGCCGTTGGGCAAAGATACTTGTTTATTAACAACGCAACTGGTAGTACCAACGGCAACGCCGCAGCATGGAGAGGAACTGATGGTGCCCCATTGTTAGCTGTTGCAAATGATATCGTCGAATACGATGGCACACGATGGAATGTTGTGTTTGATAGTTCAAACACAAGTGGAGTACAATACACAACAAACTTAACCACTGGTATACAATATCGATGGGCTAACAACGAGTGGCTCAAGAGTTACGAAGGATTGTACCCAGAAGGTGAATGGAGCCTGGTACTTTGATTAGCGCCGTCGGTGTTTGGTTTTATAGCATACAAACCAATCGATATCTTTACTTACTACGCAACGATCCTAAAAATCCTGGGTGCTGGGGATTGCCGGGTGGTAAAGTTGAAGTCGGAGAAAGTTTAAGTAACGCTATACAACGAGAATGTCAAGAAGAAATTGGCATGTGGCCAGAGATAGTTAAACTTGTGCCAATTGAGAAATTTACAAGTGCTGACGAGAATTTTAGTTATCATACATTTTTTTGTTTAATTGACACTGAGTTTGTGCCTGTTCTTAATAACGAGCACCACGGTTACGCCTGGATTGATTCTGGTGTTAAACCGAGACCTTTGCACCCTGGATTGTGGACTACTATTAAATTTGAAGAAGTATTGGAAAAAATTAATACTGTGAAGAAGTTTCATATATCACAAAGTGAAACAAACTTAGCATAATCCCATCTTTCCACATTCTGATTATTGCGCCACACATCAGGGGTTGCAACAGTGTCGCTTACATGCACAAATTTTACTGACGGGTATGTTGCCATGACGTTGTTTATTTGTGCTATTGCAGTTTCATCTTTTTGAAAATCAGCATGTATGCCGTCGACACCAATTAGAAATATTTCTTTGTGTCCGTCAAAGCATGCTAGCCATGTTGCAACCGCAACCGATCTCCCTCTGTATCCGTAAGGAACAAGATAAAATTCTCCAGGCGTTGTAATACAATTTCGTGCATTACTGTAAACACTGGTTTTCTCAGTATATTCTGTTGCAACTAGTTCGTCTAGTACAGGAGTTTCAAAGTCAACATAAAAATCACACACTAAATCTTTCCAAGAGCCCTGGCAACCATAACTTTGCAGGCGTTTACGTGACAAGTGCCCCCCGGCATGTTTCTGTATGTGATTTTTTAAATTAAATTTTCCGCCAGCAGATGTGTGAAAACGACTTTCGCCATGTCCAATAATTGCAGCCCGGCCTGAAATATGTTGGTTCTCAATCGGATTTGCAATCCATTCTCTTTCTTGATGTTTTTTTCCATCTTTGATAGTATTACTGATTATAACAAACTCGCCATCATACTCACTGCGGTATCTTGCTGACATTTTTTATACTACCCTTATACCTTTAAAACACATTCAACTAATTTCTCTGATTCGTTGCTGTTTGATTCTAGAGCAATGCCAACTAAACAACAACCATTAAATTCTGCGCTTGCAGTGCCATTATTGCTGCAATAAACTGCATCACCTTTGTTAACTGCACCAATCACCCTAACCGGAACACGCCCTTTAAGTCCAATTGCTTGTCCTTCACTGTCACTATTCATTAGGTATGCTGGCTCGTACGAAATAACACCAATTGCAATGCTGTCTATTGTAGCTGCATCAGTTTCATAATTGTCATGTGTACTTACTTTCATAACTGTGCCAATTGGATATTCTTGATCAGTTGTATATTTTTCTGCCAAGTCAGCATACTGAGCTGACGTTGATGTTGCTGTGATTGTACCAGCACTAAAGTTACTGCTAGCATCACGAAATACAATTGTGTTTGCAGTACTGGCACTTGTAGCGTTTGATGTAACAGTAAATGTTCCACCTTCGTTGCTTACACTACCACTAATACCACTACCACTTGTAGCACCTGCACCAACAAAGTTGCCGGTTGTATCAGTTCCTAGTGCAACTGAGTTAGCTGCAATTGTTGTACTAATACTTGCTGTATCACCTGCATTAGTAAATGTGGCACTACCTGTAACATCACCAGTCAACGACACTGTTACTGCACTCGATAAACCACCGGCTGTCCCTGTTGTATTTTGGTTAAGTGTTGCTACCCTTGCTGCCGCAACAGTGCCTGTACTTATGTTACTTCCATTTAACGCAGTTAAACTTGCACCACTGCCGCTAAATCCAGCACTTGTAAGTGTGCCAGTGCTTGGGTTATATGTAAGTCCACTGTCTTGTGTAACTGCACTTAATGTACCCGTTGTAATTGACCCAACGTAGATCAATCTTTCTGCGTTAGTGCTTGTGTCACTGCTCACAGTTGCGCCGCCTGGGCTTGTATCAGCAAAGCTCAATGTGCCGCTACCGTTGGTTTGTAATACTTGTCCGTTTGTTCCATCTGCTGTAGGGTAAGTAAGTCCATCAACAACAAGGGTTGTTCCAGTAAGAGTACCTGCAATTGTAACATTCTCACCTTGCTCGGTAATAACTTTTTCCATATCATTAGCAGTGAATCCTGCGTCAACTGATGTTTGTTCACTGTTCTGTACGGTATTAACTGAGACATTGCTTAACTGCGAACTGTTTCTTGGAATCACAGTGATGTCAACTGTCACTGTCCCATAAATGGTTCCGAGTGTTTTAAATGCAAAAATAAATCCAGCCGTGGTTGTTTGTTTGGTCCACAATTGCGGATCGATGTATCTACTTCCGTTATATTGTTCGTTATAGAAGATAGACCAGCCAAGAGCTGGTAACGTATTACTTCTCAAAGCCGCATTGAAATTTACAGTGTGTGTTTCGCCGGCATTTTGTGCAGTAATAGTTCCTAAAACTTGATAATTTTGAGAGGCCGCATTTGGTGTTATTGTAACAACTTTTTGATACTCACCATTAGTAAAGTAACTGCCACTAGAAGCACCAGTATACAGTTGATTGAATCTCATCACATTAGAAGTTGTATACCGTTGTTCTCTGTTTACTATCATATCTGCTTGAACATTACCAGTTGCAGTTATGCCCGAGTCGTCGATTGTAACATTTCCTGTTAATATATTCAGCCCTGAAATATTGCCAGTTGCAGTTAAACTTGTAATTGCTGGAGTTAAACTTGGTGTAATTGTTAGTGTATCTGTAGATGCATTGGTTGTTAGATCAAGGTTTGTTCCAGCTGCAATAGTAAGTGTGTCACCAACACTGTCGGCAAAAAGATTGTCTTGTCCTGCAACAGCAACGATACCAAATGCGTTTGAACTAGTTTGTGCAAACACAATGTTTGTTGTTCCGATTGTAATTGTGCCGTCAGTGGTAAGCATCCATTGTGTGTCAGCAAACCCAGTGCCTTCGGTGACCATAATGATCATACCTGAATTCATTTCGCCTGTGGCATTCGCATCACCGGTTCTTGCCCATGTTCCGTTAGACCCAGATCCTAGTGTGGTTACATAGTAAATTCCATTTTCGGTTTGATCTGTTTGTCCATTAACCAGTACTCTATCATCAACAAGAAGACTAACACCGTCAACAGTTGCTGGTGTACCGCCACTTAGTGTGATGTTGCTCGACGTAACAGCACGAGCTGTTTGTTTATAGTCAATATCCTGTAATTGGTGGGCTCTTGGCCTAGTTAATCCCATGTTGTTGCAATCCTTGCTTTTGTATATTTATCGTTGTTGACAATACAAATGCGTTATAGGTTTTTGGCCAAAAAAATAGCAGGGCGAACCCTGCTATTCTTAATATTTTAAGTAATGATTACATCATTAGTGCTAGTACTTCGATAACGCCTTCGCCGCCTTCGTGAGCTTCGATTGCTTTACCAATTACTGTACCCATTGCTGCATCGTTGTTAGCCATTGCACGACCATTACCAGCTGATACCATTAAGTCACCTGCTGCTACAGGGCCTGTTACCTTACAAGGAACACGACCTGCTAGTGCAAGAGCAACACCTTCTTGAGTGCTGTTCATCAAGTGAGCTGGATCAGTTGAGATAATACCCGCTACTGCACGACAGTTTTCACTGTCACATGCTGCAACTTTGCCTTCTCCGCCAAACATTACAACAGTACCTGCTTCAATGTCTGCATCTGCTGCATACATCTCTGCCAAGTCAGCGTATTGTGCTGATGTTGATGTTGCTGTGATTGTACCGGCACTAAAGTTATTGCTGGCATCACGGAATACAATAGTGTTTGCTGTGTTAGCACTTGTAGCGTTTGATGAAACAGTAAATGTTCCACCTTCATTGCTTACACTACCACTAATACCATTGCCACTTGTAGCACCTGCACCAACATAGTTACCAGTTGTATCAGTTCCTAGTGCAACTGAGTTAGCTGCAATAGTTGCTGTTAGTGTAGCATTACCAAGGTTAGTAAATGTTGCACTTCCTGATAAATCACCAGCCAATGTTAATGTTGGATCAGCAGTATTTGTAGTTGTAATAGTAATACCTGCACTACCATCAAAGTTAGCAGTACCAGTTACAGCACCACTAAGTGCAATTGCTCTGGCTGTAGTTAATTTTGCAGCACTACCAGTAGTGTTTTGGTTAAGTGTACCAACTGTTGCTGTTAGTGTAGCATCACCTAAGTTAGTAAGTGTTGCACTACCAGTCAAGTCACCAGCAAGTGTAATTGTTGGATCACTTGTTGCAGTTGTTGAAATAGTAATACCTGTACTACCATCAAAGTTAGCAGTACCAGTTACAGCACCACTTAGTGCAATTGCTCTGGCTGTAGTTAATGTTGCAGCACTACCAGTTGTGTCTTGGTTAAGTGTACCAACTGTTGCTGTTAGTGTTGCGTCACCTAAGTTAGTAAGTGTTGCACTACCAGATAGATCACCAGCAAGTGTAATTGTTGGATCACTTGTTGCAGTTGTTGCAATAGTAATACCTGAACTACCATCAAAGTTAGCAGTACCAGTTACAGCACCACTAAGTGCAATTGCTCTAGCAGTTGAAAGTGTGTCAGCACTACCAGTTACATCACCTATTACGTCACCAGTCATACCATCCGCAGTAAAGGTTGCACTTAATGTGCCGCCTCTTGTAACTGTAACATCGCCATTTAAGGCAGTAGCAACACTAGTTGTACCATTTTGGATCTGTGTAGCGTCAATGCCAGTTAGCTGACTACCGTCACCAATGAAGCTGGTTGCTGCAATGTTACCAGTAGCAGTTAAGTTACCAGTTACGTTAGCACCGTCTGTTGTAGCAATCATAGATGCTACGCCACCAGCAGTAATGTTAACGTTACCGTTTACACCTGCAAAATCAACAAGCGAACTACCACTTTGGATACTATCACCAGCAACTTCAACTGCATCATCAATCACACCTGGTGTTGTACCATCTGGGCCAAAGAAGCCGATAGCATTACCGCCTGTGTTTTTAATAACAACGTTACCAAGTGTAATTGTACTGCCTGCTAGGAACAATTCGTTCCAGCGTTTATCTGCACTACCAAGGTTTTGCGACACATTAGCCACCGGCAACATGTTACCTGTAACTTGCACAGTCGGTACACCAGTTAGTGTTTCGACTATAGCAGTGGCATCACCGTTTGACAGACTAGCAATGGTTGTTGTAGTTGTGATTTCACGAACTTCAATGTCATCGCCTGTTGCCGGAGCTTCAGTAAATGTCAATGTTGTTCCGCTAACACCGTATGCTGTTGTTGGTAGCTGTACCACACCGTTGATACTAACAATACAACTAGCAGTAGTTTGAGTACTTGATAGTGTAAATGCTACTGTACTATCATCGCCTGAGAATGTTTCACTAGCAATAACTGTGAATTCAACACCAGCTGTTGTCCAACTGTCATTGTCATAGAATTCAAACTGATCCAACGAAGTATTGAAACGAATCATACCAGTTGCTGGAGTACCAGGGCGTTCGCCTGTGGACCCAACCGGAATCATCATACTGTCGGTACTATCTACTTTAAGCGTAGCACCTGTGGTTTGAGTAGCGTTCTCACCAATAGCAACTGTTGAACTACCTGCATCTGCTTTTACATATACATTACCTGCTGCGTTCTCAACGTGAACATCAACATCTTGACTGTCAGTGTTTAGTGTAATAGTTTCACCAGCACTATCAATACTATCAGTATTAACAGTAATGTTACCAAAAGTGCCTGCATCTGCAAATACACCAGTAGTGTTAACATTACCACTATCAACATTACCACTAAACGTAGCAGCAACACCGCCTGTGATTGTACCAGCTGTACTAGATAGTGTACCATCAGTTAGTGTACCACCAGTTACAGTACCACTTGCAGTCAATGTAGTTGCATCAACCAATGTTGTGTTAACATTGCCTGAATCAACATTACCACTAAACGTAGCAGCTACGCCACCTGTTAGTGTACCGGCAGTAATACTTGCAGTGCCATCAGTTAGTGTGCCACCTGTTACAGTGCCACTTGCATCTACAGTAGTTGCATTAACTCTAGTTGTATTAACATTACCCGAATCAACATTACCACTGAATGTAGCGGCTACGCCACCTGTGATTGTACCAGATGTTGAACTCAATGTGCCATCAGTTAGTGTGCCACCAGTTACAGTACCACTTGCTGTTAGTGTAGTTGCATCAACCAATGTTGTGTTAACATTACCCGAATCAACGTTACCACTGAATGTAGCAGCAACACCACCTGTGATACTACCAGCATTAATACTTGCTGTACCATCAGTTAATGTGCCACCTTCGACAGTGCCACTTGCTGTAACAGATACTGTTGTGACGTCTGCTTGTGATACAATATTACCACCAGTTACGTTACCAATGGCTGTTAGTGCTTGTGCTTCAAGTGCACCACCTGTAATCAAGTTACCGGCAGTTACGTTACCACTGAATGTAGCAGCAACACCACCTGTTAGTGTACCGGCAGTAATACTTGCTGTACCATCAGTTAATGTGCCACCTGTTACAGTGCCACTTGCAGTCAATGTAGTTGCATCAACCAATGTTGTGTTAACATTACCCGAATCAACATTACCACTGAATGTAGCAGCAACACCACCTGTGATTGTACCACTAGTCGAACTCAATGTTCCGTCAGTTAATGTGCCACCTGTTACAGTGCCACTTGCATCTACAGTAGTTGCATTAACTCTAGTTGTATTAACATTACCACTGTC
>Ga0181600_10003918_pt1 | contig 11339 bp, 2 predicted proteins | sample 041ome_2_FD_132982 | JGI IMG/M metagenome (GOLD analysis project Ga0181600, IMG submission 132982) | Coastal salt marsh microbial communities from the Groves Creek Marsh, Skidaway Island, Georgia - 041406US metaG (megahit assembly) | ecosystem: Environmental > Aquatic > Marine > Intertidal zone... | reverse complement strand
TGCGCGCGCTCAAGGCGCTGGACGCGATCGAGGCGCGCGCGGTGGCGACGTACCGAGTCGCGACGCGCGCGATGGACGTGGCGCGGCGCGCCTGCGACGCCGCCGAAGACGTCGCGTCCAACGACGCGACGCCGCCGGCGATCGCCGAGATCGAACGCGGGGTGGAGGGGAACTGGGTCGTCTCCAGGGACGTCCTGAGCGAGACGTGGCATGTCGCGGGGGAGACGCGCGGGACGTTACGGCGCGTCCGCGAGGAAGCCGCGACGCTGGGCGCGCGGCTGGAACGCGCGGCGACCAGGGAAGCCAACGCGCGGGTCAGGGCGGACGTCGCGCGTCGATCGAAAGCGTTTCGAGCTCTGTCGGTGACGGATACGTACCCGAAAGAGAAGGAAAACGAGTCCGATGTCGTCGATGCCATCGACGACATCGGCATTCGCGGGTCCACGCAGACAGAAGCGGGGGGTCGCGTCGAGTCCGACGACCTCGACACGCCGCTCCGTCTGACGCGGCGGCCGATGTCTACGAGCTCTTCGAGCCCTCGGACGCGGCGCGACCGCCCCGCGTCGGCGGGCCCGCTCGGCGTTTCGAACGCCGCCTCGCCGGCGTCGCGGGTCGAGATACCACCGAGGGGGCGAAGCCCGGTTTGGAACCCGGGGAGCCCGAGCGCGCGACCGAAACCGAACACGGGAACACGCGAAAAGGCGCGGAGCGCGAGCCCGGCGCGCGCGGATTCCACGACGCGTCCGGCGAACCGTCTCGGTGACCCGTCTCGAACGCCGAGCCCGGCGCGCTCGTCGCTCTCGCGGTCGCCCTCGGCGTTCGCGTCGCGGTCGCCCTCGGCGTTCGCGTCGCGGTCGCCCGGCGCGCGCCGCCGCGTGACATTCGGCGAGGTGACCACATGGCGCCACCTCTCGCCGGGCCCCGCGCGAGGGGGGCGCGTCGGTCTAAATACTCATAGGCCGCGCTCGGCGCCGGGACGCGCCGGGAACGCGCCAACCGCCTCGCGCGTCGGCGCCTACATCCGCGGCGAGACGAAATCGGTGACGTCCGCGACGGAGGAGAAGAAGGCGATGGCGCGCCGCGCCGCCGTCGCCGCCGCCGAGAAGACCGCCGCGGAGGCGCGCGCGAAGGCGAGCAACCCGCGGTCGCGCACGGCGCCGAGGCCGTGGCACACCGAGCCGAGGTCGTTCGGCTCGAACCTACGCGCTCGAAACCTACGCCCTCAGTTGGACGCAAAAAACGCGCGTTCGTTCGGACCAAATTCGGACAAAAGCCCGATCCCGAGCCCGGAGGTTGGAGCCCGGAGTCCCACCCGGCGCGTCCGCCTCGGCCCGTCGCGCGACGCAAGCCCTTCGAGACGCGGAGTCTCGCGGAGTCCCTCCCGGCGCAGTCTGCAAAAACCGCACCCGCCCCCGCGCGACGCGGTGATCGCGTCGCAGCGCTCGCCAAGCAAGTCGCCGCCCACCCCCGGCTCGCAGAGGCACAGGGACGCCATCGTCTCGAGGACGCTGAAGCCGTAGAGACCGTAGAGAGCGTGTACGCGACGGTTTGGGTTTAGGGTAGCGAGCTATAGACGAGCTAGACTAGCTAGCTAGCTAGTTCTGATGATGTTTCCGTACGATCGCACACGTGCGCTCGCCGTACGATCGGCTCACGTCGGCAGCGCCGCGTTGGCGCGCACGTGCTCGAGGAGCGTCCAAAGATTTCCGCCGCATCGTTCGAGCGCCTTCTTCGCGTCACGGAACCCGTCGCCGTACACGGGGTCCCGCCTTCTCTCCATGCGCGCGCGCCGGCGCGCGTTCTGCGCCTCGTCCGCGCCGTTGAGCGTCGCGCGCGTCGCCGCCGGGACGCTCAGCCCCCCCCCGAGCCACAGCCACGCGAAGAGCTCGCAGACGCCCTCCTCGGTTTTCAGCGGCAGCGCGGGGAACGCGCGCGCGAACAGGTAGCAGTGGCCGAACTCGTGCGCCAGCGTCGCGCCGGTGGCCGTCCGGGACATCCCGCGCAGCAGAAGCACGTCCTCGATGCGCCGCGACTCGCGAACGTCGGAGACGTCTCCGACGTCCTGACGCGCGGCGACTTCGGTCGCCGCGACCGAACGCTCTAACCCTAGACCTCGAGTTCCGACGCAATCGGAATCGTTCGTCTCGCTCGCGACGCGCCGGTCGAGCCGCCACCCGTCGACAATCTCCGCCCACCGCTCCTTCGGCGCGGTGCCGCGCAGCTCCACCTTCGTGCGCGTCACGCCCCTCGGCCCGTCCGCGGAGGGGCCCCTGTGCCGCGTGCGCGCCGCGCTCGCCAGGCGGTCGGCGTCCACCAGCCGCACGACCACGTCGCGCGACGCCGCCGGCGGCGCGTCTCTGGCTCCCACGCGCTCGAGAGCGGCGGCGACGTCCGCGAGCATCTTCTTCGCCGTTTCGTCCGAGGTCACGGCGGTGGATCGACACGCGCCGCACTGGCCGATCGTGGCGATCCCGCCCGATCGCCGACGCGCGGTCTTCTCCGACCCCGCGCCGAGAACGCGGTCGGCCGGCGAGACGCACCGCCCGCAATCGTCGCAGAGGCTCCCCGGCCGCGAGTCGCACGCCAGGCACATCGCCTGGCCGAAATTGTTTTTTCGTGTCGTCGTCGAAACGTTTTCGGCGTTTTCGTTCTCCGCCGCCGCGCCTTCGTCCGTCCCGGAATCGACCCGCACGAACCGGCATCCGACCAAGGGCACGGCGCAGCACGCGCACCGCTCGGCGTGGTTCGACGCGTAGCAGGCGCGACAGACGGCGACAGACACGGCGGCGACGCGAACGCCTTTCGTCGGATTATCGTCGGGCGTTTTCGTCTCGGCGAACGAGACGCGGGCGTCGCCGCCTCGGTTCGGCGACAGCGCGACGTTTTCCGAGCCCGCCGTGTTCCTCTTCGCCACGTCCACCTTCATGAAGTCGCCGTTCGGGAACGGGCCGCGGCACTCCGCGCACGCGAAGTGCCCCGCCAGGAACCGCTTCCCGAGCGCCGCCACGACGTCGCCGGAGACGCCGCGGCCGCAGCCGCAGCCGCAGCGCTCGGCGAAGGCGGCGACGTGGCACTCCGCGCACCACGCCTTCCCCTCGTGCGGAACGTGTTTCCGGCCGACCAGGCTCGCGCGGCATCGAACGCAGCAGAAGCACGCCTTGTGGAACGGCGTCCCCCGCAGCGCGACGACGTGGTCGCCCACCACGCCTCGGCCGCAGCCGCCGCACTTCGCGGCGAGCTCGCGCTCGTGGCACGAAGCGCACGCGGCTTTTTTCTCGTTCGGCATCTGCACGAACGTCCCGCTCGCGAGGCTGGCGTCGCACAGCGAGCACCGGAAACACTCCGCGTGAAACTTCGAGCCCAGCGCGGTCAAAATCACGCCGCGCAGGGGAAGGCGACACTTCCCGCACTTCTCCGCGAACCGTTCGTCGTGGCATCGCGCGCAGACGAGCACGTCTCTCGGAACGTTTTTGTTTTTGGTTCGTCCGCCGGACCCTTCACCGTTCGGACCCTCGTCGACGACGATGAACCGCTCGGTGGGCTCGGCGCACACCTCGCACCGCAAGCACTGCGCGTGGTACGCGCCGCGTCTGTGCCCGGGCGCGACCAGGTACGAGCCGGAGATAGACCCGCCGCAGCCCAGGCACGTAGGCGGCTTCTCGTCGCCTTTCGCCGGGTCGCCCGATGCACGCCGCTGGCCGTTGGGGACGGGGTCCGGTGGAGCGCGCCGCGAGACCTCCTCGCGGTTCCTCGAGGCCCCCCGCGAGCGCGGCGCGAGCGACTCGAGCCGCGGCGCGGTCCCAACCATCGCGCCTGGAGGGCGTCAAGGCTGGCAGGCGCGCCTCGACGACTGGGGAGGATGCGTCAGGTGATGAGAGGGGGAAACACGAGCGTCTCTCGTGGTATTAACGTGCGCGGAGCGCTGATCGACGCGAAGGTACGCTAACTTCGCGTGGTCTGCGGGCGGTGACGCGCACGACCGAGTAGGTACGAAAGGTTTCACATAGACAGTCTCACCCGCTAAAGCACGTCTTAGGTGGCGTCGCCGTGTCCGGGAGCCACCACGTCGCGTCCGGCACCGCGCTCGCCGGCGCGGGACCCGCGGCGCGGGGGTCCGGGGTTCGATCTCCGTCGGCGGCGAAATCGTCGTTCCCGGCGCGTCTCGAAAACGCCTCGACGCCGTTCGTCACCCTCTGCAAGAAAGGCACCACGTTCAAACGCGCCAGCAGGGAACTTTTTCCCGACGCGCGAGATCCGGATCGTGGTTCAGAAGGCGGTTCAGAAGGCGCCGGTTCGCGCGTCGCGAACGGCGCGGCGATCTCTCGCGGTTCGTCGCCGGCGGCTTCCACGGCTTCCTCGATTCCGCGCGCCCAGGCGTCCCACGTCTCCGTGAGCGCGTTCCACTTCGCCGCGTCGCGCGCCTCGGGGAGGTCCACGTGCGGCTCCTGTGGCGCCGCGCACCCGTCGCGCGCGAGCCCGGCGTGCCAACGCGCGTCGCCGCACCGCCACGTCTTCGATTCGCCCGCCGCGAACGCGACGCCGAACGGCGAAGCGCTCTTTCCGCGCCCGTCGGTTGCCGAAGAGGAGCTCCCGTCGTCTGTCGCTAAAACGAACGGCATGCGCCTCCACTTGCCGCACGCCGCGTCCGCGCACGCCACGAAGACGTCCGGCGGGAGCTCCGCGTGCGTGCCCATGACGCCGCCGAGGAAGTCCTCCTCGGGACGCACCTCGGCGCACGCCGCGAGCAGCGTGGCGGCGGCGGCTTCCTGCCCCGTGGCCACCGCGCCGTGCACGCACTGCGCGCCCTCCACCGAGCACGCCTCGCCGGCGAAACGCACGCGGCCGCCGTGCTCGGCGGAGGCGAGCGCGCGTATGTCTCTGCTATCGGACCCGACGCGCACGTACGAATACGCGCCGCACGAGAACGGGTCCCCGCCCCAGTCCGTGACGACGTAATCCAGCAGCGTGGGCATGTCGTCTTCGCGTTTGAGGTCGAACATCGCGCGAAGCACGCGAAGCGTCTCCGCCAGCACCGCCTCCTTCGTCTCGCGAGACGCGGTGACGGGATTCGCGAACCCCTCGCCGTACGGCGGCGCGACGTGCGCGATTAACACGTTCGGTTTGCCGTACGGCGCGCCGTTCAGGAACCGGAACCGCTGGTCCGTGCACTGAATGAACCGCTTCGTTTCGGGCCAGAACGGTTTCGCGAACCGCATCACGACTTTGTTCTCCGTGCCGGCGCCCAGCGTCGCGATCGCGCGCCGTTTTTCTTCCGACAACGCCGGCGCGAACGCGACGCGCGACGCCTCCGCGCGGCCCTGGAGCACGCCCAGCGGCACGGTCACGATGACGTAGTCGCACTCGAGAACGGAGTCGAGAACGGTGTCGTCCATTCGCTCGGCGTCGTCGTCGGCGTCGTACGTCCGGAACGTCACCGCGCACGGAAACGGGACGGCGTCGTCAGACGACGTCGTCGAGACGTTTTTTTTTTCGTCGTCGAGACGTTTTTTCGCGCGCGTCTCCACGCGCGTCACGACGGAACGGAGACGCACTCGGTCCCCGAGCTCGGCGGCTTGTCTGGCGACAGCCAGGGCGTGGTACCCGTCCACGACCAGCCCGTCCGCGTCGGAAACCAACGTCGATCCTCGGTTCCGACGCTTCTCGTCGTCGCGTTTCTTTTTAGGAAAGGACGTCCCTTTTTTCGTACGCGCCTCCTCTCCCGTTTGCTCGTCATTCGTCTCCTTCGTCTCGGACCCAAACGCGCGCTTCTCGAGCCCGCCCCTCTTCTTCTCCGCCTCCGCCGCCGACTTCGCCGCCGCACGCGCCTCCTCCGCGTCGATCTCCGCCTGGTGCTGCTGCATGTCCCGCGCGTGCTCGCGCAGCGCGTTCGTGGAGAGCTGGGCCATCTGCGCGTTGAAGCCCCACATCACCTGCGCGGACTCGAGCACCGAGGTCTCCAGCGCGTTGAGCGTCGCCCAGCCTCGCGACTTCTTCCACCTCTTGCACCGCGCCTGCAGGTGCGCGAGCTCGGCGGCGAACGCGCGGCGCATCGGCACGTCGCGCGCGCGCGCGTCGCCCGCCGCCTCGCGCGCGCGCAGGTGCGCGAGCCGCTCGCGCTCGACGAGCGCGTCGCCCCAGGCCACGGCGCCGCGCGACGGAAGGTCCAGCGCGGGGAAGCGCGTCCGGAAACGCTCTTCTCGCGATTCGTCCCCTTCGGAACCCTCCGCGGAACGCGTCTCGAACGCTTCTTCGTCCTCCGCCGCGAGTTTCTTTTCGAGCGACGCGAGCGCCCCCCCCACGAACTGCGCCACGTCTATGGCCTTCGTGACGTGCTTCGCGGGCACCGCGCCCGGCGCGCGCGTGTCGTACCACGTCGCCTGCTTCAGCCACCCGACGCTGTACCCGCCCTCGGCGTTGTCGAGGCGCGCGCCCGATTCGCGCGCCATCAGGAACAGAGGGTTATACTCGTGGCACCCGTGCACGAACGACGCGCCGAGGTCGATCGTCGTCGCGGGCAGGACGATATCGGCCGTGTCTGTTTTTTCGTGATGACGCGTTTCCGTCCCCGCGCTCACGACGCGCTCGGGGAGCGTCGCCGTGTGCACGCGCCCGCCGACGCGATCGCGCGCTTCCAGCACAGTCACCTCCGCGCCCGCGTTTTTAAGCACGCGCGCCGCGCTCAGGCCGGCGGGGCCCGCGCCCACGACCACCACGCGGGGCGCGCGGCCGGTGGTCCACCCGGGCCGAGGACGGAGCCGCGCTTGTGTCGAGGTTGAGCGCGAAGGTTGCGCGCGTCCGGCGGCGTCCTTTCGCTTCTTGCCGTCGTTCTCGAGGCGTTCGTCGTCGTCGTCGTCGCGGTCCGTCGCCTTTCGCGAAAGGGTCGCCTTCTTCGAGCCGCCGCCGCGCGATCGCTGGTCGCGCGGCGGCGGTCTCGCCTCGCTCGCCTTGACCGAAACCCGCGCGGGCTTCGGCTCGGTTTTGGCGCGGTTCGCCGTTTCCTCGGGCCGACGCGGCGCGCGCGGCGCTTTTTTTAGTGATTTTTTTTTTGCCGCCGATGTACCTTTCTCAGCCTGAGACCGCGTCATCGCGCGCTCCGCCTCGGCCAGCTCCGCGTCCGTCGCGCCGTGACGTCGCAGGTACAGGCCCACCGCGCGCCTCGAGAGAAGATGGGGGACGCGCTTGCCTCTCTCGAGCTCGCCCGTCCTGCACGAGTCCTCGAACGGGAGCCGCGCGCCGGAGACGTCGTCGAATCTGCGGAAACAAAAGTCGGTGATTCCATTGTAGCCGCGAGGCACCGAGCGGACCCACACGTCGCCGTGGTAACGCACGAACGCGGGGTCGACCACGGGGTGGGGTTTGCCCGGCATCGCGACGGGCGGGCGACGCCTCGACCCCGACCGCGCGGCGAGAGTGAGGAGAAACCGGGAGACGTCTCTTCGAAATATCGGACGCGTCACGCATCAAAAGTCGCATATTATCGGACGCGTGTTGCCCGAGATCGAAAGGCGATTCTCGGAGACGTCCGATGAATTCCGAGCCTCGAGACGTCGAACTTGGTTTCAAATCACCGATCGAACGCGCATCGATCGTCCCGAGAAGCGAGAACGGAGGGCTTTTCGTCGGATGATCGAGAACTGCTCGGGTGCGGCGGTGGCAGGCCATACCGGCGCCGCGGAGGTGCGATCGAGACTCGCGCGGCCGCGCCGGACCCTGGCGCGCGAGGTTCGCGCGCTCGACGCGGCGAGAGGCGCGATGGGGGACGCCGGCACGATGAGCGGCGGCACGACCGACACGGTGTCGGCGAAGGGCGACGACGTCTCGTGCGAACGCGCCAGCGGCGTCCAGGACCTTTCCTCCGAGATGTCCCGGCAGATCGCCTCCACCTCCGGCGCCGCGCACGCCGCCGCGAGCGGGGACGGCGGGCGCAAGAGCCACTCGTCCGTGTGCCGGTGGACGCTGCCGGACTTCACCAAGACCAGGGCGAGGCAGGTGTGGAGCGATTTCCAGACCGTGGCCGGCCGCGAGTGCCGATTGCTGGTCTACCCCAAGGGAGACTCCATGGCGCTCCCGGGGTACATCTCCGCGTACATGCAGGTGGACGCGTCCAAGGAGAGCGCGACGAGCGCGAGAAACGGGACGTCGCCGACCACCGGCGCGGACGCGGACTGGGAGTGCTTCGTGAGCTACGAGCTGGCGGTGGTGCGGCCGACGGGCGCCGCGTCCCCGCACGCCGGGTCCGCCTCCGCCGGCGCCGCCGCGGAGGCGGGCGCTCGGCGCGACAGCTGGCACAGGTTCAGCAGCCGCAAGAAGTCGCACGGCTGGTGCGACTTCGCGCGGAGCGCGGTGGTGCTGGACTCGAAAAACGGGTACCTGGTGGACGACACGCTGACGGTGGAGGCGCGGGTCATCTTCTTGAACGAATCCTCCGAGCTCGTCGCGGAACCCGCGAGTTCCGGAAAAGACGAGCCGCCATTGACGGGCAAGTTCACGTGGACGGTGGAGAACCTGCGGCACTTCGCGGTGATGCTCAAGACACAGAAGGTGATGTCCCCGTCGTTCGTGGTCGGGGACTGCGCGTTCAGAATCTCCGCGTACCAGAGCGCCGTCAAGAGAAGCGCGAGGGGCGGGGGAAAGGACGCCGGGGACGGCGCGGCGGAGGACGGCGCGACCGAGTGCCTGTCGCTGTGCCTGGAGAGCAAGGAGATCGACACGATCAGCGGCGACAAAGTCGGCGCGCTCTCGGCGCGGACCGCGGCGCTCGGCGCGGGCGCCGGCGGCGCGAGCCACGGGCGCGTCTCGAAAGTGGCGGGCGACGCCGCGCTCGGCGCGGCGGCGGGCGTCGCGGCCAGCCGGTCGTGCTGGCTGGTGTTCCGGGTCTCCGCCGCGCACCAGGCGGACGGCAAGAAGAGCGTGCACCGGGACTCGTACGGGCGCTTCGCCGGCGACGCGCTCGGGGGGGACACGACGAGCCTTGGTTGGAACGATTTCATGCCCATGGCGACCTTCGCGGGGGGGGACGACTTAACGGCGTCGAACGCGGAGGTCGAAGGCGGAGGCACCGGGTTTTTGGAGGGGCCCGACGGCCGCGCCGTGTTTTCGGTTTCGTTCCACGCCGCGCGCGAGGCGTGCGAGGCGCGCACGCACCACCGGCGCGCGGACGCCTGCGTCGGGCCGGTGACCGCGATCCTGGCGCCGGACGGCGCGGTGCGCGCCACGGGGGGGGGCGTGCCCGACGGCAAGCTCGGCTCCGCCGCGAGCCTCCGGGTCCCCGACGCGGCCGGCCGGCGGCTCCGCTCCGGGAAGCGCGGCGAGCGTTTATTGAAAGACGGCGCGGCGGACGCCGCGCGTTCGGGTGGCGTTTCTGGCGGCGTCTCCGGGAAGGGCCACCCCTTCGCCGGCGACGCGCACGACGTGGTCGGTCGGTTCGTGTGGCGCCTGGACAACTTCACCAAGCTCAAGGACATCCTGAAGAAGCGCAAGATGTCCGGCTTGAGCGTGAAGAGCCGGCGATTTTTCGTGGGCGGCTTTTCGTGCCGGCTCATCGCGTACCCGCGCGGGCAGAGCCACCCCCCCAATCACCTCTCGATGTTTTTGGAGGTTGCGGATCGGGAAGGTTCGGACGGGAAAGCAGACAGCGACGGTGACGTGTTCGTGTCTCACCGGCTGAGCGTGTGCAACCAGCTGGACCGAGGGAAGAGCGTCTCGAGGGAGTCGCAGAACCGGTACGGGCGCGGCGCGAAGGATTGGGGATGGCGCGAGTTTCTCACGCTCACGACGTTATTCGACGAAGACGCGGGGTTTTTAGTGAACGACACCGTGGTGTTCACCGCGGAGGTTCGCGTGTTGCGCGAAAAGAACACGCTGGGGCGCGTTCCGAACGAACGAACGCCACCGCCCACGAACCAAATGCGCTTCAACCCGCGCCGGCTCGCGCGCTTCATCGCTAAGTACGGTTTGGAGGAGAAGGAAGCCGAAGCGGCGCGCTTTCTCTTCGGCGACCGCTTCGAGGAGGTGAAGGCGGCGGCGCTGGCGCGCGCGGAGCGCGCCGCGCGCCAGCGGGCCCCGGGCGGGGAGACAGACGGCGCGCCGAAACTCGAGCTCGGCGCACTACTGGCCACGGATATCCGGGACGCGCGGACGCAGGAGGCGAAGCGGCGGGCGCTGCGCGAGGCGCTCGGCAAAACCGCGGAGGAGCAGCTGCGGAAAACGCGCGTCGCGGATGACGCGTCAAAACGCGACGACGACGGGTCTGGTGACGACGGATCTCGCGATTCGGACGCGACGTCGGACTCCGACGCCGACGCCGACGCCGACCTGGAGGACGTGCACATCCAGACGCCCTCGTTGGCGCAGATGGCGTACGTCAAGGCGGCGACGGACGCGAAGCTGCCCATCGCGTCCCGGCTAGTCACCGAGCGGGGCATGGCGCCGCTCGAGGGCGAGGGCGTCAACGTCGCGTTCAACTGGAGGGTCGAGCTGTTCGCGGCGTTCAAAGACGTGCTGGAGACGAAGAAGATCTACTCGCGCTTCTTCCGCGCCGCGCCCGGGGTGGAGCTGCGGCTGGGCGTGTACGAGTCCTGGGAGACGCTGTGCGTGTACGTCGAGCCCGAGGCGTGCGTCGCGGGCGGGGGCGGCTCCGCGGGGGACGCCGCGCTTCAGAACCACTGGGTGCGGTACCGCCTGGGTTTGGTGCACCAGCGCGACGCGCGCAAGACGGTGTGGAAGGAAAACTCGGTGTGCACGCGTACGAAGTGGACCAGCCAGGTGAGTCAATTCATGAAGATGGACGAGCTGCTCGACCCCGAGAACGGCTTCGTGGTGAAGGACACCGTGGTCGTGGCGTGCGAGGTGCTGGATTGCTGCCCGTGGTTCGACGAAAACCAGCTGGGTCCCGACTGGGAGGGCGCGATACGCTCGGCCGACGCGCACGGGGACCGCGCCGCCGCCGGCGCCGCCGCCGCCGTGGAGGAGCTGACGCAGACGCTCTCGAGCGCCGGGCTGGGAGATGCGGACGTCGCGGGCGTCGCGCGCGACTTCGGGCGGATCCTCGCCGGCGCGGAGAACCTCGGCGCGGGCGCGTCGGAGGAGGAGGAGGAAGAGGGTGCCTCCTCGAAAAAAAAGCGCGACGTGCTCGGGCTGGGGGGTTTGGGCCTGGACGCGTTCCAGAGCGAGCTTCTGGACAAGGACCCGGCGCTTCTCGGCGCGAACGGCGCGAATGGCGCGAATGGCGCGAATACGAAACCCGAGGGTTTGCGGCCGCCGCTCTCCGAGTCGCTGCGCCAGAACGACCTGCTGCGCGCCGCTTTGAAATCGAGCGGGTTCGAGACGTCCGAGACCGG
>Ga0181600_10003916_pt1 | contig 11343 bp, 10 predicted proteins | sample 041ome_2_FD_132982 | JGI IMG/M metagenome (GOLD analysis project Ga0181600, IMG submission 132982) | Coastal salt marsh microbial communities from the Groves Creek Marsh, Skidaway Island, Georgia - 041406US metaG (megahit assembly) | ecosystem: Environmental > Aquatic > Marine > Intertidal zone... | reverse complement strand
TAAAATAGGATGATTAACCATTGCCGCCAACAAGGCGGCGTCATCTGCCTGAGCCAATCCAAGCTCTTTATAAACGGGCTCTCCGGTGCGCATCATCTCGCGCGGGGCACATCCCAATTGCGACAGGACACCGGAAATCTCATCGGCAGATAATGGATCTGTTAAATAGAGGCGGATGTTGACATCGACGCCCGCTTCTTCGAGCAAAGCCAGCGCTTGGCGCGATTTAGAACAACGCGGATTATGCCATATCGTTAAACGCATCTTACTCGTCATCTTCCAACTTATGTTCCCGAACCCACAGCATCCGCCAGACTTTTAAATCCCTCAAGGCGTAAACGCTGCAGTAAATCCTTTTTGATATCTTTGATCAACATTGGGCCTTGATAAATCATCGCTGTGTAGAGCTGAACCAAACTCGCCCCAGCCTGTATTTTTTCCATAGCATCCGCCCCCGTACTCACCCCCCCAACCCCGATAAGGGTGATTTTGTCTCCGACCACGCGATAAACATCACGCAAAACTTGCGTCGACGGGGCCATGAGCGGGCGACCCGACAGCCCCCCGCTCTCATCACCATGTTCATGCTGAGCAACCGAGCTGTGATCAATCGTTGTGTTACTGATGATCAAGCCGGATAATTTATGCTTCAAAGCTAGGGCAGTAATATCGGCGAGATCCGTATCATGCAAATCGGGTGCAATTTTGAGCAAGACCGGCAAATTGGGCGGGCTCTCGAAAATACGGGTCAGTAATTCATCCAATTGGGCGCCCGCCTGCAAGTCGCGCAGACCGGGTGTGTTGGGGGATGAAATATTAATCGTCAGATAGTCGGCAATGTCTTTAAAGCGCGACACGCCCAAAACATAATCGGCCATGCGGTCTGTGGCGGTTTTATTGGCGCCAATATTCACCCCTAAAATACCCTTGGGCGGTGCTTCGCGAAGCCGCTCATAGGCCGCAATTTGTCCATCATTATTAAAGCCGAGGCGATTAATCACCGCTTCTGCATCCGGCAGGCGAAAAATACGCGGGCGCGGATTACCGATTTGTGGCTCTGGCGTGAGGGTACCGACTTCAACAAACCCGAAGCCGAGCTTGCGCAGCGCATCGGGAGTCTCGGCATTTTTATCAAAACCGGCCGCAACCCCAAATGGGTTTGAAAACTGAAGACCTAAGGCGCTTATGCCGAGCAGATAATCATCTGGTCCCGGCTCGGGTAAAAACCGCCCACCATATTTCAAAGCCTGAACCGTGAGCCCGTGCACGGTCTCCGGTGGATAGCGGAATAAAATGGGGCGCATCACGCGCGAATAAAAGCTCATGGCAATGACCCGATCGTTGACATGTGGTCCGGATCAGACCGATGAATAAGGTACTCTTGATCGCTCAACGTGACCAGTAGGTGGTTGTAAAAATGTGGAAATAATTCACCTTTCGCGTCTCCTTCCCATTTTAAATCGGCGCCAAGCGCGCCCACAGGAAAGCGAAAGAGGTGCAGCTGCTGGTTTTTGGAAAAAAACCGATCAATCGTCCCTTGAACCTGTCGCGCTTGCGAGAGATGGACAAACCCATCCGCCTGATCGAGCGGTGAAACACCAACATGGCCGGCGGCCATTGCCTCGGCGCATTGCTCCGGTGTCAGGATTTTATAGACATAGTCCGTCAGACAAATTCTCCTTGGACACCCGATCGAAGAAGCGCAATGGTTTCGTCCAATCCATAAACCGCGGCAAATGAGCCAAAGCGCGGCCCTTGGCTTTGCCCCAAAAGGACTTCATATAAGGCTTTGAACCAATCTCGCAGATTTTCATCAAAAACAGCTTTGCCCGCCGCATAGACCTCGGTTTGAATATCTTCAGCCGAGGCCTGCTCGGGCAGAGCCTCCAAACGGGCAATTAAATCCAGCATTGCTTTTTGCTCGTCGGCGCTGGCGGCTCGGAAGGACTTGGTGGGTTTCACAAAGTCATGATAATAGGCGACCGCATAATGGCACAAACGGTCGAGCAAAGGCGTGCTCTCCGGCGTTGCGTCGGGCGCATATTTGCGGATGAACTGCCACAAAATGTCGGTATTTTCAGCATTGGATGCGCTCACGAGATTTAAAAGAAGCGCAAAGCTGAGAGGCGACGCCGCTTGGGGAACCGCCCCGCTATGAATATGCCATGCGGGATTAGCCAGCTGATCCCCGGGCTCTTGGGTATGAAATTTTTCGACAAAGGTGAGATATTCATCGACCGCCTTAGGAATAACATCAAAATAAAGGCGCTTCGCTTTGCGCGGGCTTTGAAACATATAAAGGGCCAGACTTTCGGGCGTGGCATAATGCAACCAAGACTCGATGGTCAGCCCATTGCCTTTAGACTTAGATATTTTTTCGCCTTTTTCATCGAGGAACAGCTCATAGCTTAATCCCTCGGGCGGTGTTCCGCCAATGGCTTGGCAGATGCGCGACGATAATTTCACGCTTTCGCTTAAGTCTTTTCCCGCCATTTCATAATCAACATTGAGGGCCGTCCAGCGCATCGCCCAATCTGCTTTCCATTGCAGTTTACACGCACCGCCGGTCACTGGGGTTTCGATCAAGGCGCCGCTTTCAGGATGTCGATAACTGACCGTTCCTGCTTGCGGGTCGATCGTCTCCATTGGCACCATCAGCACCCGCCCTGATTGCGGGCAAATAGGCAAAAACGGGCTATAGGTCTGTTGTCGCTCGGCCCCCAAGGTTGGAAGAATAATGGCTTGAACCGCGTCATAATGGTTGAGAATTTTGAGGAGAACCGCGTCCATTTTTCCAGAACCATAATAGTCAGTGGCACTTGCGAACTCATAGTCAAAGCCAAACTGATCCAGAAAAGACCGCAAGCGCGCATTATTATGCGCCCCAAAACTATCATGTGTGCCAAATGGATCGGGCACGCGGGTGAGCGGTTGCTCGAGATAATTTTCGAGGAGCTCGCGTTGCGGCACATTTTCAGGCACTTTTCGCAAACCATCCAGATCATCTGAAAAACAAATCAGCCGCGTTGGAATATCCGGCGCTAATACAGAAAAAGCGTGTCGCACCATGCTGGTGCGCGCGACTTCGCCAAATGTACCAATATGCGGCAGGCCGCTTGGCCCATAGCCTGTTTCAAACAACACCTCGCGCTTTTTAAGGCGCTCTGTGCGCGCTAATAATTTGCGCGCCTCCTCAAATGGCCAGGCTTTACTCTCAACTGCTAATTCGCGCAGATCCATGCTCTATCCTTCGCGCTTAATCCTTCACGCTTACTCTTTTTGATGGATGACTTCTATGTCGCATCCTCGCCCGAGATTCGCCTCTTGCGAGGCGTTGTGCATCTAGCCATACTCGGACTATGCGCGATACGTCAACGCCCGAGCTGGTAAATACCGCCCAAGATGCCATCATTCTGTGCCTTCTGGCTGCAGCGGCCGTCGATGGGACGCCCCATAATAGCGAAATTATTCTGATCGAGGCCATTGCCAGCACAACGCCTGCCCTCGCCCAAGACAGTAGCGAAGATTATGCCCGCATGATGGAAATTGGTCTGGCGTTACTGGCCGGCCCCGAAGGGCTGGAGAGCCTTTTTTCGTTGGCAACCCGCCAATTATCACCCCGCGAACGCGCGACATGTTTTGCGCTGGTGGTCGAGTTTGTTGTGCGCAATGGGCAAATCAGCCCCGAGGAAATGCGCTATCTCGACCTGCTGGCCGACCATTTCCGTCTCGATCGGCTGAGCCGCGCCGCCATTGAGCATGCGGCGCGCATTCGTCTCGACCCGCTTGACGACCCGCTTAACGGCCCGCTTAGCAATGTATCCACCCGTTAGACCTGTGCATCAGTTTCGGGCGGGCGCCGTGTGATGACAAAAATCAATGCGCAAAACACAAAGAGGCGCGGCGTGACCCAAAAGTCTGAAGAGTGAGCGATGTGGATTGAAGCACCCGATCATCGGCTGGTTATATTTGGTGCCGTGCTGGCGGCCTGCTTGGTGTTCGAGACACTGCGCCCGCGTCGGCAGCTGACCGCCGACCGTCGTCACCGATGGACCATTAATTTTGCCATGGGGGTGATCAATGTGATCGTGTTGCGGCTGGCGGTTCCTGCCGGCTTGCTCGGCATTGCCGCGATGCGACCCGAGACGCTTCTATCCGATCCAAGGCTCGGCTATTGGGGAAGCATCGCCCTCACCCTCCTCGTGTTTGACCTGGCGATCTATGCCCAGCATCGCTTATTTCATCGCATAGATGTTTTATGGGCGTTTCATCGGATCCATCATACGGACCGCGATTTGGATACGAGTTCGGCGCTGCGCTTTCATGTAGGGGAATATGTCTTTAGTTTCGTCTATAAAGCGGCCTTGGTCTGGCTCTTAGCGCCGCGGCCAGAGGCTATTTTGCTCTTTGAAATTTTGCTGAGCAGCTTTGCGCTTTTCAACCATAGCAATGGTTCATTGGGCGCGTTCGATCAAATTTTCGCAAAGCTTATCGTCACGCCAGATATGCACCGCCTTCACCACAGCACTCAACCGGGCGAAGCCAACCAAAATTTTGGCTTTTGCTTGTCGCTATGGGATCGGGTGTTTAGAAGCTACCGTTCCCATCCAGAGCGGCCCATGGCCACATTGCCTCTGGGCGTCGAGGATGATCGCGAGGCCGATAGTTTGATGGGCCGCATATTAGAGCCTCTGCGCCGTTTGTGATCATTTTGGGGGAAGTTGCACCAACCAGGTCGCTCTCTTTTGGTGCCCGCTACTGCGTTGTACGGAGACCTTCCGATCCGGTTGCACCTGAAGATTCGCGCAATCTGTGTTCAGTGATCCTTCGGTTATCAAGCCATTGGCCGTTTCATATGACCTCAAAGAGCGTCCCGAACTGCTGGCTTGCCCCGCTTGGAAATCGTCAAAACCATACCGTCGCGCATCACTATGACGGGCCCGGAGTATGCGTCGCTCACTCCGGTCAGAAATGGCCCTTCAAGCAACCCAATGGGCAGTGGTGGTATCATATGGGTAAAGGCGAGCGCTTTCACCCCAGCCGCTGAAGCCGCCTCGGCTGCCTCCACCGGCGTCGCATGATAAGACGGGATGTCGTGCATCACTGTTGCGAGGGCCTTCTGGCCATGCGCGGTCGCTTCTTGTTCGATGATCGCGACCATCTCAGGGTTGAGCGCTTCGTGCACGAGCAAGTCAACCCCTTTGGCGGCTGCGACCAGATTGTCAGATGCTTCTGTATCGCCGCTTATAACGACGGCCATGTCATCATATTCGATCCGGTAGCCGATTGCTGGTTTAACGGGGCCGTGAGGAACGGCGAAAGCGCGTATTGTTACACCGTTCGATTGATAAGCGACCGGGAAGCTCCCCTCGGCCGGTGTTTCGAAAGCGTGCGGTTCAAGGCTGAGGGCGCTTACTGATGCCTTCAGCTTTGGGTGGTGTTCCACGCGATAGGCGTGATCGAAGGCAAAGGCGCTGTTGAACCCACCAGCGATCTGCTCCACGCCTTGTGCGCCATAAAGCCGTATCGGTACGGATTCTCCCTTGCCGCTACCCTGTCCCATCACCAGACTGCCTAAGCCCGCTATATGGTCGGAGTGGAAATGGGTGAGAAAGAGCGCCTCAATACGCGATATATCCAGACCCATTTTCATCATTGTTTCTGGCGCGCCGTCACCCATGTCAAAAACGAACAACCGCCCGCCAGCGATCACTGCCGTGCACGCACCGGCCATGGTCTGGTCCGGCAGCGGGGTTCCGCTCCCGCAGGAAACAACATGCATGCCTTCCGGATATTCAGCCAGCAGATCGCCGGATACCTGGGCGGCTATGGCATTGCGGAACAGGGCCATGGCGATCTGATCCTTGAAGGCGAGGAAACCGCCGCCCAGCAACACCACCAAGGCGGCTGCGGCAATCGATGCTCGTTTCATGATACGTCCGCCGGCAGAACCGCCCCGCTCGCTTCGCCGAAGCCGATCGAGCGGAATCCTTCGCGCGAACAGGAAGCAGTCAGCGTCAGTCGATCGCCATCCTGCAGCGCTATACGCTCCTCGCCATTCTCAAGCATGACCGGGGTTGCACCCATCTTGCCGAGTTCGAGCAGCGCGCCAGCCTCGCTAGGTTCGGGCCCGCTGATCGTGCCGGTGCCGAGGATGTCGCCGGGGTTGATCGGGCATCCATTGGATGTCTGATGCACCACCAGCTGCGCCGGGTTCCAGTAGGACGAGGCATAGTTGGCGCCGGACAGCCGCTGCTCGTCTCCGCGCTTCGGGGCGATCCGCGCCTCGACCATGATGTTGATCTGGCCGGAACGCTCGTTCTCAGGCGAGGTCAGGTGCGGCAGCGGGGCCGGGTCGCCGTCGAACCGCTCGAAAGCAGGAGCGCGGAAGGGGACCAAGGCGTCCATCGTTACGATCCAGGGTGAAATCGTGGTGGCAAAGCTCTTGGCGAGGAAGGGCCCGAGCGGTTGATACTCCCATGCCTGCACATCGCGCGCCGACCAGTCGTTGAGCACGACCACGCCGAAGATGTGGTCCTCCGCCTGGTCGATGGGGATGCTTTCCCCCATCGGGTTGCCCGGCCCCATGACGAGCCCGAGCTCGTTTTCAAAATCGACGAAGCGGGAAGGCCCGAACACGGGTTCGCTCGCGCCCGGAGGCACGATTTGGCCATTGGGACGGCGCACATCGTTGCCCGAAACCACAATCGACGAAGCTCGGCCATGATAGGCAATCGGCATCCACTTGAAGTTGGGCGTCAGCGGGTCGTCGGGTCGGAATAGCTTCCCGGCGTTGTAAGCGTGGAAATAGGAAGTGAAGAAATCGGTGTAGTCACGCGGCGTGACAGGCAAGCCGAGTTCGACGTCGCCCATGGGGAGAAGGAAGCCCTCGATTCTCCCGCGTTCACTTGCGTCTGACAGGGCCTTGCTCAGCGCATGTCGCAAATGCTTCCATTCGCCGCGCCCTTTGGCCGCGAGCCCATTGAGGTCGCCTGAGTATTCAGCGCCGACTGCGGCCAGATCCAGCACCTGATCGCCGATGGCGGTGCAGGCGCGGAAAGCACCTGTGTCACCGCATCGCCGGTACATTCCGAACGGCAGGTTCTGGATCGGAAATGCCGCTTCGGGGTGGTTCGCGCTCTCGACCCAGCTTTGCAGCGCAGGATCGTGAGTATGATCGAGGTCAGTCATCCTTCGCCTCCGTCGAATCGCCATAGGGCGTGCCGCCGAGCGACGGATCGGCCTTCTTCGAATAGCGATCCATCCAGAAGCGCTGGAAGATGCCGCGCGGGCCCACGTTGATCGGCGGGTACATCAGCTGCGTTGGAAACGACGGCGCACGGTGGAAAACTGGCCGTGCGTTGGATAGCTCGCGGAAGCCCTCCACCCCGTGATAGCTCCCAAAGCCCGAATTGCCGACCCCGCCGAAAGGCACGGCAGCGTTGACCACGTGCCAGCCCCAATCGTTGACGGTTACCCCGCCCGATCGCGTCTCGCCTATCACCCTATTCCGCACGGCGGCTTTCTTGCTGAACAGATACAGCGCCAGCGGATGCGGATGGTCGGCGACATAGCCAATCGCATCATCGAGCGTGTCGTAGCTGACCACTGGCAGGATCGGCCCGAACACCTCTTCTTGCGCGACCTGCATGTCAGGCGTCACCCCGGTGACGATATGCAGCGGGATGCTGTTACCGCCGTCCCACGGGGCGCAGGGGATCACCTCCGCACCCTTGGCCTTGGCATCTTCCAGCATGGCCTTGATTCGCCCGGCATGACGATCATTGACCATGCGGCAATATTCCGGCCCTCCGACACCATCCGGGTAGAATTGAATGAAGGCCTGCTTCACGCCTTCGACGAAAGCGGGAATGTCGGCATTGCGAACCAGCGCATAGTCGGGCGCAACGCAGATCTGGCCCGACATGGCAATCTTGCCATGGGTGATGCGCAGCGCGGCATCGGCAACCGGGTAGTCTTCCGCAACGATTGCTGGCGACTTGCCGCCCAGTTCCAGCGTCACCGGAACAAGGTTCTTCGCCGCGGCCTCCATCACCAACCGCCCGACGCGCGGGCTGCCGGTGAAAATCAGGTGGTCGAAGGGCAGGGCGGTGAACTCGGACGGATCGGTGATCTCTTCGCCGAACACCGCAACTTCGGTTTCGTCGAAAATCTCGCCCAGCAGCGTCTTGATGACAGCGTTGGAGCGCGGGGTTTCCTCTGGCAGCTTGATCATGGCGCGATTACCCGCCGCGATGGCGGTCACCAGCGGACCGAGCGAGAGATAGAGCGGCATGTTCCACGGCGTGACGATGCCAACCACCCCCTTGGGTTGGTAAGTCACCTTGAGCGAGTTCGGCCCGGCAAACAGCGCCTGCGGGGCGCGCTTCTCGGGCTTCATCCATTTCTTTACGTTGCGGCGCGCATGGTCGAGCACCCATAGCGTGCCGATGACTTCGATCAGTCGGCTTTCGAAATGCGGGCGGTTGCCGAAATCGGCGCTGGCCGCATCGGCGAACAGGTCCTGATAGCGCTCCAGCTGGTGGCGCAGTGCCTTGAGCTTGGCCACACGCTCACTGGCCGAACTTGGGGCAGCACGGGCCGCCCGTTTTTGTGCGTCCAGCGTCTCAAGCAGTTTCGTCATCGCTAGCCTCCTCTTGCGCAAAGCGCGCTTCCTTGGCGGCTAGCTGGGCTGTCACCATGGCGATCATTTGCGCGGTGAAGTTGCCTACAAGACTGCCGTTCTCTTCCATCGCGGCGATCTCTGTGTCGGAGAAACCCAGTTCCCGGCAGATGTCGTGGTTCTGCTCGCCCTGTTCCGATGGCGCACTTGGCAGGGGGAGGTCACCGCTGGAGAACTTCCAAGGCCTGCCAGGCAAGCGGTACTCGCCGCCCTGGCGGTCAGGCACATTGTAAGTCGCACCCCAGTATTCGGCCCACTCGCTCTCGGCGATATGCTCCATCGCGCGGACTTCGCCGATGGCGATCTTGGTCTCGTCGAATTGGGCATCCATTGTTGCCATGTCCGGGAAGGTCCAGATCCATTTCTGCACTACTTCGATCAAATCGGCGAGGTTGGCCCGGCGCAGGGCCGAGGTCCGGAAACGCGGATCGTCCATCAGGTCCGGCCGCCGCATCGCCGCGACAAACCAGCCGAAGGTGATGGTGTTGACGAGGCTGATGGCGCTCAGGAACTGCTCGCCATTCGGCCCGACGAAGAACGAGCCGTCGGTCGCGCCAAGGATGGCCGGATCGTCGCCGGGATCGAGCCCGTTGAGGTCCATGTGCGCATGCTCGTTCATCGCCATCAGCGTCGCCGCCATGGCAACGTCGATATGCTGGCCTTCGCCGGTGTGTTCGCGCTGGTGCAGCGCCGCCAGCACGGCGATGGTCGCTTCCATCCCGGCATAGACATCGGCATGGCTCAAAGCGTCGGTCTGCGGCGCTTTCAGGTTGTCGCCATAGTGGCGCAGCATGTGGTGGGTGAACCCGGCCTCGGCCTGCACGGTCGGAGCATAGGCCATGCGCCCGCGCCACGGGCCACCCTGGCCATAGCCCGAGATCGAGACATAGATCGCGCGCGGATTGCGCTTCCTGACATTCTGATAGTCGAATCCGAACGAGGCGAACGTACCGGGGCGAAAGTTCTCGACGATGATGTCGGCCTGCTCAACCAGTCGCCAGGCGATCTCCTTAGCATCGGCCTTGTTGAGGTCGATTGAGATATTGCGCTTGCCGGCGTTCTGCTGCGCGTAATAGCCTGTCACACCATTGGGATTGATCGGCGAGGCGAGCCGCGAGACATCGCCGCGCGGCGGCTCGATTTTGGTCACATCCGCGCCGAGGTCCTGCAGCGTCTTGGCACAGAATGGACCTGCCAATACCCGCGAGAAGTCGACGACCTTGACCCCTTGAAGGGGTGCACCCATCGCTCAGCGCCCCTTGAACACGGCAAGGCCGGGACCCTGCGTCATCAGGCTTTCCAACCCGATCTTGAGGTCTTCGGAAGACCATAAGGCCAGCTGCAGCTCTTCCATCGCTTCGTCGGCTGCCTCGACACCCTTGGCGGCAGCGAGGTTGGCGAGCTGCTTGGTAATCTTGTGCGCCAGCGTCGGGCCGTTAGCCAGTTCAAGCGCGATCACCATAGCGGCCTCATCCAGCTTCTCGTCATCGACGACGCGGTTGATGATGTTCCAACGCTCCATCGTCTCTGCATCGTAGCGCCGCCCGAGCATGCTCATTTCCTTGGCTCGCACGATCCCGGCGCGTTGCACCTGTCGCTGCACTGCGCCCATCAGCGGATTGAGCCCGATAGTTGCCTCAACCGATCCGATTTTCGAAGATCGCGCCGCGATGATGAAATCGCATGCCAGCGCCATCTCCAGTCCGCCACCAACACAGACACCCTGCACTGAGGCAACGATGGGTATTGGGCAGGCTTCGAGGTCACGTAGGAATTCGAGTGGCGAGGCGGAGAGCTTTCCGCCCTCCAGCGCATCGCCGAACAGCGAGGTATCCGCACCGGCCGAGAAATGCCTGAGGCCGCTTTTCAGCAAGATCGCCCGCGCGCCCTTATCCTGCGCTTCCTGCAAGCCGGCGCGCATGCCAGCCATCAAGTCCAGTCCCAGCAAATTATGCGGAGCGAATTCCATCGAAAGCACCGCTACCGGTCCTTCCATCGACACTTTTACGCAGCTTGCATCGGCCATGAGCACATCTCCTTTGTGCAGCATGGTGCCAACCTCTCGCTTGCCTAACGAGGTGGAATAGTGCCACATTGTAGGTGAAATGATGCCAGCAGCTTCCCCGATACAGGACACCGCCGCCTATGGACTGCACGTATTGCTGGAAGAACTGGCAGCGCAGGGTGTCGACGGTACCAGCGTGCTACGCAGCGCCGGGCTCCGCACGCTCAAGGGTCAGCTGACCCGGCCGCAACGATTGGCACTGCTCAAGGCGGCCAGCGATGCGGCGCATGATCCTCTGACAGCGCTGAATGCCGGTCAGCGCCAGCGCGTGCATCATTTCGGCGTCTATGGCTTCGCGCTCGCGACCAGTCCGACCTTCGGCGATGCCTTTACCTTTGGACGGCAGAACCTCGAACTGGCAGGCGCAGTATTGCGGATCACCTATCGGCGGGAAGGGACCACGGGAATCCTGCGCAGTCACAATCCCGGCGCCTTGGGCACATTGCTGCCCTTTGCGGCAGAATTCTGGCGCAGTTCTATGGTCACCTTGCTGAGCGAGATCCTCGAGCAACCCTTTCCGTCCACACTGATGCGCTTTCCCTATCCGCGCCCGCGACAGGCCGATGCCTATGCCAGTGTCTTCAACTGTCCGATC
>Ga0181600_10003902_pt1 | contig 11370 bp, 12 predicted proteins | sample 041ome_2_FD_132982 | JGI IMG/M metagenome (GOLD analysis project Ga0181600, IMG submission 132982) | Coastal salt marsh microbial communities from the Groves Creek Marsh, Skidaway Island, Georgia - 041406US metaG (megahit assembly) | ecosystem: Environmental > Aquatic > Marine > Intertidal zone... | reverse complement strand
TGGGCACCGTAAGCTACGAGTTGCATGAGACCACCGGCCATTGTGAGAGTTTTGTACTATATACGGAGAAAATAATTTTGGCCAAACGCGCATTTCCCGACCCCCATTTTTCTCAGTCCAATATAAATGTCGACACAGCCTGAGGAAATTGTCAATGAAATCGAGACCGAGGATGAGATTGAGGAGGGCGAAATCGTCACCGAGGATGAGGATGAGGATGAACTCGAGGACTTCGAGGATGAGGAACTCGATGATGGTGTGGATGTCCCAACCCTGATGACCTCCCTGCTCGCCACGGAGGAGGGAGAGACTGTTTGTACCGCCCTGGTCGGGATCGGTCAGCAGCTCCAGGTTCAAAACAAGATCCTCATAAAAATTTTGGCTCAACTCAAAAACTGATTTAAGGAAAAGAATCGTATGTATTGTAAATGGAAGATACCCACTTCATCGATAAGGAACCCAATAGGTATGAAGCACTCGCAGAGTTGCAGAAACAGCAAATCCAATCGATGAATGAGGAACAGGTTGTCAACCTAATCGAAAAGTTTGAAAACGCATGGGATCTCCGAACTGGTGACTACAGGAATGCTCGTGAACTGGGTTATCGTCAATTTGTTCATAAGGACAACTGGGATGAACATAACAATCCTATCCCCGAGAAGATTGATATCCTGGCAGTCAAGGGTATGCGAGAGAAGCAGCGTCGTTTCCTCTCAGAACTTAAGCAACGCTTGAGTGACCTGGGTGTTGACAAGAAGGAAGCTGACGATAGTGGTGCAACTTTGGGAAAGCGCCTGAACAACGTCTTCAAACAGATTAAGGATGGCTACGAGAACATCAGGAGACACTACATGGCATATGAACGTGTCGTGAACCCTACAGCTGTGCCACAGATTACCTCAATCTACGACTCTGCCACTATGGATGACGATGAGGTTGAGAGTTGCGCACCTTACCAAAAGTGTCTCATCTTTTGCCTGGAGGAAGCGTACAAGAGGGGCTATCGCAAGTATAACAATCACTGCTACGAAGAGATTAAGACCATCGAGGGTTACCGAACCCGTGCCTGGATTCCCAAGTTTGAGATTGGTAAGTTTGTTCGTTCTCTGGCTCCAAAGGAGGATGAGTTTTCCATGTGGAAGAACTTTACGAGTCGGGGTTCCATTTTCCGTGACGTGACGGAAAACCTTTCGACATGTAACGACGTTCAGTTTCCTGAAATCGAGAAGCGTCGGTACGTGTGGTCTTTCAGGAATGGCCTCTTTGTAGGGAAAGAGTGGATACCTGAACTAGGTGAATACACGTGTCGCTTTTACCCGTATGATAGCAAGGAGTTTGCCTGCCTGGATCCAACCATCATCTCTTGCAAGTATTTCGACCAGCAGTTTGATGACTCTTTACATGTGGAGCGCTGGCAGGATATCCCAACACCCAACTTCGACCGAGTTCTTCACTTCCAGCAGTTTGAACAGGGGGTGTGCGACTGGGCGTATGTTATGGGTGGTCGCCTCTGCTACGACATTGGAGACCTTGATAGCTGGCAGATTATCCCCTTCTTCAAGGGTATCGCGAGGTCTGGTAAGTCTACCCTGATTGAGAAGGTGTTCCAAAGGTTTTATGAACCAGAGGATGTTGGAACCCTCTCGAACAATATCGAGAAGAAGTTCGGTCTCTCGTCCCTGATGGGGAAGTTTATGTTTGTCGCTCCAGAGGTGAAGGGTGACCTCGCACTCGAACAGGCGGAGTTCCAGTCTATCGTTTCTGGAGAGAGTGTATCCATAGCAGTGAAGAACAAGTCTGCCGTTTCGATGGAGTGGAAAACTCCAGGTGTTCTCGGTGGTAACGAGGTTCCCAATTGGAAAGATAACTCTGGTTCAGTTCTTCGTCGTATTCTCCCATGGAACTTCACGAAGCAGGTGCGTGAAGCTGACCCCCTTCTCGATAAGAAGTTGGGTAAGGAACTTCCAGTGATTCTCCTGAAATGTGTCAGGGCGTACATCGAGTACTCGAACAAGTTCAGAGACCGAGACATTTGGAATGTTGTTCCACCGTACTTCAAGAAGATTCAGAAGCAGGTGGCGATGGTGGCGAACACACTGCACCATTTCCTGGACTCGACGAATGCAGTGATGGGGAAAGACCTCTTCGTCCCACAGAAACTCTTCGTCCAAAGCTTCAATGCCCACTGCAAGAGCAACAACCTCGGTGCGCCACGTTTCAATCCAGACTTTTACGTGGGTCCATTCAGTACCTACGACATCGAAGTCAGGAATGAGGCAGTGACATACAAGGGTCGTGCATACCCTGTTCAACCAGTCATCTATGGTGTAGACATCGTCGAAGAAGACCTCATGACCATGAACAACCACTAAAAAAAATCGTCGTCTATAGTATGAGCCAGAAAATTAAAGAATTTGTCAGGCAATCTGGTGTCGAGGTAACCAACTCGAACTCGAATGAAAATAATAACTTTGCTCGGGAACTCGAAGAAGACCTTCTCCGAGCAGACCGTGAGCGTACCATGCGCAGGGCTGGGTTCCGTACACCCCCACGCCCCCAGTTTCGCCCACGTCCACGTGTCCGTCCACGCCCAGACCCACTGGTGAATGAGTTTGCCGACGTGAATGAAAAAATGATTGAAAATATCTTGAAGGAAATTGATGAGCCAGCGCCACCACTACCTCTTTCCAACAACAACATGAGAGAGTTGCTCGCTCCCACAAATGGACTTCAAATTGGTGCGTTAAATCCGGGTATGTTTAACGCCACTGTAAACCGTGAGTTTGGTAAAGAGAATCGCATCGACCTCACAGAAATTCTGAAGAAGAGACCCCTCGCTCGAACCTCCATTGGAAACGGTCTTTATGTAGACACCAAGGAGATTAAGGGGTGGTTTGGACAGTTTAAGACTGGATTTTCCCATACACGCAACTACGGTATGCAGGGAAACCTGAACAAGAACTTTTTCAGTGTTCAGATTACTCTCGAAGTGTCTGACGGGGAGGAGACTAAGGGTGCCACGGTAAACATCTATAGGAATGGTAAGATTCGTTTCTCGGGTGGATTTGTCGGTTCTAATATCGTCAACCAACCCGAACGTATTCGACGCTTCGTTGTCGACTCGTACACCAATAAGGACTCCTTCTTGTACAACCCCTTCTCGTACAACAATCTCAGTGGTCAATTTAGAATCAATGGATTCTTCGACAACATGGAAGTTCTCGCATCCAGGTTCAGGAAGTACGGTATGACCCGTGTCTCATACGAACCAGAACTCTCCCCCTTTATCTACGCGTACTTTGACAACGCGACTTTCATTCTCTCCAAGACTGGGAATGTTCAGATTTCGGGTGCCACAAACCCCGAAGACATGGTAAACGCCTATGAATTTGGTAAGAAATTCATTCGAGACCTGAACGCCGATGGACAAATTCGTGTCACTGGGGTGTTCGAGGAGGGTGTGAAGACTAAGACGAAAGCCCGACCTAAAACAAAGGCTAAACCCACAGCTAAGCCTTCCACGCGTTTGAAAAAGTCGGAACTCGTGAACATCGCGCGTAAGGTGGGTGTCGTCAACTTCAGGGCTGTCAGGAACGGTGCTACAAAAGCTCTCACCAAGGAGGAACTTTACAAGCGTATCCAGAACAAGTCTGGCAACAAGACGGCAACTTTCAAAAACACCAACAAAAATAAGAACGTCTCCCTCAGTGGTACTGGAAAGACGTTCCGCGTCGGAAAGGTTAAATGTGAAAACCTGTCGAAGAAGGAGCTTGTCAGGATTGCCACGATTCTCAAGATTAAACCCAATGCCAAGGAGACCAAGACCTCCCTATGCAACAAGATTGAACAAGTTCGAAACAATCTGGCGGCGCCAAAACCTAAATCTCCACCCAAGCCCAAGCCCACCAAAAAGAACGTTGTGGCTGCCAAACGCAACGTTAAGAAGGCTGAGGTGATGAAGAAGAGGGGTCTCGACGAGAACTCTATCCGCAAAGATCTGAAAAAGCTTTATGGTGACAAGTGGATGAAAAGGTACAATCCCAACCTCAACCAAGATGTGCGTAACATGAAGTCGGCTCTCAACGCTATCAATAAGGGTAACAAGTCGGGTGTTCCATTCAAGAAGGATGTCGACCAGGTCAAAAAGAACGTCGTCAGTCGGTGGAAGATGGAACGACGCCGAGAACTTGAGAGAAAGTATCTGATGAACAAGGTGAATGTCACTGGTGTAGCGTTTAACATTAGGAATGATTACCGTCGCGCGGCTGCCAACTACATCATGAGCAAGAAGACACCCCCTTCGAACAAGAAGATGGCGGAGTACCGCAACTATTGGTTAAAGTTTAGAGCCAACATGAATACAAATGGGAATTCTCAACGAGTTAACAGGACGGCTCGAGCTCGGGTTGAGAAAATATAATCATGGTGTTCGCACCGATGATGACACGAGGGATTGGGGGACATCAGTGAATTCGTGGCTCTACATGGCGAGGGAAGAATTCTTGGACGCCATGATTTATGTAGCCGCCGATTACATTCGTAAGAGTGGTCTAAAGCGTGATGAGGGTGAAGAGGATGATAACAAACTCATCATGCGTGTGATTGATCGCTACAACGATATAGATAGTGCCAAACATAAGATGCTCCTATGGAATCTCTTCAATATGTTGAACGCTATTAGTTCTTGAGGTTGTTGGTGGGGCGAATGTTCTTGGGAACAGTGTTCGCAGTGTTCACGTTGATATTAGTGATGGGGGCGTTGTTCGCGACGGGCTTGATACCGTTGGCGACAGGCTTGTAGTTACGGTTACCATCAGCATTCTTCGTGAAGACGGCACCATTGTTGGTCTTGTTGATGCGACGACCATTGGCATCAACGTAGGGGGTGGGGGCGACCGCGGGAGCAGAGGCACCCTGGCTCATCTTATCAAAAGCCTTACGGGCATTCTTGGCGACGGACATCGCACTGTTGCGGGTGCGCTTGACGGCGTTCTTCACGGTGTTGTACATTTATATAGTGCGAGAAATTCTTTTGAGTTGGGTCGTGTGATGCGAAAAGTCGTACTTGGGGAAAGTCTCTTTAATTTTATTAGAAATTATGGTTGCCTGAACTATGTGAGGTGACCCAATAAACTGGTCTTCCATGTGTACAAATGTCTTCAATCTCTCTTGACTCTCACCATTCGCATGCATCTCAAGGTAGGTCTCCTTTGACGCACCCTCAGTCATGTAAAAGTACTTGGAACCCTCAACCTCCTCGGATTTCTTGCGGTTTTCACGCATGAGCGCCAATACGAGGAGTATGAGAATGGCGTAGACCACCATTTATATTTACTGCGAAATAAGTTTTGTCAAATCGTCAATCTTCTGGAGAATATTCTTGAACTTGTAGATGGAGTCCACATCCGAGGGCTTCACAAACTCCATCTCGATTTGGTAACTCGCCTCCTCCTCGGAGTCCATGTCGGCGTTGTCCCCCGAAGAGATGGTCATATCGATACTCAGGTTCTTGCGTACGAAGGAGTGCCTCGTCTTGGTTCTCTTCCTGTCCATCTCATACTCCCCACTCATTGGAATCTCACGTGCAACGCAGAAGCGTACGTCGAGGGGTTCACGCTTGAAATCCTCCTTGACCACAGAAATCTTCTGAATCATCGTCTGTTCACCAGAGTCTTCGTCAACACTGATGCGGATGTTGTTGTTGTCGTTATAGTAGACGTCGACGGTACTCGTCTTGGTACTTTCCCAACCATCGTACTTCCTCAAGCCCTTCAGAACCTGCTTCCATACATCCTTCCCGACGTTCGTGTCGAAGAGGGCGCCATTGTGTTTGCCGAAACGAATCTCAACTTCAATGTCGCCCTCATTCTTGTGCGCTTCAAAGATGGGGAGTACTTTCTCGGTAAGGTCCATTTTGTTTTTCTTATCTTTTTACATTTGCGTCATTCTCTTAAGCCTTTTTTGTACACAAAATGCAATGAAGGGTCTCGAAAATCACGGAAATACTTGCTACTTCAACACAGCGGTGCAATGCCTTCTGTATATCCCAGCCCTGACAAACTATTTTATTCGTGAGCCTTACATGGGTGAATGTGCCTTTACGACCAAGTACTATGAACTTGTCAAAACCTACTGGACGAAGGGGCAGGAAACTTTAAGTGTCAATGACCTCCTCACGGAATTTCGTAAAAAGTTTCCTCGCTTTGGCTCAAGGGAACAACACGATGTCCAGGAAGCTGTGTTGTGCATCATAGACATCCTCGAGACTGCAAGACCTGAAATTAAGCACTGGTTCTACGGGAAAAAGGTACAGGAGACCATCTGGCCAGGGGGGAAGTCATCAAGTCAAGAGGACTTTAGCGTTCACTTGATAACTTCAGATGGAAAGGATATGGCTAAGATGCTCTCAGAGAGTACTGATTGGAATACTATAGAAAACTTCGAGGACACTGAGGGTAAGACACACCACGTCGCAACGACTCGGATGCTCTTCTCCAAGTTACCACAAGTCCTCATGATTTCCTTTGACAGGAAAAGTCACATTCAAATCATCGAAAATATCATCATCGACAAGTACGAATACAACCTCATCGCCTCGGCTGTCCACGTGGGTCATCAAGATGATGGACACTATGTGAGTTTCGTGAAGCGTAGGAACAAATGGTTCCTCATAGATGATGATAGCGTCAAAGAACACCCGTTACCTGACGAAGCTGGATATTATTTCATGGTCTACAATCTAAAAACTCCTTCATCTGAATATTCTCCTTGATGTTCACGATGGTTCGGTAGAAGGTGCGACGATTGTTGGGGTACGTCTTATCCGTCCTTCTCTTCAGGGGTTTCCACCACATCGGAGACTCCCACGTCACATATGCACATTCAACGATGGCACCATCCTCAAACCATGGTTTATCCTCGATACGGTTATGGGGAATCTCACTCTCAAAGTATAACTTTCCCTTCTCCTGTACATATAGGCGCCACGTAGGTATACCTGGTGCAAATCCTGGTGTTTCTCTCGAAGGTTCCCTCTTCATGAGAAAGTCCACCGTGTTCTTCTCTTGTGGCTTCCATTTGAACATGGTCTCATGCGTCCCGATGCGCACAGGTTCATTCACGGGAGTGAAGACGAGACCGTCAATTTTCTGTTCAACGGTGGGGAGGTACTCATCCATAAACTTTGCAAAGTCTCTCATGTGATGAAACGTCTTACACTTGAGGCGATACTTGTCCGACTTCATGTAGATGATTGACTTCATGAGACTTCGTGCGGTATCGAGACGTTCATTGAGATTCTTGTTCCATACGGATTGACCAGCGACAAGAACTGCATCATAGACCATCAGGGTTCCATCGTAGAGTTCACCGTCGAGAATCGTTCCCTCATAAGCACTCTTCTTGAGATTTATGGACACCTCAAACATTTGGAAAGCCCGATTGACAAATAGACATTTCTTCTTTCCGTCATAAGTGAGTGCCACCATCATATGACGCTCACCGTCCGTCTTCTCACACACGAGGTAGTCACCACCCTTCAGGACTGGGAAGTGTTTATACTCGATAGAGATTGGTTGTGGACCAGGGAAGTATTCTTTACTCCCCCACACGGAATGTATAAACTCTATGACATATTTGTGAAGCGGGTTGGACATGTTTTAGATACCCACAAAAACTTTAATTGACTTTGACACCTGCGGCGTTCAGGATGTTACTCACACATTCATGTGTATAAGTCATCGTCAACTTAGCTGCTGTAAATGCATAAACTCGTACATTTTGTCGAAGGAATTTTTCAAACATCTTCGGACTAATCTTAGAGTCCTTACTTTTCTGGAGTGTCTTCATGACATTTTTGGTATTCATAATCCAAACCTTCGCAGTGGTGGAATCAACTTTGCGGATATCCTTGGAAACAGATTTACCCACGGTGGTGTCAAAGTGAAGACCCATCTGCGAAACAGGTTCATCAGTCCCATTTCGAATCTTCTCCTTGAACATCCCCCAATCAATACCCTCCCTCACACCTGGGAAGACGAGGCACCCGACACCCTCATGTGTCTCAAGAACTTGGTCAAGGGAAGCGTCATCGACACCAATTCCAAAGTCAATGAAAAAGATACGGTCATGTGTCTTCATGTATCTCTCTATGATTTCTGATTTTTCGTATGGGTCATCATCAACATATGCGATTTGATTATCAACATTCCTTTGAAGACACCGAACGTTGAGGCGTAGCACCGCATGAAGTGTCTTGACGTGACACGACTTCGAACGAGTAACAAGAATAGTAACAAGTTTCATATGGGAACTACGCATCTATACCTTAAGCCTGTCATTGAGGCATCCACTAAATGGGAGGTTCCCAACATGACCTAGGGTTGTGTTTACATCTGCAAAAATCTTACCACCCGCTTGTTGCCAACGACGACAGAATGCATAGTCCTCTGAGAGGTACCGACGGTTACCTGGGTCAATCATACAGTCGAAAGCTGCGTGGTAGTCATCAAAGTCTCGGTTCTGGTGGTCATTCTTACACCAGAGTTCGGGAAACTTCTCCTCGAGGGTCTTGAAGACGGAGCGTTTAATCACCATGAAACCTGTGGGTCCATCGAGAATCTCAATGAAGCCATTCTGGACGGGACGATTGTTCGCTCCAAAGTTGATGACGAGACTCGAAGAGAGCATGGACATGTCACGTTCGTCCCCCTTCTTGACAGCATTTGCAGCCTGGTCCCACATGACAACCTTCTTGGGGTAGCACGCGACAGAGAGGTCATGACCAGATTTGACGAGACGTACGACAGCCTCGGGGTCAAAATGGATGTCAGCATCTATGAACATGAAGTAGTCACAGTCCGTCTTCTGCATGAATCGTCCGACGGAAACGTTACGGGCGCGGTGGACGAGGGATTCATTCTCGGTCGTGTCGAGGTACATCTGAATACCCTCTTTGATGAGAAGAATCTGAAGTTTGATGATACTGGACATGTACTTCTCGAGACACAAACCGCCGTAGCATGGTGTCGCGAGAAACAGTTTCGTCATTTTAAATACTATTACATTGTTCGCTCTAAGTGTTTTTTAATAATCGTCTCAATCTTATTCAGTGTTGGTACAGACACTGAACATTTTTCACACATCTCGCTCTTCGTCACTTTACTTCCGAGAACGATATAGATGATTGCAGACGCCACACTGTTTGGAGTTTTACTCATCAAGTCTGCACAGTCCTCTGTAGCACCACACATCTTGTTACATCGGAGACGCTCATCTCGTGTCACCTCAAATGAGTTTAGAAGTCGCTGCATCACGTCGAACGCCTTCGTCACATAATTCTTCTTTGTCGCACCCGAGATGTTTTCTTGGAACATTTGGGTCGTACGACTGATATCCTTGGATTGGATTCCAAACATATCCGCAATCTCCTTCGTCGTCCGAGGAAACTGCGCCAACCTGCACGCATACAACACACAATTCGCCTTGATACCTAGGCGCACCGCACCACGGGTCAACTTCTCCTCATTGAATTTGCGGTACAGCATCTTCGCATCCTTGAGAACCACCTCGGGGAGTGTGTGACACGCTTCATCAATATCCTTGTATGCATGAAAGAGAGACCTGTCCTTGTGATTCATAGACATGTGAAAATTGATTTTAGCCATTCTCTTGTTTTCATACGTTGAAGAATGCTGTGTCGAAATAATAGTACCCTTCCCCCAATTCTGAGAGAAGAGTTCAGGGTTGGCATTAGGGTTACCACACCTGGATGGGTCATTCACCTTCCCATCATCTGTAACACCACTTGTCCATTCAGCTGTGTCATCCACAAAGTAAGACTCCACGAGACCACAATCCGAACACGTGGGAAGCCCCTCTGGGGAAATAACTTTGATTCCAGAGCATTCTTGACATATATGTCTGTTCACTGGCTTTTCGTCGTTTTGTTTTGTTAAGAGGGTGTCCAATTCGGACCATATAGTTGCCAGTTCCATTTGTGAAATGTGCAACTTTTTTTTAGATTTTCAAAAAACGCGTCACTCACTTAGGCGCCTGACACGATTTTCTATAGCATCAATTGTGTCCTTGAAACTGCGGGCACCCACCGAAGAAGGTTTCCACTCATTCCAAGCCTTATCGATAGACTTGTGGTCAGGGGGTGGAGACCCCTCAATCTCGGTGTCCGAGACAACGAAGTCGGCCATCTCGGAATCAGTTTCATTGTCATCATAGATTTCACTGTCACTGTCCTCGACATCAATCTCAGAGTAGTAGGCAAACATGTTGTCTCCCAAGGATTTCATCTCCAAATCCATAAAAGTTGTTCCACTTGGGTAATGTTCCATCACACTCTCGAATGGAGCGGGAGAAAGTTCATCTTGGTCTAATTTGTAGACACAAGCAGACTTGTATATGAGTTCGGTGGGGTTGAGGTAGCGAATGCCGAGAGTCAGGCCAGTATTCATCCCAACAACCCCGTACATTTGGTCTTCCATACCGTCTTCGTTTACGAGTAGTTTGACTATATCGTCTTGAATTATTTCGGAGGGCACAATCATGCTTAGAGTTTTTCCACAAAAAATAATCAGGGATAATATCACAGATGAAAGTTAGAATTTATTCGAAGGAAGGATGCCAATATTGTGACCATGCGGTAAACCTATGCGAGTCTGAAGGACTCGAGTACGAGAAACTCATGGTGGACAAAGAGGAACTCAAGAAAGCTTGTGGTTCGGGAGCGGCAACCTACCCTCAAATATCTATTGACGGACGTCACATCGGAGACTACTTTGAATTTCAAGAATACATCGAAGACGAATACGAACCTATACTCGCGCCAACCCTAAACAGGTTCACGGTGTTTCCCCTGAAATATCCAGAACTTTGGGAACTCTACAAAAAGGCTCAGATGTCCAACTGGACTGCCGAAGAGGTTGACCTCTCCAAAGATATGGATGATTGGAAAACCCTAAACGATAACGAACAGAAATTCATAAAGTACATCCTGGCGTTTTTCGCTGGATCCGATGGAATTGTATTTGAAAACATCAACAACAACTTTGCTGATGAGGTGCAAATCTCGGAGGCTCGTTCATTCTACGCTTATCAGTCTCACAATGAGATGGTTCACGGTGAGACCTACTCCAAGTTGATTGACAAATACATTAAAGATGGTGCGGAAAAAAAGCAGCTCTTTGAGGCTATTCAAACCGTGCCATGCATAGAGAAAAAGGCGAAATGGGCTATGAAGTGGTTCGACAAGTCCCGCCCATTCGCGGAACGCCTCTTCGCATTCGCTTGTGTCGAGGGTATCTTCTTTTCTGGAAGTTTTTGTGCCATCTATTGGCTTAAGAAGAGAGGACTCATGCC
>Ga0181600_10003900_pt1 | contig 11372 bp, 9 predicted proteins | sample 041ome_2_FD_132982 | JGI IMG/M metagenome (GOLD analysis project Ga0181600, IMG submission 132982) | Coastal salt marsh microbial communities from the Groves Creek Marsh, Skidaway Island, Georgia - 041406US metaG (megahit assembly) | ecosystem: Environmental > Aquatic > Marine > Intertidal zone... | reverse complement strand
TTTTACCAACCAATCGCGACGCGCGAGAGAGACGAGTCCGAGTCCGACGACACGAACGAACGACGCGCGCGACGCGAACGAACGAAGAGAACGACGCGAACGAACGCGCTCGAGGTGGGATTCGAACCGACGAACGACCTTTTTTGGTCCGTGTTGTAAAGAAATACTCCTCTACCGGTAGTAGTATCTCTGTATCGTGTCTCGAGAGGATGAGATTTGAATGAATGAATGGATGGATGGATGGATCGAACTATCGAACGAACTCGCGCCTCACTCGACGACGACGACTTACGACGACGACTTGCGACGTTCGGTATCGTCGGTGACGTCGGTGACGACGAGCGAGTCGGTGAAGCGCGACGACGACGACTTTAGAGGAGGACTTTAGAGGAGGACGACTTTGGACGTTCGGTATCGTCGGTGACGACGAGCGAGTCGGTGAAACGCGATGACGACGACGACGACGACGACGACGACGACGATGGAGTCGAACGCGGAGGCGCTGTTTAAGAATCGCACGCTGGAAGAGATCCGAGAAGTGGAGCGACGGACGCGAAGGGAAGCGCGGGAGAAGAGCGAGACGCTGCGAAACGTGGTGGGGGAATCGTACAAGGATGCGATGGCGACGGTGGAGGCGATGGAGAGGATACGGGAGGCGGAGAGGGTGGTGGAGAGATTGGCGAGGGAGGCGCGGGCGGAGATGGAGGCGCGGGAGACGCGAGCGAAGGCAAAGTCCTCCGCGACGACGACGACGAAGATGACGACGGGAAAACGCGACGACGGCGTGATGATGGGGATCGATCGAGGGAGTCGAGTGAAGTTTTTATTGGATGCGCCCGAGGTTATTTGGGGGAAATTGGAGGATTGCGAGTACCGCGGCGCGATGAGACGGTTGTTGGCGTCGACGGAGACGTTGACGGCGATGACGACGAAGAAGAAGGAAACGGAGGAGTTGTACTCTGTGTTCCCGGTGGTGCGGCAACAGGCTGTGGTGTTAAGTAGTTTCAAGGCGCACATCTCTAAGCGCGCGCGGTCGGGGCTCGAACGCCCGGGATTGCGCGCCGAGGAGGCGACGAGCGCGTTGAGCGCGCTCGTCGTCGTGGAAAATTTATCGGCGGCTCGAGCGCTGGAATTACTCTTGCAAACGCGTCAAGCCTGGGTTCGGGCGTGTCTTCGCGATATTTCGAGCTCGTCCACGACGCCGGAGATGTTGAACAAACGCCTGAGCGCGCTAATGTCAGACGTCAAGCACGTCTTGAAGCTGAGCTTTGAAATTTTCGCCGGGTCCGAGGCGACGCTCTTCGCCGACGTGGAATCCACGCTGAGCGCGGATGATTTGTTTCCGGGCGTTTTTGAACCCCAGGGCGAGTGGGAACGGTTTCAAGCTTCCGCGAAGGAGCGCCGATCAAAGCTCGAGAGTCTGAGCGAAGACGCTGTGCGAGAAGCTTGTACCGCTTGGTTAAATCGTCTCGCCGAGGACATTTCGCGGCGAGGCGTGGCTGTGTTTGGTAAGATTTCTTCGTGCGAAGAACTTGTCGAGCTCGAGGTTGCGCTGTCGAGCGATGACAAGGCGTGGGAAGACACGTGCAAGGCGCTGTTCAAGCACAAGCTCAGTCTCTGGTCCATCCTCTTCGCGTACCCGTGGCTTCAGCAAGGTTTCGCCCTCTTTAAAAAGTCGTTGTCGTTCGCGCACATCAAGCCGCAAGTCGATGGTGCCGTGGCAGAGGCGATGAGAAAGGCGGACGCGAACGCGCGAGGCGACTTATCCGTCTGGTCGGGTACGTCCAAGGATGCAAAGCTTGCGATTCCAGAGGATGTAAAGCACGCTCGGGCTGTGGCTCAATCTTTGAACGCCACGATGCTCGCGGTGCGCAAGGATGCGTTGATGCTTCAAGGTGTCCAACTAGGTGGTGTCGTTGAAGCCGAGGGTAGACTAGCTAGCTTAGCAGAGCATATTCAGACGTGCGCTCACAAAGGTTTGATCGAGCTCGCGCATTACTTGCTCAACAAACTCAAAACGAGTTCGGAAGTTTCCTGCGCGCTCATGGTTGGACATCTCGCGCAAGCCATCGTGGATGTCGCCAAGGAGACAAACATCCTGTTGAAGCCTGTGGACACGTGGACAAAGTACAACGAATCAGCGGAATTGATTGTCAAGCCAGTGAGAACGCTGAGAGGGATGAACCAACCAAATGAGCCGGTGAATCCAAAAATTGAAGGCGTCAAGAAGGAGTTTGAGACGGTGATGAATGTCGGTTACCGGGCGTGGGTGACAAAGTGTACCGACGATTTGCTCGGTGGATTTAGAGATTCCATCATGCGCGACCCCGCGCTCGTATCCGAGGCGGTACCGATCCACTGGGAAGAGGTTTCTGGCGGAAGCAGCGAGGGATTGAGCCTTCGACTTCCGACCAACGCGTCGTCGTACGTGGTGACTGCCTTGCACGGAGCTCTGCAGGAGGCGCAGCGCATCGGTGGACACTTGCTTTCCAAGTCAATCACGCGCATGCTCGCCTTTTCGATCGCGCAAAAAATCATCCAAGCTTACTCTGACGTGATTGGCCGAGTTCGTTTCTCCGAAAAGGGGACTCTGCAGGTGCTTTTTGACATCAAGTTTGCCGCGGATATCCTCGCCGAATCGTCGTCGACGGATGTTGCTAATCTGCAAAAGCAACTCGTGAGCGCGCTCGATCCGATCGACTGGGCGACGTACGAACCTTTTCTCTGGGAGAACGAACGTCGCGCCTACCGCCGGTGCGCAGTGTTGCTCGGTGGGTTCGTGCAATTGGAGAACCTGTACCAAGATACGTCCATCAAGCCTGCGGGCGGCGCAAGCTCGGCGACGGCAAGCTCCAAGCCCATCGCTCGTTTCACATACCTTCCAGTCAGCCTCCCGACGCTTCGTGGCGGCTTGAATGCTGACGGTACCAAGAGTAAGATTGACTGGGGTGAGATTGAGCCCGATACGCTGGAAGATGAAGAACGAGAAGGCCTCCTTTCATCCTTCATGCAGAGCTCGAGAATCGGTCTCGGCAATATTCTTCGCGAGTTTGCTTAAACAACAACTTAGGACACATGTCAATAATTAGTATACTTATACAATGCACAACAGCTTCAATTCGCTTCTACGTAAACAATATCAATGGATTTGAATTCTTTTTCAGCCGCCTCGAGCTCCTCAGCGTCCGGCATCTCCGCGTCACGGTAGGTTTCCGGATTGGCACGTTTGTTGAGCCCGGTGGCTTTGTACATGCGCGCACGCCATCCAGCGTGCGGCGCGACGCCAGCCAACTTGGCCATGCGATCGTTGTATTCAAATTGCGCGTCACCGAGACAGTGTGCATGACGTCGAGGCAGCGGACCGTTTGGCTCCAACTGGGACTCGAGCGCCGCCGCGCCGCGAAGCGCCTCGTCTGCGCTCGGCATCGGCACGGCGCCGGAAAGCATTCGCGCAATCCATCGCGCTTGCAACTCAAACATCGGGAAAGGAACCACCTTCCACGGCAATCCGATGAAGGACATCGACAGGGCGTTCGCCGCGATGCAGTGCTCGTACAGAGGAGCGACGCAGTTATCCTCAACGCGAACCACACCGTCTGGAAGAAAGGGAAATGCGTACTTGTATCCCGTGCAGTACATGCACACATCGCACTCGGGCGCGATAGAGCCGTCTTCGAATTCAATCGACCCATCTCGGTTAAATTGAGCGACGTTAGGTTTTCGGAAAATGTTCCGACGCGCACCGATGCCCTCCGTCGCGTGCGCCCACGCCGGATTTTGCCATGTTCGTGCCGAGAGGTAAACTTTATCCGCAACCAATCCAATCTCTCTGCTCAAGTCTTCCCCACTCGCCATGGCGCCGATGAGCAAAACCTTCTTGCCCGCAAACTCATCCGGTACGCGATAATTGTGACTGTGCACGCGCTTTCCCGGCCACTCGAGCGCGCCTTTAAACTCTGGCACGCGCGGCTCAGAGTAGTGACCATTAGCCACGACGACGGCGTCGAACATCTCCGTCTTCGTATCCACGACATCACGGCATCTCGAAGACGCCGTCGTCACCGACCACTGACTCGACCACCTCTCTTCCTCGAGTGCGTTTTCCCTCACCACGCGCTCGACGCGCACCACTCGCCTATCGTACTCGACGTCTCGAGTCAACCCGAACGTCTGCGCGTACCGCTTCAAGTAACTCTGCACCTCCCGGTGTCCACAAAACCTTCGCGCATCCCCGGCGTGCGCGCGCATCGAGAATGGAAACTCCTCAAACCCCATCACCTCCCTCGGCAGATTGGTCCGAAGCGACGCGTACATGGATCCGTGCACTCGCGCTCGGTCCTCGCGTTCGCCCGCGACGTCGTCCAGCTCCACGCTTTCCGAGTACCTCCACGTCCCGCCTTCTTCACTCGCGAGTTCATACGCGACGACATCGTGCGATTCCAATCGTAACGCCCGTATCGCCGCTAATCCCGCCGCCCCCGCTCCGACGACACACACTCTCGCGCGGCGGCGACAGCCTTTCTCTTCCTCCTTTGACATCTTTTCTCCAGTCATTGGCGTCGTCATCGCACCGTCGTCATCGCCCACCCTTTTCGCGCGAACGACCGTCGTCATCCTCACCGTCGTCGTCTCTCGACGTCGTCGCGCGTGCCGTCCGACGACGATGATCGTCGGCAGGTTCACGACACGGCTCGTTCGCATGCGAGCACCTCAACACGCTGCACAGAGTGACGCACGACGACGTCAAAAAATGCAAACACTCAAACGACATCCATCCACGACGACGACGACGACGACGACGATGACGTTCAATAAACCACGACGACGAAGTGTGCACGCGATGCGTCGTCGCTCGGGAACCGTCGATGACTCGCAGTGGTTCACCGACGACGACGAACGAGGTGTCATCTTGTACGATGGCGTCTGCAACCTCTGCAACTCGGCAGTCAACTTTGCGATTGAATACGACGCCGACGTCACCGGTCGTGGGTCGCTTCGATTCGCGGCGTTACAGAGCGACGCTGGACGTGCAATGTTGGTGCGCGCCGGGAGGGATGCGGACGATATCTCATCCATCGTCTTCGTGGAGAGAGGAGGGGTGGCGAGGGTGAAGAGCGACGCGATTTTAGCCATCGCAAAGCGCTTGCGAGCGCCGTTTCCGCAATTAAGCGCGTTGGGACGCGTCTTCGTCCCGAGGATGTTGGGCGATGCGGTGTATGATTTAGTGGCGAATAATCGGTACGCGGTTTTAGGAAAACGGGACGTGTGCAGGTTGGGTGATGAAACGCATGACGATCGGTTTCTGTCGTGAGTAAAAAATGTCTTCTAGTCTTGTCTACTTTAGTCGTTTATTGTTGTTGTATCTAAGTACGTAAAGCGCGTTTGGTGTCATCAACGCCTCCCGCGACCGCCTCTACCTCCTTTTGTGCCCGCTCTCGGGGCGTAGTTGCCGCCTTTTCCTGATCGGAAATCCTTATCAAAGGAGGACGGCTTGTACCCAGACATATCGTTGGCGCTGAACTTGTCGTTGCGCTTGGCCACCTGCAAAGAAGGAAAAATCAGAGAGTCAGTGGCACGTCGTCTTTGATGGGGAAAGAAAGAAAAAAAAAACAAAAAGAAATGAGAATGAAAGTGCTGAATGGCAGGTCCATGGTCTGTCCCGTGACGTAATTGCAACGACGTTGCGCCCGTCTAGGCAATGGAATATGGTCCTTCCCGTCGGGAGGCGTCCTCGTGAGAGGAGCCTACGACCGACAGATTTATTTAAGGTGTTTACGCAGAGATATACGCCGTAGATGCTTAGCGCCTCATCGCGTTGGATACTCGGGATGCGGGCAGCACCCCGAGCCCCACCTAGGAAGAAACAAAGAAAGAAACAAGAAGGAGAAGAGGATAAAATGCTCGCTCGATCAAACAAGCGAACCAACGCACCTTTTTACGACCGCCAAATCCAAATTTAGCATCCCTCGCCGCGCGTTTACTCCCGCGTCTACCGTCATCCGCCCCATCGAACGGCGCCTTGCCATCATCCGCAAACCCACTCTTTTGTCGCATCTTCCGCCACTTATCCAAGCTCTTAATTTGAGCCTTTTTATCCAGAGTACGCTGCTTGACCTTCTCCGCCTGCACTTGCTTGCCAAACTTCTTCGCCTCGCGCGCCTTGCGTCGTTCCTCGCGAATTTCCAGCTGTTGTTGCTCATGTAACAGCTCACTCCGCACGCGCTTCATGTGTTCATCGCTCTTCACCATTTCGGCATAGTAATCATCCGGTCTTCTCACCGGCACGTCCAAATCCTTGAGCTTGCGAACGCACTCGTTCGCCGACTCGAGCGCGCGCTCGTAAAAGAAGGTTTCGCGCGTCAAGTCGTCGTTCACATCGACCACACGATCGGTATTAGAGCCTGTGATGGTCATGTGATCGATCCAATGCGCCTTGTGCGTCCATTGGAAATCTATATCAACGAAACGAAAGCATCCCAAAGTCAGTCTTCCCGCTCCAAAGCTAAAACCATACAAACCGGTCCAGTTTGTCCAGCCGTCGCTCGTCTCTCCTCTCTCTCGCGCGCGCGTCACCGCCTAAAACACGCAACATACCTTCCAAACTCGCCTCCAACCCGGCCGCATTGTTCACAAACGTCTTTAACCCTTTCCCCGCCGCGCTCTTCGCCGCCCGTTCCCTTTTTATCGCCTCCAACGCCGCCATCTCAGCCTCGAGTTCGTCGTCGTCATCAACCTCTCCCGCTGAACCCCCGCCGTCATTCTCCTCTCCGTCATCATCCTCGACCCCTTCGTCGTCGTCGTCGTCCGATCCGGACCCTCCGACCTCTAGGAGTTCCTCGTCGTCGTCATCAAGCTCCTCCTCGCTCTCTTCTTCGTCTCGTCGTCGTCGTCCCATCGTCGTCGTCCCGCCGTCGCGAGCGGCGTCGTCGTTCTCTGCCGTCGTCGAGAGCCCGCGCGAGGGCGGGACCGAGGCGGTGTCAGTTTTGTAACATTGGTGGCGTACCTGAAATCCATGTGTCCTCTCGTAATGTGTTTAAAAATGGTCTAAATGATAAGAAACGTGGGTTATGAAAACACGTACAGTTGGTCTTGTTTGTGTGATTGTACGTGTGTGCGTGCGTGTCGCGCGTCGTCGGCCGGTCGGTTGGTTGGTTGGTTGGTTGAGACGAGACGCGCGAGACGGGGACGCGCGAGAGGGAGACGCGGGATGTCCGCGACGACGACGTCGGCGTCGGCGTTTTCGGTGTCGTCTCGGATCGGTCGACGATGGGTTCCGGGACGAGGAAAAGGTTTGCGGAGAAGAGACGGGGTGCGTCGGTGCGGGAACAAGATGATGATGGTTGAGGCGAAGTCAACATCCTGGAGCGTTGAGGACGACGACCGCGGAAGATTGCGGATGAGTGAAGAAACGAGTGATGTGGTGTATACGAGGCGGGGGCTGTTTCGAGGGGCGTCGGCGTGCGCGTTGACGACGGTCGCGACGCTCGGGGCGCCGAGGGAAGCCGAGGCGTTCATCGATTTGCCTTCGCGGTTGCACAATAGGTATTTTTTCGTGCGACACGGAGAATCGGTGTTGGATGTGCGCGGGGAAATTTTATCCAATCCGAGTTTCAAGTACGACGCGACGTTCGGGCTGACGCGAACGGGGAGGATTCAGATGCAAGAGGCGGCGAAGAGGATCATGAATGAGTACGACGGCGCCCCAGCTTGGTTGTACACTTCCAATTTTCAGCGGAGTTTTCAATCCGCCTTGGTTCTCAGAGAGGAGATTGGTTTGTTGTTTTCGCAAATGAGAACGGAATTTAGCGGGCTTCTTGACCCTAGGAAGATGGGTGCTTTGGATTTCGGACCGCAAACGGCGTGGGACGACGTCTGGTCGAACGACTTGAACGATCCGACGAGCACTCCACCGCCAGTGCCGTCTTCTCTTCAGCCGAGCGCGAGCGTAGAGTCGTGTCAAGACCTCTATAGACGCGCCTTGGAGGCATTTACTCGTCTTGAAGCGACGTATTACGGAGAAGATGTCATCATCGTGTCGCACCAAGACACTCTCAGCGTATTCGCCGCCGCTCTCAATGGAACCGATTTATCTAGGCATCATCTCGATTATCCCTTCGCCCTGGGCGAGGTCCGATGCATCGACTTGACCAGAGTGCCTGAGGGTGGGGCATTCTCACCGACCGATTTGAGAGGTGACTACGCTGTGGGGGACTCGGCGATTAATTATTCTTAGAAACAGTGCGCGATTTACAAATGTCAATATACAAGCTATAGGTTTTTGTTTACGTACTTTCCGCTCTTCGTAATGCCAACTCTGCTCGAGAAGTCACTACGATTGCTTCGCCTAGTCCATTCGTCATATTCATCAGCTCTCTCGCTTTTTTCACGAGCTCGTGAGCTTGAAATCTTTTCGATGGTAGTTTCCTCGCGATGAGTTGCATCAACTCGTCAGACTTTTTACACGTCATGATCTGGGTTCTCATTTTCACTAGCGCTGCGGCAACGACGTGCAGAAACAACCTCGCACCCCCACCAACACTCTTCTTCTTCGATGTCGCCTCGTTATCCTTGGCGGCGATGAGCATGTCCCAAAGAATTCCGACTTCTGCCGCTTCAAGTTCACGAGCCATCAGCACAACTACAGGTCTAAACGCAAACATGCACTCTTGAGCGTTGAGAAATTTCAAATGCTTGTGCAGTGGTGCATCTACAGTCTTGATAATTTCACTTAATGCCCGAAGGCGATCGCTCACCCCTTCCTGTGCGCTTTCAGAGCGCACGCTCTCTTTCGGGTTGATCAAAAAGTGACATCTGTATGAGGCACCCATGAATTTGGCGAAACACCAGAAGGCCTCAGACTCGTTGCTAATGTCTCGAACGAAATGTGCGGCTAAATCATTCATTCCTTGCGTGTAGCCGATAGCCGGATCTAAGATTGCGTAAGATTCAAGCACTCTGATGAGACGATTTCTCTGCTCAATGCGCCAATCAATGCGTGTTGACTCGTCCTCGCTGCTTAAAATACCACTCTCCCAGTCGCGCGCAAATGTACCATAGCTAAGCATCGTCCTCGGCGCATCCGCTGCGATGATTCTAGAAGCCTCTGTGAACGATGCGAGGTCACTGGGTAGGTTTGCTACGGATCCTTGCACCGGTTTAGACAAGAGCTCAACCAGCTCGCTACATCGTCGTCGGTAAGTTTCGTACAACTCGCGCCTAGTACGCTTTCCTTGCTCGAATTCAACGCTCGTTGATGAAGGATCTCTAAGACCGAGCAACACGCTCCAGACTTCGGCGCGCAAGGAGCTCGGTATACCACCAGCAATCACTTCTTTACGGACGGCAGTTAGAGACTTGACTCTACCGTCGTCGTCCACGGCGTCGTACCACGTTCCGTGCGACAGCTTTTTCTGTTTCGGCGTCGCATAGTACGTAGAATAAAACGATGCAGACGCGAGCGCGAGGCCGACGCTGGTTCCGGCGAGCGCGAATGCGAGCGCAGCCGTCTTAACCGCTCGAGAATCGCTGCCAGACATCGCAAGTCCGAATTGACCACAGTCGCGACCCGTACGAAGGACGCGTCGAGCGCTCGACCGGTGAAGACCGCTCTGCGATGGCGGGTTTTATCGTTTGCGTCGCGCAGACGTCACCTCCGAGACGGAATACTTTTCGACCGTCCGTGCGAGTCGAGGTATGAGGTGGTAAAGTGCCAAGGTTGGACTATTGGGCACTGAGCTCAAGCAAAGTTTACGATACAGAGCTGAGACGAGACGGATGGTTTCAGAGATGACTAGTGATGACAAATACTAATGATATAAGACAATTTTTTCGCATTCTTCCCCTCGGTGCGCTCAACCTGGGCGCTCAACCTATCAGTTGAAGGAGTAGTGCTTACGAATCGCCTTCGTAACCTTCCACGTGCAGCTCATTCCAGCGGGGAAAGTCGCGAGCGTACCAACCTTGAGAGTCACGGGAGGAATGGATGCATCGTCTGGAGTCACGATGGCTTCCCCTTCGATGACGTAGCACGTCTCGCTGGAGCCGTAAGACCACGGGAACTCGCTCGCTTCACACCCCCAAGTTGGCCAGGACTTGGCCTTTGCAACCTCATCGGCGGACGGCTCGGCCTCTACCTGCACCGACGATGCGTGGACCACGACTGCGTGACCGCGAATCGAGAATTTGCGTCGACTGGCGCGGGCACGCGCCGTCGTGGGGCTCAAACAAGAGGTTTGAAGAGCACTCATTGTGGCTATGCGCGGCGAGATGTGTGGTGAGTTGCGCTTTCTTTGCTACTGCTAACTCGTTGGAATACAATGGCACAGCTATCTATTCGGTATCTAACGGGCACGAGAGGACCTGACCTTCGACACGAATACCACCTCGTTCGGGAATCACGGTGCCGAAACGCTCAGCAAAGACTGGTGGAAGTTCCATTGCCGTGTCTTTGGGAGGAGAGACCCATAATCGAACAAGGTGACGCGGATTACCGCCTTCATTTCTAAATGCTGAACGCGCGTGGAGTGTCGTGTGGTTATGCAACCATTGAATGTCACCTGGTTCGAGCGTCATGTCGAGCCGAAGATCGTCTGAACAGGCGAGCGCGTCCAAGTCATCCAAAGCTTTCACTTGCTCGGCGGTCAAAGGCGCGACGCCATCCATGGTGAGTGCCGAGTGAATAAAAGATCGATCGTAAATCGCACAGAGTCTTCCCTTGTATCGATGAAAGATCGGAATTTTGTACGTCGCCTGCTTACCGGGAGGGATTTCGCCTTTGCGTGAAACCTCAAACTCTCTTTCAAGGACTCTGGCGCTTGACGGATGACGCTTGACGAGCTCGTTCCAAATCGCCACGCTACTGGTCACTTGGGAATGTCCCCCTTCTGTCGCTTGACTAAGGCACAGCAAACCCACAATGTCTGCTGAGTCTGTATGATACGGTTGTGCCGCACTCGTCGTGTATAATCTCGTCAATGGATCGTTCGGATCGCCCCCGAGGTCCTTTACGTGGCCGACTATGTGACCGAGCTTGTTTTGCGGCACAGACGTTCCCATGTATCGCCCCATCGCGTGAAACGCCGCACAAGCCTCCCAGCGCGTGAAATGATGCACTGGAAACCCTCTCATGAGCGCGAAGCCTCTACCATTGAGCAACTCTTCGCCCATTGCGACTATTTTCTCGCCAAGTTTGGGTAGCTTGAAGTTGTCTGGGCCCAACTCGACGATGTCGGTGAGACCTCGCGACTTGCACGTCGCGAGCGCGTCATCAATCTCGGCTATGTCCTCGTCTGAGAGGATGAGAGTCCACTCGGACGACTTTTGGAGCATGTCCGGGCCGTACCAGGCTCCAGAGAAGGTTTCGAGTGAGCCGG
>Ga0181600_10003884_pt1 | contig 11400 bp, 11 predicted proteins | sample 041ome_2_FD_132982 | JGI IMG/M metagenome (GOLD analysis project Ga0181600, IMG submission 132982) | Coastal salt marsh microbial communities from the Groves Creek Marsh, Skidaway Island, Georgia - 041406US metaG (megahit assembly) | ecosystem: Environmental > Aquatic > Marine > Intertidal zone... | reverse complement strand
TTGAACGCAAGAAATACGGTAAGCGCAAAGCGCGTCGTTCTTTCCAGTTCTCAAAGCGTTGAGCCGTTTTTTTAACAAGATTTTCAAAAGGATCCAAAATTTTTTGGGTCCTTTTTTTGTGGGATTGCACATGCAGTATGTTTATCTGTTGACTGCCGTCGTGTTCGAGGTGTCGGGCACAATGCTGCTGCCCGCTAGCCAAAATTTTTCGCGCGTTCTGCCCACCGCCGCATTGATTGGATTTTATTCAGCGTCGTTTTATTTCCTGACACTGGCTCTCAATACTCTGCCAATCGCAGTCGTTTATGCCACATGGTCTGGATTGGGGATATTCATGATCACAATGTTCGGATACTTCGTGTTCCAACAATCCTTAGAATGGCGGGCGATTTTGGGATTGGTGATGATTGTGGGCGGGGTCATCTTGGTCAATACCTACGCGCCGCATAAGTGAGTGCCATAGATAACGGTTTCTCCACCATTACGGACGGCACTGCAACGCGCCGTCTACACACTCAATAACTTTGATAGTGGCTTAAATATCTTTCTTAGACATCCTTTTTCGTTCGTGCGGGTCTAGATAGCGTTTGCGCAGGCGGATAGATTCGGGCGTCACCTCGACCAACTCGTCATCGTTGATATAGGCAATCGCCTCTTCCAATGAAAAATTGATGTGTGGGGTCAGGCGCACTGCATCATCAGATCCAGAGGCGCGCACGTTGGTTAGTTTTTTACCCTTAAGTGGGTTCACTTCAAGATCATTGTCGCGGCTATGTTCGCCGATGATCATTCCTTGATAGACTTTGGCCTGCGGGCCTACAAACATACGGCCGCGCTCTTCTAGGTTCCAAAGCGCATAGGCCACCGCCTCTCCATCTTCCATGGAAATCAACACACCCGCGCGACGCCCTGGAATTGGTCCCTTATAGGGGGCCCACCCATGGAACACGCGGTTCATGATGCCTGTGCCGCGGGTGTCCGTCAGAAATTCGCCGTGATAACCGATCAAGCCACGTGCAGGAACATTGGCAACGATGCGTGTTTTACCCGCACCTGTGGGGCGCATTTCAGCCAAATCACCCTTGCGTGCGCCTGTGATTTTTTCGATCACGGCACCCGAATAATCATCATCCACATCAATGGTGACTTCTTCGATGGGTTCGAGGCGTTGACCGTTCTCTTCGCGCATTAAAACTTGAGGACGAGAAATCGACAATTCAAATCCCTCACGGCGCATGTTTTCGATCAAAACACCCATTTGCAATTCGCCGCGTCCCGCAACCTCAAATGCCTCTCCGCCTGGCGTGTCAGTGATTTTGATGGCAACGTTGCTTTCGGCCTCTTTCATCAAACGATCACGGATTACTCGCGATTGCACCTTGCTGCCTTCACGTCCCGCCAGTGGGCTATCGTTTATACCAAAGGTTACGGTGATGGTAGGGGGATCGATGGGTTGCGCCTCCAGCGGTTCGTCAACCGCTAATGCACAAAGCGTGTCCGAAACAGTGGCTTTGCTCATACCCGCGATGGTAATGATGTCGCCTGGTGTGGCCTCATCAATTTCTTGCTGTGCCAAACCGCGGAAGGCCAAGATTTTGGTTACGCGGAACTGTTCGATTTTTTGTCCGACACGCGACAGGGCTTGGATTGTTGCGCCAATTTTTACTGTTCCACTTTCTACGCGGCCTGTCAAAACGCGGCCGATGAAATTATCGCTGCCCAATGTTGTGGCCAACATGCGGAAATCTTCATCCTTGCGCCTCAACTGACGTGGCGCAGGAACGTGGTTCACGATCAGATCAAATAGCGCGGACAAATCCTTGCGTGGGCCATCTAATTCATGATCCGCCCAACCAGAGCGGCCAGAAGCATACATATGTGGGAAATCCAACTGATCATCCGTCGCATCCAATGCGGCAAACAAATCAAAACATTCATCCAACGCGCGATCAGATTCCGCATCAGGTTTGTCGACCTTGTTCAACACAACTATTGGGCGCAATCCCATGGCTAGCGCTTTTGATGTCACGAATTTTGTTTGTGGCATGGGCCCTTCGGCAGCATCCACTAATAGGACAACGCCGTCCACCATGCTTAAGATACGCTCAACCTCTGCGCCGAAATCTGCGTGACCCGGGGTGTCAACGATGTTGATGCGGGTGTTTTTCCATTCAACGGACGTACACTTCGCCATGATCGTGATGCCACGTTCACGTTCCAAATCGTTGCTGTCCATCGCGCGCTCCGCCACGGCCTGATTAGCGCGGAATGCACCCGATTGCTTTAAAAGTTCGTCAACAAGGGTGGTTTTACCGTGGTCAACGTGCGCGATAATCGCGATATTGCGAAGTTCCATGAGCAGGAGTTACCTAAACTAGTGATGTTTTGGCACCGCCTATCCGCAAAATACCTAAATTGCCAGAGCCTATTGGGTCGCAGGGCAAGTTTCTTTGCCCTGCGGAAATATTATGTGGATTCAGTGGTTCAAATGAATATTGAACGCGGATCGCAATGCAGCCTCGGTTTCTGGGTCAAACCTTGCGTTTGAAGGTTCGGTTAGGATTGCCTCTTTGCGTTGCGTTGCATTGGCTAATAGATCGGGTTTTCCGTTTTCCGCCCATTCCTTTGGGCTGCTGCGGTCTCCAAGGGCAGGATAGATATATTCGGTCTGCATCAGTTTTAGGGTTTGATCTGATCCCAAATAATGACCGGGACCCGACAAACAGGTTTCGCGGATCACTTCTAGGCTGATGCTATCTTCGGTGACATCAATCCCCTTAATACAGCGTAGCGCTTGACCGATTATATCATCGCCCAAGATTAGGCTTTCGTGACAGAACCCTAAAAGGGATGCGTGCATGCCCACTGACTCATAGACCATATTCAGACCTGTCAATCCCGCCATCAAGTTTGAATTCATCTGTTCCCAACCTGCCTGCATGTCGGGCAGTTTGGCATCGGCGATCCCCGCAGCAGCACCACCCGGTATGCCGTAGAATTGGTGCATTTGCGCACACCCGGCCGTCAACAGCGCCTGTTCACCACTGCCCCCTGACATGGCACCGGTGCGCAGATCAGAAACAAACGGCCATGTACCAAAGATTGCGGGGTGCTTCGGTTTAATCGAATGTACGTAAACCAATCCCGCCAAACATTCGGCTACAGCCTGAACGATTGCACCTGCAATGGGGGCTGGGGCGGTTGCGCCTGCTTGGCCTGCGCTGAGCAACAAAACAGGCATGCCCGCTTTGATGCATTCCTCCATGACTTGACAACTTTCGGTGGCAAATTTCATAGGGGGCACAACAAAACAGTTTGAATTGGACACGAATGGGCGTTCGCGCCATTTATACTCGCCACCCGCCATGATATGCAGCATTTCAATCGCGTCTTTAACAAAGCTAGGCTCGGTAAAGGATGTGCCAACATGTTTCGTGGTTCCGCTACAACAGGCATAAATTGTGTTCAAATCCATTTCGCGGTTATCAAGGATATCACGCGCAACCATGGGACGTTGAAGGAAGTGGATATTGTCCAAACGATCCGCGATGCGGGCGGCGTCATGTAGATCTTGTAATGTACTGTCGCGATAATTTTTGCCGTCAACATCCACCGTGTGGACGGCCGCACCCGCGGTGCCGTAGTGCACGCGCGTTCCACCCAATCTTAAATCATGTTTGGGGTCGCGGCCATGTAGCGTGATTTCCCGATTGGCCGAGGCTAGTGCATCTTCGACCAGTGTCCGGGGAAAGCGCAACCGTCCGTCATCGCCCAAAATCGCACCGGCTGCTGTCATGTAATCAATACCACTTTGCGGCGCTTCTGATAGGCCAATTTGTTCCAGCGCATCTAGTGCGGCTTGGTGGATGCGCTCCATCCCTTCTTGGGTCAGGGGGCGATATTGACCACCTTCTAAACCTGCGTGAACAGGGCGCAGATGTTCTGCAAGAGGGGCTGAGCGGATTTGACGGCGGGCGTTTCTACCGCCTGCGCGACGAGGAGTTTCTGATGTCATAGCAATTTATCCGATGTTAAAGGTGTTCTGAAGGGTAAAGGGTTCAAAACAAAACAGGTGCGCCGCGTGCTGCACGGCCACGACAGGCGCCGATCACCACGATCACAAGCATATGTTTAGATGTCATCGACTGCATGGTCACCTCATGAGCTGTTCCACACATTGGTTGAAGCAGTGGAATCGTCTAGTCGATTTGCGACCTATGTCGCATTTGGACTATTCTGTGCTGCAATCCTCGTTTCCATAATCGGCGTGCATTTTGATCGGTGCAATATTCTATCTCTTTGTCGCGCTCATATCGTTTGGCGTCTTCTTCCACGATCCCTTGATAATTAACGTATTCATTGCGAATTTCTTGCTGATAGCTAGTTTTCCCGCCGCTATTCGTAACAAGCGGATTTCCCTGTTGGCCGTTCTTCGATCCAGGTGCGATTTCCCAAACTACCTATAATGACGTCCCAAATGGTGGCCACTTCATTGCCGTTAATTCTTCCACGTCATTCGCGTCTATCCGTTTATTTTGCCTCTATGATAATTTACAATCCAAATTGATAGGACGTAATCAACGTAAAAGCCAAAGAAAATACGCCCGCGAATTGCAGACGTATTTTTCGCAAGATTGCAGATGATCTTAACGATACAGCAAGCCTGAACGCGTTCTGCAGTATGCAGCGTTTGTAGGAAATTTTGCAAACCAAACCAGGGTTACTGTGATGTTACGAACGAAAATTAACTGTCTCCTTATTTCAAAAAGGCAGATAAAGTGGTGCGACCGTATGTAGTAGCCAGTTAATCTACGTAACCGTTATCTCGGGAATGCAAAATACTTTGTCTTCAGCTCAGAAAATGATCCAGTAAAGTACAACAATAACGGCAACTGCAATCAACAGTTTTTTGGTTCCGGACATGCCGCCTTCCTCGGGCGGGGCAGATGGAGCAGGGGCCGCTATCGCAGGTTCGGGTGATGCGACTGGTGCTGGCGTGGGTTCTGGCTCCTCTGCGGCAACGAATTCTGGTGCAGCAGCTGAGTCGGCATCAGCGCTGTTTTCAGCGGGTGCCTGATATTTCCAATCTAGGGTGCGATTGGCCAAATCATCTTGCCCTGCAAGTGGTGTGCTTGGTTTGATTCCTGAACCTGCGCCTGATCCACCACCCGCTTGCGCATGCAAAAGAGCAGCCAATTCGTCTTTTTTCAGGTTCATTGATGCGTCTACTCCGAGGGCTGCGAGTTCCTCGACCAATTGAGCTTTGGTTTTTTTACTGTTTTGTGCCACGCTGTCTCTCCCCCGTAAACTTTCATTTTTTGACGGTTTTGTTTGGATTTACAGACAGACGCTAACACGTATCGGAAATAAAACAATACGCGACGATGATTGTAAATGAGTGTTGATTTCAGAATAATGGCCTCACCACATTTCTGGATCAATACCTTGTTCGGCCAGCTTGGCGAATTTATCCTGTAAATACCGTTGAAACGATTGCTTTGCATATTCGCCTGTGACGACGTATTCAGGGGATGATAAGTAATGAAATGGTTTCATATAGCCGAGTAGGCGAAAGGCTTCTTTGGCAGCACTATCCGTGTTGAGTATATAGATAAGCGTTGTGAGCGTGAAATGAATGCCCTGGCTTTGGATCCAGTTACGCTGTTCCATTCCTTCGCCATCAAATCCAACCACCTCTCTCGCGCCCGATAGGTCCAATTGCAAAACCAAGGCATGTTCACCCAGATAGTCGGTGATTTCGCTACGCTTGAAATTCACCTCATGCAATTCGCGGCAATAGGGGCATCCGGCTTGTTCTATCAGTATAACCAAGAATTTACCCTCGTCTGAGGCCTCTTGTACGTGATCCGCTAACTCCAGGAAAGATTGTTGAAACCATGGTTGTTTATGCAACCCATGATTCCCCACCTCTGCTAAAACAGATTGGGGTAGCAGATACAGCAGTGCTGCGATTAGAAGGAAAAAACACTTCATTTTCGCCTCCTCTTCGGCAAAGGATGCCACGAAATGGCTCTTAAGTCATTCACTATGACGCCATGTCCTGCTGGATACGGACTGGGCTGGGGTCTAGACTGGGCCACAAAAAGAGGACCGCATGGATCAAAGTGCCATTGATAAGATCAAAACAAGCTTTGCACGCCAAAGTTATATGACAACACTTGGCGCAGAGTTAGATCAGATTAAAAAAGGATCAGTCAATATTCGTGCCCCCATGTCGGATCATATCCTGCAACAACATGGGTTTGCACATGCTGGTGTTGCGTTTTCAATGGGCGACAGTGCTGCCGGGTATGCGGCGCTAACCATGATGTCAGCCGAAGCAGAGGTTTTGACGACCGAAATGAAAATCAACCTATTGGCACCCGCCAGTGGGGATATGATCATCGCCAAGGGCCGTGTGATTAAGGCGGGCCGCCGATTGATAATTGTAGGGGCAGATGTATTTGCCATCAAAGGTGAAAAAGAAAAACACATCGCGATATTGCAAGGCACTATGATTTCTAGCTAACGTACTGACTTTTCCCTTCGGCGCATCCTATATAGAATATGGGGTGCAGATATCGGAGTTGGTATGAGAATAATTTTTGTCACCGTTTTATCTTGGCTGGCGTGGATGCAGGCCGCCTATGCGGATCAGGCTCGCGTTGCAGAACTCTTTGTTGCGCTGAAAATGGATGAAATTATTTCTATTATGCAATACGAAGGCAAGCTTGATGCCATCGCTACCGTTGAGATGTATTCCGAGCGCACTGTTGATGAAGAAGTTAGAGCACAGATTGATAGCATTTTTGATGCAACAGAAATGCAAACTGCCTTAGTCCAACTGACATCGGAAAATATGAATGATGCGCAAATCGTGGCAGCCACTGAATTTTTGAACAGTATTGTCGGCATGCGTGCGAATACTTTGGAAACAACCGCGCGACGTGCCATTTCGGATGATGCAATCGAGGAATATGCATTGTCGCAATTTGATCATGTAAGTGAACTAAGGCGCTACAAACAGTTTCAGGACCTCATCACAACATTGGATTTGATTGATCAAAACACTTTTGGCGCAATGGGCGCGCAATACGTGTTCATGCGCCAGCTGGCAGACTCAGAAGCGTTGGGTTTGACCGATGATGCGATCACTGAGCTGCTTTTAGCCAGCGAAGACGAACTTCGCGAGGAGATATCAGATTGGCTCTTTGGCTTTTTTAATATGGCCTACGCCCCTCTCAGTGATGCGGATTTAGCAACCTATATCGCTTTTCAAAAATCTGATGCGGGTCAGGCGCTAAATCGGTCACTATTTGAGGGTTTTAACGAACTTAGCATGATGCATGCCCAAAAAATGGGGACGATGGTTGCAGAATTGTTGAAGGTGCAGGATTTATAAGTCCCACACCTGTTGACTTTCGAGATGCGTGCTTGCATAAGCGTGCTGTCATTGGCGGGGATTCCCCGCCTTTCTTTATCATATACGTCCATATGGACGCGCAGTTTGGGGCGGTGCAGCCTGCATCACAACACCTGATCTCAGGGGCCGAAAAACGCGGAAACGAAAAGGAAATACCCATGTTTGCTGTCCTAAAAACTGGCGGTAAGCAGTACAAAGTTCAATCGGGCGATTTGCTACGTGTTGAAAAATTGGCTGCAGACGCAGGTGAAACAGTTCAATTCAATGAAATTCTGATGATTGGTGGGGCGACACCCGTTGTTGGTTCTCCGCGTGTTGATGGCGCGGCAGTACAGGCAGAAGTGATTGATCAGATCAAAGGACCAAAGACAATCAACTTTGTTAAGCGCCGTCGTAAGCACAGCTCGCAACGTACAAAAGGCCACCGTCAACAACTTACATTGTTGCGCGTGACTGAAATCTTGTCGTCTGGGGCTGCTGCATCTGGCATCAAAGCAGCAGTTGGCACTGGTTCAGTTGCTTCAGCAGCACCTGTTGCTGCGGCAAAGCCGGCAGCAAAAGCCAAAGCAGCACCTGCAAAAGCCAAAGCAGCACCTGCGGCAGCGGCAGGCGCGGATGACCTGAAGCAACTTTCGGGCGTTGGTCCAGCTCTTGAGAAGAAGCTACACGCTGCAGGCGTGACATCATTCGCGCAAATTGCTGCGTGGACAGATGCTGACGTAGCTGCTATTGACGAGCAACTGTCATTCAAAGGCCGTATCGAGCGCGAAGGTTGGATCGCTCAGGCAAAAGCATTGGCGAACTAAGGAGACGAAGTAATGGCACATAAGAAAGCAGGCGGTTCATCCCGTAATGGTCGCGACTCAGCTGGTCGTCGTCTTGGTGTAAAAATCTTTGGCGGTCAGGCTGTCATCCCAGGCAATATTATAGTGCGACAGCGCGGCAACAAGTGGTGGCCGGGTGAAGGCGTAGGTCAGGGTAAAGACCACACGCTATTTGCAACAGCTGAAGGCCAAGTGAAATTTCACAAGGGACTAAAAGGTCGTACATTCATTTCAGTACTGCCGACAGCGGAGGCCGCTGAATAAGCCGAAAACCGAAAAGTAAAGTTTTCATAAAGGGGATCGGCACAGCGCCGATCCCCTTTTTTGATTGAATACTGTTAGTGCAGCTAGGATCACATCCAACAAAACGAAACTGGAAATGTCAGATGTATGTCGCAGTCACATCATTGGCGGCTTTTGCCTTTAGCCAAATCGCAACACCGGGACCGGCCAATATGGCCATGTTGGCAGCTGGTGCGCGTCTGGGGTTTTGGGCGGCACTGCCATTCATGTTTGGTGTGTTATTGGGTAAACAGTTGATTATCTGGCCCATTGGCTTTGGTCTGATGGAATTGGCGTCCCAAGTGCCGTTGTTGTTCTTAGCGCTAAAATACATTTCTGCAGCCTATATTATTTGGCTTGCTTGGCGCGTCGCGAACATGCGTTTGAACGTAGATCACGATCCTGTTGGTTTGGGATTTAGGGCGGGATTATTTGTCCATCCCCTTAACCCCAAGGCATGGATGATGATCACCTATAGCTTTTCTAACTATGTGGCTACCGATGCCCCTGTTTGGATCGCTACAGCGTGGATTGCAGGTACGTTGTTTGTTATACAGGCAATTTGCCACCCAATATGGACTTTTTTTGGCGATCGTATCGCCAAAACTATCATAGGCACTCGGTTAGAACGTTATTTGATGTGGGGACTCGCAGGATTGACCGTGGCGTTTGTTCTGTTTGCTCTTTTAAGAGGAGAACTTTGATATGAAACTTGATGCGATCACAACACAGCCGGTCGTTAAAACCGCGCGTTTTGTACTGCGTCCTTTGCGCCGCTCGGATGCGGGGTTGATTGAGTTTTACACAAAGGACGAACGTGTGGCGCGTCAAACGACGACGATCCCGCATCCCTTGCCTCCAGGTGCTACGGAAGCCTTCATTAATAGGTGTTTATCGGTTGAGCGGAAAGAGGATGTTTGGGCAATTGATGCAAGTGATGTTGGCTGGTCAGAAGTGATCGGCTTGGTCAGCCTTGAATGCCTCAGCCGTAACCAGTCCGAATTGGGCTATTGGGTGGCGCCTGCGTTTTGGAACCAAGGCGTTGCATCCGAGGTTTCTGCCTCGATCATCGAGGCGAATCCAATGAACAACGACACTATTTTTTCAGCCGTGTTTCAGGATAATCCTGCCTCTGCACGTGTGCTTACTAACTGTGGTTTCGAATATGTGGGTGATGCCGAGGCCTTTTCCGTTGCCCGCAACGCAAAGGTAGCGACATGGACCTACATTCGAAAGTTTACGTAAGGCGTAATATTCTCTAAACGCACAGCACATATTTTACAACTAGGATCCGTTTTGGGCACTTAGATGGCGTGGCCGATGGGCCAAATGTAGCTATATTGGAGATGCCGAAAACACGAATTTTCACACTCAATGGACGCCATATTTTGCGTCCTTTTTTGTTTTTAAGGAGTTTTTTGATGCATCGCATTATGGATGCAGATCGTTTGGTTCTGTACCGATGCCGACATCGGGGATACGGAACGGGCCAGATAGATTATGAAATATTTCATTTCATACCAGCTAATTCCTTTGCTTGATCCATGCAGCCTAACCATTGGGTGCGGGGATACATCACAGAAGCAGTTGAGTTGATCTGTAAGTATTTATTCCAACGCTATCCAATTGAAAAAATCAGCGGCTTACTAATCTGGATAACATCGGATCGCAACGGATTTTAGAGAAGACTAGGTTTCAAAATGTTGTGGAAGAGACACAAAAATTATCGGCAACTGGGACCCTTGATCGCATTTATCAGTTTGAAAACTGTAGCAGATAACAGGAACGCGTGCAGGCTTGTTCCTGCGCGGGTTTTGACATATGCCACCAAGAGAATAGAACTAGAGGCACAACAATGAAATTCCTAGACCTGACCAAAGTCTACATACGCTCGGGATCGGGTGGGGGCGGAGCGGTCAGTTTTCGCCGTGAAAAATTCATCGAATATGGCGGCCCTGATGGGGGCGATGGCGGCAATGGTGGATCGGTATGGGCCGAAGCGGTCGAAGGTTTGAACACCCTGATCGATTTCCGTTATCAACAGCACTTTTTTGCGGATAATGGTCGCCCCGGCATGGGGTCACAACGTTCGGGCGCGAATGGCGAGGATAAGGTTTTACACGTTCCCGTTGGAACCGAAATTCTCGACGAGGATCAGGAAACATTGATAGCAGATTTAACAGCCGTGGGCGATCGCGTTTTGTTGGCAAAGGGCGGCAATGGCGGTTTTGGCAACTTACATTTCAAATCCTCGACTAATCAGGCACCACGTCGCGCAAATCCGGGGCTTGAGGGGATTGAACGGACCCTTTGGTTGCGCCTGAAATTGATTGCGGATGCGGGTCTATTGGGATTGCCGAATGCGGGCAAATCTACGTTTTTGGCTGCCACATCCAATGCGCGTCCGAAAATTGCGGATTACCCATTTACAACGCTTTATCCAAATTTGGGCGTGGTTGGCATTGATAACGTTGAATTTGTTGTTGCCGATATCCCGGGATTGATCCAAGGCGCCAGCGAAGGCCGCGGTTTGGGTGACCTGTTCCTAGGGCACGTGGAACGCTGTGCGGTGTTGCTGCATTTAGTGGATGGGACGTCGGACACTTTCCTTAATGATTACAAAATTATAATTGATGAACTTGAAGCCTATGGAGGTGAACTTGCGCAAAAGCCACGCATCACCGTTTTGAACAAGGTTGACGCACTCGACGAAGAAGAACGCGAATATTTCAAAACTGAATTAGAACGCATTAGTGGTGGCGCTGTCCTTTTGATGTCTGGCGTCAGCCGCGAAGGAACGGACACAGTGTTGCGCGCCCTTCGTGCGCAGATTGATGACACACGCCTGCGTGAGAAGAAATCGCAAGAGGA
>Ga0181600_10003876_pt1 | contig 11410 bp, 10 predicted proteins | sample 041ome_2_FD_132982 | JGI IMG/M metagenome (GOLD analysis project Ga0181600, IMG submission 132982) | Coastal salt marsh microbial communities from the Groves Creek Marsh, Skidaway Island, Georgia - 041406US metaG (megahit assembly) | ecosystem: Environmental > Aquatic > Marine > Intertidal zone... | reverse complement strand
TTGCCGCCATCCTGAAAGGGCCGTTGATCGGATTCGACGAGGCCCGGCTTTTTGATATCTGTCATGGCCGTGATGGTTCCGTCTGGTCGTCGCTCCGCAACCATGCCCGGCACGATCCGGCGTGTTCGGCGGCCTACCGGACGCTGACCGATATCATGAACCGCGCCGACATGACGCCACCTTATGAATTTTTTGCGCATATTCTGGGTCCCATGACGGGCAGGGCGCACTTGTTGGCCCGCCTGCGCGATGAAGCGAATGATCCGATTGACGAATTTCTGGCACTGGCGCTTGGGTATGAGCAATCCCATCCGCCGTCATTGCAGGGATTCCTGCGCTGGCTTGAAGAGGGCGAAGCCCAGATCAAACGCGACCTTGATCAGGGTGTGCGCGACGAAGTCCGCATCATGACCGTTCATGGCGCGAAGGGGCTGCAGGCGCCGATCGTTTTTCTTGCCGACACGATGCAGACACCCCGGCCCGGCACAGGGCTGCTGTGGGATGAAACCGGCGAGCGGGAGGTCATGCTGTGGCCGCCGCGTACCCATGTGCAGGAACGCCAGGCCAAGAGACTGAGCGGGATCGAAAAGGATCGCCAGGACGAAGAATACCGGCGGCTGCTCTATGTTGCGATGACGCGCGCCGAGGACCGGCTTTATGTCGCGGGTTACGGCACCCGGCGTGCAGCACCCGAGGGGGCCTGGCGCAACCTGATCGAACGCGGGCTTGACGGTTTTGCCGAACCGTTCGCTTTCGATTCACACGCGGGTGGGGTGGATGATCAACCCGATCTTGCCTGGACGGGCGAGGGGCTGCGGCTTGTGAACCCCCAGGCGAGCGCGCCCGACCGCAAGCGGGCAGAAAACGCGCAGGCAGCGAAGGTCCCGGATCTGCCCGGCTGGGCCGATTCGCCCGCACCGGCGGAGCCCGAACCGCCGCGGCCGCTTGCGCCGTCACGTCCAACGATGCCGGACCCTGCACCGCGCTCGCCGCTTGGCGCAGATAGCGGTCTGGCGTTCCAGCGCGGATTGCTGGTGCATCGATTGTTGCAGACCCTGCCGGATGTTGCGCCCGATGCCCGTGAACGGGCGGCGATGGCGTTCCTGTCCCGACCGGTCCACGGGTTGGAGCCTGATCGGATCGATGCGCTGATGACCGAGACCTTTGCGGTACTCAACCATCCCGATTACGGCGACCTTTTCGGCCCTGAGTCACGCGCCGAGGCGCCGATTGCCGGGGTGATCGGAACGACTGCAATTTCCGGGCGGATCGACCGGCTGGTGATCGGTCCCGATAGCGTCAAGGTGCTTGATTTCAAGACGAATCGACCGCCGCCGGCCGCCCAGGAAGACGTTTCGCCGGTTTATCTGCGCCAGATGGCGGCTTACCGGTCTCTTTTGGCGAAAATCTATGAAAATCAACGGATTGAGTGCGTCCTGTTATGGACGGACGGCCCCCGATTAATGTCATTGGACGCAAAGCTCCTGGACAATTACGCGCCTTGACCGCTTAGAGGGTCGCCCCTAGATTCAGTTACAAGATAATAACGCCGGGTAGGGGCGATGCGGCAGAGCCAATCGTGGCGCATCCGCAGCTGATAACGACAAAGGAAGAAAATCATGGCGAGTAAACCAGTATCTGACGATTCATTCGATACCGATGTTCTTGGCGCCGAAGGCGTCGTTCTGGTGGATTTCTGGGCCGAATGGTGTGGCCCCTGCAAGCAGATCGGCCCCTCGCTCGAAGAAATTTCGGATGAAATGGGCGATGCGCTCACCGTTGCGAAGGTGAACATCGATGAAAACCCGATGACGCCGTCCAAATACGGTGTACGCGGGATTCCGACCCTGATCCTGTTCAAGGACGGTGAAGTCGCTGCCACCAAGGTTGGTGCGCTGCCCAAGGGCAAGCTGGTCGAGTGGATTCAGGCTTCCGTCTGACTTTTTCAGACAATTGGCGAAAAACCCCGCATTTGCGGGGTTTTTTGTTGTCTGGCGGGCAGGGTTGCCGGGAGGCAGAATCAGCGATTATCCGCCGGTTTCCCTTGCGCAGTGCCGGGCGACCCGTTATAACCCGCGGCCTTGAAGCAAGTGGTCCGGCCTGAAGGGCATGCCGGGGCCGCTTTTGAGACGTCCGCACCCACTGGTCCTCAACACGCCAGGGTGCAAACAAGAAGGAGACGGAAATGCCCAAGTTGAAGTCGAAGAGCGGCGCCAAAAAGCGATTCCGCACGACAGCGTCCGGCAAGGTCCGGGCGAATTTCGCCAAAAAACGTCATAACCTCCGCAAACGTACGCAGAAGATGAAGCGTAACTCGCGCGGCACGCAGATTTTGGCTCCCGCAGATGCGCGGATCGTCAAATCTTACCTGCCCTACGCATGAGATAGAGGAGATTTGACATGGCACGAGTAAAACGGGGCGTAACGACACACGCCCGTCATAAAAAAGTCCTGAAAAAGGCAAAAGGTTATCGCGGCCGGAATTCGAAAGTTTTCAAGGTTGCGGTTGAGAAGGTCGAAAAGGCCGGCCAGTACGCCTATCGCGACCGGCGCGTTAAGAAGCGCAATTTCCGGGCGCTGTGGATCCAGCGGATCAACGCGGGCGCACGGCTTCACGGCATGACCTATTCGACGTTCATGAACGGCGTGCACAAGGCGGGCATCGAGCTTGACCGCAAGGTGCTGGCCGATCTGGCCGCGCAGGAGCCGGAGGCTTTTGGCAGCGTTGTCGAACAGGCCAAGGCCGCCCTCGCCAACGCCGGCTAAACCGGATTTTGAATGGCCGGTCCTTTCTTTGTGAACGGACCGGCCGTGCAAAAATGTTTATCTGACAATCGAATTTCGGGGCGGCCGGGGAAACCTTGGCCGGGCTTTTGCTATGGATGATCTCGATCAGCTACAGACAGATGTGCTTGCGCAGGTAGAGGCCGCAGACCTTGCGGCGCTGGAGGCCTTGCGCGTCTCGGCGCTTGGCAAGTCCGGGTCGATCACCGGAATGGTCAAGGGGATAGGCCAGCTGCCGCCTGAAGAGCGCCGCGATGCCGGCCAGAAGCTGAATGCCGTCAAGAATGCCGTTGCCGCCGCAATCGACGCGCGTAAACAGATTCTCGAAGCAGCGGCGCTGGATGCCAGCCTTGCCGAGGATCGCATCGACGTCACGTTGCCGGCGCGCCCGGCGGCCGAAGGCCGTATCCACCCGATCAGCCAGACCATCGACGAGATGGTGGCGATCTTCTGCGAGATGGGCTTCACCGTCGCCGAAGGCCCGCATGTCGAGACCGATTTCAACAATTTCACCGCTCTCAACATTCCCCCCGAACACCCCGCGCGCCAGGATCACGACACGTTCTACCTGCCGCCCGATGAAGACGGAAACCGCAAGGTGCTGCGCACGCATACCTCGCCTGTGCAGATCCGCACCATGATCAACGAGGCGCCGCCGATCCGGATCGTCGTGCCCGGGCGCACGTTCCGCGCCGATCACGATGCAACCCATTCGCCGATGTTCCACCAGATCGAAGGCCTGGTGATCGACGAGGCGACGCATATGGGGCATCTCAAAGGTTGCCTGATCGAGTTCTGCCGCGCATTTTTCGACGTTGAAGATCTGCCGGTGCGGTTCCGCCCGTCTTATTTCCCGTTCACCGAACCGTCGGCGGAGGTCGATATCGGCTGTTCGCGTGAAGGCGGAGGACTGACCATCGGCGCCGGTGCCGACTGGCTGGAAATTCTCGGCTGCGGCATGGTCAATCCGCATGTGCTCGAAAATTGCGGTATCGATTCCACCAAGTATCAGGGCTTTGCCTTCGGCATGGGGATCGAGCGCGCGGCGATGCTGAAATACGGCATTCCCGATCTGCGCACTTTTTACGATTCCGATGTTCGCTGGCTGAAGCATTACGGCTTTGCCCCGCTCGATGTGCCAAATGTTTCGGAAGGGCTGGTCCGATGAAATTCACGCTCGCCTGGCTCAAAGAGCATCTTGAAACCGACCGTCCGCTAGAAGACATCGTCGAAAAACTGTCGATGATCGGGCTCGAGGTCGAAGGGCTTGAAGATCGCGCGGCCGCCCTCGCATCGTTCCGTGTGGCGCATGTGGTTTCTGCCGAAAGGCATCCCGATGCCGACCGGTTGCAGGTTTGCGTGGTCGATTACGGTGACGGCGACCCGGTGCAGGTTGTCTGCGGTGCGCCCAATGCGCGGGCCGGTATGAAGGGCGTCTTCGCCGCATCGGGCATGTACGTACCCGGTATCGACGTGACACTGAAGACCAGCAAGATACGCGGCCAGGAATCGAATGGCATGCTGCTGTCCGAACGCGAAATGGGCCTGTCAGATGATCATGAAGGCATTGTCGAACTGCCGGACGATACCGAAACAGGCTCTCCCGCTGTCGATGCCATGGGACTGTCCGACCCGGTGATTGAAATCGGTCTGACACCGAACCGTCAGGACTGTGCCGGTATTCGCGGTATTGCCCGCGACCTGGCGGCAGCCGGTCTCGGCACACTGAAACCCCTTGATGCACCGGAAACCGAGGGTGTTTTTGAATCCCCCATCCAGTGGCAACGCGATCTGTCGGGCGATGCCGCTGATGCCTGCCCGCTGGTCGTTGGTCGCGCGTTCCGGGGCGTCAAGAACGGCCCGAGCCCGCAATGGTTGCAGGACCGCCTGCGTGCCATCGGCCTGCGTCCGATCTCGGCGCTGGTGGATATCACCAATTACGTCACGTTCGATCTGTCCCGTCCGCTGCATGTCTTTGATATCGCGAAGGTCGCGGGCAACGTGACCATGCGTCTTGCGAAAGACGGCGAGAAAGTCACAGCACTAGACGGCGAGGAATACACGCTGGATTCCACGATGACGGTGATCGCCGACGATAACGGTGTTGAGGCTATCGGCGGCATCATGGGCGGCGAGCCATCAGGTGTCAGCCACGACACGACGGACGTGTTCCTTGAAGTCGCCCTGTTCGATCCCATTCGCACCGCGACCAGCGGGCGCAAGCTCGGCATCATGTCGGATGCGCGCTACCGGTTCGAACGCGGTGTCGATCCGGAAAGCGCCTATTGGGGCGCCCATGTCGCAACGCGCATGATCCTTGAGATCTGTGGCGGCGAGGCATCTGCCCTGACCGTCGCTGGCGAGATGCCCGCATGGCAGCGCGACGTCAGCCTGCGCAAGGCACGTGTCGTCGCCCTTGGCGGTCTTGATGTGCCGGGTGATGAACAGATCCGCATTCTCCGTGATCTCGGCTTCGAGCCCGTGGACGAGGGTGACAATATCCGCTGCCAGGTGCCGTCCTGGCGCCATGATATCGACGGCGAAGCGGACCTCGTTGAAGAAGTCCTGCGTATTCGCGGCTATGACGATATTCCCGTCGTGCCGCTGACCCGACCGAACACGGTGGCAGCACCTGCCTGGTCGCTGAGCCAGCGGCGCGAATCCGCGGCGCGCCGGGCGCTTGCCGCCCGTGCCATGACCGAAGCGGTAACGTTCTCGTTCATGAAGCGCGAAACCGCCGAGTTGTTCGGTTTTTCGGATGAGGCGCTGGTCGTCGATAACCCGATCTCCGCGGATCTCGATGCGATGCGCCCGTCGATCCTGCCGAACCTGCTGGATGCGGCGCGCCGCAACGCCGATCGCGGCTATGCCGATGTCGCCCTGTTCGAGGTCGGCCCGGAATATACGGGCGACGGCGAGGATGGCCAGGCCATCGTGGCGGCCGCTATTCGCACCGGGCGCACCGGTGATCGCCATTGGGCGGATGCACCGCGGGCCGTCGATGCCTGGGATGCCAAAGCCGATGCGATTGCCGCCCTCGAAGCGGCTGGCGCGCCGGTTGGCAATCTGCAGGTGACGACGGATGCGCCAGACTGGTTTCATCCCGGCCGGTCCGGTGTGCTGCGCCTTGGCCCCAAAGCGCTGGCGTCGTTCGGCGATATTCACCCCGGCGTGTTGCGGGCAATGGATATTGACGGCCCGGCTGTCGGCATGGTCGTGAACCTGCATATGATTCCGACGCCGAAACAGAAAAAGGCCAAATCAGGCGGGGCAGCGGCGCGTCCGTTGCTGACCCTGTCACCGTTCCAGCCGGTACACCGTGATTTCGCCTTTGTCGTCGATAGCGATGTCGCCGCCGGCGATATCGTGCGCGCCGCGTCGGGCGTCGACAGGGCCTTGATCACCGATGTTCAGGTGTTCGATGTCTATGAGGGTGAGCATGTCGGTGAAGGCAAAAAATCCATCGCCATCGCGGTGACGCTGCAACCGGTTGACGCCACGCTGACCGATGAGCAGATCGACGCGGTCGCCGGCAAGATCACCGCCGACGTCGAAAAACGCACGGGCGGCGTGCTGCGGGGTTAGGTTCCCGCGACCAGAAGGGGGTTTTGCAACGCAATTTGTTTTGCGGGATCGCCCGGTGATGCTGTTTCAGGCGCCATCCGTTATTCCGGAATCTCCCGCTGGGATTGCCCGGGCCGCTGGTGAATAGCCACTAAATTGCCCGGATTTCTGAGACGTATTCTCATTTTTGGCAATCTAACTTTAATTGCCGTCACGGGTCGATATGCCTATAAACAGTTCTCTTAAGAATTGAATTATCGACAGAAAGGTTGCTCGCATGAAAGGCGATAAAGACGTCATAAAGCATCTCAACGTTGTCCTTAAAAATGAGCTGACGGCGATCAACTAGTATTTTCTGCATGCGCGCATGTTCAAGGATTGGGGTTTCGAGAAGCTGAACGAGATCGAATACAAGGAATCGATCGAGGAGATGCAGCATGCCGACAAGCTGATCAACCGGATCCTGTTCCTCGAAGGTCTTCCGAACCTGCAGGAACTCGGCAAGCTGATGATCGGCGAGAACGTCAAGGAAGCCTTTGAGGGCGATCTGAAGCTGGAATATGACGGGCGCACCGACCTGGTTGCCGCAATTGCCCATTGCGAGAACGTGAAGGATTACGTGTCGCGCGAACTGTTTGAGGAAATCCTCGAAAACGAGGAAGAGCATATCGACTGGCTGGAAACCCAGGTGTCGCTGATCGGCAGCGTGGGCCTGGAAAACTACCTGCAGTCTCATATGGAGCCGGGCGAAGGCTAGGTCAGCAAAAGACGCTGAATATTCCCCCGGATTTACGGCTCTGCCGGGGTTTCTTTATCTATCGTGATAGATCAGGCGGAGATGCTGGATCTCTGTTCGGCGCTCTGTGTGTGGTCGCTGCGGCAGTCGTCGAGGGCTTCCTGCACATATTCGGCGCAGTTCGCGCAGTTTCGATTTACTTCGAGGGCGGCATAAACATCTGCCGCCCTGCGAACGCCCCTGTTCGCCAGGTCCTGTATTTCCGAATTTTTGATCGCGTTACAGACACACACGTACATTGGCGTTATCCGAAATTCCATATTGCGAATGACTTGCAATAGCAATATAAGAAAGAAATCCTGTTCAGACAATTAAAATCGAAAAAAATCAGCCCATGCCAGCATATTTTCGCAAACGCCAGGTTGGCCCCGTTGGTCAGGCGCTACGGCAGGCCAGGATGCTCCGTCGCCGACTTGGTGACAAGGCAGCTGATTTCATTGATGAAAATGCTGAACAGGCCCTGAAAGACGGGGATCATACGGCCTGGAAACGCTGGCGGCGGATCGCCCGGGCGTTGAAGGCCGTGACGGGCTGAAGACGTCATCTCCCATCGGCGTTGATTCGGCCAAATGACGAGTTGCGACGGCGGGCTGTGCGCCTTATGTTCCGCGCGCCATGACAGAACTCTCTCACATCCGTAATTTCGCGATTATCGCTCATATCGACCACGGTAAATCGACGCTTGCCGACCGCCTGATTCAGGAATGCGGTGGCGTCGAGAACCGGGATATGAAAGAGCAGATGCTCGATACCATGGATATCGAGCGGGAACGCGGCATCACGATCAAGGCCCAGACCGTGCGCCTGATGTACAAGGCGGATAATGGCGAGACCTATCAGATCAATCTGATGGACACGCCCGGCCATGTTGATTTCACCTATGAGGTCTCGCGCTCGCTGGCGGCCTGTGAAGGCTCGTTGCTGATTGTCGATTCATCCCAGGGCGTCGAAGCGCAGACGCTGGCCAACACCTATCTTGCGATCGAATCCGATCACGAGATCATCCCTGTACTGAACAAGATTGACCTGCCCGCAGCGGAACCTGAAAAGGTGCGCCAGGAAATCGAGGACGTCATCGGGCTCGATGCATCTGAAGCGATCTGCGTCTCGGCGAAGACCGGTGTCGGCATCAAGGAAGTGCTCGAAGCTCTGGTTCACAAATTACCGCCGCCGACGGGTGACCGCACCGCGCCGTTGACCGCGCTGCTGGTGGATTCCTGGTACGATCCCTATCTCGGCGTGATCGTGCTGGTCCGCGTGCGCGACGGCGTGCTGAAAAAAGGCATGAAGATCCGCATGATGGGTACCGGCGCGACCCATCTGGTCGATGTCGCCGGCGTATTCACGCCCAAGCGTCAGGACGTGGCCGAGCTTGGCCCCGGTGAAGTCGGATTTTTCACGGCCTCGATCAAGGCGGTGGCGGATGCCCAGGTCGGCGATACGATTACCGAGGAAAGTAACCTGGCGGCCGAGCCGCTGCCGGGCTTCAAGCCCAGCGTGCCGGTGGTGTTCTGCGGGCTGTTCCCGATCGATGCGGCAGATTTCGAAGACCTCCGTGACAGCATGGCGAAGCTTCGCCTGAATGACGGCAGCTTTCACTACGAGCCGGAAAACTCGGCCGCGCTCGGTTTCGGGTTCCGCTGTGGTTTCCTCGGCCTGCTGCACCTCGAAATCGTGCAGGAACGTCTCAGCCGTGAATTCGATCTCGACCTGATCACCACGGCACCGTCCGTGGTGTACCGCATTCATATGAATGACGGGAAAATGCTGGAAATGCACAATCCCGCCGACATGCCCGATGTCGTGCGTATCGATTATATCGAGGAGCCCTGGATCGAAGCGACGATCCTGGTGCCGGATGACCATTTGGGCGCGATCCTGAAATTGTGCGAGGAACGTCGCGGCATTCAGCAGAATCTGACCTATGCGGGCGGGCGCGCTATGCTGGTTTACAAGCTCCCGCTGAACGAAGTGGTATTCGATTTCTATGACCGCCTGAAATCGGTCAGCCGTGGCTATGCCAGTTTTGACTACACGGTCACCGGCTATGAAGAAGGTGAGCTGGTGAAGCTCGCTATTCTGGTCAACGCCGAACCAGTTGATGCGCTGTCGATGATTGTCCATCGCAGCCAGGCGGAACACCGGGGGCGGGCGATCTGCGGCCGGTTGAAAGATCTCATTCCGCGCCAGTTGTTCAAGATTCCGATCCAGTCGGCGATTGGCGGCAAGATTATTGCGCGTGAAACGATCTCTGCCATGCGCAAGGACGTCACCGCCAAGTGCTATGGCGGCGATATCAGCCGCAAGCGCAAGCTGCTCGACAAGCAGAAAGAAGGTAAAAAGCGGATGCGCCAGTTCGGCGCCGTCGAAATCCCGCAATCGGCCTTTATCGAAGCACTGAAGATCGGCGACGATTAATCGCCGGATATTAATCGTGGTTAATAAAATCTTATCAGCTTGAGTATACGTGTGTAATGCAATAGGTGCATTTTCGACTGTAGCTCCGGCACCTGGAGAGTAGTGTAGTCCGGTAAAATGTCCGGAAAGCGGATGAACCAGATCAATCAATTTTTCAGACTATACCGCTGGGGCGTAGTGCTGGCGTTTGCCGGTGGATGCGCTGTCGCAACCATCGCCTACAACGTCATGGGGCGTGCTGTCGGATTTAAAAAAACCTTTCCGTCACCTCTTTGATTCCCGGTTTCTGTATCGGCTCCGTATCGGCATTCGTTATCTCATTCCTGATTATCCGGAACCGAAATCAGCTGCTGGTACGTCTGGCAGCGGAGCAAAAAATTGCGGCTGACCTGAAGTTGGGAATTGTTCAGAGAAAACAGGCTGAGGCGGAGTTGCGGGCTACCAAGCAGGTTGCTGAACTTGCCAACGGGTCAAAGTCCAAGTTTCTGGCGAATGTGAGCCATGAATTACGGACGCCGCTGAACGCGATCATCGGCTTTTCCGACACGGTCTGTAATGAAGCGCTGGGACCGCCGGGGAATGCATGCTACCTCGAATACATGCATGACATCAGCCACGCGGGCAGTCATCTGCTGCATCTGATCAACGATATCCTGGACTTGTCGAAGATTGAAACCGGCAAGTCGGTGCTTCGCGAGGAAGTTGTCCGGCTTTCATACGTGATCGATTCCTGCGCGCGGATCGTGAAACATCGCGCGGAGGCGAAGAGTATTGATCTCAATGTTGATCTGGAAGCGGTGCCCAGGACTCTGTTTGCGGACGAACAGAAGTTGAAACAGATTCTGATTAATCTGATCACCAATAGCGTCAAGTTCACGCCTGCAGGCGGTGAGGTGTTAATCCGGTGCCGACAGGACAGGGCAGGGTGCCTGTTCGAGGTTGCAGATACGCGTATCAGCATTGCACCGCAGGAGGTTGAAAACGCCCTGTCGTCCTTCGAACAGCTCGACCGAGCGCTGAACCGGAAATTTGGTGGGAACGGGCTTGGTCTGTCTCTGTCAAAATCACTGACGGAAATGCATGGCGGTACGCTGAGCTTATGCAGTGAAGTCGGTGTCGGCACCACGGTATCGGTCTGTTTCCCGCTGGAGCGGATTGTGGACGAGACGTCCTCGGAGAGTTACGGCTAGCCGGCCCAAGGGTGCGTTAACGCCGAAGCCCCGTTGGGCGACCGCGGTCACGGCAGGCCCAGGTCAGGGACATTCCCGGCAGGCCCAGTACCAGCCAGGCCGGGGCGGACAGAATATTCTGAATGATACCTTCCCACAGCCACGCCCAGACATAGCGCTGGATAAAGGCCTGGGAGACATTGAGCGATGCGGTGCCCATCGCCTGATCCAGGCGAAACCACAATTCGCCGAGCGCGATCAGGTTATATCCTTCGCCTTCAAGCGCGTTCAGCGCCTCGTGACCGACCAGGACAAGGGCCAGAGCCAGCAGCACCCAGCCGATCATATGTCCGGTTTTCATCCGGTTTTCATCACGTATTGTTCATACCCGTTTCGCCTACAATACCATAGCCCGGAAACGTCTGGAAACCGTCGTTTCACACTTGCATCAACGGGGTCACTTCGTCATTATCCGCCGCCGTGGACGGGTGGCCGAGTGGCTGAAGGCGCACGCTTGGAAAGCGTGTATGCGGTAACACCGTATCGTGGGTTCGAATCCCACCCCGTCCGCCAACTATCTATCGTAAATAATTGATATAATTTACTAAATATTGACTAATATTTAGTACCACAGTTAGTCCCACACTGTGATCGCGTTAAGAGCCAATCTTCGGATTAT